>JAAUXT010001569.1_pt1 | contig 19824 bp, 25 predicted proteins | sample 7278171 | NCBI WGS metagenome assembly JAAUXT01 (sample SAMN14350112, study PRJNA611818) | marine sediment metagenome | isolation source: surface marine sediment (1.8m) | place: French Polynesia: Moorea | collected 2018-08 | reverse complement strand
TCAACATGTCCACATACACACATACAGACTGATGGTAATTACACCAAGCGTGTGGTAAGACCCTTCGGGACCACACGCTTAAAAATAGGCCACAATAAGCTCCAACGTTCACGCAAAATTTGCAATTTTTTTCCTTGACAAAAACTCGGCTTCCTCGTTTTTAGTTTTTTGTGCAATTTCAGTCGCCAGTTGGAGGCTCTTTCAGTGCACTGAAGGACACTTCTTGCACGCGTGTGTGGCAGGTGTGATGGTGACACACAGTGAGCCCATCTGTGGCATGTTGACACTGATCATTTCGACAATGCCATTTTCGTTTGTCAAAAAGAAAAAGGCACTCTAAATACGAGTCACGAGGGGGGTCTCATCGCTGGCGCTTCGGCAAAGCATGTTGTACGAGTGTAACCTCTAGAAATTAGGACGCCCATTACTCATATGAGTATGCGCCAATTTGTCAACGTGGACGATCATTCAGATATTTGCATACGAGTATAAAGAAGCTACAGCGTTGAGATTTTGAGATCCCCCTCGTACACAGAGTTTTTGTCGACGATCGGACAAAATGTTTGTTTGTGCCGAAAAGTTGACTGCCATCGTGGACTCCGTGTGTTTTCGTACGGTGTTGGACGGTTGTGTTCGTGCATGTGGAATGGGTACGTAGAGTCCCGTCTCCATCTGACGTGAACATTTGTCGCCTTGGACGATAGAATTTAGGTTGGTCCCGGGCCCACTCAGATTTCAGGTATGTTCCCTGCTGTTTTTTTTTGTTTTTTTTTGGGGGGGGGTATGACCTGGATTGGGTTGGCGCTCCCTCCCCCTTCCATTTCAGGGCAGGTCAGGTCCCACGCCGGCACTTCCTTGAAAATGTCTGGAGCCTTGGCACGTGACTATGTTTGTTATGTGCAAAGTTACGCTTTCTGGTAACATTTGGACACTTGGAATTTTGAATTGCCCATAAGAATCCACATTTTGAATTCTCTTGACCAGATCCCTGTCTGAATGCGCTCTTTACGACCTTGGGTGCAGGTCTCATGTAAACTTGGAAGGACAACCAAGCAGACAAGGAATTTCCCGTTGATGATATTGGCTATTTTCGGGTGAACGAAGTGGGTTTACACATATTGACACAATATGAAGTGGATTCCAAAAATTGTGTGCATTCACAGCTGCGCTTTTCTTTCGTGCAACTGAAAGACGAATCGTTTGAGTGGATTTTATCGGCGTGCATTCAACGCATTTTTGCACAGAGCTGGACTACAAAAAGAAACAACTGCATTGTTATTGACTGATTGAGAGGCATGTTAATTCGCAGCGATCAGACTCCGTTTGTGTGCACAGCCTTCAGAACAGCCAATGCTCAATCGATCGCGTCGTTGGGTTCACGATCATTCTCATTAAAAAGAAATGAGCTGGCCTGCTTGGGAGCACAGCGACTTTAGAGCAACAAGAACAGTCGCAGGTCAGGTTGGTAAAAGTGTGGCAAGCATTTAGTTTTGTCAAGAAACAGTCGTTACCTTGGGGTGCGCGCGTCAAAAAGTTTTCAGATCCACACTTTCGTACACCGCGCAGGTCAACATCGCATTTTGTTACATCCTTGTGAGCTTGCGTTTTTGAGAATGGTTTGGCGAAATGCGCGTGCAATGGTAAAAGCAAACCATCAATTTCATGGGACCATCTCATAAAATTTGCTGATTTAGCGGCCTCGCCCCTTCCCAGTGGGCCAGTGAATTTTTGGTTGTCAGAGGAAACCAGCAAATTTCGTAGACCTTGAATCGTGCGCTTTCTGATGTCCGACATCTTGCTTCTGAGGTACAAACTTGCCTCAAGCTCATTGGAAAAAATGCTGCAGTGAATCCTGGCGTGTCTTCACAGAAGATGTTCTTGTTTCATGTTTTGTTCAAAGTGGTCTGTGTCTCATAGCACATTCCCTTTGTCGATCTGGACTTGTTCTGTATGTCTTCGTTTTTGATGCAGAGCCAGACACAGAAGTGTGAGTGGCGGCTCAGGTGGGATGAACGGGCCAGTCGAAGACCACGCGGTGGACAACAACATGCACAGAAATCAACGCCCTGAAGCTACCCCGAACAGGCGGCCTTCGCCGCCAATGACTTCCCCAGGTACATTCATGTGTGTGTGTGTGTGTGTGTGTGTGTGTGTGTGTGTGTGTCTCTGTGTCTCTGTGTCTGTGTGTGTGTGCGCGCGTGTGTGTGCGCGCGCGTAAGTTGCGTGCGTGCGTGTGCGCGCAACCAATGGTCTGTCAAACATGTTTGGATCAACTCGACGTTTTTTCTCAGCGCGGACGTTTTTCTGAAACTTTTGTAGGTCACGCAGGTGTTGCCCTTCACTTGAGCAAAAGTTAAATTTTCCAACGTGTGCATGGCTGTGTTTGTGTTGTGGTTGACTTTTATCCAGAATCGATCAGACACAAGTGAGTTGTGCGACTCAGTTTCGTCCAACATAGAGATTGCCCAGAGGCGACGAAGATTGTCCACTGCGCACGTTCAAGGTCAAATGATAACCATTGATTCTCTGAAGTGCAGTGCATTTCTCTTGCCCTGGAGCGGACGTGGCGTGGAGTGGTTGTTGATGCGTTTGTTTGTCTGCCACGCACGCCAGATTTTGTCCTAGTAAAGCAAAGTGTGGCTCCTTTTGCTTCTCCACTGAGATCACGAACATCGCTGTTTGAGGTCTGCTGTTTTCTGCGCATCGCCTTTCCTGAACCGGCCAGTTGCCAAAATGCCTGCAGAGGATAATAGGGATATACGTAACATGTGTGTGGTTTTGATGGAACAAGCTGCAGTTTTTGTCGACATGGCAATCAGGGAAGTTACACCACGTTCACTTTGAAGACATTGCTGGTCTTGGAACTTCAGTAACTTTCGACGAGAAAATGTTGCTGAAATGTGACGTGGCGTGGATCGAATTGTCAGCTTTGCGAAAGTGTGCGCAGCGAGTGCAATGTGACGTTTTTCAAGCAGCCGATATTTCTAAAGGCCTTGTTGCTGCGCGTGAACAGCACAACTCGTATGAGTTCGATAAATATCCGAGTTGGGAGTGATGTTGTACGTCAGCAAACATTTAACAGGCCTTTCAACTTGTTCTGCAAACTTTCGCAGTTTGCGCGGCCAGGAAATGCGCTCGAGTCAGAAGTGATTCTAATTGTAGTGGCGCAGGAGGATTGGGGATTTGGTTCCAAGCAACAGAAGTCTGTGCTTGATGTGAGTCGGTCAGTTCCAGTCATGCAGTGTCAGAAATGCGTGTTGAGCCTGAATGTCAAAATATTTCCAAAAGCTCCACTTTGACGACGAGCAAAGAGCCGTTGGGCTGTTGGACAAATGATTTCGTGGGACTTTTCACACAGGCGCGCTCCAAGCGTGAGCTGTGCATCAAGCAGAGGCACCAGCGATCACCCCTGATTGTAAAATTGTCAGTGGTGATGTGGCAAAGGGGTGGATCACTGCCGAAATATGTTTAGTGGTGGTCACCCCTGGTGACTGTTGGATAATTGCTGGGGCACGGGGGAGAGAGATTCTCAACAGTGATCACCAGCGGTGATCACCGCCAGGTAGCCATCAGGAAGTGGGGGCAGGGGAGTCAAGATTTCTTGGCAGTGCTTGATGAGAAAATCATCGCAGATCAGCACAGGAAATTTGCTCCGGGTATTTGCTGTGACAAATGAAACGAAACGAGCTTGCATGCCGTTTGATTTCAGAGACGAGCGCGACGCCGGCCATGCTGAAGTACGTGAGCTTGGTGATTCTGTGCTCGCAGAACGCCCTGCTCATCCTCGTGATGCGCTACGTGCGCACTCGCGCCGGAGACATGTTCATCTCAACGACGGCCGTCATCATGTCTGAGCTCCTCAAGGTCTTCACCTGCCTCATCATCATCGGCGTGCAGGTGTGGCCGAGTTCAACTTTTCCTTCTTCCACGACACATTTGAAATTTGTCGAATGAACTCAGGATCGATGCGTGCTCTTGAGGGCAAGCTGATTGGAGGTAACAGGCAGTGGTGATCAAGTATCAAAGCCGAACGTTGTTGCCACCGCCGGGTCCTGTGGAGTGGTTGTGCGACGGCGAAGGAACAAGACGAAAAACTGTGATTGCCATATCTGATCAGTTGTGTGTCTCGTGGTTTCAGGAGGGAACTATCCGCAGACTTGTGCAGCATTTACACGAGAACATCATCCAGCAGCCGTGGGACTGCGTCAAGATCTCCGTCCCTGCCATCGTCTATATCCTCCAGAACAACCTCCTGTATCTCGCCGTCTCCAACCTTGAGGCGGCCACATTCCAGGTGCGTGGTGCAGCCGTTCACTTGGAAATTCAGTCAGTGTTGGATAGAGGCGTTCGCTCTGTTTGTGGAAGACGAGGTTAGGATGAAGTCAAGTTGTTTTGTGTATTCGAACAGGTGACGTATCAGCTGAAGATTCTGACAACAGCAGTCTTCTCGGTCGTCATGTTGCGCAAGAGGCTGAGCCCGCTGCAGTGGGTGTCGCTCGTCTTTCTCTTCATCGGCGTCGCCGTCGTCCAGCTCCAACCGCACGACCTCAAGGTCTCCAGCAAAATCGCCACCGAGCAAAACCCGTTCGTCGGTCTCGTCGCTGTTGTGGTGTCGTGTCTCATGTCTGGATTCGCTGGAGTATACTTTGAAAAACTGCTCAAAGGAACGAATGCCAGTGTGTGGCTGCGCAACGTGCAGCTCGGGTGCATCGGGATTGTGTTCGGACTTGTCACCATGGAAATGAATGACGGGGCCAAAGTGCGGGAAAACGGCTTCTTCTTCGGGTATGACTGGGTCGTGTGGCTCACTATCTTCCTCAACGCCTTTGGAGGACTGATGGTCGCTGTGGTGGTCAAGTACGCTGACAATATTCTCAAGGGATTCGCAACCTCAGCAGCTATCGTGGTGTCCAGTATTGCATCAGTGTACTTCTTTGATTTTCAGATCTCTGTTCAGTTTCTCATCGGCACTTTACTCGTGATAATCTCAGTCTACATGTACAGCAAATTCGTTGTCCAAGAGATCACCCCCATTCGAAATCAAAGGGACGTGGTATAGCGCTAGTCATGGACATGAACTTCTATTTCGTTCCATCAAAACTTTCTTTGCCTGCTCTTTACACAATTGAACATTCTCACGATTTGAGTTGTCTTCCTCGTGTTTTGCGCTGTTCGCAGAACACGCGGTCTTACGGTTTATTTGGTTGACATGCCGTACGACCAGCTGCTTGCGTACTTAACAGTTCGGTTGACCCTGCAGGCCATGACCTCAAGAGTTACGGGACAAGGAAATGTCATGGGAGAAGAAAACTTCTGTCGGAACAGACACACAAAACGGAGTTCCATTCACTTCCAAAACCGCGTTTCTTGTTCAAAACCACAGACATCTTGCAAGTGTGCACTGGTCTACAAAGCAATACCGACTGTATCCCGTGGGTTAGATAGCTTGACAACAGTACGGAGCCAGTTTGGCTGCTTTTCGGTCAAAGGAAATGAAAATTATGTATTTGGGGTGTCAGAAAGCTTCAGTTCGTTGTTGACATCACATGTGTTCTGCAGTGGTTCTGCAAGAGACATCAGTGGACAATTGTCGTTGCGCATCACTTGCGAAAAATGATCGGGGCCTTCAAATTTTGTGTGGTATACGTCACTTTTTTTCGTGGGAGACTGGTTGGACTGCCGAGGACTCGACGACTCGCCAGGTGGTCTTGCTGAGAAGAGGATCTCACACTCAGTGCTGTTTGAGAAGTCTCCTTTCACCTCACGCTTGACCAAAATACTTCATGACAGTTGAATTTACGAAACTAGAGTGAATTGTTTTCTTCTGAAATGGTTGGAAAAGACTGCTCAAACTGTGTGTGAGATCCTACAATGTTCATGATGGCAGATTGCCTCAAACATAAATCCAGAAGAAGAAAATTGATGCGACATTCAAACCGAAAACGCGGTTGTTTCATCGCGTTTTGAAGTTACAAATGCCCAGAGTGTTTCAGTTGTCAAATGAGGGACTCGCAAACGAGCAATTACGGTCATTTCATTCGTTCTGTTTGTGTCTGCCCCTCCGAAAGTGCGACAAACAGACGAGTAACTGCGGTTATTTATTCATTCAGAAATGTGACATGAGTTCATGTTTTTCGTTGTCGAAGAAAGTGCCAACTGGAAGTGTGAAGTTTTGTTGTTGTTGTTGTTGTTGTTTTTCAATCCTTAAATTCAAAAACTTTTTTGATCGGTGTTCACCTCATCATTTGCGCTCCGTATTCGACGCAAGCGACGCATGCCACGGCCACCAACACGATCGCCCTTGTTGAGGTGGCGACATCTGCTCAAACAGAGACTAACATTTCTGTGACAGCGTCTGGTGTTTTGTCACGTGATGATGGGAGTTTTCAAAATGGCGACGTCGGAAGTGGATGACCAGTGGCAGTTTGACAAGTTCGATGACGGTTCACTCAGTAAGTTGAGGCCAAATTCCCCTGTGAATCAGTATCACAAGTACGGACACGAACACATGTGAACACGAAACTATTGAGTGCATCGCAAGAACCTGTCACGGTTGCAGACTTTTTGTGGCGCATGTTGCCGATCCGACGTTCCAACTTTTGGTTCATTCACTCTTCCGATTGTGTCCCAGATCATCCTGTGTGCATGAGCCTTCCGTTTGCAGTCACAAAAATCCGTTCAGATGCCACGTATGTGCACGGAGGGCGAAGCTGCAGCCTTGCTTCTGTGTTCTGTGTGGGGTGACATGAACTGCGAACCACTCACCTATTGAGACTGTGAATCCACGACGCTTTGCGCACAAGTTTCGATCACCATCCTCAAATATGCATTGGGGGTGGGCCCCCTAAAGTTGAAATGCGCTTTGCAAGTGCCAATGCAAGCAACATCTGTCATTGGCAGTCCAGAATTTTGAGAAAAGTGTATTAAAAATCGAACAATTGCTTGCTTCAGGCAAGAATAAGCCTCTGTATCCATGAATTTCTGAGCTGTGTCAGCCATTTTGAAAAAAGTTGCACAAGAAAGAGTGGGAAGACCAGGTCACATGATCACATGACACCCCCATGGGGGGGGGGGAGGATGCAGGCTAAAGCCAGCAAAATTGTGGTTTTGTGCTATTTTCTATCTATTTTCTATCTATTTTCTATCTAATTATAAAATTATTCAGAATATTAAAAATTGTCTGTGAGGCCTCTGCCCCCTGGTGGGGGAGGAGTGTGGTGTGACACACCTGACCCAGTTGTTAAAACCACCACTCACCAGATGTTGCTTTTGTACACAATAAATATGGAGGTTCCCACCCCCAGGAGCAGTCTCTCCTGAGATACCAACCTGTGTGTTTGTTTATCACTACACTGTAGTGATATCACAAATGATCAGTTTGGTATCTCAGAAGAGACTGTCCTTTGAGGTGGGAATCTCCCTACTTATTGAGTGCAATCATGCCATGTAGTAAGTGGTGGTTCTAACAATTGGGTCAGGTATGTCACACCACATTCCTCCCCCACCAGGGAGTGCTGGCCTCTGCAGACATTTCTAATATATATAGTAATTATTTAGAAACATGAGAATATCCAAATGTAGCAATTTCCTGTTGAATAACACTGTTTTTGCTGGCTCTGGCTGCTCCCCTCCCCCCATGGGACCCCACAGACTGGTCATGTGACTGGAATTTCCCTCTCTTTCTTGAGGAATGGACATCATTGAAGTTGAATCATTTTCTTTTCTGAGACAAGAAATAACCAGAAGGCTAATCCTCAAAGCGATGCATCAAAATCGATCACCTTTTAGCCAACCAATGATTGATTCAGTAATCAATTACTTTTCGCAGCTGGCCCCTGTGGCCAACCAATGTTTCAGGATAATGGTTGTCTAGCTCGCATTCAACATCCATGTTTCGCAGCATCAGTGAGGTCAGTCACTTGGTGGTTCTGCCCAGTTCATGTGACGCCACATTCGGCTGTTTTTGTGCAGAAATCGTTGGTGACGTGCAGCTTCGGAAGTATGGCCGTTTCCTGGAGGACTACGCGTCGCAGCTGCGCGAGATTGAGCGCGCGCTGCAGGAGTCAGTCGGCGACTCCTGGGACATGACACTGGACCCCGTGTCTCTTCAGGTCAGTTCAACTGACCAGCAGACTCACAGTTTCCCCTGTTCAGTTGTGACCAGCAACACTCAGCACTTTAGGGGCATTGCTTGCCCAGTGGAGGCATTTCAGATTGGGTTTGTTTGATCGGCTGGTTGGCAGAATCATGGAGTGTGCCATCTACTTTTCAGTGTGTGCCTTACGAACAAACGAGCCTTCTACAGCTTATCAAGACGGACAACAAGGTGCTGAACAAAGTGATCACGGTGCTGGCGGCGCTCTGTTGCGAGATGCACGCGCTGAAACACGAGGCGGAGACCAAGTTCTACCCTGCACTGCTCTTTTACGGGGAAGGAGGTTCGCCAAGAAAACGAGTGAATTCGAAGCTTCAACCGGTCTTACACTTTGCCATCATACAGCTTGGAACTTGCCCTTTGCAGAGCCAGCAGAATCCACAAATGCTGAAGGTGAAGCGCAAATCATGATCGGCCGACTGATGCCTTTGTTGCAGGTTTGTTGACTTTCGTGTAGATTTGTGCAACATCACAAAACTGTTTGATCTTTTGACATTTGTGAAAGTGATGTCAACTACAAAGCCGTGTGTTTTGTTCGCAGGAAATGTCCTGCTTTGTGAATCGATGCTATGAAGTTGTCAAATCTGTGATACACCAGTGTTCCAGCTTGTACATTACGAGCAAGTGAGTGCCATATTGATTTTTTGTGTGTCGAAAGAAACCCCACCCCCACCCCAGGTGACCTCAAGAAATTACCCGTGAAACGTTCGTTTTGTGCTGCAGAAACAATCGACGCGTAATGGACGTGACCGACGTGCATTTTCAGGTCAGAGCAAATTCGAAACTTCTCGAGGCACGTTTGCTTTGTGAGAGGCACAGTTGCTTGCTTGACGAGAAGCCCGAAAATACTTTTTTTTGCGGGTTGTTGCAGAGTGTATACGAACATTTGGGAGACTTATTGACGGTGCTGATCACTCTGGACGAGATTGTTGACAACCAGGCCTCGCTCAAGGAACACTGGACCCTTTACAAGAGGTACAGTGATCTGAGTAGAGGCAGCAAAAATGGAAGAAGTTTCATGGACTTTCCTCGAGCTGATAATTCTCGTTTGCTCTGCAGAATGCTTAAGTCCGTGCGACACAATCCGACTCGTTTCGAAATCGCTCAGGACAAAGTGCGACCGTTCGAGAAACTGCTGATAACGCTGGAGGGACAGATTTTGGACGGCATGATCTTCCAGGTAGAAAATGACCTTCCTGTGCGTTTGTCTGTGATATCCTGTTGCAAAGACGGCAACTTCAGATCAGATCTTTTCCTTCTTGGAAACAGAATTGCGTGGAGCAGATGTACGACGACCAAAGGATGCACGTCTCCAAGAATCCGACGTTCGCCAAAGAATTTGCATTCAACATCAAGAACTACCTGGCACAGATTGAACCCAGAATTGGTAGGCCTCAGTGTGAAACTTTTGAACGTCCGGTTCAGCAAGCCGCGTGCTTGGTGCATTGGTCATTGCTGTGCGTGTCTCATAGGACGGGGGGAGGGCGGCAGTGGCAACAGGTGAGGTCTCATCCTGGCACCTTGTATGCTGCTACTGCCTGACTCCCTCCCCCCAAACACACACACCTCCCTGGGTGAGGCAGTGACATTAGGTCAGGTCTCACCCTGATCTGGCGTGGAACCGCGCGCTCTCCACTGGTTGCCTCCTTGTTGGCGTGTATCCTTCAACTCTGAAAAGCTCACCCTCGTCGAAATGATCCGTCTATTTCTTGATTCATTTGTCAGGCGAGATGAACGAGACTGACCAGCGGCTGAAGCTTGTTGGAATCGTCGGGATGTACATCCTCCACTTCCAGATCTTCAGGCTCGTCGACAAAAAGCTCTTCAAGGCCATCTGGGACACGTACCGAAAGGTACGCACCCAACGCATACTGCCTTCTTGCATTCCAATGGCGTTGATTTGATTCTTTGCCTTTTTCCAAGCACGGCGAGATACAGCGTTTTACTCAAGCTGACGGTTCTTCTCTTCAGATACCCGCAATCACACTGATCGGACACATTGTCTGGTTTCCGAACGAGTTCCTGCTACAGAAGCTGCCCAACATGGCGAAGGCTCTTGACAAGAAAGCGCAGCTCGCCGTGGCCCAGGCGAGGACGCAGTGGCTGCAGGCGAAGGCTCAGGTTCTCAGCAGGTGAGCTGCTTCCTGTTTCGTGTCCTGGCAGCTGCTGACTAAATGCAGGGATGCAAGTGGATTGATTTTCTTTGTTTCTGTGGTTTCTGCTCCTCGTTGTCTGCAACAAGTGCAAGAAAGTTGCATTTACACTGATGGTCACTCGTCCAACGCGTTCTTGAATGGCCTCTTTCTCTGCTTGTGATCACAAAACACTGCATTCGTCGTCAAGTTTCTACTTTGACAGTTGTACACTCTTGCTCTCCTTCATTCACATCGCTTCTTTGGACAGGAGAAGGTTCGTATTCTGAGTGGAACTTGGTGGTTCTGGTGTGTTGAAGTTTTGTGTTCTTCGTGAGGTTTCTTGGGACTGTTGGGATGTTGTGAAAAATCAGCATGATAGTGAGTTTGGGAAAGTGGTTCAGCTCGCGGTGCGAGTGAAACATTTGATATTGTTGAGCATCCAGACGGTGTTCTGTCGTCGTTTCATCTCGATGCCGTGTCGAACAAACTGCAAGTTGTTGCTGCTGCATGTCTTTTCAAGTTCAGTGTGAATTTGGATGGATTGTGGTGACTTTTACTTTGCTGTATGTCACAAACGGATTGTGGAAACATGCAGAAGGCTTGAGCTGGCCACTATATGAACTGTGAGAGAGACCTTGTTGCGGGATCTGTCCGTCTTGCAGCACAGTCCCGTTTTTGCCTGCACAACGATCATTTTCCGGTTCGTTTGTCATGGCGCCAGTAACATCTCGCACCTGTCACCCCTCGTACGTTATCATTGTTTTGTACCTGCAGGGACGCGCAGTCGATCTACATGCAGGTGTGCGCGTGGATGGTGCGCATGGAGTCGAACCTGTCACGTGGTGTCACCTTGTTGGAGGACCTCAACAACAGATGTATCCTCTTCATAGAGGTGTGTGCTGCTACTTCAAAGAAATCGGTGAAAAGATGATATTTTGAGCTAAGTGGCCGCAGCTCCTATGTTTGGTCTGTACCCGAGCGTCAGAAAACAATTGAAAAATGGGACTGTGTGACAGCAACTGAGGCCGTTTTGTGAACGCGCATTCGTGTGTTCACGCATTCCATTGATTGCTTTGCGCGGATAATTTTGTATTTATCTTGCTCTCTCAAATTGCTTGATCCGTCAGGGTCTGCTGTACGCGTATCACATCAGCCACCTGGTGAAGACTTACATGAACCTGCACGTCGCGTTGTCGAAGCCGATGACAAAGACTGCCGTCCTGTCGCTGTGCAAGCTCATCGAACTCCTCAAGGTCAGTACTCAGTTGGTCAGGCTGAGATTGTTTTTCTGAAAGAAAAAGTAATGCTCATTTTCTTGCTGAAACATTGCTTCATGATCCTTCAGTTTCATCTTACATGCCATTCTGCGTGTAGTGTGGACACACCAGAACTGGAGTCGACGAGAACAATGCCACACGGTTTCCAGTTGTATCTGTCAACATTTCGATTGTGTTACTTGTGCCCGACAGGCGATCGAACACACGTTCCACCGCCGCAGCATGCTGATAGCTGAGTCGGTCAACCACATCGTGCAGTACCTCTCCTTCATGGCGCTCGCTTCCATTGCCACCGCCAAGGTATCGCTCAAGAGGATTCCATTGTCGAGTGGATCAATTGAGAAAGTACCCATTGGCACTGGTCACCCTCACTCAAGTGAGAAAAAAGCAGTGACCATTGGCCTTGTCCAAACCGCCAAGTTGAATACCTGAAAACAAAATCCTGTCCATTGACTGCTCGCTGCGCGCACATGTTGGGCGTTTCCGTTTGTGCGATCTACAACACTGTTCTGTGGTTCCCCCTGCACAGAAGCGGATCGTGTCCGACAAGAAGTACAGCGAGCGGCGGCTCGACGTGCTGGCCGCGCTCGTCCTGACGGAGAACGCGCTCAACGGGCCGGGCATCAAGGAGCGCCGCCTCGTCATGCAACTCGCACTGTCCGTCGGAACCAAAATGGTGGGTGTCCACAAACTTTCCAAGTTCATATATTGAGTCACGATGATGTACGAAGCAACATGACTTCAGGTCTGAAAGTTGTGCGGGAGTGCTTCCGCAACTAAATGTCCGCGAATTTTACAGAGGGTGTTCAAGGAAGACGAGCTGAGTAGTTTGACAGGAGTGCTGAAGAAACTTGATGTCATCTGTGATTTCCGAGAAAAGTAAGTCCCTGTGATGTGTTCTTCAGCAACGCAAGAAATCTGCCCATGGACATTTTTGGGAAAGGTTTTGTATTTCTGCACGCGTCGTCTTTGTCTTGATTTTTCTCAACTGAGCGACTCTCGTGCAGACTGGCGGCGGCGAGTGACTGCAGCTTCCTCTACTTCCACCGCGTCGTCTTCCCGATCTACCTGGACGACGTGTTCGAGCGCACCGCAGACGCGCACCGGATGCACGTCAGTGGAGTCATCGTCCTTTGCAATCCTCTGGTTGTTTTTCTGACCCATGTCCCGGGGCGCCTTTTGTTGCTCAACCGTGTGAAGAAACGTTTCAAATTGCAGTACATGTTCGGGGCGCTGCGGGACTGTGTGCAGTCGATGCGACACACGCGACACTACGAGTCATCACAGACGCTGCTTGACGCCTTCGAGAAGGAAATCAACCTCAACTTCAGTGAGGTGAGAGGCGCATAAACTTTGAGACAGTGCCCTGAGGCACGTCAATGTGTGACGCGTGGTGGATTGAGCTCCTGCCAAGACCACAACAAGCATCAGAAGCAGCAACATAAAGCCAGAACCCAAACCAGAAAGTTTTCCAAGCGCATGATCTTGGCAAGCTCGCGCTTCATGCATGTTTCTCTGTTGACATCAAGATGGGTGGGGTGGTTGGGTCCAGTCTCAAAAATTTACAGCAATATGTTCGACCAGTTGGGGCCCAGCCCCATCTTTCAAAAATGTTCAGAAATTGAAACATTATCTAGCACCACCAGCGATCGCGCGCTCTGACATGTGGTCTGTTGTTTGTTTTGATCCCTGCAGTGGGACCAGGCCTGACAACAAAATATTTTGACGCCCTTGACCAAAAACAAGAGGGTCAGGCCAGACCCCTCCGGGTCTTTGCCGGAATGTTTTCAGTCAGGTTCAAGGCAAGTTTCTGACGTACCAACAACAGGAACGCTGGTGTTCAGGAAAAAGTGTTGTCCTTGCAGCACTTGCTGCAGCCGCTGTGTCGCGCGATCGAGACGGACCTGCGACTGCACATTCACATGCACCTGCAGCTCGACGACCGCAATCCGTTCAAAGTCGGAGTGAAGGACCTGGCGGCCTTCATCCGCCTTCAGCCAGTCAGATTCTTTGACAAATGTATCAATATCAAAGGTAGGCATCAGCGTGTCCATGACAGTAGTTTCGAAAGTGCGTTTTGTTTTGAAGTGGGGAACTCCTGCGATTGTGTCCATTTTTGTCGTCAGCGTACGTGGAACATTACCTGGACAAAACGTTCTACAATCTCACGACGGTGGCGCTGCACGATTGGAAGACGTACGGAGACATGCGCAATCTGGCGCAACAAAAGTACGGACTGCGCATGATGGACGCACATCTGCCAAGCCAGACGCTCGAACAGGTCAGTGTGTGCCCTGGGTATGGGTAACTTGACTTGTGTGTTGCCGGTACGGTGTGTGAGGTGATGCGAAGCTGAATCGTGCTGCTTGGCGCTGAAACTGAAACACAGGACATATTGACTTCGCCCGATTGTCCAACGCTGGAAGAAAATGGATTTCCGCAAGTTGATTGACTGTTCGTTCGTTGATGGTTGAATGAAATTCAAATCAAATTTGGGACCTGCAAGTCCGTCCCTGCTGGGTGCCTGGATTTGTGTGCGCTCCTTTTGGTAACCTGCAACGTCTGTATTTGCACAGGGCCTGGACGTGCTGGAGATCATGCGGAACATCCACGTGTTCGTGTCCAAGTTCCTCTACAACCTCAACAACCAGATCTTTGTGGAGCGCTCGAGCAACAACAAACACCTCAACACGATCAACATTCGCCACATCGCAAACTCCATCCGCACGCACGGCACGGGCATCATGAACACAACAGTGCGTTCCGCTATTCCATTCAGCACAGATTTTGTTTCTGTATGATTTCGTGCATTTCGCGGCAACAAATCCATAGCAGCAAGCCAGTCACCGAATGCAAAGTGTGCCCAAACACAAAGAAAATCTTCGTCAGGAACACTGCTGTTGATCGTGTGTCCACTTCGTTGCCAAAACGCAGCACGAAGCATTGTACGCTTTTGGTCACCTGGTGCGAGTCGTGTACGTGGTGTATGTTATTCAGGTGAACTTCACGTACCAGTTCCTGCGGAAGAAGTTCTACATCTTCTCGCAGTTCATGTACGACGACCACATCAAGTCGCGCCTCATCAAGGACTGGCGCTTCTTCCGAGAGAACCACCTCAATACGGACCAGAAGGTCGGTCTTGGTCGCAGGCTGCAGAGAGAATATGTCTTCCTTCTGACGTGAACAGCGGTTAAGGTGGAGCAAAATGCTCGTCACATATCCGTGTCGCCGTGGAAGCCACTCGGCTTCCACTCAGCTTTTCTCGGCACATCTTTTTGGCCGAAAGAAAGAACAGCAGCACCGTGTCTTGGCCTGATGTGTTTTCAGTATCCATTCGAACGCGCGGACAAGTTCAACAAAGGCATCCGGAAACTGGGCATCAACGCGGACGGACTCAGCTATCTCGACCAGTTCAGACTCCTCATCAGCCAGATTGGTGAGTTGCCGCTCCTCCCCACAGTGCAGTTGCAGTTCTTGGTCATTGTTGACCGACCCGTTTGCCTGACGTTATGCGGGAACTGAATGTCTCGATTTGTTCCCGGACTGCAGGGAACGCGATGGGCTACATCCGCATGATCCGGTCGGGCGGACTGCACTGCTGCAGCAACGCGATCCGCTTCATCCCAGACCTCGAGGACATCGTCACGTTCGAGGAGTTGTGCCGTGAGGAGGGGCTGTCCAAGGAATGTCAGGACGCCGCCAAGTACGGACACATACGCGCGTACACACTCGCGAACTCATGCTCACTCACGAAGTCATACGCAAGCAGTTCCAGGCATTGTGCCAATTGCACGTCTGTTTCACACGACAGGTACGGAAAATTCCAAGACCAAATTGTGAGTCTTTTACATCCAACAGGCAACTTGACCACGTCGTTGACAACCTTGCCAAGAACTTCGCTGAAGGGACGGAATACTTCAAGATGCTGGTCGATGTGTTTGCTCCGGAGTTCAGGAGTGTGAAGAACATGCACTTGAAGAACTTCTTCGTCATTCTTCCACCTCTGGTCAGATTTTCTATTTGCGAATGCAAAGGAAAACATTTGTAAAAAGATAACCAAGTGGACAAAAACCAGCGAAATGATACAGTTTCCTGTTCAGGTTCCTTGACATGTGTTCAAAATGAGTCGCTTTTTGATGACAAAGACGTTGTTGTTGTAGACTCTGAACTACGTGGAACACTCGATCAGTAGCAAAGAGAAACTGAACAAGAAGAACAAGATCGGCGCCGCTTTCACAGACGACGGGTTTGCGATGGGTTGGTAGCTCTATTGTGGCAAGAAAGAACGTCATTTTCTGTTGAAAACAATGAAGTGATATTTTCCAGTGTTCAGTCAAACCAGCAAGAACCACGCTGGCTGCTTCAGGTTGTTGTAGTATCTCACTCGTCCTTGCGAAAAGACACACGGTTTCAGCACGTGCATGTGAATGACACAAATTCGCTGCAACACTGTCCCCAGATTTGTGGAGAACGAACCCACCTTTTCCCCAAGAGAGAAATTGGTTAGAGGACTGTCAGCTGTGCTTGTTATGCCGTTGGAGACGGCCGCGTGACTTCAACACCTCCGTGTTCTTGTTCGCTTTGTCAACTGACGAAAAGTGAAGTGCCGTGGAATTCACTCACCCAGAAAGGGAAAAACAATTCTCTGCATCTGAGTCAACGGAATTTGCGAAACTGTTCTTCATTACGCTTTCAGGCGTGGCGTACATACTGAAGCTGCTGGACCAGTATCACGAGTTCGACTCCCTGCACTGGTTCCAGTCCGTGCGGGACAAGTACAAGACAGACAAGGTGCCATTTCAAAGTTTATTTGTACTTTGTAGTGAATTGACATCAACAAAAATGGAAACGGTGGACAGGCTTTCGAATTTATAAGTTTTTATTTTCTCTTCAGTTGGTGCGAAGACATTGCCCACTGAAGGAAATTGCGGTCTATTTCTCCGTTTTCAGGCTGGCGTATCGAAGCAATCCAACAACAACCGGTTGGACGAAAAGTTGCAACAAACGATGACTTTGACAGTCAAGCGCCTGGACCAGTACCAGCAGGTGAGGCCGACTAAGCTTGAGGAGTGTGCTCCCTTTCATGCATCGGTCCAACAATCTCGAAACAGTGAGAGACCACAGGCTTGACGTTGTGTTGGCAGGAGTTCGACCTGCTGTACTACTCGCTGAGCAGCGCGCGCATCTTCTTCCGCGCCGACAAGACCGCGGCCGAAGAGAGCGAAGAGACCAAGGAGAAGCAAGGTGTTTCTTTTGTTCGGATTTGTATTGCCAGAGCCCCTGGACAGTTTGTTTCTCTTGACGTTTTCGGGTACACGGCTCCAGAGAAATATTGCGCGAACTATTTGAGTGCGCGGCTTGCCAAGCGATCTTAGCGCGCTGTTGCAATGACTGTGATGTCGCTTGTATGTAGCTGTTCATTACTTGGCGTTTTTTGAACAAAAAAAACAACAACAAAAAGTTTGGAAAAGTCCTTGTGGGAAAGACACAAAAGACATTGCACGACTCGGAAAGGTGTCGGCGCCACTGGCCGCCAACTTTCTGATCTCCGGTCTCTTGTTTTTCACGACGTCCCAATGTTTCTGCAGAGAAGCAGTCCGCACCTGCAGACAACACGTCGAAACCACAACAGTCTTCCACAAACGACTCCACCCCGAATGGTGAGTTTCCACACGGAATTTTTGCTGTATGCTCCAAGCGTGTTGAACAAGTGTGGACGTCACCAGCACCCGTTTGCGACTTACACACATTCTCGAAGGCCTGAACCAAATGGAAACTCACAACTCGTGCATTTCAGCATCTTTTCGTTTGTAAGCTGTCGTGGCAGTTGTATCAGTTGAACCATGACAAGAGTGCTCACTTCAGCTCTGCTGTTTTTGTGCACCAACTGGACTTCATTTTGCAGGACCAAGCTGACCACAAAGTAACTATATCTTGTACAGAGTGCAAAATAATTTCCTGCTTTTTGTTACTCTGTCGGTGACAGGATTTTGCACTTCCTGCATGGCGGGGCTCACTCGCTTTGCTTTCACACATTTTCTCGCCCTTGCATGAACACGGTGTTTGCAAGCTTCTCAAGTGGTCCGGGTTGTCATGTGTTCTACGCTCTCACAGGCGACGGAAACTTCATTCTCTGTGTACAAAATGTTCTTTCGTGGCTGGCCCTTCCTGTTCAGTGTTGCGAGATCATAAGACAGGTGTCCATTGAATTTTGTGTTGGTCAGAAGGATGTACCGGTGTTGCGTTTCAGATTGTTGTGTATTCAGATCGGCATCCACACGACGCATACATATGCCCTACAACAACGTTGCGTTGCAAATTTGCACTTTTAAATCAATGTTCAAGAAGTTAAAAATCTCTTGGTTTGTTTCTTTTGTGTTGCATGCTGAAGAAAAAGACGCCCATTTTAATTTTTAACAAGCGCGTGATCATCTTGGCGGCGCAGCGCACGTTATGCAGTCACTGTGGTGGTGTTTGTAGACACAAAGAAAATGTTGTGCCTGTTGTGAGGGGATGGGTGGTGTCCAGCACATTTCTTTCTTTTCTGAGCGTTTTTGAAAACGTGTGCCCCAAAGAATGTGCTTGAAAAACAGCGATGAACACAGAAATCAGCGATGAACACAGAAATCATTTCGAGTCCGAAAAACAAATGGGAAAAGTCGTCAAGAATGGAGCTGATATTCTTGCTGTTCGCAGGTTTGGTGCCAATGAATGGACCCGTGGCTGCGGCTGCAGTGCCACCACCGCCTCCACCACCACCGCCGCCGCCTCCGCCGCCACTACCTCCAGTGTGTAGGGAACTTCCAATCAGCTGAAGATCAACGATCCGTTTTGTCGTGGAGTTGTTTCTTTTTCCTGTTGAAACGCCAAAAGCTGCAGCCTTTTCGGTTCACAAAGCTGTCAACTGACAAGAAAATCATTTGCCAGGCAAGAGGTTGGCTTGTCACACTTTATTTCTTCTGTTCAGAAACCTGGTCGGTTTTGAAAGGTGTCCGGTTTGTTTTGTTAGGCAATTTCTGATTTAGCATCGGTAGTGTCGCTGAGTGTTCCAAACGCTCGCTCATTTCAACGCAGTTGAATGAATCATGATGTTCAGCATTGCATGATCACTGCTAGTTTGACAACACTTGTTAGAAAACTGCCCGCGTTTTGCGGACAGAGAAGCAGTTGCAGCTGCACGTTTGTAGCCATTCCAGCACAACAAGGTCAAAGTCCTGATTCCAGTTAGTTTTGTTTGTTTTGAATTTGCTTCGTGTGACTCTGAGAGGATGTGATTTTGGGGCACGTGCTTGCATGAGGGATAAGCGTTTCAAAGCACGAAAAGATTCGCTTTGCGCGTCACAACGATCAAATCAGAGTTCCAAGGCCACCCAAACATTTTTCCATGTTTTACGTCGTCAATGCAACCTGTGATGAATTACAGTGTCTTACAGTTGCAGACTATTATCAGTACTTCTGTACGAATAAAAGTATTTTCTAATTTCCACAAAAACTAAGAAGGAAAAAAAGTGTCGACTTCAAGTTGATTTCATTTTCGTTTGTTCATTCGTACTTCTGTACGAATAAAAGTATTTTCTAATTTCCACAAAAACTGAGAAGGAAAAAAAGTGTTGACTTCAAGTTGATTTCATTTTCGTTTGTTCATTCGTCCTTTGCCTTCCGACAAAGTAGTTTACCACACATGATGTTTGGTTTCCCAACAAATTTGTCGAGTGTGGTCAGGTTGCTGGAAGAATTGCTGTCGGGCCGCATTGAACACGAATCCAACCGCGTGGTCGTGCTTGTCGGGGTGAAGCACATTTCTGTGAGGTCACATGTGCGGACACCGCAGCAGAAATATGACGGCGACCACACACACACACACACACACACACACACACAATACATACGTACATTCATTTACACACACAAAAAAAAACACACACACACACAATACATACGTACATTCATTCACACACACACTCACACACACATGAAACAAGGAAGTCCAGTAATCGGACCTGTGATGGCCGCATGTCGGTCGAGCCACCATTGCTGGAAATCTACAGGAGATGTTCTGAAAGTTTAGTCATCAATTTACAAGTGTTTTCCAAAGTTGCTAGCAAGGATAAAGTTAAAAAAGGTGGAGTCTAAATCTGAAATATCACATATGGGGTGAGGGTGTAAGGGGGTAGGGCTGGGGGTGAGATAGAGGTTACATTCCACACATTCCATACATTCCAAAGTGTGGACAATTTAAGCTGAGAGCGGCACCTAG
>JAAUXT010132184.1_pt1 | contig 19827 bp, 19 predicted proteins | sample 7278171 | NCBI WGS metagenome assembly JAAUXT01 (sample SAMN14350112, study PRJNA611818) | marine sediment metagenome | isolation source: surface marine sediment (1.8m) | place: French Polynesia: Moorea | collected 2018-08 | reverse complement strand
CTCACCGTGAGAACAGTGGCCCTGGAGATGTGGAACGTTCCCCAGACTGAGACTCCGATCGGATTCATCTGTTGCTTCTGTATAAACAGGCTCACCTGGAAAAGAACACCATACCACACGCAAGTATGGTGCTGGAACCAGGAATCAACCCTACCCTCTGCGCAACGTCAGCGTGCGGCACATGTCGGGGGCGTTTCACGTGCCGTACTTCAAACACTTCAGGACACAGCGCAAAACGTACGTGCAACTCACGAGTGTGCGCGTTTTACGAGGTCAGTCACGTGAATTTGACATCATTTACTGTTATTGTCAGCTGGACATCAGGAATTTTGTGATCCCAGGTGAAGAGTCACGTCTTGCTGCCACGGAAATCCCAGTGACCTCGAACACAGGGTGATGAGGGCGGCGCCTTGCTTCCACACGACAACACGAAAATTCTGACCTGGGATCGCAGGTCGAGCGACGTCCTTCTGTCGTCCGCAATCTCGCTGACCCTCTCCGTCAGGGCTTCACCCTGCAAACAACAAAGTTCCAAAAGTTCTGAAAGAAATTCAGTGCAAGTTTTCCTGGTGGAGTCTTCTGTTGGAGAGACGCATGTTGGATTGTCGATTCATTTGGTTTCAAGAAGAACAATGAAGTACAATGAACACTCACTTGTGAATACAGATGTGAGCACGGAATGACAAACAGAAGAAAATTCGACACAGTGATTCCCATGAATATCTTCAGGGTGGTGGTGGGGAAGCCGCATTTCCCCATGGCAACGTATGTATAGAAAGAGAAAATCAAGTCATCGACGCAGATGCCCATGAAGCAGACCACGTCGAGGGCGAACAGGTTTGTGAACGAGCAGCCGAGTCTCTCAATTTCCCTGAACTTTTCGTAGATCTTGTGAAATGTCTCTTCTTGGTAGATTTCTTCAGTTCTTATTTTTTCCGAGAGTGATGCCTTGAGATTTTGTAAGAAGTGAGAAATGTGCAAACACACCCAGGCGTTGAAAGGGCAAAACAAGTAAGAAAACAAAGAGACATACAACGTTTGAACAGCTTGAGAATGAATAACAAAAGTACGCAGGTGATCACTTCGCATCCACACAAACATTTCTGTTGTTGCAGGCATCCCTGGCATGATGTACATGATAAAGTAGAATAAATTTGAAAGACACAGGGCACAACTTGCTGCGGTTGCTGCCAAAATGCCCACAGTATGTGATGCTGTCAAAGGGTTCTTTGCAGAAAAGTATCCCAGATCAGCCAGGAACTTGTGCATCTGTTTCTTGTGACAGGATTTCCAGATGAACAAGAGCATCAGGACAAATTTGGACAAGTATGCGACCAAAGTGAGCCAAAAGGAAAGTAAGCCCTTTGTGGTTTCATTGACCAGGTGCGCTCCCTGGCTGCCCATGAACAGCGCGACTGTGACGAGGCCCACAGTGTGCAGGACGACGGTCACGACCCTCAAAGTTTGATAAATCCATCGTTTTCCTGGAATATCCAGAAGAATGAAGTTGAAGAGGTACAGGATGTGCACAGGAAGGTTCTGCACCAACAGTCTCCGTCCAGATCCCATGCTGTGAACGAACACTGCAGTTCAGAGTTCTCAGTACAGAAGTTCCGTCCACACAACGTCAAATGTTATTTGGGGACTTTGCTGTGTACGTAATTTGTGCATTTACGATCGATGCGCGTTCGCTTGGTGTGTACCCAGTACAACCAAAGCCGTGGTCGTGTATTTCTCCTTCCGACTCAGTGAAGACACCTTGGGTTGTTTTTCAGCTCACAAGAGCTGCTTGGTGCCTCTTTGTCAGTGGCCAGATTTTGTGCACGGGTTCCGATGCATTTGGAACCTGGTCATGGCCCACAACAAACACACCTGGTTGGCTCGGAGACGAGTTCACACGGCTCCAGTTACTGACCGCTTGATTGTGACAACCAGATTCGCACTGCCACAGGACCTGAAGTTGCTTGAGGCGACTGTTGAAACGGGAGTGTGTTTGGTTTCACCTCATCACACAAATGAGCCGCATATGTTTCGTGCTTTTTGACACTTCAGTCGTTCCAGCAAAAGCTCATTTTACAAATGGCAGTGATGATTGAATGCACTTCGCGCTGTTACCCGGTAATGCATCTGCACAGATCTGCCAGGCTTCTGTCGAGACCTGCACTTTATTGATACACAAATATTGGTCTGGCATCACTGTGTGATGGTTTGCAGTCTGTTGGGCGAACTTTTGTCTCCGCAGATGAGTCTCAATCACGTCTGACATGAGTCTCCAAATAAACCCTTCGGTTGTCAAAGGCTCCATATTCATTCAGTCCCCACAACAGACCAGCTGAAAAGAAGTGCCAGCTGGGAAAGTCTTTGATGAGGGGACTCAGGGGATACCTGCTGGACTTGTGGCAGAACATGGGAAGGGGAGCTCATTTTGTCGCCCAGGGACACACCCGACTCTCTGTATTTTCCTTGTGGACAAACAAAGATCCTCGAGATCTCAAACTCTCCAATTGTTTCGCTTGAACCTTGACTCAAGCGAGACAACTGCGGTGCAAAATTTGAGGGAAAACTGGATGTTTGCAGGGTCAGGCAAGGCTCAGGCCCTGAACAGCCAAGGGTTGTGATGGTTGGCAGAAACGCCTGACTACGGCGCAGTCGTGTTGCCAGCAAAGCCGAGGTTCATGAAACTCTCGCACCTGCTGCTCAGCGCCAGGTCCGCAAACATGGTCAGGAAGGCCGCCACGGAACTGACGATCTGCAACACAAAACAGTGGCAGCTTCTGGGGTGCCGCTCTCTGCGCCTCAGAGAAAGAATCAAACACAAGTTACAATAGATCCGTCGAAGGTCGTAAATGGAAGGTCATTCGAAGAAAGCCTGAACATACTTCGAGTACTTTGTGGAGCGGAAGTCAGAAACCAGCGCCTCAGAGCACTCGAAAGTTCCCACGCAACATCTGGGAATATGACTTTCGCGTCACCTCGTCTCTCAGCAAAACAACCTGTGCAGACTGACCGTGAGGACGGAGCCCTTGGAGATGAGGAACGTGTCCCACACAGATATTCCTATCGGGTTCGACTGTAGATTCTGCAGAAACAATCCAACCTGACAAAAACAAATTGGAAGGAGTACTCACATAATTTGTCACTAACAATGTTTTTCCGATATTTGACGTATATTTTTAGACCGGATTGTGTTCCTCCTTGGCTGAGTAGGGAAACACCACTGACCTGTTGGAGATGATGTGGAGAAGCTGTGGTTTCCTCTGGGAAAGACGAAAGGATTCCCGTGAAAGACTGACCCTGAGAAATGAGTAAGGGTTCTTCACATTCTCAAAGTGTCGTTTTGTATCTCTTCGTGTTTTCCTCTTTGTTGTTGCACAAAACATTCATGTTTTCCTCTTTTCTTACCTTCGAGTACAGGTAGCAGCAAGGTGTTGCAAATGCAAAAAAATTCACAATGCTGAAACTCATGGCGTACTTTATTGCCTGTACTGGGAATCCACATTTTCCCAGGTACACAATTGAAAAGAAATTGACTCCAACATCATTAATGCACACCAAAATAAAGCATGCCACAACTTTTGAAAACAAAGTTTTTGTTTCATCTGCAAGTTTTTCTGTTTGTCTGAAGTCTCTTGAAAACTGCACAAAACAATTGCTGTTGTGTCTGTCGTGACAAGCCTTTGTCACAGAGAAATGGTCTTTTGTGTTCTCAAAGAACTGCATGAGGTGCAAACACAGCCATGAAACAAAAGGACAAAATGCATAAAGACATGTGTTGAGGTAAATAATTTGCAAGTACACTATGTAGGTGACAGCTGTTTGCAAATAACTGTATTTTATCCAAGAAAGAAAAGAAGAAAAGGGCATGTCTCCCAATACAAGAAATATCATGACAAAAACATGTGCAATGCACAGACTGAAGCTGATGAAGGCAGAGAACATGATCCAGCCAATATGATGTATTGATAAAGGACAACAAGAAGAAAGTTGGTAAAATTGTGCCAGTAATTTTTGAAGAACTCTTCTTCTGGACAATGAGTTCCACAGAAACAAGGACACAAAGCATATTTTGTAGAAAATTGAAAAAGTGATGACATAAAACAACAAAATGCCACTTGAGGAGCCGTCCAGAATTCCAATTCCATAACATATCAAAAACGTGAATTGACACAGATTTGCGGTACCATGCAAACAAACTGTGAGGACACGGAAAAGCTGGTGCACCCATTTCTTCTTGGCATCCTCATAAACGATCATGTTCAGCAGATACAGCCAGTAAACTGGCAAATTTTGAACCGCCATGTTGTGGTTCACGTTGAACTCTGTACTTCTTGTCCCCACACTCAGGTGAGCATCAGCTGGAGCTGGTTTCGCATTTGTCTGACTGTTTCATCAATGCGTTCACCAGGAACGCCCATTAGTGCAGGGTATGCCTCTTTGCGTCAGAGATGGATTGTACACAACAACACACTTTTGGTGTGGTGCAGTCATTGATTTCCTGATGTTCTCCACGTAATGCATAGTGAACCCCACAGAAGTAAAACACTTTTGAGGCAGAGCAAAGCGGCTCAACAGCCGCCCCAAGACCCCCCGGGAAAGCCGGGTTCTGGTTGATTGGGGCGGTTAGTGTTTCCCTGAAGAACGGGAAGAGCGTTGCAGCTGGAGGCGAGGCCGCAGCGCCGCTCGGAGGGGACGTGGGACCTCGTGCTTGATGGAGCCTGGTCCTTCTTGGTCCGGCGATAGGTTTCACACTCGCACATTGCAGCTGCCGCCTTCTGGTCGCCTGTGCACCGCCAGTGGCGAGTTTTAGCAGAACCGCGTATTCCGTGTTCCGTCCGTGGCTGACGTGATTTGAGTGACTGCATGATCGGGCGGGGATGTCTTCTGCAAAATGTGTTTTTGGACTTATTCTCCCAAAAGGCAAAACAAACAAAGCGATGTGCTTGTTTCTGATAAGTGAACAGCCTGACATACCTCCATAGAGCAAAACAAAGAGGGTGCAAGCAGGAAATGGCAGACGTTTTGTCCCGTGTGTTGCGAGCTTTTCACGGAACACACAAAGCGCGTCACGCAACACGGATCTATATGATCAGCCAAAAGTCCCCAGTGTTTATTTTATTTGCATGACGTTCAAAAGAACACAGCACGTGTGATCGAGTGGTCCGCGGAGTTCAGGTTTCTCTGAAGACAACAGCGCACTGCTCAATCGTGGGACTCCGCACACAGCAAAGAAACGGCCCAAATGTGGCGCATCCAAGGAAGGTCAGGGACGCCTTGGGGCAATTCCAACGTCGCCACACACGTAGAAATGACAAAGCGTTGAAAATTGTGGAGGCTGAGCCCTGGTCCTCTCCTTCCCAGAGATCCGCACGTCAAGTTCAGGCATCAAACATCCAGCGGGTGAATTTGAGGTCTGACCAGGTCCCCCGAACCACTGAGCGGGAAAGAGCAAAACATCTTTTTTGAAAAGTACGCAGTTGGTTTTCTGTGGTCAGTGGGATGCCACTTGGAAAAAAGTTACTCCAATAATTTTGGGACGCAGATGCAAAAACGGGTGCTGGTTATTGTATTTATCAAGTTTTCAAAGGTGGTTTTTGGGCCCCTCCACAAAGTTTGGTCCCTGATCTTCATTCTGGAACCCGTTGAGGGTCTCTTTTGCTCAGTTTTCGTCATTGCAGCACCTGCCGCGGAGACATCATGTCCTCAGCCGAACCTCAGGTTCAGGTGGCTGTTGTGTTCGCGACGGAGGTGAGGTTGAGGAACTGCTCGCAGCCGCTGTCGGAGGCGAGGTCCGCGATGAGAGCCATGAACGCTGCGAGCGTGCCGATCGCCTGCAAATCGAGCACGATACATACGCTGTGTTTTCCCGGAAATGAAGCATTTGGCATCCTATGAAAGAGAATTTTGCTCTGTTTTGAGTCAAATCTCGAGATCTGGGTCCACGCGGTCAGAGCGTGTCGGTTATCGTCCCAACACGAACTTGGATCCGTTGGAGGTGGGTTGGTTCCTTCAGTTTTTCTCTGCCTTGTTCCCCAAGGTGGTGAACATTTCGTGCTTGAACACAACCTGGGCCCAGGACGCACAATTGAGCTGTTTTGAGCAAGCAGTGGCCACAAACGACCAACACCCGGGGAAACTGTGGTGCGCAGGTCGAGGACTGAGGTGAAGGTTGCAACCCGATCCTGGGTGGGGTCCTGTCCTTGGGGTGAATTCAAACTAAAAGTGAATTTTGAAGAAAAAGAAATTGGCATCAACAGTGCACAACTGAAGGCGAATTAATTTGGAGAAGCGGGAGAGGGAGAACTGTCTTCAAGCGTGGTCTGTTGGAGGTGCGGGTCCCTGCAGCCGGGACTCCTGAGGGACTTGCAGACTGACCGTGAGGACGGAGCCCTTGGAGATGAGGAACGTGTCCCACACCGAGATTCCTATCGGGTTCGACTGTAGCTTCTGCAGAAACAAGCCAACCTGAAACGAAAAGTGCGTCGTTGGATCGCGCCCACTCTGGAGTGTTGGCCATGTCAGGACTTCCAATTTTTTTCACGCGGTTCTGCATTTGTGCGGCTCGTTTGTTGCGTTCAGGGATCAGCCGCGCAATGCCTCCAGACACAAACACTGGTGGTTGTCCTCAGATCTCTCCCCAAGATTTTTGTCGTCAAAGGGTCTCTGTTTGCGTTGCAAAATACGCTCTCGCATGAACTTTGTGCAGTTTGAAAACTCAGGAGCTCAGAACGAGTCGGGTTCAGAAGATCATGATGAACGGTCCCGTTGCTCCTATATCACGTGAGCTGTTTTCTTCAAACATCTTCAAAACAAGTGGTTCCTTCCTGAGTACCTATATTGTCCCACGGCCTGCAGCGAAGACTGCGGCTGGAAGGAAGGGCACAAATTAAAATTGGGGTTGGGAACCCAGTTGAGACCCAGATCCTTCACACTTTGTTGTTGAGGTCACTGACCTGCAACAAGAGGTCCTGTGCAACTCTGCTGTCCTCTGGGATTTTGTGGATCACTTCTGTTGTGCTTTCTCCCTGAAATCACGAAGACCAATTCAAACCAAAAACGTACTTATCTTGTGTGCACTCATCAGCCAAAAGGCTAACAGAGTCTGTGAGTTTGTTGATTGTATCAGCAGCTATTCATTTCTGACATGAACCCACCTCTGACTGGAGATAGCAGCAAGGTGTCACAAACAGGAAAAAATTTGCAACATTGGCACTGATTACCACTTTCAAAGGGAGACCCGGAAAGCCACATTTTCCCAGGAAAATGTACATGTAAAAACCTATTATGAGATCATTTATACACAACAAGAGAAAGCAGGCAGCATCTTTGGAAAACATTTTCCTGGTTTTGTCTGCAAGTTTTTCAATATATCTGTATTCATCCAAAAAGTCTTGGAAAGATCTATTGGTGTACATCTCTTTCTTCCTGATTTTGTCAGAGAGAGATTTTGTCAGTTTCTTCAAACAATTTGCCAGATGCATACACAACCATGTCGCAAATGGACAAAACACATAAATAAATATGTACAGGTACAAAACCTGCACGTAGACAATGTAGAGCACTGCAGTCTCCAAAAACGGATTCTCCATCCAAGAGAACATTGCTTTGAGGTTTTTGAGATCTCCGTAGACATACACAACAATCACATAAACATGTAGAACACAAAGACTGCAGCTCACGACTGTTGACAAAAGGATCATTGTGATGTATTTTGGTGCCAATGGGTAGGACGCGGCAACTTGAGCAAACCGAGCCAGGAGCTTCTGCATTTTCCTTCCTTTGCAAGACTTCCACACAAACAGTGAGGTGAATGTTGTCTTGTACAGCGTTGAAAGTGCCATGGTATAGAACAACAAGGAACCAGCCATGGAACCATCCACAAGGCTATTGGCATTGCTGATGATGAAAATTGCCTGACAAAAATTTACGAAACTATGCAGACATATCGTGACGATTCTGAGCAGTTGGTACACCCATCTCCGCCTCCTGTCCTCGAAGATGATGAAGTTCAGCAGGTACAGCAAACACACCGGAACATTCTGCACCGCCATCTTCTCATCCCCAAACTCACTGCGCAGTAGAGTCCGCGCGTTTGCTTTTTCCACGCCGATTCGTCTGTTCTGTCCTCTGCACGGACTCTCAGGGACGTTTCGTCTTTCGGTACAGTTGCAGTCCCACACTTTGGATGACACGTGCACAGCACGTTGTGCTTGCTTGATGAGTTTGCCTGTCCCACGATACGAGTAACAGGACTCTGTGTCGCACACACGATTGTTAATGTGCTCCGTTTGATCCTGATTCGCTGCCACGTAGTTGCTCAAAGGCCGGATTTGCTGAGATACGCGCACGCGATGTGTCAATGTTTGCCAAAGTAACACACACGAATACAGTCAGCACTGGTTGAACCGGCCTCGTCGGAGTTCAAATGGAGCCTCACAACGAACACAACGGCGCAGCGCTTCAGACTGGAGCCAAGCAAGACGCACCCACCGCATCGTGCAAGTGCGAAAACTGCCGATCAGATCTAAACGTCAACCGGAGCGCTCGATCGCCAAGGAGGGCGTGAATAATTGACAACTGCGTGCACACATTGTCACACCAAATCCCTGGAGTCCGACTGTGGTTCTTGAAAACTTCAAACATCACGCACTCAGCACCCCTGGTTGTGAAGGTGTTTGTCACGAACCAACGCTGCGAACAGGTTACAAAATCGTTTGTATTTTTGTTGCGACATTCCTGGTTTCTGTTTTGTGCAACGACCAGCCATGTGTTCCCTGAAGACGCGTGACCTGGCGAATATCTCCCGTCAGGCGTCGCCTCTGGGACTCAAGATGGACCCAAGGCTGCACCTCCAACCCTGACTTCGGAAGGATTCAACGCAAGCTGCAATTTTTTCTTCCAACTCAATTGAAATGTTGGAGCTGAGATCGGAACACCCTGGACACCTCAGACTGAGCCCACATTGACTCTGGTCTGTCGCTTCGCACGGCTGTTTGGTTGTGAACAGGGTCTGAGGAACTGCTGTCAGCTGCTCATGAAGCAGATCCGCTGCACATCGGGGTGAAATTACACGGTATCTGCCCCGGCACAAATGCAATTTTCCCATTAAGTCTTCATTTTTTTCATGGCTGATGAGCATATCTCTGGGTAAATGGCGTGTGGTAATGGTAATCGGATGCAATTCGACTTCGCTCATGCACGAGCGTTTCATTTCAATGAGAATACACTGCAGACGCAAACTCCTGGCTCATGTACTCAATTCCCACACAAATCAAACAGTGTGGAGATCATCATAATTTTGGTCTTTCGACCTTGGAAATCGGTTGAGGCATTTCAGAGCAATGTCCATTTGTGTGAGGATTCATGGTTTGGGGGCAAAGGCAGCCAAAATTTCGTCAGCAGCCTAAATCTAACTTTTCCTGCAACCCCGAGTTTTTCCCTGTAAACCGCAACACCAAAAGGGGGTAAAATAATTTCACGAAATTTTGCAGGGGAAATCCAACAAATCCAACCCTCGCCTTTTCCCCACAACCTTGTCATGGTAGGTGGCCAGCAATCAACACCAAGGCAATTTTTCTATTTTCAGCAAGAACAGGTCAAGACTTGGGGTGTGTTGGTGCACACGCCTGGAATCACTGACCCACTCCAAGCACAGGAAGCGTCCTGGGTTTGTGAATCACCGGTGATTGAAACTGTGTGATGAGGAAGGAGACGACCGAGGAAATCTTCGAGCATTGAAGCTGAACAACAACCAACACACGGCAACTGTGGGATTTCCTTTCAAGTCTCAAAGATGTGGCGAACCGTGCCCAGAATTGATGCTCTTCAGTTCTCTAGACAGGTTCATCCAAATTTCTGTAATCCTGCAGACATGTGAACAACCAACTCAGGTTACAGATGGTATTTATCAGGGTTGAGATTGTGTCAGGTTGAGATGGTGTCAGGTTGGGTGGTGTCAGGTTGAGATCATGCCAGGTTGGGTGGTGTCAGGTTGAGATCGTGTTGGGTTGAGATCATGTCAGGTTTGGTGGTGTCTGGTTGAGATCATGTCAGGTTTGGTGGTGTCAGGTTGAGACCGTGTCAGGTTGGGTGGGGTCAGGTTGAGATGGTGTCAGGTTGGGTGGTGTCAGGTTGAGATCATGTCAGGTTGAGATCGTGTCAGGTTGAGAGGAGGTGTTCGTGGGAGAATTTGACTCAAAAGGAAACTGGTGGCAACCGTCAGAGCTATCGGTGAGGTTTATTTCAGCACTTCTTTGCAACAAAAACAGAAACTGGTGTTGACCGTACACAAATCTTGCTTTGATGAAAGCACTGTTAAACTGTGATGGACATGTGCCGTGAAATTGGTGCAACCAGAACAAAAAACACAGTTTCGTTTGTTTGTATTTTTTGGGTGTCAAGACATAATCAATCGATAGTTCCCAGACGGCAGGTGAGTCGTTCCGTTTTCCGACTCAGGACCAGTCGGACTGTAACTTGGACGCGTCGTCCGCTCCCAGCTGGATGAACATTGTGATGTAGGCGGTGATGGTGCCGACAATCTGAAATACATTTCAATACTGTGTGTTGAGGACGGATCCCACGGCTGGGAAAAGGACGAATATCGGCTCTTGAACTTCTCCAAAGAGTTTTGGTGGGGCCTTTCCTCTCGACCAAGTGTGGAGGTGACGCCAGTGCTGGGCGACGCACAAATGGGAGGCGACGATGGTGCGAGTTCAGAATTCAGCCAAAATATGGAGGAAGATTTTTGATGAAGTATGCCTTTTAGTAGGTGTCACATGTTGGCTGAATTCTTGTCCTTTTTGGGCTGAATCTAGAGGTCATCATTCAGCCAACAAGAGGTGTGAAATGAAAACGCAGCCTTGTGTTTGCACTGCAAAAACTTTATAGTGTGTGAGAATTGCCCACTGCTTTGGTGAAGGACCTCGTTGAAGGCCAAAACAAATGAAAGTCAAGATTTTCAAATGTTTTGCTTCCTGAACTTTTTTCCAGTTTTTCTCATATTTTTGTCTGCAGTGACATTGTCAGCCAACAATCGCTGTCACCTGGTAAATAAGACTGACACATGCAGGTCTATTCACACCACATGAACTGTGCAGAGCAACAGATGCAAGCACATCGAGTTGTGCTGTGGCTTGGCAAACACGCAAGTCTTTTCGACCAAGCTGATTATCTAACCCCCCCACCCTCAAAAGCCTTGACATCCTACTCCAACCAAATCCCACCTTTCTTTCTTGTTTTCATGAAGTAAAACACCAAATCAGCAGCATGTTTGTGGATGAGGCCTCACCGAGAAGATGGAGGAGTAGTTGAGCGTGAACACTCCCGCAGCCGTGAAACCAACCGGCCGAGCCTGCTGCTGTTGCAAGAAAAACCCCACCTGCCAAAGAAAAGAGTTTTTTTTGTGGTGAAGCAGCCCAGAAGGATGAAGCGTCCTGTCCTTCTCAAACCGTCCCTGTGGATGCGATTGTTGCCTCACCTGTTCGCGAAGCTCCGGAGCCATCCTGTTCCCGTTCATCGAGCCCAGCGCTTCGTTTATGGACTCACTCTGCAGAGAGATCGTGTGGAGCTGTCAAGTGAGTGTCGTTGTGGATCATTCAGGTTACGAAATTCAAAGAAGCTTGATGGTAAGCGCGCACACCTCTGAGTGCACGGAAGCAGCTGGCACTGTCAACAGCAGAAACAGCCCCACTGCCCAGGCAACGTAACCGAAGAATATCTGGACGACTGGCAAAGTTCCAGACAAAAAAAACAACACGTAGACACCACTGATAAAGACGTTGATTAAAAATGCCAATGACAGGCCAAACAGCACGCAGAATAAGGAGTCAATCTCAGCACACACGCTGGAGACTTCGGAGAACCTTTCAACAACAGTTTGAAACACTGTCATGTCCTCGTAGATGGAACCATTTGAAATACCCAGTTCAATATCGCGTTCAATTCCTTGGAGCTGTAATTTGCAGACAATAAAAATAGTGGAAAAGAACATGACAAAGACTGAAGTGAACACCAAACTGTACGTTATGCAAACAGAGTATAGAATTTCAATTGCTTGGTGCACAATTCCATCTTTGAGAACTGTTGATACAATCAGTCCTACACCTCTTGACGCGTAGAAAATTGCGAACAAGTAAGAAACACAAAGACAAACTGACAGTAGCATGTCTGCTATGATGATCAGCTTGATTTTTAGTCCTGCTGATGCGACGGTTGACTCAATATTCACTTTCTTTATCATCAGGTCGACTTGGTTTGTCCACAATGACTTCCACAAAAACAGGCAGATCCACATGAAAGATGCTCCGTTGGATAGGACGAAGTACTTTGCAAATGGTGACATGTTCATGAAATTGTAAGTATCCTTGGAGTTCGAATACAGCACGAATATCCACAGGCTCACTCCAGCAACATTAACAATTATGCCAATCATTTTTGTCAATGAACGTGTCCATTTGGTTCCAGGCTTTTGCCCCCAGTAGATCATAAACAAAAATATATACATCAAATACACAGGAATTCTCCAAGGGCTGAACTTCCATTTTTCTTCACCCCACGCCCTTTTCGTTTCTTCCCGATTCGCAGGCTCCACTGGACTTGTTTTGAACATTTTGATTCCGAACCAAAGTCTGTGCTCCAACTCCCGCTGCGTTGTGCGAGATCAATCTGATGGCAGCTTTTAGTGAGTCATTGTGTGTCGTTAATCAGAAAACACGATATGGAAATGGATGTACATGTATTGCGGTGTATTCGTCTGATGCTTGGCGTGATGGCCCTATGTCGTCCCTATTGGTCCTGAACCCATTTGACCATCAGTCCCAGTCCCTTGTTTCCTTCTCTGCTCCAGCTCCCACACGGTGGGTCTTGTGTGTTCTCCCAACTTTGACAAAGTGACCTTGACTGGTCGTTGGTTCCGGGCGATTCATGTAACGTGAGGGAAGTCCAGCCGACGCACGAGCGCAGCGCAGTTTGAGAAGCGCACCACGGCTAACAAACAATTTCATGACAGTCGAGAACCTTGAGATGAGTTTGCATATCCTCCTCACAGAACAAGACAAAGTTAATGAAACGTGAAAACTGTCAAAATACACTCACAATACTGTCAAGACTTTCAAAATACTTTCACAAAATTTGCTGTTTTGATTGAGATTCTGACAACAAAATGTAGCCTTGTGCGGTGTATCTTGTTGACAGTTCGCCACAGTTGCAGAATAGTCAGCGCAATTCCATATAGTGTGCATGAATGTTCGATGTTCAGGGAGCTCAACACATTGAGATCATTTCACACCAAGGCTAAGAACACCAATATGAGGGTTTCCAACAAACTACTCGAGTGCAGGTGGAGCAGATATTTTAAACTTTCAAACTCAGTCCAACATGTGCAGGCAGATTTTCCACTTGTTTGAACAAGGAGTGCATTATCTCAGCTGTTTCCCGTGTTATCTGTTGGTGTTCGTCGGCTCGGGTTGGTGACGGCAGACGCTATTTCGTGCAAACGCGTTTGTTAAGGTTTTGAAGATTGAGAGGCGCTAGGTGTGGGGACGGGGATGTGCGTGTGTGTGCGTTTGTGAACAAGACGGACAAACTTGGGATAATTCGTCTGGTGGTGGGACGCATTTCTGTCTGAGATGTTTGGGTGGAGGGGTGGATCTGGATGTGAGTTGGATCTTGAGTAAACTGGGTTTTGAATGCACAGTTGAGAGTGTTGGAGTCCAAATCTGAATCTCGTGTGCAGGAACTTATCTTTTGGTATGGTCCCAGCGGTGGGTTCCTGGACCTCGAACCAAACAAACGGTCAACTGAGCTCTGAGATCCACGCCTGGCATCTTCACCTGAAACTTCCTCAGTCTCTGCTTTTTGGGATACCCTCCTGGCGTCCGCCTTGGCTTGTATTGCACACCAAACCACCCCATCAGGCCCCTCGTTTTTCTGCAGATCCTCACGGGGAGACAAATGCATTCGTCTACCTCAAGCTCAGAAACGATGTCCTTCTGACCCGAATGTGCTGAGTGGTGGGTCAACACTCGCCTTGCTTCCACCAGCTCTTCCGCCATCGTTTTCTTTCTCTCCTTCTTTTTCTTTGCACCAGCGTCTTTCTCCTGCTGCTTCCCGCTGTTCAAAGTGCTGAAAGATGAGCCCTGGTGTACGCTTGGGGTTCACTTTCAACGACCAAGCGCGCACCCACTCACTCTAGGGTGAACCTGACCCGAACGATCCATACTCGCTCATCAGGGAGACAGGTTGCGTCGCGCTGAAGCAAATCACGCACATTCCACTTCGAAAGAGCAGAAATGTGTTTCGATTGTACATTTCCTTTGCAAGAAGCACCAGGGGCGGACCCAGGGCTTTGTGAACTGAGCCCCAGGTGGCCTGGACCGAGTTCTGTCGCGTCCTGACGACCTCGCTCCAGCCTCGCTCCCCCCTCAATGTTCTCAGATCGATGATCAAGCCCAGAAGGAAGCCTTGGGACAACGCAGGATGGGCATTGGCAGACATTGCCAGGCTCCCTTTTTGCGCAGAGGAAGCTATGGCGGGTCCAGGAAGGCCCTGAGCCCTTGAAATGCCTCAACAGCATGTGGACCCGCAGAAGGGCAGCAGGTTGTCTCCTCCGCCCCCACGACTGCGAGGTTACGGACTCGGAGGAAGAAGCAGCTTTGGGAAGGCACGCGCGCCGTGGGAGCGAAAGAGAGACACAGAGCGAGCAACTTCAGTACTCATCTTCCGACCTGCTTGTGCTCCAATCAGATCCTTTTTATGCATACGGAAATGTGAATCAATGCGCAGGCGTGCGAAGACAGTCAAGTTCAGCCCTGTTGGCAAACAACAGAGTTCTGCCGGGTGAGAGACTGCGCGTCTGAGGACCCGACCACTGTGCGTGGTGTTGACCCCGGTGAAAATGAATCTGACTGGCTGATAAAATTCGTGTCCCTCCTTTTGTCTCGGAGTGTAAATTCGGAAGTGGCTGAAACGGTTGAACGTTTTGTCGGGTTGACACAATTCCCTGGGCAAAAGGTTTTGAGCTGTGCGACTGAGGATTCGGATGGACGTGTGTGGACTGCGCGGCGCTCTGCTCGTCTTCGCTCTGACGATCCGACACGTCGGGATGCAGTCCGAAGGTGAGGCTCTCAGTGCGGTGATGCAAAACGTATCGTGTGCACCGTTTTTGGCGAGTTGACACACCAAAAACGGAAGATGAACAACGCAAAGTTTCTTTTGCACAGAATGGCGAGCAACCCGAAAGAAAGCTTTTTACTCGGACAAAACAAACTTGTCGCTCAACATGGGCGTGGAGTGACAGGGTTGAATCAAGAAAGAGCAAAGAGGGATGCAACACAGATACTCAACGATTTTTATCTGCGAACAAACACGCCGCATTCACCTTTCGTAGCGTTATTTGTTTGTTTGTGCTGCTCTAACGAATCGCTACGAGGATGGGGCGGTGAAGACCCTCCGGGCGGGGGTGGGTCGCGTCTTCAGTTGAGATCTCAACACAGGAAATGATGCGGGTGTGCCTTTATTCCAAGGCTCAGGAAATAGCCCGAGAGTGTGTTGTGATTACCCAAATATTTTCCCTCGGCGCAGCACCCCCAGATTTTGCCAGGTCGAGAGCACAGATTTTGAAATCACACAGGTGAACTGAATTGGCCCCAGGGCATTGGTGCACAGTACCAGTTTGGTTATCCTTCACCAGGGGCATGTAGGCAGAACACCGGACAGACCTGCTGAACTCACCAGTTCTCCAGATCCCTCTGTTGGTCTTCAGAAGTGGAATCGTGTTGCAATTTGCACAAATTTGTACGGACTGATCAGAAAAGACAAAAAGAAAGGAGTTCTGCTTTATTCATGAAAACCTTGCATTAAGGAGCGATATTTGTGGCAGAGTTCGACAGTTCTGTTGAATATTTGAAAGCGCGGGGCTCTGTGATCCTGTCCTTCGGCTGTAGCCTTCGGCTTGATTCACACAGTGTGCCTCGCGCGTTATGTCGATGTGCCCGTGGAAGTCCACAAAGGTTCTGGTTGATGAATTTACCTCATTGTTTGGGTTTCTGCAAGCACATTTTGTCGGTTTACTGGTCAAAATTTGCGCCTTCCAAACACGAATTCACCTCTTTCAAGAAAAACTTCATTGGTTTGACCCAGAATGAGGTCGAGATCGGCAAGTCACGATTCTGAGAACCCGGTGCTGACGCAGCGCCTCCTTCTTCCCAACAACTCCAGGTGACCTTCACAACTGGAGACGGGAATGAAGATGAACATCAGTAGATCCAAGATCACGACTCTCAGCCGCGCGTAAAACCACAGACATCGGTGGTTCAGGAACTCGGGGTCTGTGTCTCCCTGAGGCCCGCCCAAGCAAACGGTCTTCTTGCGTTCCACATTTTGGCGCTTTGTGTGCAAGTTATCCTCACAGGCGGAGTGAGGGTGAGCCATTGTGACTTGCTTGGGCCCTCCCCTCCCCTCCCCTCCCCTCCCCTCCCCTCCCATATGCCGATCATAGCTCCGCTGCAGGTGAGATTCCGTCTGTCTCCGTTCGCACGAGCAACTCCACTGTCTCCACGACGCGCGCTCTTTGCTGACGGAACCACCACGCTCACATCAAAGACAAACACGCCGCACCTTTTTGTGGCACCATTAGTTCGTTTGTGCTGCATCCAACGAATCCATACAATTCAGCAGCAGTATGGATACTCTTCTGTTGATTCCTGTACGATTTTACACACCTCCAGTCTTCGACACGTTTTCGACAGGCACTTGACAAAGTTGGCTGCACATCTTCTGTGGTCACTGGTCGCAGACACACACGCTCACTCTTCCACACGCCCACGTACCACAAGAGACACACGAGCAAGACACACACACACACACACACACACACACACACACGAGTAATACCTGCGACGTTCAGTCAACGCACAGGGAACTCGCAGGAACTGGCAAGCGCCTTGCAATTTCTGAGAACGAATCCTTGCAGGAATTTTGAATTTACCTTGTGGTCCGTGTTCTGATTTCCTGCAAGTCGGACAGCGTGATTGAAGCATGTTCCTTGAGTGCGAACCAACAACATTCACAATGGCCAGGCCACACACAACTGCGAGATTTTGCAGACCTCGGACCACGTCCGTGTTTGTGCCCTGATTGCAGTTCAACACATTTGCTTCTCAGGTCAGTCGGTGCAAAGAATCACCAATCCTGAACACAATCAAATTCAAATGCCTGAAACGCCTTCAGTTCTTCAATGAACACGTAACCCAAGAAACACATTTTTTGGTGCAGCTCCATCAAAATATTAAAAATTGACAAAACCTCTCGGGGTACCAGAGCGCATAAAATGGCCCCATTACCCTGATTGCAGTTTCGTGTTGCGATCTTCCAGCGGATCCAGAGCCAGAGGTCGGCCCCTCCCACCCCATGCAAATCCCTCCCTCCCTGTTTGGTCACGCAAAGGCAAACGTCACTTCTTGTTGTTCCCTTGTTTGAGTTCGGGCCTTGAGGCCAGACCCGGTTGGGCCCCCTGGAGGGTTTCGAGGCGACACGGACGGGTCGCTTCGGTGAAGCTGCTGATCGGGGTTCGTGCAGACGGCTCGGGACTCGGCGCAAGTGCAGACGCGCTCCACCAGACACGAGTCCACATCATCTTTTCCTGACGCAGGATTTTTGTGATCTAGTTTTGTATGTGCGTGTTGGATTTGGCTGGTGTATGCATGGTGACCTGCCAATTTGTTCAACGCTTTGAAGCGATTTGGATGGGAATATTTGCCGCAAAGACCAAAGTTTTTTTCAGAGAAAGTACTCGCTGCAGACAAAAAACAGCTTTAGAAAAATATGGCTTCATCCGCCTGCTGGAGACACTCGTCGCGCTTTTGTGGTCAACCTGCAAGGATTTTGAAAAAAAAAAACATCTGTTCCTGAGAAGGCAGCCTCCAAGGACTCATGCGAAATCACCGAGATGCTGAACAAGACATTCGTGAACACATTGCTGTGTGCTGTTTTTGCCTCAAACTCGCAACGAGTGGGACTTGCAGTTGGTCGAGTTTGAGTTTGCTGGGAAGAGATGTGGATTGGAAAGCGCCACGCAGCGCGTTGAAGTGATTCGGAGTGAGTCAAGTCCAGATTGAGACCGACGCGAATGGATCACCGTTTTTTGCGCGGATTTTGCATCTTGCTGAAGTGCGCACTCACAGTGGATATGGCAGGTAGGGGCACGTCTCCGGATGGGGACTGGACAGGGACCAAGGCGAAACGAAGTGATTTGACAAGTGTAACAAATTCATGCACCTTTACAAGCGGACCTTGTTACGCTGAAAAATTCCCCCAGGCCACACACCCCTGTCACAACTTGTCTGACTTCACCTTCTCCAACAGTGATATTTCCAGGTGCAAAAGGACGTCACACCGTTGACTCAGATTGCGGTCTCTATTGCGTCAACAGAGCATTGCAAAATTTTGCTGCTGATGTTTCTCTGTCGGAGCTTCGGAAGTTGACAATTCCTTCCGTTTGACGCTCTGCTCCGCATTCTCCCTGTTCACAGGCTCGCGAGATGGAAATTCAGTTCAGCCCCTGGATCCACCCCCGCTGTCAGAGTGAAGTGCAATAACGTTCGTCCATTGTTTCTCAGCTGCGATCAATTTTGATGAAAAGCGTGTTTGCAGAATGAAAGTGTGTACAAACACCCGTGGTGGGAAGTGTTTTGAAACCAATATTCATGTTACCGAAATGCTCAACTTGGTCGGTTTGTCACTGGTCAGTTCTCATTGGAAACTTTTGTTTTGCATCATAAACAGGAGGGGAAAGTGACCCTTGATGTGTGCCGTAACTTTCTCACCAATCTCGCGTTCGATCTTGAACAAACTTAGTTTGAGAACAAGAGAACATTTCGTTTCCCCTGCTGCACTGTTTCTGTTTTGTGTCCAATTGCACAGCTCTTACTGACAAAGGAGAATCCTGTGCACAGGATAGTTTGGAACAGGTCAAAAACTTGGAAGCTGCCATTTACATTTTGTGGTAGAGAGCCAATTTTAACAAAATAACCCCAACCAAACAAAAAACACAACCCAAATGATATTCTCTGTCATTTTGTCCATCCCACGGAGTAAGTCGAGATCCGCTTCAGAGAGGAACACTGAACAGTCAAACCCACACAGAAAACAGAACACAGATGTCAGGACAAATTTTGCGGACAAGGAACACAGATTCCACAAGTTTCCGTACGGCTGACATCAGTGGGTGGGGGGGAGGACCCAGCAGCACAGGCTCCTGTTGATTTGTCCCTCACTGATCTTGAGGTGCAAAAACTTCAAGCCAAGTTGAACAGGCGGCAGACGGACTTGAGTCAATTCGCTGATCTCATAATGGCGTTTTGAATACACAGGCCGAGGTGTGGCGCAGTTAGATTTCCTGTCAACGCAATGCCATTCATGAGGAAGTTCCATCCAGAAGGTGTTCCCGCGAACTGAGGGATAAAATTACATTGCACGTGTGAATGGTCCACGTTCAGAGCACACGGATTGAACCGCATTGAACTGTATTGATTCTCTTTGTTATGAAACAACAATTAATCGATAAAAGTTGTCAACTCGCCGTTTCAATGGTGGATTTACGAGCCGCATTTCAACAGCGGCGCTGAAGTCGACTTCACAGTCGGGAGTTTTAGGCATGACGCCCGTTGGGTGGCCACATACACCGTTACTCACACCACCAATCAGAGAATGAGGCAAAACACACGCCCTTTTTAGGTGATTTGAGATGGGCTGCACGATTTGAGCCAAATCGGTGCGAGCCAAATCGAAGCACCTATAGGCAGCGTCTTCCAAAAGTATGTCAGCAGCAGT
>JAAUXT010025125.1_pt1 | contig 19833 bp, 25 predicted proteins | sample 7278171 | NCBI WGS metagenome assembly JAAUXT01 (sample SAMN14350112, study PRJNA611818) | marine sediment metagenome | isolation source: surface marine sediment (1.8m) | place: French Polynesia: Moorea | collected 2018-08 | reverse complement strand
TTGTTTCCCAATCACCTGGTACCATTGCTGACCAATGGGAGAGCGAAGATCTTGACCGAACAACAAAAACAAGCGACATCGGCAGGAAAGAGTTTTGGTATCTGCCTCGTAAACACTGGAGAGACTCCGCATAAACACAAGATGCACAGAGCTGCATTCAGCGCAAACTGATCCCAACGAAAGAAGAAGCTGGGATGTAGTCTTTTTCTCGAGTCAAACACACGATATTCGCATCTCCCTCCAAGGGGGCCTTGTTGCGGCTGAAGCTGCAAGTTATTGGAATTTGGAGCCCCCTTCCTCCCCATGCAGCGACGAATTGACCCTGTGGCGTATTGCCGTCCTCGCTTTGCACCACAGGTTGCTCTCTCGTCAAGAAAAAATCTTTCCAGGGTTCCAGGGCCTCGATGCTGGGTCTACTTGTTCCCGTGTGTCTGGCCTTGGTTGACATGCACGGTTTTGTGCAGTTGAATTTTCAAGCGAAATTGCTTTCTGATCAGCCCATCGACAGCTGGGCAGCTCAGACCAGCAGAACCTTGTGGTATCTGTGGTTTCACGTCAGTTGTGTTTGTCAGCGAAAAGATCTGGCGGAGATCGGCGACCAGTTCCGCAGATCTACTCCGTGTTTCTGAGTGCGAAAGATGAAAATCTATAATTTATAGTTTGAGCATCTGTTCCAAGAAACAGAATCCAAAAAACCTTTTCGACAATTGCATGATAGCGATATATAGATGGTAGCTGCAGAGCACTTCACCTTATGAAATATTCAACATGATATTCGCGGCTTTATTACCTTTCAGTGGGTCATAATCGTCACACAATTGCCCAATCACAATCATAATAAAATTTACTTTGGAGCCAGTCTTTTGGTCTGCTCATAGAAATGTTGCTGCTGCACTATAATTCTGGGGGACGGATGAAAGCTGCTTTTTGTAAAGACGACCTCTGAGCGAGTTTTATGAAAATAATCCATCTTTGTGGTGAACAGAAAACAGACGGGCAGGAGTGCAGCACCTTCACTGCGCTCTGTCGGAAAAATCTTTCAGTGAACTCGCTTTGAGGTCGTTGTACTTCAAAAATAAAGCCTCTGCCTTGAAGCTTTAATTATGGCAGGTTGTTTTTTTTTGCAAATCTGCTTTGTTCCTGTGCGCTGCTGCTTAGCTCAGCATCAGATCCACATCAGCTTCTCCCTGAGGGGAAAAAGGGCGACGGTTGGTACCCGTTTTAACGCGTCTCTTTTACCCTTTTGTAGATGCACCGCGGATCACGCTGGCGCCCAAGGACCAGAAGGTCGCGGACAACGGCATCGTGTCCTTCTTCTGCAAGGCGTCGGGGAACCCGGCCCCGGACATCCACTGGCGCAAGAACGCGAAGCGGGTCGCCATCAACCGACAACGCTACATGGGGATCGACATGCCGCACGGGTCCGTACTGAGGATCGAGCCGGTCCGAGCGCGACGTGACGACGCCACGTTCGAGTGCGTCGCCGACAACGGCATCGGGGAGCCGGCCACCGCGTCGGCGCGACTCGAGATCTACCCCGAGGGCGAAAGTAAGTTCCGTGCGCTTTTGTTCAGAAGTTACCGTATTCATCCGTGTGAAGACGCATCTTTTTGCCCTGAAGTGAAAAATCCAAAGGAAGTGGGTGTCTTGTTCCAGGGTATGAGTAACGATTTCTGAGGACCTTGGTTCCAGGAAATGGAGGCAAATGTTATGGTGCGTGCGATTTGAAACACGGGTGAATACGGTGGAAATCGTGAAACAGTCTGTGATTTGCAACAAGACGAAAGGAAATTTGAAGCGTGATGACGTTGACCTGTTGCACTGTCGTGATTGCAATCAGACACCCACAGAAGACGACCTCAACTTCGTGGAAAAGCGTCACGTGATGGTCAGATTGGGCGGAAGTTGCGCTGTGTGTGATAGGTCTGAGGTACCCGTTGCACCTTTTGACACCATCCGCGTTCTCAGTATCTTGCTGGTCCGTGGTGATACGGAACGTTGGGTGTACGGTATCACAGAGCCCCACACAGAACACACACACACATAGGAACCAGCTCCGTCTCGACACTGATTTGATGCCCTCAGCGCCTCCTCCTCGCTCGATGTTATCCCAACCTGTGACGACAAAGTGAGTGAACAGGTTTAATCGTATTACCACCCCGGAGGAAGGCGCCCCCCCCCAAGACAGCGCTGTCCATTGTGGGCGTGTGCTGTGATAGAACTCACAAATGAATGTTGACAGTACATACAGGCGGAATATTGGATCTTGCAGCCCTGCCTGGGTACTCGAGTGATGTGGTCCGGGCAAATGGACAAATCCAATTAGAAAAAAAAAAGCTTGGGTGGTGGAAAGGAGCTTGAGTCTGTCCTGTCCATTCGTAGGCGCTGCGTGTTCGGCCGCATCAATTAGTGGGCAGGCTGTGTACACATACGTGGAATAAATTGGTTTCCAGGTTTCCCTCCGTCGTCACAGGTAAAAAGATTCGCAGTGATAAGCTGTGTGTAGCTGCGGCACATCACAGAGACGGATCAGAAACTGACCTTCAGACGATGATGAGAACGAGACGAATCGGCGCGTCTCGAGTTGAGCCCGAGAGACGCAGGGCGCAAATTATTTCCTTGCAGCGGGGACCAGTCGGGAAGGAAGCGGGGACCCGATTCTAAAGCGTCGCACCTGGTGGTTGTGTTTGACGGTTTCTGAAGGAAGGACTGTGACAAGGAGAAAAAAAGGTGCAGTTGCCCTCAGGTTGGCATTGCTGCTGCAATATTTATCAAAGCTGTAATCCTCGCAATGAATCCACCAGACTCACTGGAGAAACAGCCAGCCTTACTCCCCTTCGCCTTGAGTCGGCAAAAAAAAATCCCTCTTGTAACTGACTGTAGTTAATTGAAGTTTTATCTCGCACTCGGCTCGCCTCTCCCTCTCTGCCTTTTCGTCTTCTGTGGGGCTTAGATTGATTGCGATTACATCTGAGCAAATAGAAAAAGGCGTCAAAGCTCTCGCTAGTTTCAGTTCGCTTGATTTGACCCTCGAAAGAACGAGCAAGAAGCTGCCAGAAGGGGCCAAACGGAATCGCATTGGAAGAAAAAGAAGAAATCGTGTTATTCAAAGAACAAGGCAATGACGCCGAATTTGATTGCGTCACTTGCAGTACACGTTATCTGTATGATAAGGGCTGTTTCAAGTGCTCTTGGTGCTGCTTCAGTTCTGCACGGTCAGGATGCAGCGTACCAAGGAAGAGCCTCCGCCGTTTACTGTGCTGCGCCGTGCGTCCGTCACCTCGACGCAAATTGTGTGTGATATACTGGAGACGCGATGGCCCCCTTTCCTGAAATCCTTCTGTCTGAATTAGATAAGGTTTCTCGAGTGATACTTCACGACAAGTAAAACAAACAACACTCTGAGTCTTACTTGAGCTGACCTGGACAAGCCGCAAAATAAAATCCAGGTAGCAAAAGGTATGATGTGCCCCGACTTCAGTGGAAAGAGTCTGAAAACTAAACCCACCAACAACAGTAGCAACAGCAGCAGCAGCAGCAGCAGCAGCACTCTTCATCAGGTCGCATATGGCACTGAGGATGAGGCCCAGAATTCTATTTGGTTCCCCTGACTTACTGCTGGTATCAATGGAGCCTAATTAAGCTTTATGGCAGTTTAAAGGGCTTTCTGGGCAAAGCCTAATGAATCTGGAGCCCGATTTGTCCAGGAAATGGCACGTGGTAGATAACGGCAAGAAGGTCCTGCCCGGCCGAGGCAGCATTACCATAGCAAACGTTGCTCGCTTCCACAAGTGCATCTTGGTCCCCTCACCATTCGTAAATATGCAATTGAGGTGTGTGTTTAGTATGCGTGGTCGTATCAGGACACTCTTAGGTAAAACTAAGGGGGACGTGATGCAATTTTAAAAGAGGAAACTTGATTTGACAAACTCTACAGCTCGGGACAAGCTTCGAGCAATTTGTCTCGGATGGTTATGAGAGGGAGATTTCATTAGAGGCAACATGCAGCTGCAAATTGAATCGGTGAATGCGACGAGTTGAGCAAGGCCCCCGGATTCGAGGTTCGGCCGCGATCAGCGCAGCCGAGTAAGGTCAGTAGCAGCGGATACATTGTCCAGATTGAAGTTGAACATAAAGGAATCAGCGGAGAAAGGCTACACCGTTGTTTACGACCGTAGGGCCCGGAATACAAACGAGGATCTTTCGTTGATAGCTCCGTCGCATATTTTATTCATGGCAAGGTCAAATACGGTTTTAACATAATCTGGACTGTGGGATCTAAATGAATTGATATCGACAGAATCTTGAGTCTTTCCCCACAGAGAACTCGGTGGCGATGTCACGTGATTGCTCACTTGGGTTGGGGGGGGGTGACCTGGTCTTGACCAACATAGTTCTCGACCGAGTTCCCTACCGTGTGTGTTTGAGTGCGTCTTGTACATCACGTCCAATCTGTGCGCGAGAGTAGCTTCGTCGCAGTAGATTTGAAGGAAGGGCGAGCGCTGCCGGTGCCACGGGTTAGTGATCCATCGGGTCCAAATTACGCGTAGAGTTCACGACCCCCTCTTATGTCCCATGGGATTTGTATGCATGGCCAGAGGCTCAGCAAGAATAATATTCAAACTGATGCCGACAATCCTGTGTGAAAAAGTGTCTTTCAGTTCTGCAGATTGTCGCAGTGCCCACGCTGTTGATTTCTGGTCGCTACTCGCAGTGATTGAGGTTTGTGGCGGGAGTGGGTTGGGTCAGACCCACAGAGGTCAGGGTGCGGAGGTGCGAAGCTGTCAACAGGAAAAGGCAAAACATTTCGGGGAAAGACCCGTTGCTGAAAATAGAGGCAGGAATGAGGGAATGGTCAAGCGGAGCGGAGTCCGACGTGAATCTCCCGAGGGCGACATTGATTGGAATATTTACAGGGAACTTGGGGGGGGGGGAGGGGAGGCTGGGGAAGATTGAGCCGCAGCATCCTGGACAGGGACAATATGCCACTGAGAGCCGACTCGAGTCAGTCAGTGCGAACTTCAAACGTGCAAATGAACATTGCTTTCAGTTTGATCGTCGTTGTATTTACCTTTTATGATCCGTTTGTGAAATGGCAGCCGCAACAACAGCGGCGGTTACGTCTGTTCTCAATCCCCTCTCCCTGCGATTTGAGAGTTTCCGTTATGAAGCTGGACACAGAGTTGTCACGAACGTCAATGGAATTAAAACGCACTGACTGTTGCGGGAAGTATAATTGAAAAGTATTGATTGGATTGAAGTTCCAGTGAAAGCGGAGGAATTAATTTCCAGCAGAGACCGGCTGAGTCGGGTTGGTGGCGATTGACGTGACCCGGATGTTGCGTCGCGCACGCGTCGCGCATGCGCAGCGTTTGATCGCGATACAATCCGCGGGATGAGCTGATTAGCTGTTGATCCGCTGGTGTGTAAAGGGGCGGCCACACAGGCGCGTTCATTTTTTTGAAGCGCGACTATTTTGACGCATGTCAAAAATGTCTGTAAAGATGTTTCAGAGCCAGGTGTCACAATTGACACCCCCTGTGTGGCCAGTTTCATTGAAAATAGTGGGAGATGTTTTTGAGGTGAGGCGTTTTTGACGCGCGTCAGAAATAAACGCGTCCTGTGTGGCCGCCGCGCAACAACGTCGCGTCGCGTCGCCGTCCGGACGAACACGACCCCTGTGATGAGCGTCATTGTTGTCCGCGGGTCATTATCTCAGCTTCAAAGAGCCGCGCGTCGCGTGGAGCAGAGGACCAAGTGCCGCGTCTGGTGCTTTGTCTCATCTGAAGCACCAGGACCACATTCGCTGTCTCTGCTCCGGGCACGCTTTGTGAGAAGCTGACGTTATGGTGTCTCCAGTGCTTGGCCATCCGTGTGGTCTTTGCCGTTGTGTCAGGTCGGATTCTGCAGTTCGTGAACTGCGTTGGTCCTTTCCCAGTACAGAAGTCAAAAGAACTTCCTCGAGAGCAAGTGAAGCGCGTTTCAGTTTGGCTGGAAGGTTGGGAACTTCGTGAAAAATTTCTGGCAACTACGCATTGATTTCTAGCTGCTGTGCTTTGAGACACAGAGAACGCACTTTGAAACACACCGCCGACTTTTTTCTGCCTTCATAACACGCCGAGGTTCTGAACTGGAATGTGGAGCAAGGAGCGTGATGGCGGCGGGGCTGGACGTGCGGAATGTTCGGGCGGCACCAGCCCGGGGGCTCCAGTCGGGAAGATAGTCGGTCAGCTGCTTCTCCTTCAGAACCAGGGTGCAGAACAGACAGAGACAGACGGAACTGAAAGCATACCACCCGCAACAACTTCTGATCCCAGAAAACAAATGTGCTTTGACAGCCAGGCGCATGTGTGTTCAATGGAAAGAAGGGAACTGCACAGGGGCAGAACAGAAAAAAAGAGCGAATGGCACAGGAACAGAAGCAATGAAGAAAAGAAGCAAATTGCCTGACGCAGTCTTCTCGTTTGGTTATCGTCACAGAAGTGTATGCGGTAGCACGCCTCACGTCTCATTTGCACCAGGCGCACCGGGTAGGAGTGTGCTCCCCAGTCTGCCTCTCAGACTATCCATGAGAAGGGACTTGATTTGAAAGCAACCGAGGACAGGACTACTGTCGGTCTGTCTTTCCCTTCTTGTGGCCGGCTGACCGCATTATCGCCTTGAAAAAACACATAGAGAAGCGGGGAAGATCCGGATAACCCGGATTCGCGCTCCTTCCGTTCCGAGCCCCATAAATCACGGTGATGGTGATTTGACCCGTCAGGATCTCGCGGCCAGTAAACGTCTCGGCCCGAGACATTAAGTCCGGGTGATGTTTCTACACCTATTGGCCCATTTTAGGGAAGCAGCACTGAGGAGCAGATAAATCTGACACGTCGTTGCGGACAGGTCATGAATGTTTGTCCAGCGGTGGGTGGGTGCGCCGCTTGCCTGGGCCGCCGCCGCCGCCGCCGTCGCTGTGGGTCTCCAGGAGCCGGGGAGGATTTATTACAATTAGCACGGTGCAGGGGTCTGCGGGAGATGGCTTCGGTTGGGTCGGATCTGTTGCGCCATGTCCGCTGCGGCAGGAGTGGGGGCCATTTGCGTCAGCTTCCGGTTTGGAGTGTGCGTCTGCGGGGTGGGTTCCGGTTCCTGCGTGCGTGTGTGTGCGCAGGGCAAACAGTGGCGTCACGGAGTCAAACAGTGTGTGTGTATGTGTGTGTGTGTGTGTGTGTGTGTGTGTGTGTGTGTGTGTGTGTGTGTGTGTGTGTGTGTGTGTGTATTTGCGCGCGCGGGACAAACCAAACCATGACGTCGCTTGAGCTCAGGTGGAGTCAAACCGAAGCTGCCGCTCGCGTTTCGCATTCCCGTGCGCTGGTTTACGTCCTGACGCTCCGTTGAACCACGTGGATAGACCAGACAGAATCTGCATCGCTAACGTGAAACAGGTGACCACGTTACCACGTTAATCATGGTACGAAGCACACACCGTTCGTTGGCAAGTGAGCGTGTGTTGCCGTGGCCACGGTGTATCTCTACAACACAGCTCATCTGGAGCACCTGCTCAAGATATTAGTTTACTTCCCACTGAGTGCAATGTCTTGTAGCAGGAGGCCACACACATGTGAAGCGCGGCCCAACCGCTCTGCTTTGTCTTATCTGGTTAGTTAGTGTGCGGAAAGTGCACCTCATTTCCTCCGTTGTTTTGTGTGTTGAAGGGGATGGACCTTCTGCTTCCTCTGTGTGTGTGTGTGTGTGTGTGTGTGTGTGTGTGTGTGTGTGTGTGTGTGCGTGTGTGTGTGTGTGTGTGTGTCTTTGGGTGAGAACCTGAGCTTGCACGCAGGTGGAGAAAGGTTTGTACACACCGTGCAGCGTTGCAACATGTTGCGATGTTCTGAACCTTTGCGCTTCCACAGCAAGTACGATGCGAAACGCTTGAACGACTGAATCCACACTTTCGACATTCTCGGGCTTTTGCTCTGTGGAATGAAGTTCACGAACCGCAGAATCTACACAAGGCTCCCCCACTCCCCTGAATGCAGAACCTTCCCGTGTGACCCACGTTGCATTCGGTGAATGCGATTAACCCAGAACTTTTCTCCACAAAACACTTCGTTTGCGTTTTGAAATGTTGAGTGTCTGAGTTTCGTGCGCAAAGTTTTGATGCAAACTGATCAAGAAGAAATGGGGTCAGACCACCCAGGTGGGACGCTGGAGGGTTCTGATCGCACGCAAGTCGAACTGAAGTGAGAGAGCTTTTGTTCTGCTGTTACCACCGCGCACCTCTCGCTGTGCAGGCCACATTTTGATGGTGACTGGACGCAGAACGCGGACGAATCGTGGTCTTCCCACTCTGTGTTCAGACCCGCCCCACGAACCGTGTGCGAATGTCGATGGCGGCCTCGCCTTGTCTTGCTCGCAGCTGGGGAAGAAAGAAACTCAATTCAAAGTGAAGCAGGTTGGCTTGATTGTTTTGTGCCTCAAAATTGGCCATAAATTCCGCGGACCAGTGTGAAATTTGCATTTTGGAAGCACAGCTTTGGTGGTTCTTCGCTGTTTCACTAAAAGTCGTTCCGAGGTCCCTCGCGCCATTTATGATTTAGAAGCAGGCGGAAAATATTTGACAGTCTTGAGTGGTAGCAGGTAAAATGATTTACTTTTCCTTTCATTGGTATGCAAGGCGAGAATTGCCAATCGTGGCAATATCAGTCTGGAACGCGAGTCTTGTTTGTCTGCCAGTTGGAGCAACACCCAGAAAGGTTGGTGGCGATTGAGGACCAAGATTAAGACGCACTCCCGGAAAGGGCGGCTTATGAAGCCTCCGTCGATATCTCCCGCCCAATAAAGTAAGAATATTCCGTGTGAGCAAGAATCTGATACCGCAGGGGCAGATTTATTGCCATGTAACTTGGCCTGAGATTTCTGTCCTCGTGTTATGAAGTTTTGAAGATTTATTCAGGGGGCCGGCGTCATAAATTCGATGGTGATGGTGGTGGGGAAGGAGGCGAATTCTCCCTCTCTGGTCGCTGGATTATGCAATGTAGATGGATTTTGCGCAGCAGATGGAGGAATGCGTGGGGATTTAGAGGGGTGGGATCAGCTCTGAGGGCGACAGATTCAGAGCGATTCTGTTATCATTTTCAGTTGTCGTTCTTCTCAAGTCTTCCTGTGTTCACAACCCACAGAATTTCAGGATGGCGTTGTGTGTCAGTGTGTCTTGTTGAGTTTCGTTGAGCAGTGCTGCAATTCTGCACTAGGTACACGAGTTTTGGAAACAATAGCTACAAAAGTGACAGACGAGAGACAAATACCGGAAGATTTGTCAGATTACGACTTTATTTTGCTCGAAATAATGGGTCTGCTTCCCCGGTGCTTCAGCTGTTCCAAAGCCGCCTCACATGGGGTGCTGAACAGAGGTTTTCACGAAGCAGCAACAGTCGCACATTTTACCGAGACAGGCAGAGCATCCCTGGGTTTAATTTAAATATGGATTTGCCCCACTTTATGAATTAATTGCAGTGGGGACGTCGTTTTGTTTTCCAGATGTGTGCGTGCGTCTTTTCCTCACCGCTCGAGGAACACCACGGTGACAGTTGTGGCGGAAAATTCTTGTGTGGAATTACGATGCTTTGGATAAAAAACAAGATTGAGAATTTTGGCTGTGTGAGTGGGATTCCATTGAACAAAAGTGCACGCACTGGATGGGCACCCGGTGGTCTGATGCACCTCGGTATTGATGCGGAGAACCAGCTTCGTCCGCGTGCCCCTTGGCGTCACTCCACCTCCATTTATACCCATATTTCCACTTTTCATTCGCTTGATTTGTGTTCCAAGTTGTTCCACGCAGACCTGGAGATAGGGCTGCTCGATGGAGGGTCCCAGGACAAGTAATTATTGGGTGGTTTTTTGCGTTTCTTCCCCGCGGCCGGAGTGAGGCAGAGGCAGAGCTGGCGTTTCTGCGGACTGTGCTGGAATGCGTCTCTTTCAAAGTGCGACGCGGCGTCGGCGTCGACGTCGCGTCTGCGACGTTGAGGGATGATTGGTATTCATGAGGCAATATGGGGAGGACCCTCTCCGCGCGAAAAGATGGGGAATCCTGTGTGTTAGCGCTGATGGAAATGAGGTTTGTGTCTGAGGGGTGTGGCGCCCTCGGGATCCCTGTCGTGAGGCACGGCGAGGAGGCAGCTTCACCCGTTTTGGCATTTAGCAAATTGAAATGTAGTGGTTTGCTGTAATTTGGCAGGCATTTTGTTACAAATGGCAATTTGTACATTCTGACAATTTGTTGTGGCTCTGCGTGGAAGTTCTGCTGCAGAGAAGGAGATTCTGAAAGTTGATTGGAGAATCTGCGGTTCACCACGTGACGCTGCGCGCGCAGTAATTTTCCTGCGGACCGGACGTGCTGCCCCGGCCTCCGGAGACGCGACGCGAACACGTGTCCAGCGAAGGAACTCGTGGATGACGACTCGGGTGACAACCAGAGGAAACAGGCCGCAAAATATTACAGCTGTTTGCGAGGGTCGCGGGGAGGGGGGGAGTGGCGGCCGATGCGTCAAGCGGTGCGTTGGTTGATGCGCCCGTCGGAAGCGGCGGTTGTTTGATCACAGGTTCGTACGAGCTCAATTACAGGGGTCGAGCGGACCGGAAGCGAGTTGTCCCCGGCTGACCGCCCCTCGACGCATGCGCAGCGGCCGCCAGCGTCGCCGCCGCCGCCGCGTTGTTTCAAATGGCTCGTTACGGAGCTCGTTTTGTGACACGGACGCGCATGTAAATCGGCGTTTTACGGCTATTCCACTCACTCCAATTGCAAGTGAAATGCTGGTTCACGTTCCAATGTGCGTTGTTGTGAGCACGGCGCAGGGGCAGCTGTGATTACAACCAATTACGGTGTTCCAGTTCAGTGGGTGCTGCTCGTTGCTGCACTGCGGATCATAAGAACTCATTCGTCATCTGCTAATGCACGTGGGTTTGTGAGGCGAATTTCAGAGTTCTGCTTTGCACTCGAATGGGAGTGTTTTAGTGCAGCTCAGAGAGCTCTTGCCGAGTGTGAGTGTTTTGGTGCAGTTCTGTTTCTTGAACCCGCTGTGGCCGCTCAGGGAAATCCCTGGCTTCGTCGTCCATCATCCAGGGGTGACGATGTCACTCATTAAGCAACGCTGCGCTCAGATCCTTGTCAGGAGCCTCGTGGTCAGGATCAAGCGATACGTCTACTGAGACATCCGTGGAACAAGGTTTGTCATTCCCCCAGGGGTCACGTGACTGGCCACCTGTCCAGCACAGACAACAGGACCCTGGGGATCAGCAGATGCTTCTCTCGCTCCTCCCAACAAGACACGCATGCCGCGGAACCTGCTGTTGTGGTGGAAGGCAGGCAGCTCCCTTTATGGGTTTATGGTGGTGGTTGCGATGGACGGGTACTTCAGAGATGGTCATGTTTGGTTGTCTGTCTCCCGATCCGTCGCTCGTTCTCTGGCTCGCATCTGGCGCACTTCTTCATCTCCGATACCGCACTTCGGAGCGTGAGTCAGAATAACGCAGTCGAGGTGCGTCGTTCATCAAGATTAATCATCCCAGCCTTGTCAAAGATTATTGCTTCGTGCCGCCGCGCAGAAGCAGAAGTAAAGCAAAAGGATATGATCGTGAATTTTGATACGCGGATGGCAGCGCGTGGGATGTGGAGCGAACGCTTTGGATTCTGTCGCCGCCGCCGCGGCACCGGCGGCTGCGTCTCTTGGCGACATCGCTGACGGTGGGAGCGTTCGATTCCCCCGGCGTCCCACGCACTTCCATCGGAAGCAAAATCTGGCAAAACTTTTGCTTTTGTAAAAGGTCAGAAACAGTGAATCACAGAAATGACGCATTTTCTCTCACAATTTTTTTGCGGTGGTCAGCTTCTCGGGTTGCAATTCGTAACGCGACACGACCGCGTTGACCGTGTCGTATTTCATCGAGTCCGATTGAACACGACACAAAAGAAAGTCGTAAAAGCTGACACAATGCAGAAACTCCAGCTTCTGATTAGAAACGGAATCCATTGACAACAGGTAAAAGCGGCGTGTCAGAAGAATAAATTGCGCGCTTTTGTTTGGTGTAGGCAAATAGATGAAGAGTGGGTGGAGGTGGTCAGTTCGTGCGGTTGGTCGCGTCCGCCCCGGGTTGACCTGATTATCTCGGTTCCGGATGCGGCGTCTCGTGCTTCGCGCGTTCTGCGCCAGTTTTCATTATTAATCGCGTTTTCAGCTCCGCTCCACAGAAATTTGTTTCTCCCCAGAATAAATCGTGTTGATGTTGGCCACTTATATTTCCATCTATCTGTGTGATTGATTTTGGTTTGTGAAGATTGAGGTTGGTGGTTGGCTGCCGCCGCACCGCACCGCGCCGCGTCGCTCCTCGGGCTGTGGTGATAAATCTTGTTTTGTCGTGCGCTCGGGTTGGCGTCGCGGTTCCGACGCGACGTCGACGTAGCGTCGGCGCGGCGGGAGGTCACGACGTTAATCGTTCGCTTCCTCACCGCGTCGCCACGCTTCCTGCAAAGTAGCTGCGGCAGCGTCCAGGGGAACCCGGCGCGGAGCGAAACAAGATTTAGGAGGCGAAAAAATGAGCTTTATTGGTGCCTCGGCAGGAGAAACAGATCGGATGAAGCCCGGTTGGTCAGGTCATCAATAATAGGTGCAAATGAAGCCTTTGCGGTGGCCAAGGCTCGGTGGATCTCTGCGTCTGTTGGGGAACAGGACACGTTTTTAAGCCAGTACTTCCTGTCGTGAAACAACCAAGGTTTTGTAACAGTTGGAAATGAATCATATTTGTTTGTGCAAAACATGAATGGCGTGTCGGATTTCACGTTTTGAACAGGTGACGGAGACACGGCGTTCAGTTGAAACGGAAACCTCCATTTCCGGTCTTTCCATGTCACACGTCAGCGTCGGTTTGCGTGTTGCGGGTCAGATTTTGATTTCTGGCAGAACAATCTGGATTTATCTTCAAATTTTACGACAGCAACGGCGGAAGCTGCGCCTCGGCCCTTGTTGGTTCGTCGCAGCGCGGTGGTTCCGAATCAGAGAAACTTCGACGTGGAATCAATCTCTCTGCGCAGGCGCGGTACTCAGTACGCTCCTCACGTCCCCTCAATATCGCCCGAAATAACCTGTCCGTCACGCCACGAGAAACAGAGCCGCTCACCTCCTGAAAAAGAACAAATGCAAAAACTCTGCCCACTGTCACTGTCAAAGTGAAGCGCACGAGAAAACGGGTTCCTCGCAGTTTGCAGCGGGTGCGAGGTAGTGCGTGCGCGTCAGGGGTGAGAAACGTACCGCGTTCACCCTGCAAACAGTGCGCCGGTTGCTATGCAAGAGTCCGCGCAGGCGCAATAATGGGCGTCGTCGAATAGCGCCTCCAACCTTATTGAACCAACAGACGCAACAAAATAAATCACAGCGAACGGTATTATTCTTCTTATAATGGCGAAGGACATCAAAATGATCGCTTGCTTGCATCGGATGGAAAGTGTGCGTTCGGTGTATTAAATCATTTCTATGGCGTTGTTGTGCGGAGCGCGTCGCCTACTGCTCGTCATATTTGGCCCCATTCCTGTCCGTCTGCTCGGGTTGTTGTGCACAACGGTCGTCATTGCGATGTGATGCCTGTTGAGGCGCGAGTGAAGGCGTCTGAAGGTCCCGCTGCTTGCTCCACCATCCACAAATGGTGAAGACGGCTCTGCGAGCTGCCTGCACACATCCCCATTCCCTTCCAGAGTTCACCAGAGTACGTTTCAAGAGTTGACTGAACCCGTTCACACGTTTTGCTGCCGAACTCAGTTGACTCGCACGCACACACACGCACACGCACGCACACCCAAGCTCAAGCTTCCAGCACTTCAGGAGCCAATCTTTTCTCGGCTTTTCGGTGAGATGGACTCGTTGCGTTGTGTATAGAAGTCCGGATGATGTGCGGTGGACAGAAGCCATTGTACTCGGGGCCTGGGCGGCGGTGACGGGTGATGGATGTCCATATTTGCTCTGCGTGCGGTGAGAAGTGGTCGGCAGCTTTGTTCCCGCTGACCCACATTTAACTCGCTTGTCGAGACGGAGCGAGGTGTGAGACGATGCGACGCAGATCAAACATCCGTCAAGAGGCGTCGCCCGCCGCCCGCCCAGCCGCAGATGGGGGAGACGTTTGGCGTGTGTCAAGTGCTGGCCATTTGGACTGAAGTTAATGGACCTCTTCTGTATGATGGCTTCTCTCGCCTCCATCGCCAAGCACGCTACTCGCGTCAAAAGGGCTCTTGTTTTAATGTCTTGGATCCAGCTTCCACTTGTCTCAGGCAGTTTTCTCTTGCATGAGGCGCTTGGCATTGAAAATGTCTGCTTGTATGGAGCGTCCTTGGCTGAGTCACTGGAGTCGAGCATTGACGGTGGAGGGGGGGGGGGTACTCCTCGTGGAATTGTTTCAACACGCAGGCTTCATGTCTGTGTGTTGTGTTGTGTGTGTACGACGAGTGTGGAGCCGCGTTGCATGTTGCGAGCCGTTGATCAATCAGCTCTATTGAATACAGATAGCATGTCAGCGAAGGTTCCACTTTAAAAGGAAGAACTACATAAAGGTATCTGGTATACCAAAGCTGTTTATCATCGCAGGAGGAAGTGGCAATCCATTTATCATAAGAGAAGCGTCTAGAGAATCGAAAGCAATTTGGGTTGAATTTCTTTGGTTCGGCATGAAGGGGAAGGAATCGTGTGAAACCTTGTACAATGCTTTGTTGAGTGGAGGATTTTGTGGTGTTTTGATGCAGTTGGATCTTCTCTGTCCTCCCTCCTCCTTGAAGCAGATGCAATTAACAATCCGTACAAAGGAATGCGGGATGAATCACTCGCGATCGGAAGAGACTGACTGTTGCATTGATTTGTTCCTCCCCGAACAACGCGTCGCATTGAAGAGCAGCATTTCCTCCGCGTTGAAACAACACAGCTGCTTTCAGCCTCTGTTTCCAGTTCCTCACTTGATTAACCAAACTGTATGGACCAAAAAGGTGTTCTCTTCTCTCCCTGAAAGCTTTTCAGACCCACCGCTTCCTCAATGGAAGCAAAAGGATTTGATGCGAAAGTGAACGAAACGAGAAATGTCAGCTGAAGAAGTACATCAGGTTTTCACTGCGGTGAAACTTGTCACGTTGAGAGCATCAGGCAGCGGTGGCGGGGGAGCATTGAACTGCGCCCAATACACGCACAGCTCATCAAGAAACGCGCCCTTTTCCTTCTCTTCTTCTTCTCCAGCATGAGAAGCGCACCATATGGCAGCCACTGCTGCACCTTTTGTGTCGCGTCGATGATAGGAAGGTGTCTCGTTTCTGAGTTTCCTGAAACACGCGTTCTTCGAGCGGGTCGAAGCGACGGCGGCAGTGGAGGCGGTTTCGCTGTTTCGCAATGCGGTAGAACAGCAGGCGGTAGGTCGGGGACGCTGATTGGCCGTCTCCCCAGTCTCCCCCCGATCAGCACTGCCTGCTCCCCCACACCGATCCCAGCTTCCACAGTGACCGTATATTATGACAAAATAAGCCAATTGTGTTGCACTGTCTTTGAGTGCACACAGAGCGGACAACCCCACTAATGGAATTGTCCTGCACCCGAAAGTCCTCGGTCCGCGTCTCAATAGAAGCTGCTGTAAGACCTGCGTAGTGCTCGTCTTTTCCGCCAGCTAACAGTATTAAAGCTTGTCCTGGTGAATTTGGTTTCTCGCCGGCGTTTTATTTACCCGCGCGTACAGTGCGGTGAACGTGGAGTGACGTGAGTGGTGACGGCCTATCAGGACGCGTCGGCTGAATTGCTCCAGAAGGATGTGGAGCGCATTACGATCCCTCAGTTTTCATTACTGCTCCCTGGTCTCCTCAGGTCCACGGGAGTTGCAGTCACTCGGGGAACCACGTAAATGCTGGTCAGTCGGAGGAGACGTTAGAGGTTGACCAGTCGGGACCAGTTGAGGTCTCGAGTACACGTAGTCCGTTCATCGGAAGCTGACGTGTGGCTGCACTGCACAACTTGTTAAAGAGAGAAGAGCTACGGTTCCCTGATTGACCCAGAAAACGCACCTGAATGAAAACGGTGTTGATGAGCTGAAGCCGTGTTGGGAAGATCACAGCCGACGCCGCTTGTAAGAAGAAGCGGTTTGATGTCTTGACGGATCTGTAGCAGGAGGGAGGCGCGTTGGTCGGGCGTATCTGCGGCGGCGATCTGGAGGGAGAGCCCGGCATCGAGATGGAGCGAGCCGCCCCCGCCCCCGCCCGGTGGTACCCGTCCATCCGTCATCAGATCGTTGCTCTTCCTCCGCTGAAAACCAGGAATTCCCAGTATCTCGTTGCTCGGCTTACCTGTTGTTTGTTTGCTCGAGTCAAAGGATAGCGTTGAAGTTTGGGTTTCAGTGTAATTGGAAAGAGGCGCGCAGGTGGTAAGAAGTAGGTTATTGCAAGGTTGTTTGCTCAGAAGGTTCAGCTGCACAGGGAAGAGAGAAAGAGCGGAAATAACCCATGAAAAAAAAAAAGAAAAAAGACTTGGGAGGAAACCTTGTGATCTTTTCTTTCTGAGGTTCAAACGATTTGAGATCCAGGCACACCTGGCTGTGGAACGTTGAAATGTCGTTTCCCCAACGAGAGCGGTATCAAGTGCTGCGTTGCGCAAAGGTCGCGGGAGGCAGGGCCGGAACTCCGGGAGGGAACGTCGGGGGTCTGACGCCTCGCGAGTTTGGACTTCCATCAAGTACAAAGCAGAACCAAAACATACTTGGGGTTCTCTGCTCTCTTTCCCCCCCGCCCCCAATAAATTCCCACGGCACCCACTCGTCCATTGCATGGAGCAAGGAGAGCGACGCGATTTGTTCTGGTTTGTGTCGCGTTCACGTCCTTCACTTCCGGTGTTGACGTCTGGTTCCGGTTTGACTTTCCGCGTTCGAGGTTCTGCTTCAGAACAATATATCCGTCGAATGCGGTGATGTCTCGAGTTGCAGTTGCGGCTGCAGCAGCAGCAGCAGAGGGAGTCGATTGGGGCTGATGGAGGCAGTTCTCTCTCCAGGGCCAAGTTTACGCTTGAGTCTCTCAAAAGAGAAAGATCAAAGTTGGGTGTTCATCTGTGTTGGCGATGATGATAGATGGAGCCTGCAAATTACACACGGCCTGTCCGACCTGCAAAGCTCTTGATAAATTGGGAGGAAATTAAGGTAATTTCCGTCCTTATTAAGCGGATACGTCGGTGGCACAGCACTGGCCACGGCGACGTGGTTTGGGATGGAAGGGTTCGATGCTCAGATGCGCCATGCTCGAACATGGCAGGGATGGATAGACGGGTGATCAGTTAGCCCAGAAATCAAGCTTATCTGCATGTAGAGCAACGGAAGTATTTCCTGTTGATGTGTTCTGGTGCAGGTAAATTACGTTCGCGTTTCGCTGACGGGAATATCTGGAGATGTGAAGTTCAGATGTTTTGCTTTACACCGCTGTGTGATGCAGGGGGAAAAGAGAAGCGTTAATTGGCCCAGAGAAATGAGACGAGAAGAACTTGAAAGCGCCACGAGCGACATGAAAGCGACGCGAATATTGGGCGCGTGATGAGGCGGCGTCGTGTGGTCGGGTTTTTCGGGCGCGTGCGAAACTGCGCAATGAAATGAAATTTTCCAGCCTGATGAGCTTTGGGCTGGAGCTGGAGCTGGAGCTGCTGATGGTTGATGAGGAACAACCCCGACCACTGAGCCCCAACGTCGCCGCCACCGCGTGGTGCGCGCAGGATTACTCAATCCACGAAACAGTACCCACCACGTGCGTTCCAACGCTGAAACGATCTTGCACGATCTATCTCGATCGAGTTTGGCGACCAGAACCACGGTTTAGTAGGTCAGCGGTATCTGGTAAGCGCCGCAGGAAGCGAGATTCTGAGCGGGTTCTGGAGATAGGGCGGCTATCTGCAGCTCTGCACTCCTGATTTGTTTACAAATGTTACGAGGTCAAACTGCACCTTTGTGCTTCACATTGATCAAAGACTTTACACCAGTTGTTCGGAATTGTGCGTGATATTTCACAGACCATCAGCGAATGTTCCGAGAAACTTAATCAAGCACAGCTTCCGTGCAAGTCACAAAGATGATTGAGTTGAAGAAAGTAGGCGTCTGGATGCTTGAAAAGGCGGGTGGGGGAGGGAGGGAGGAAGGAGGGGGAAATTTAATTCTTGCCATTTTCGTGGCAACACTGAGCATCGTCAAGCACGTGATTATGTGTTTGGACCACCCATCAGTGCGCCGCTGCGCGATGAAATCTCCCGGTTGATTGGACGATGCCACCTCGTGCTGATTGCAGCGCGACGCGCGACTTTTCCGCGACTCGGCGCTTTCTCCTCCAATTCATCACTCTCGTGGGATTATATTTTTTTCTGGAAGAGTTGGGGTTTTTTTTTTGATGACACAAATATTCGTAAGTCACTGCCAATTTCGCGACAAGTTAATCACAGTCGTTCTATCAAGGAGGACTCAGGACGCTGATTTTAGGTCGACACGTTTATCACGAGATTTGAGTTCATCGGTCGACGCGAGAATTTCATCGCGATGCGGAACTGGCGCAGCGTCCGTCTCAGTCTCACTTCCGGTGGCAAAGAAGAGAATAACCACTGGAAATGAAGAGAGGACCGAAATTGGAGAAAGACACAAGGAACGTTTTAAACTGTCTAAATGCCACTGAATTTCAAGCAACCTGAACTGCCACGAGTGTGCCCCATCAAAAGACACGCAGTTCCCACGCCACACTGGAGCCGTGATCTCACTGACTTCAGGGCATTAATGCACTGTTCCTCCAAATAGGATTCTGACAAAAGCTGCCATCGTCGCTGCTGCTGCTGCAAAAAGCCAACACCCCAATCCTCGCGAAGAACTTACAAGCACAAAATCCTGAAAAGCCAGGTCGCGGGAAAAGTGGTGCAGGTGTAGTTTTGAGCAGAAGTCAAGGTTCTTTTCTACGGGTGCGTTTGAATACGGTGTGAAGATGAGTGGTGGTGACGAGGGAAGAGCATTAGGGATTCGTAATGACGTGTGTGGGAAGCGAACGTCGGCGGCGCGCTTTGTCACGACAAAGCAGCACAGCTTTTCAAAGTGAAATTGTAATGTCAAACTTCAAAAGCAGCGAAGCCTATTACGCTCCCAGGTTCCCACGTATTTTGCCGCGCAGTGTTTGCTTTACACACCTCGTTTGTCTCGCCATCTCCGACTTCAAACCGGAAGCTGTTTTTTTTATGGGAAAAAGTATTTTCCTGACGCTACAACTTGTTTTGATCACCTTCGTTATTCCTTTCCCTCAATCGCGTCACAGCTTGACATTTGTTTCCAGAACTATTCCACCGTGCTATCACGTGGTTGTTCACGTGACCTTGTTGGCCTCGTTGCAGTTCCGAGCGGGTACCCTCGTATCACGGAGAGCCCGACGCTCAAGGCGGTGGAGAAGGACCGGAACACGGTGATGCTGTGCAGCGCGGAGGGGAACCCGGACCCGACCATCATCTGGCTCAAGGACTTCATCCCTGTGGACCTGACCGACCCGAGGCTCAAGCTGCTCGACACAGGTGTGTGTGTGTGTGTGTGTGCGTGTGTGTGTGCGTGCGTGCGTGTGTGTGTGTGTCCGGGAGTGGGTGGGTGGGCCCCGTCGACCTCATCGACCCGAGAGACAAGCTGCTCGACACAAGTGTGGGTGTGGGTGTGTGTGTGTGTGTGTGTGTGTGTGTGTGTGTGTGTGTTATCTGTTAAAAAAATTGTGGCCACAATATGTGTGTCGATAAAAATGAGAAAAAACAAAAAAACAAAACACAAAAGAGTTTTTTTATATTTTTTTTTTTT
>JAAUXT010002310.1_pt1 | contig 19835 bp, 20 predicted proteins | sample 7278171 | NCBI WGS metagenome assembly JAAUXT01 (sample SAMN14350112, study PRJNA611818) | marine sediment metagenome | isolation source: surface marine sediment (1.8m) | place: French Polynesia: Moorea | collected 2018-08 | reverse complement strand
GTTTGGTTATATGTGGATATTGTTCTGAAACAATGTGTAAAATTTCCGTTTGGTTAAATTTGTTCCATTTGCATGTGTACTAAATGAGTTCCCAAATTGTGAATGTTGAGTGAAAAAGTAAGAATTTTTGACAAAACAAAGTGAGCGAAATCAGAGTGAGTGAAATCAGAGTGAGCGAAATCAGAGGTAGCGAAATCACAGTGAGCAAAATCACAGTGAGTGAAATCAGAGTGAGCGAAATCAGAATTTCCTCAAATCAGCGTGAGCTCCATGGAGCTATTTTTGTACAAGAAAACAGGAGTTGTGTATTTCCCAGAAAGAAGCTGTGTCCATGATGCGAACGATGATCGGCTGGGTTCGCGAGGACGACTCCGCCCTCGGGCGGGAGAAACTGGACGGGCAAACGAAAACGAGGATGCTGGGCGAGCCCATGATGCTCACGTGTGTGCTGGAACACGTGCTTGTCATGGACCCCGCACTGGAGCCGGAGTTCGCAGAGTTCATGGACTGGAGCATTGCGGAGATTCTGTCTCACGTTCAGGTATATTCAGACCTCAACCAGTTCCACGCTTCACAACACATATTTCGTTCCACTTTCCACTCTATCTCAAGTGCGCACGTCTTCGTTGACGTGAATTCGTCTTCGTCTTCGATGCGCGCGTTTCGCAGCCCTTTGGTGTATCCTGAAGTTCTGACTGTTCCAGAGAGATGGCAAGTTCATTTTGGAGAACGTGTCGGAAGACGGAAAGGAGCTGCCCGGATCCAATGGCAGGCTGACCCTCCCAGGTGACTGCATGGCCACTCATTTCGAGGGTCAAGACCGCGATCGGAGACCCAATCAGTTGGTATTGTGGCTCTGGCTGAGTGTTGTGAATTTGGTACAACTGACACAAATCAAGACTACTTCAAGGCCACTCAAACACGACCAGTTGGCGGGTGGAATCTGGTACAGTACACCATGGCTCATGCCAAAATTATACTCGTACTCGTAGCACAGAAAGAAAATGGTCTCAGCCGTTCAGACGCACGTCAGCAAATCACCTTTGACTCAACCAAGGAAGAGTTTCTAATTGGAAGAATTGGCAGTGTTTGGACTCAGTCGAACTTCACCTCGGGTGTCTCTCCCAGGTCACGCGATCGAGTGCGGCTGGTTCCTGCAGCGGTTGGCGCAGCGCCGCTCCAACCCCGACGCCGCCGAGAAGGCGATCCGACTCTTCATCGAAGCGCCGTTTGAGTACGGCTGGGACCCCAAGTACGGAGGACTCTTCTACTTCCTGGACGCAGGCAAGCTTCACATAGCGTGCAATCAGTTTCACACTGCAGGATGTCTTGAACGTTTTGGCCCCGTGGCCCTTCCCCTACCAAACCGGGTCCGTTGGAAGGACACGGCGGCTCATCAGAGTCTGTTGCAGACGGCCTGTCCCCGACCCAGCTGGAGTGGAACATGAAGCTGTGGTGGCCGCACAACGAGGCGATGATCGCTTTCCTCACTGCGCACGCGCACTCTCGGGATCCGAAGCACCTGGAGAAGTTCCTCACCGTGTTCGACTACAGCTACAAACACGTGAGCTGAAGAACCCCTTTTGTCCGCAAATCTCACTCGTGACTGTCCGAACAAACTGTTGCAGAGTGTTTTTTTCTTCAACAAGAATGTGGGTGCAGTGAGCAACAGTACGGAACCTGCCAATGGTGCAGTTGGTGTGGCGGTTCTGGGCTCCACCACTTGCTGTAGCGAATTCAGAATCTCGCCCCACCAGTTGGTGTGGCGGATCTGGCCCACTTGTATGTCTAGCCCCCACTTGGTGCGGTGAACATGACCACACCAGCTGGTGGGGTCCCCCGTGAAACTGGTCAGCAAGCACACTGACGCAGTGATTGGTTTTTCGCTGCTTGTTTCCGCCGCTTCGTGGACACGAGCTGTGAAAAGGGTCAAGAGACCCGTGCGTGCAATGTTTTGACTGTTGCGCGCCTCTTGATCCACCCAAGTTGACAGCTAGCTCTCTCCCGCCACAGTTCGTGGACGAGACGCACGGGGAGTGGATCGGTTACCTCGACCAGCGGGGAGACGTCAGCATGGACTTCAAGGGCGGACTCTGGAAAGGCAAGTTAATCTCTCACGATCTCCGACTGCGTTCAGTGTTTCACGCTGCGTGCGTCGTTGACTTGCATTTCGCGCCGTCAATGCAACCGAATGTCCTCACATTTTGCACAGCACGACTGAACGAAACAGAACGCCTGTCGTTTTTTCCAGGCTGCTTCCACGTTCCGAGGTGCCTTGCCATGTGCGAGAAAATGCTGAAGCAGATCGTCGCCGCGCAACAGAAAGCGTGAAGTTGCCACGGCGATGCGCCAGTGGGCGTCGTGCAAAATTCAGAACTTGTTCGAAGTGTCAGCGTTTGTAAACAGCTGCAAATACAACATGTCAAGAAGTCCGCATTCCAAACACAAATCTTGTTTATTGCAGTTGAGTAAGATCTACAAACAATTGCAGGATGTTGCTGCGCATGAAATTCTTGGCACAATTTGTACAATTTCGCAATGTCGAACAATTTCAGGCAACGTTGTCGTTATTCTGGCAAACACCGGAATCGACAGTTTGCCAATGTATCGTGCAAAGTGCGAACATTTCTCACAAATAAAACTGAAGTAAAATTCTGTCTGTCTTGTCCAATTCCAGACACGTCATTCCGACGCTGCACATGTACACAAAGACTAAACGGGAACTCGAGGGCCGAATGCGCGAACCGAGAACACAAACGTCGAACACAATCTTCACGCAACTAAAAGATCCGATTTAACAATTGCAACCGTTGTGGCAGCTGGTCTACCCAGACGAAGTTTTCATCAACGTATCGAACAGCTCGGTGTTTCACACCGTGTTATGGCCAGGAAAAAGTCTGCAAAAAACGCTGCCTTCTGTTGGGGCTTTGCACAAATGTAAATGCAACAGGGATCGATCACAGGACGGTCAATGTTGAATGGTGCCTACTTGATCGTTTTGTCTTTCACAAACTTGGCAAGTCTAGTTCTAATCTGCTGCGAAAGACAAGGACAAACTGCACCTCAGGGAAAAGGCGAACCTGAATGCTAAAAAGGGCACACGCACGCACCATATCAATGCACCGCACGTTCGAACTCGGTTCATTGGATCGAACGCACCCACAAAGTACCGGTAAACACAAATCAGCGAAAGTGGCAGAGGCGCGAAAGTTTCTGCCAGCTCAGATCACCAAGTGTGGAAGGTGTTTGGGATTTCACGTCGCTGCTGCGCATCACTCCATGAGCGGGTTTTTGTTGGCCGGCTCCATGTTCTGGAACACGAGCCAGATGACGAGTGCGATCAGCAGGACGAGCAGCAGCTGCGCCCAGATCGGGACGCGCCACTTCCGCTGCGCAGCTTCCGCTTCTTTCGTCTCTTCGCGCTGCGGTCGGGCCTGCAAACAGTTGTGCTTTGAGTCAAACAGTGGTCTTTTCACCTGTCGTTTGGAACATATTCATTTGGAATGTCGACGGTGAACATACTTTTCATCCGTGGCAGGGACTCACATTTTTGTCCCAAAATTTGCCATCACAACTCAGATAACTCTGCTGCATCTCACACATGGTTACACTCAACAGTGGGAATGTCATTCTTGTGGGCAACACAACGACCCTGGTCCTCACAATTTGGTGCGCTGGATCTGGTCCCACCCTTTGGTGGTGGATCTGACTCCACTGATTGTTTCAATGGGACCCGGACATCAGGGGTGCGTCTCATACGTGGGTGCGGTGCACGGGCGAAAACAGTGCAACTCGCACAGACTCCGGTCTGATGAAACAATGTTGTCAACAAACAAGGTACGTACGTGTACGTACACACAAACACACACAACTCCTTACCCGCGTGACGATGTCGGAGACACGGGACGCTCTGGACGTGACAGTCTCCTCTCCGACCCAGTCGTCCGCCCCGGGTTCCCGGCGGAAACTCGACCCTGCCTCGGGTGCCCGGTTCCGCAGGAACCCGCTGCCGCTGCTGCTGGCCGACTCCCGGCTGCGCAGGTACCCAGAGCTCGAGCTCTCTCTGCTGTCCGCGAACCCGGAGTCCACGTCATCGCTGAGAAAGACAACAAAACTCATCCTGCTCATCACAGAAATTTGTAACGCTCCCTCAGTGCAATCTATTGCGGGCTCTCACAAACAGAACATAAACGAATGATTTTGCGCACAAGAAAACCGTGCGGAGACGCACCCACTGCTGGTACCATTCACGACAGAAATCCCTGCTTCAGAACCCAAGATATCGCGACAGTAAATGATCATGAACATCCACGACGATGAGACACTGGTGAAAGTGAACCGGAAGTTGTGTTGAAGCCGCAGTCTCACCGGATGTAGGAGGCGGTGGGCGGACGTTTGGGCGTGGCGCGCGTGTCTGAGCGGTTCAGCTGAGCGGCCGCCGTGGAATCGCGCGCCGAGCGACGTCTGCGTTACAAGAGACCGAGAAAAACAATTCATTTTTCGTCAACGCAGACCCAAAGTCGGGTGTACAGACCAGACGCAACCCAGTTTGGAACAGACTAACAGTGTCACTCACCTGGACGATGACACACTGGGGGCTGAGTAAGACTCCGCGACGCTCGTGTAAACCTGCTTCACTGAAGTCTCTGTAAAAACAACCGCATTCACTCGTTACACAGCGGAAGACCAAACCTGCAGACCAGGCGATAAATTACATCCACGTGGAATTCTGCCAAGCACGCCTATCTTTTTGTCGTCCTTGTTTGATCACGTTTTAGCTTGGTGTGTTCTCTCAGGAGTCTTGCCGCCATTTACACAGTCAACACTTCCTGTCCTCCTGGCTTGTCTCCAAGCCAAAGTAAAAATCGGCCTAGCGACAAGTGCGACACCTGTCTTACACGAAGGATCGGTGTTCAGATGGGCGTCATAGAACGTACCGTCGTTGTCTGAGAACTCGCTGAGGATCAGAGTGCTGTTGTCATGCTTGAGCTTGACGCTGTTTGCGCTGGACGTCTCCACGGACGACGGGGACGGAGCGCCTCCCTCCGACAGCAGCTTGGTCAGCTTCCGTTTGTAGACCTTCCGAGTCGTCGCTGGCAAACAGTGCACCAGAAACACGTCAGTGATCATTCAAGTTGGAGCGCCGAAAGCTTGTTTGGAGTTTTCGCCGTCACAAAAATTGTCCGCAGAAACTTGAAAGATCGCACGAGGTTGTTTCAAACAGTACTTACCGCCACGTTCAACGAAAGTGGTGTCTTAAGAGACAAACAGCTCAGTAGACAGCTCGATTTGAAAAGTGACACTTCTTGATACAACTTTCTTTGAATTGACAAAACGCTTCTTTCAAGAAAATGCCAATCACTTTATTCTACACACACACTGACCTCTGTCAACGACTCTAAATCCGCGACCAACCTCTCCCGAAAACCATTTCTTTTGACAAAAGACTGGCAGCCAGCTGGCATCAGCAGCCAACAGTCACACTCACGATTCGAAATGACAACTCCAGCAGACCGGAGGAGGGGCTCTCTGGACCCGAAACAAGTTGTCGAGCCTGCGAGTGTCAGACACGGCCAGACCTAGGTGCTCCCCCCCCCCCCCCGCTGCAGTCATGGGTGCGATGGAGCCAGCTCACCTGTGATGGCGGCGCTGACTCCCAGGTCACTCAACGCCGCCGCGAGCTCCTCGTCTGACATGCTCTCAACGTCCATTTTGCTCGTATCAACACTTCCCGCGTCGCTCACCGACTCTTTGCTCGCTGCTTTCTTTGGGGTCGAGCGCTTTGAGGAACTCAGCTTCTTCTGCAAAGAGAGTGCGAACTGTGACATGAAAATTTGTCTCTTTTTGCGTGGCACAGATGTTCATGTGTTGACCTTTCTGGTGTTGTTCTGTTCGCATCCGAGACTTCTCTGGATCAGATATTCTCGACCGGAGAACCTCCTGACCTCTCGAACGCTGTTCGTGTTTGCACTCTCGGATCAGGTCCCGAGAAGAATACGAGTACGATGGCACCATTGCTGGCGATTCTTTGCATGCAGTTAGATTGTCCTTGATTGGCGCACAACAGGAATCCAAATTTCTTTTGGTATATCTAGATCTACAACGTGCTTTGCCGAATCCCTTGTCATGATATCCCACTTGTTGTAGTGTTTCTGCAACAACCAGTTGTGTTGACAACTGACCAGCAGAATGACGTGTGATTAGCTGGAAAACCGACGAGAAAAATACTGACGCAACAGTTTGACTCAACAAGTGGGTCACATGCCAGGAATCTAGATCAGACTCGGTGTACTGCTGCCAACGAGATCTGGGTCTCAGAACATGAGCAATGAAGCTCAGTCGAGTGTTGCACAAGCCGCGTTCGTCGCAACAGGTGCTCCCAAACGACCGTTGTGTCGACAACACTGAAAATTCGACACGAAGTCTTTCGTTGTGCAACATGATTAGACTCTACTTAGTTTTAAATGAAATCTGAAGGCATTTTGTCTCACCTTGGTTGACTTTGGAGTCGCAGAAACTGATTCTTCGTCGCTGGAAAACTCTAACCGTTCGGCATTTAAAATCTTGTCTGTGTACAACTTGACCAAAACGCCCTTTTTCGAGTCGGACGCTGGAAGCGGAACATTAAATTTTTTCAGCTCACTCTTCAACTTCTCCTTGGTCATGTTATTCGGGTCTCCGACTATTGCAGGCATTTTGACAGGCTGTACGACTCCTGAATGCTACCAACCTGACACCTCGCTTGCAAGACAAATATGGCGCCGATGCCGGTTCATTTCGGGCCGGGTGACTTTTGGAATGTTTTTCCACGTCAGGAAAAATACAAATCAGCTTTACTTTACAATTTGCATGGGAGCTCTAAAGTGTGTTGTGATATTTTATGCATTATCTCCCTGTATTCAGATTTTTCAAAGAAAAACTTGCAGACATGTTTTCGGTGACACCAGTCTCGGTTAGAAATGTGGATGCCGGACAAATCCAGGTCACATAGAGGCGCGCACATGTGTGTCAACCCTGTGTGAGAGAGGAAAATGAAGATTTTGACATGGAACATCAATGGCATTCGAGCGTCCAAGGTTCCCTTGAAGGAACTGTTCGACTCTCTGGATGCTGATATCATTTGTATCCAGGAAACCAAAGTGACACGTAAGAAGATCTGGATGACAACACTTCGGTTCTGTGTGAATCTGGATCCCAGACTGCTTGATCAGCAGTGACAGGTCGATCAGTCTGCAGTCGTCTGTCTTAATCTGTTCAAATCACTCGTGTTGGACCACCAGCTGGCGGTCTTCATTTGGGCAGCTGTTGTCATCATGACACCAGTGCAATTCAACCAAATGTTCACGACCCTCACCACGCCAACTGGTGGTGCCACAGTTACGTCTTCTCGGGGCAGACACCACCGGCTGGCGGTCTGGGTGCTGGAATCGAACTACTCCATCGTGGCAAAGTTGTCGGTTTCAGAGCGGTTGCACTGATGTCACCCTGTGTTGCAGGTGACCAGCTGGACGAGCGGACGGCGATTCTCGATGGATACAGCTCCTACTACAGCTTCTCTCGAGGGCGCAGCGGATATTCGGGTGTGTACATGTCACAGCGGTGAACCCGTAGGGCGGAACCCACTTACTCGTAATACAACAGATCTGTTGTCTATTTTTTCCGTTGGGGTCCTTCGCCAGAGCCGCCCTGAACCAAATGTGAACCTGCCTCTTTGTGTGTGTGTGTGTTTCAGGTCTCACTGGTTGATACTAATTCCTGGAGACATACAGTCATTTTTTTTTTGTTGACAGGCGTGGCCACATACGTGAGGGACCCAGGAAAACCCTGGGCCGCTGAAGAGGGTCTGTCTGGCTGCCTTGCCGTCTCAAACGAAACTGACAACGTGGGTTGCTACGGTGACCAGTCGGATTTCTGCGACGAAGAGCTGCGGTCTCTGGACAAGGAGGGCAGAGCAGTCATCACCAAACACAAGCTGCGGTGAGTGTGAACGATTGCGTCGCAGCCGTGCTCTGTTGCAAGAGGCAGTAGATACGAGATGGGTATCAGACAACATTTCCCAGTTACACTTGAATTGAAACACCCGTCAATCTCGAAATGGTTGAAGTCCTGTCGTTTCGCCTTGGCTTCGCTTGAACTTGGCATTTGAATTCAGTAAGAAAGTAGGCTGTCATCTCCAGCCACCCATTCAATCATTGGCCACACACATCAGTGCAATGAAACAATGAAACGCATTGGTCATGCTGGTGCAGACTGGATTCACAAATGATCCGTTGTACCTTGTGTCCCGTTCAAATGCTGTGTTCACATGGGTACGATTCGCTGTCCATTTGGGCATCGATTGTGCACGGTTGATCAGTTGATGCCAAGTACTTGAAACGTGTGTATGGTGACAGGAGCGATTCGGGAGAGGACCGCTGGTTGACGGTTATCAACGTTTACTGTCCACGGGCAGACGTCGAGGAGCGCGTCACCTTCAAACTTCGCTTCTACGAGCTGCTGCAGACCCGGGCTGAGGCTCTCCTGAGAGACGGCAGGTCAGTACGAGCAGCTCGCGCTGAGTCCTGCTGAGAGGCGTGTGAGGACGGAAGCCTGTCTTTTTGTGCTTCTGTCTCGTGGAATCCAAGGTGTTGAGCAGCTGTTTGACTTTTACCACTCGGTCAGCCGTCATACTGACAACTCAGGAAGTACGTTGTTCTGAAGGCCATGTCCTGGGTTATTCTGACCTGTGGCCCTTTGCTTCCAGCTGGGACGACAACGTGCAACTCGACTTTTGTTGTTTTCTGTTGACAGCCACGTGATCGTCCTGGGAGACGTGAACACCTCACACAGGCAGATGGACCACTGCGATCCCTACGAGGTACCAGTAGATTTACTGTTGTGGGTGCCATGCGTTTCCCCGGACTGTTTGCACAAGTATCCGGTGTCCCGAAAACATCAGGTCAGTGCAATCCTGTGTGTTCCGCGCAGGAGTTCGAGAAGAACCCGGGCCGGGCGTGGCTAACCAAGTTCCTCTGGGATCCGGACGTGCCGGAAGTGGACAGCTCTGCTTCCGGTGGGAAGTTCGTGGACACGTTCCGTCGATTCCACCCGGAGGAGCGAAACGCCTTCACGTGCTGGTCGTCTGCCACAGGTCAAGCCAAAGTGGTTTATGTTGGTGGCCGATGCTTTTTGTTTTGGATACGTCACAGGTTGCGTCCCTGTGATCGTTCCGTGTTCGTCGTTCTGCTGGTCAATGTGTGACGCAACAACTTCCTCTTCATACCTCCGGCGAACCAACCCAAAACGAGGCCTGAATCCTGTTTCTGGAGTGCAGTGGAACAACTGATGCGCAGACCCATCAACCCCTCTGCTTCTTGTGTTGCAGGTGCGAGGGCGACGAACTACGGGACGCGCATTGATTACATCTTCGCTGACCTGAAGCTTTCGCAGGAGGCGTTCGACGCGTGCGTCATCCTGCCCGACGTCCAGGGGTCGGATCACTGCCCCGTGAAAGCGACGCTCAACTGGGAACTTGTGCCCTGCAAAAAGTGTCCATCATTGTGTACCAAGTACATGCCAGAGTTCACGGGTAAACAGCAAAAGCTGCTGTCTTACTTCAAGAAAGTTTCTTCACAGCCTGATGCAATGAGCCACGATGAGGCCAAGGACAGTGAACCAGGCAAGGACGTGGTGGGCACACAGGACGATTTGGCGGGAACAAAGCGGAAGTGCTTGGAACCGGAAGAAGGGGGCGCTGGGGTGAAGAAAGTAAAGAAACAATCAAGCGGACCCAAACAAGCCAATCTCATGGCGTTTTTTGGGAAAAAATCTTCAAACTCAAACGAACTCAAAAAGAGTGAAAGCAAAACACAGAACGGTAGCAAACCTGAACCCGAGAAACCTGCAGAGGCCAAAACTGAACAAAACACCAAAGATTCCAGTGCTCCGAAAAATCAAGGTGACGCATCTCAGAAGTGGAAAATGCTCCTGAAGGGTCCGGCGCCCCCGCCGCTCTGCCGGGGCCACAAGGAGCCGTGCGTCCTGCGCACCGTCATCAAGGAGAGTCTCAACAAGGGCCGGCAGTTCTACGTCTGCAACCGGCCCGACGGGCACAAAACCAACCCGGCTGCCCGCTGTGACCACTTCGAGTGGGTGGACAAAAAGAAGAAGTGAAATTCTTTCCTTTCCCTTCTCGGGACCAAAGATCTGATAAGAGAGGCATTCCTTTTTGGGATTGGGTGGCCATCCGCTTGACTCTCAATTCGGACTGAAGCGTCAGGGAACATGAGCGGCGCGGGTGGCGGCAGGTGGGGCCGCACAGCACCGACACTTCTGTGGAGCAGCAGTGGTTTCTGGTCACGCCGTTTTGCATTGAGACGAGAGACTCGAGCCTGTTTCCCACTGATGTCATGCGATACGCCTGTGCGTACGCAAGGTGGTGTGTGGGTTCAACGCAGCATTCGCTTCCTTGCGTTGTCACCTGCGCACGACTCACCTGGCGTTCACTTGTATCAGGATGCAGCACCATTAACCAGGCACTGACCACATGACGCGTCCACATCCAGATACTTTCTCCACAGCAAACGCGCAACAGGCGATTCGAAGTGCCGGCACGGCGTCACGTCAGAGAAATGTCCTAAAATGTTTTGTTTGTACTTTATTTCATGATAAATGTATTCAATATGTACATTTTCACGTGCGCGGTCCATGACAACACACACTGTTGGGAAGGAACTAAAGTTTTATGTGAAGGCATCAATTTGCCACGTGACATTGCTTTTCGCTATCACCGGAAACCAGATCGTTGTTCAGCGCCCAGTCCAGCGACGCGTCAAATAACGCGTTCCGCAGAACAGCAGAACCGTAGTTTTTCCACATGCAGGGTTTGAACGGAAGTCCATCTGTTCAACAGTAAATTTTCCAAAATTTGATATGAATCAAAGCAAATCTTATTCTCTGCAGCAAACGAAATACACATCGATGTCCATTAGTTTTGGTAAGAATAAACAAACACGTATATTGGGAATAATACTGCAATGCGTCAACATACTCAACGGCTGAACACGCCCAAATGTAACTGAACAATGAAAGCTGAACAGGCCCAAAAGTTCCCTCAAACGCGGTCCATTTTCGGACGCGAAAGACGAAACGGAGGCCGTTCCCAGTACAGGCAAACAAAAGAAGTGAAACCTGCGGAAATATCCATTTTTCCCCGACTACTGATCGGCAAAAACATTTTGATATGAAAACGCATTTGGCCAATTTGTATCCAGGAAGCTCAACTTGCGAACCGAAGACGGAGACAACCAAAGGACGAACACAATTCTTGGACGAATTGTGACCTGTAAAACTTCCTCACATTCAGCGACGTTATCAGAACCACACAGCAGTGCGTCTGTCGGCGTGGGTCGAGATCAACACGGTTCACCATCAAAGCAACAAGTCAAGAAGGCGTAACATTTTGACAGACCCGTTTGGAATGCAACGCTGGACAAACTGACGCCAGAGCGCCAAAAAGGTTGAAATAGAACGAACGAGCACGAATCGACTCACTCCCATGCTTGCCCCCCCCCTCCTCCCCCAACCACGTGCTGAACCCTGGTGGAACCTCCCTCGATCAGCTCTGCCCTCGAGCCAGCGTGAAGACCAGGAGGAAGAATGAGGGGGTCCACACACCCGCCCCAGTAAACAGTATTCACCCACCATCTTGCATTTGGACTTTGCAAAACACATTTCGCCGGCAGGGCGTCCTCTGCCATGAGGTGGGCTCGCCCCTGATCAGCCACGGCGCAATCCTTAACACGACGTACAGGCAACTGTACAAGGCTGACAAACTTACATTGCTTGTAAATGCGCAACAGTCGAACACCTCAACTTCCAACAGCACTAATTTTCTGGAGAATTACTGTCCAAGACACTGTCTGCAAGTGGTTGTTTCGTTTCTTGCACCGGCGATGTCGTTTTCGTTGTTTTTGGTAAAGTCTTCCATAAATAATCCGGGCGGCGTTTTCTCGGCCGGCCGCGACGTCGTTTCTTCGCCTGCGTCGCGGACGAGTCGCCGGTTCTCTGAACCTGCAGTTCCTTCCACTTACGCGAATACGCGCGCGCGGAGGACGGCACCGGCGCGTTCTTGGGGATGTCCTGGATGATGGAGAGCGTTCTGATGCCGTTCTCGTTGACGTTTTCCTTGAGACGGATGTTGTCGACACCGTGCGCGTCGAGGTAGTGTTCCCCGATGAAGTCTCGCTCCCCGACCACGGCGCGCAGCTGCGTCCCGCACATGTGACACTGGAACATGATCATGCTCCCGCTGCGGGGACGCTTCTCAGTGGGCGCCACTGCAGAACCAGAGGACCCGGGTGGGGAACCAGAGGACTTCGGTAGGGAACCAGTCTTTGGTTTCTTGGTTGGAACAGCTGGGCACCGTGCTGCTTGCTTTCGCTTCATTCCTCGGTGATTGAACTGCTTGGCACTGGGTTTCTGGTTCTGTGCCTGTTTGGGCTTCTGCTTTTGAGGACTGGATGACGCGTTAGACAGGACCGCGTTGGACAGCACGCCCTCGCTGCTCTCCCCGGGGAGCCGCCCGTTCTGCAGCGCACCCTTTCCTCGCGCGCGTTTCTTCTTGAGATTCAACTTGACCGTGTTGACTGATTTCAGCAGACGCCCGTCGATAGGTGGCGCAGCATCCTTGCGCGGGCGTCCTCTCTTCTTTGCCGGCTTCTGAGGTTCCTTCTTCGCGTTGCTCGTCTTTGACTTGGCCACGTACTGTGCAGAAGAAGGTGGACTCTGCTCAGTTTTTTTCCTCCCGTGGGCGGCTTTCTGCCCGCGTCGCACGGAGACCATTTGTCGCAGCTTTCCTTTCTTCCTCCTCTTTCGCTTCGTGTTCAGTTGTAGAGACCCGTCTGAGGCGGCTGTCTGCAGTGACGTGGTGGAACCGCTGCTGACGCTGGGAACCGCCGGGCCAGGCACTTGCGGAGAGTTGTGCGCGCTTGATCCGAACATGACGATTTTCTTCGACCCCGCCCGCGCGGAGGAGGTGGACTCGCCGCTGGTGTTCAGGGTCACGACGAAGTCGTCTTGGCTGCCGCCAGCCACAGGGTTGAAGACAGGATCCCCCAACAGCGGGACCAAAACTCCTCCACTGGCGTCCCATTTTTTGACCTTCCCGCTGCTGTGTCTCGCCCTCTCGTGAATGTTCGTTCTTCCTCCGCCAGTGTAGAAGACGAGGGGCTCCAGGTTGAGCATCGGCTCCACCCTGAGGGCATCCTCTGACGTGCTGCCCTTGCACGGGGTCGAAGGTTCTGAGAGACGCCGTTTCCGGCCGCCGCCGCTGGCGCCTCCTGGTGTTGATGGCTGCGACGCCGCTGGGGGCTCTGAGCACGTGCTGGCTGGGCTCAGCTGCTGCTGAGGAGTGTAGGGCGGAGTCAGGGCGCAGTCAGCCTTGTTGCCGCAGTTCAGAATCCGCAGCGCTGCGTTGCAAGGCTCGGGCTTCCTGTCCTGCACGGGCGTCGTGCTCTTGTTCAGCGCTCTGAGGAGTTCCATGTACTGCTGTGGGAGCACACGATTCTCTGCGTGTGCGTCCACTGGGAATTCGTGCTTGAACAGCGCGAGATCAAAGTCGCACGCGAGCTCCAGGGTGTTCAAGTGCGCCGGATCCACCATGAGCGGGAGCACTCGATTTCCTATCATGCAGCTTGCCGACTTCGTGGTCCATCGCTTGATTTCCTTCTCCGTCATGCGGCTCAGCACAACTTTGGGCTGCTTGCGCTCGATGATCCAGAACCTCAAGTTCTTCCCCTCCAGTTTTCTGAGACGCACCTCGCAGGGTTTCATCCTGCTGAGCAGTCTCCGCGCCCTGCTGTTCAGTCCGGTCTTCACGGTCTTCCAGAACTCCACGTGGTCCCTACCCGTGAACTTGTACTTGTGCGCCCGGAAGTCGGAGACGCGGCGCTTCACGTTGAATGAGATCGGCCAGTCAATGGGCACGCGCGTGCGCAGTCGATTCTGGTTGTCGGTCTGCAAAGGCGTGTGGCAATACTTCTCAAAATTACGAATTTTTATTCCATCCTTCGCCCCTTCGTCGTCTGTCGTTGGCTTTTTGACCAAGTCGTCTTTGGTTTCGATGTGTTTTCTCAATTTCTGGCCCAGCTCAGATGTGATTGGAATGAGAAGCAGCCGAGTGGCCGCTGAGCGCTGCAAGTTCACGCCATCCTTGTCGCTTTCATCTGAGCTCTTTCCTTCACTGGATTCACTCTGCGCATCACCTTCCTTTTCGCCATCCTCGAGGTTCTTCGCTTCACTGCACTCACTCGTGGCATCACCATCACCCACATCACCTTCTGATTGTTCTCTTCCTTCTTTATTGTCGCTCTCTTCTTTCGGTGTCCGCGGTTTCTCTGGCTTCGGGGTATAACTTGAGGAAAATGTCCTGGAGAGGGAGCGCTTCGGGCCGAAGTGCGTCGGGCTCATATCTGGCCTCAGAAGCAGGTGCTTCGTCTTCGGAGTTGTCGGGGACCTGGGCACGTGTTCCTCCTCGACATCCAGGTCCAGATGTTCGAAGTCGATGGCCTTCTCTGTTTTGGTCGTCATGGTTCCGAGCTCGCTTTTTTGCATCAGTTCGAGGCTGGGGGCGAAACGGGCGATGGGCGCGCGTTCGTGGTTGTCTGGATGAACGGGTTGCGTGCACCACCTCGGCCGCGGCACCGGCGACGGGAGCGTCGGTTTGGTCCGCGCCCAGCGAGACCGCACTGGCGTGTCGCCCTGCGAACAGGAACCAGAACAAGTGAGCGTAAAGTCAGAGGTTTGTGCACCGCGGAACAAACTTCCAACTTGGAACAATGGTCCACATCTGGCCATGTATTTTGCATGACTCTTCAGAAAGGCAGCCCGCGCCCCATCAAAGCAAGGCTTTCTGTGGACAGAGATTCCTACAGGCACACCAACAGAGTAAATGAACGCGCAACACACACACACACACACACACACACACACACACACACAGGCGCACGCGTTTTCTAGTGATCGTAGAACAACGCTCATCCGTTGCGCAGGCGTGTTGTCTTGCTGCACATTCACCTTGTGCGTGGGTGGTTTCAGGAGACAGCTGCCTTGGTGCACCCGAAGCTGGTTCCGCCCTCCGAACTGCTTCTCACAGAAGCGACAGACGAACAGCTCTACGAATGAGGTCGCGTAGATCTTCTGCCGCCCCTCCATCCCTGTTGGAGAAACGGGCGACAAAGTGAGCAAGCTTCCACAAGACACAGTTGTGGTTCCACGACAATCAAGAGGTCAGTTCCTGCGCTATCTTTCAACTGTTGAACACACGAAATATTGTGCTTCTGAAGCAAGGCTTGGGCCCGTCCCTTCCCGTGACCAACATGACAGCTGTAACCAAAAGCCATCACCTCAGCCCACGGCACGCTCCCACCTACTGACGCAGTCGACCTCACCCCTTCGGACCTGCCCGTGTGAGTCGCCTCTTCCCTTGCAGATTTACCCACTACTTCCCCCCCCCCACCAACCACCACTCGCCACCCGACCAACCTGAGTGAACGTGTTTGGCACACAACGGTTCGAAGCGTTCGCAGACGGGGCTCATGGACGGGAGGAACGCCGAGCTCAGGCTCTGCGGGCGTGGGCGCCCCGCGTCCCCCGCATCGGTGGCGGCGGCGGCGGCTGCGTCGTCCGGTGATTCCGGACTCGAGATCGGGATGGGCGGGCTCCCCTGGCAGCTCCGGTACTGAAACACAGTCGAAAAACAGAGTCAGAACTGGGACAGTCAGACAAAACTGTGATACTCACTCCTGACACAAAGCTACACACACACACACACACACACACTCACACACACACACACTCACACACACACACACACCCACACACACCCTGCTGTTCAGAAGGAAAACATTCACAATTTCCCAGGTTTGCTCACCTCGTAGTAGACTCCGTTGACCTTGACGGGCGACGCGGCGTCGGGCGAACCTTTGAGCTTCTCTTGAAACCCGTAGTACTTGTAGCAGCACTCGACGACGCGACGCAGGTCCCGAGTCCATTCCGGCTGCTCGTGTTCAAAAAGTTCAAATGTCTAACCCACGTACAAATGTATCTCTGCTGCACACACAACAAAAGCTGCTCCCACTCATGCGTGGGAATATTTTAGCTTTAGGGACTGCTTTACTTCCAACCTCTGCTGTTCATTGTGAGCGCGTGCGTGTGTGTGTGTGAGCGTGTCGTGTGTGCGCACGCATACCCCTCCTCGCGTCCTGGGGCTGCACCACGTGACGTCCTCGGGCCACCACTTGGGCCGCTTCTTCAGTTTGTAGCCGTGACTGCCGCGCATCGTCGAGCGCAGGATCCTCGTCAGATACACCGCCAGCTCACGCTGACAAACAAGAACACTGCATGTTGAAGACGCGCGTAAATCCGAAATGGTCGAAACCAAAGAGTCTGTGATCTTCGTCCTTTTGTGGGGTCTCTCTCTGTCCACGAGTGTGTGCACATGGTAGTGACCACAAGTGTTCAGAAAACCCGAGCTTTTTGCTCTCTGGCTGCAGCGCCTCAGAATGCAACACCCAACATGGGAACACGTGGCCACAAGGTAATGATGCGGGCTCGTTGAGTGGAATGCATCACATGTGGGTGTCAATTTGCAATCCAAACTTCGATTGCAGAAGGTCGCACCGTAGACGTCTTTTTGCTTTGAGACAAGGGAACAATTTCAATTCGCTGACCCCTGTTTGATTTCTCCGTGTCACTAGACGGAACAGTACAGCGAGGGCAGTGTGTGTGTGTGTGTGTGTGTGTGTGTGTGTCCTCACTTGACTCATCTTTTCGACGGCGCGATGCAGCGACGGCAGCTCATACACCACGTCCAGCATCGCCGTCATCCTGCCTGCTTCAGCCGTTCTTCAGCTACACAAGATCCATGTCTGAAAATAGAAACGAATAGTTATGTCCTTTTCCCACAAACAAATGTGTGCTCCAGTGCACTTACTCGCCCACCTGTGGTCACTTGATCAACACACCCAGATCACGTGATAGGGGCTTCTGACATCAAACACATGCCCCCCCCACACACACACACACACACAGGTCCCACCACCTGGGAGCAATTTTTGCTGATCAGTGCAATCCCCATGCCAATGAAACTCAAGTGCTATTACACAAAATTAGCTTTCTTGTTTCAGTGCGAGATGAGGTTGGGAAAGAAATCTGAACACTATTCAACACCTGTACAATGCACAATGTCCACCAGGATTTCCTCAAGCCCATTTTGCCACAGAATTCCTTTAACTCTGTTGCCTTCTCCATTTTGCAACACATTTTCTGTGTCCAATTTGGCTACACAGAGCACAACATTGATCTCATTTGATTCCAGCAATTGCCCATGTGATCCTCATGCAAGTCCTCTGATCTCGTGCAATCCTTGTGATCCCCATGTGATGTTATGTAATCCCATGCCAATCTATGAAATCGTCAGGCAATCCCTATACAATTACATGCTGTCCCCATGCAATCTTCGGTAATTCATACAATCTCCTGTGTTCCCAATCAAACCCCATGCAATCTCATGCTATTTTCCACGGAATTACATCAAAAAGAATCAAAGTTTTCGTGCACCCTGAACAAATGTCATCAAAGCAGCATTTTCCATTGACATTCACACACACATTTCCATGAAATCCATAGACTGCTGCGTGGATGGGGTGCTCACAAAACCCCCCATATCAAGAAAAATCAACCAAAATTTTTGTGCAACCTCGCTCAAAGCCTACTTCACTTCAATTTGTGATTACTTTGACACATATTTCTTTTATATTTTTCGGAAAAAAATCTTGGGAGAAACCTGAAATGCTTCCTTCCAGTAATGCTGCCACTAAAGAACAACTAAACCAAGGTGAAACCCTTCCTCCTCAATCTCACAAGCTCACAGTCACAGTCAGTATTTTGGCCAATCACAAGCCCCAGATGCCCCAAAACTTGTGGTGTTTAACTAGTAGTGGAAAACATCCAACAACTTCACACGAAAGCAGCTTCTGAGCATAAAATTTGTGAAATGTGGAGGTTTGAAGAAGTAGTTTCTGTTTCGCCAGTTTTTGAATGGAAGTGAAGATAATCTGACATGTGTGTGTTGAGCTCAATTTTTTGCAGTTCCAATTGGCTTCACAACATTAAATATTGCACATGTTTGGGCCATTGTGGAGGGAAACTTCCATTTTCATCAAGAAGCCAGTCAATGTTTTTCTTCATGACAAGTTATTTGACCAAAGAATATGAACAGCCCACATGTTCTGAGAGAGAAAGTGACAATTTCTTGGTGAAAGAACACTGAACCTGACACACATCACACATGTCCCCAAAAATGTGAAAGTTCTGGAGACATTGTCTGCAAATGTACAAGTCCCAACTGGCATTGACATGGGGCAGATTGAATTTTTGAGAAAGTGTTGACACAAAATTGTCCAAAGCAGAGTTTGGCCAGATACAGCTGTTTGTTCCCTGAATCTCCAAACAGTGTACAAAAATCTAGAGGCAACAGAAATGCCCCTGTTTCTGAAAAAAGAGTTCTCTGATGGTGGTATTTCATGTTGAGTGTTCCATCCATGAATTCAAAAATTTCGAAACATTTGTTCGCTATAACTCCGAACAGGCCCAGTCTGCAGCCCATAAAATGCGCCAAACAACTTACGCCCGATTTTATCCAGGAGATTTTTGCTCGTTCTGCCAAGGAGAAGACCCAGCTAACCTCCAATAGAGCGAACAAAACACGCTGGCATTTCGCCTGTTTGGCCCGTCCAATATGGCTACGAATCCCCACAACATCCGGGCTCGTGAGGCTCCAAACTCGCGAAGCCTAGCCAAACCTCAGGTAGAGAGCCTCAATGGCAGACGAAACAGCGGAATACCCACAACGAATAAAGAAGGGTTTTTGTCATTTTTTTCTCATGAAAAGAGACCCAGCGACTTTTCAGATGAGAAATTATCAACATAACTCAAAATATATTTACAGGTATGTCTCTGATCAGCACACAACTCCGGATAGCTTCAAATGACAAACCCATTTCTTTTGGCAAATTATTTTTTGCGAGGAAAAATAAATTACAATAAAAATGGCTTCCATATCCATATTTCATGAAATCAACATCGTAGAATTTGGTCGAAAGAACACTTTATAAATTCTGGGTGTTTTTGTTCACAAAAATTGAAATTGGTAGATTTGTCATTTTTGTGTTTGTTGCTCAATAAACAAAACATAACATACAAAATGTGTGATTTGATGACATCAAATGGGTTGTGAGTTTTCAAACAGAATCTCTTGGGAGCCTCCATTGCACTCAGTTTGAATGGACCCAAAAGAACAGAAAGTTACACAAATGGTAAGTCTAATATTCTCACACCTAATTGCAGATAAATGAACCCAACTCTATTCCAAATATCTCATTTTGAACAGTTTCAAAAAGTCTTAAATTTACATGCTTCATTTTTCATTTGAAATGCACCTGAATAAATACTGAAGTTCACTTTTCATACCCAATTGTACAAAAATGAACCCAACTCCTACCCCAAAAAATAGCTTCATGGAGCTTGTGGTGATTTGAGGAAATTCTGATTTCAGTTGCTCTGATTTTGGTTGCTCTAATTTCAGTCACTCTGATTTCAGTCACCTTTTTCAATCAAAAATTCTTACTTTTTTCACTCATCATTACAACTCAGGAATTCATTCAGTACACACCCAAGTGGAACAAATTTGACCAAATGGAACTTTTACACATTGTTTCACAACAGTATCCACATAAAACCAAAACAATTACCTGATATCCATTTTCAAATTTTTTGTACAAAAATGATTTTTCAAC
>JAAUXT010018173.1_pt1 | contig 19839 bp, 28 predicted proteins | sample 7278171 | NCBI WGS metagenome assembly JAAUXT01 (sample SAMN14350112, study PRJNA611818) | marine sediment metagenome | isolation source: surface marine sediment (1.8m) | place: French Polynesia: Moorea | collected 2018-08 | reverse complement strand
CAGGTTTTGTAATATTTTTCCAGGTTTTTGCCCCCAAACCCCCTGTTTTTCCAGGTTTTCCAGGTCTGGCCCTATTTTTCCAGGTTTTCCAGGTGCGGTGGGAACCCTGTGAACTGTACTGAACTCACCCAGTGTGAAGTTGCCGTAAGACTGCGTTTTGAGGCCTCCGTTATCCTTGTCTGGCAGTAGAATCACTTTCCCTATTGTGGGACGGTTGGGTCCAGGTTCTGCAAAAGACCACCAAGGAACATAAAACACCTGTGTGTGAAAGCACCTGATCGCGTGAATTCAGGTGGATGACCACTGATCGCGTTTGTGCGCACCACCGTGATGTGAGTGCACAATTCCGCGTGGATCTCTGCTCGTCGAGTACTGGCCACACTAGTTGAGGAAGTTGCTACGTCAGTGCCCACCACAAGAATTGAGGTACACGTCGCCGATGTCCACGTGATCGTTGACCTTGATCCACAGATCCCATTTGGCCTGTGACAGAAGAATCGGGTCCGGTTCTTCGCCATCGAAGTAGATGTAGAAGTCCTCTTCTCGCAGTCCACGAATACCTTTCACAAGGACAGACCTACCCGTTCATGACCAAACCGAACGCTTCCCAGCAGCAATGTTGGTGAAAGAATTTGTTCTCCAAAGCTGCTTGGACAGTTCTATGCATCACCGCCTCACCTCTGAAGCCGGACTGCGCGGATTTGCGGTTGGCAGCAAGAATATCTTCCGTCGGAGCGTGCACGAACATTGTGAAATAAATGTAGACACAGCCGACGAACATCACCAGCAACGCACCAACCAGGCACCGTACCCACATCCTGGGCATCGGAACTGATCGCATGGCACGCTGAAATGTGGATGGTTTCCAAAACATCTGGAAACGTGACACGAACTTATGTCGTACTTGAAGTTCAAAGGATCAACTTGAAAACTCACCTGACCAAAGCTGTGAAAATCAGTTCAACAACAGGTCTTTCTTCCAGCATGAGTTGAAATACAGGTTCAGCTGTGAGTGTTTTCAGAAGTTGAGTTCAGAAATGTGTCACAATTTCCACGGCACTGAGGAGGCACCTGCAAAATGCTGCACATACAGAATGCTGCTGTATAGTATCTTTGTTCGACATTCGCTGGACGTGGCCGACACCAAAACACAAGATAAATGTACACGCAAGATGCAGCTTCCGCTCAGAAAAATCAAGTCACTCACACATCATTCACGCCCGATACCACTCTTTCAAGCGGAAAAACACAGTCGACCACCGATCTTATCTGCAACTGTAGAGCTGATCTGAATCTCGTGACAATAGATCTCTTGATTTACAGTGAACCAATCACACTGGTCCTTTGGTGGAAGGTCACGAGTGGTGTGTGCTTGGTCGTCAACTGGTCACTCTCAATCCAACGCAAGAAAACTTGTGGAAACTATTGGCCACGTGCTCCACCCCTCTCAATTTTCACCTCCAGTACCAACTTGGGTGAGTCACTGAGACCAACGAGACTCGACCACCACAAAATAATGGAAACAATCTGCCAATGAACAGAGAAGCTTGCCTGCTTTCACACCTTTGTTGATTGAAATGTCCAACATTTCCGCGTCCAGGTCAGCACCAGATTCCTATTGCCGACAGAAGACCGTGCTCCAAGCTTTCGTTGTTTCAACTGTTCATCTCCAATGGATCACTCACCTGAAGCCGAAACCAGCTGATCAAGAAAGTACATACCGCATTCATTCGCACTTTGGTTGCTCCTACGCACAGGAGTACGAGCAGTTAACAGGCATCCAATGTTTGGCACAAAGTGCGACCAAGCGAGATCAGTTACGGTACACTCACAAAAATCGACGACGTTATCTTGTTGGTCTGAAATTGTCCCACATTTTGTCGTCTGTGCAACGAAAGGCACAAGTTATCACAGTCAACTGAGTATCACTTTGAAACAAAGGAAACTGCAGGACATCCGAGATCAGCACAAGGAGTAAACAAGCCAGCTCACAGTGGCAGCGACGAAGATCTGCAAACCTTTGTCCTGCAGCATCCGCTTAAATTCGGTGTGTGCACACACCGAAGATGTGTGCATTGGTGCAAATTCAACAGAAAACCAAAGTTCGCTTGTACGGCAAATAGCAAAGCAACAAACTTCGCAGTTGCGGAAGCCCTCTCAGCTGTTCTGTGGGTCATGTGATGACAGAGCACACTCGCAGCTCCTGCAGCACACAACGCAAGTGGTTTGGAGATGCTCGGAGTGACCGTGTAGATTCTCTTTATTTCAAATTTTCAACATTTCTCAGCAGAACTCACTGCATGGACTGTTCTGGCGGCTGCAATTTTGTAGTAGTTTCGTCATTCAGGAAGAAATCAGTGAAACGCATTCAGCTTGAAAATGTCAAATGTTTCTCCATTCAGCCTTGACAATTTCCCAGATGTCGTCAAATGTTCAAACTTTCTTTGGCAGATTGGCGATGATGGGTTTTGGTCGAGTTTTAAAAACCAGCTTTTTCTGTATCACAGCACGAACACAGTACTCTGTCCTTGTGTGCTCTTTATCTGTTTCCATTTGTTCAGTTTCTGCAGGTTGCTCCACATTATCAGAGTTAGAAGCGCTCTCCACGCGACGTTTCGTCATGGCAAGAAGCGGTTTCTCCATCTCGACGACTTTGCCGTATAGAATGTGGTGCCCCACGATGAACACTGGAACGCCCTACAAATCAAGTTTTTATTGTTGTTGTTTGCCGGTAATTTGTCAATTTTTTTCCCCTGGCACCGGCTCTGTTGCAGGAAAATGTAAGGTAAAACCCTGCATCTCTTGAACCCTTCCATCGACGGACTCTCCCGGCACGTGAAAATTCGATGCCCCAGACAGGGTTCTCACACTGTACAAAAATGGTTCCTGTGAAATCACACAATGACTTTTCGAGAGCTTTAGTCCAGAAAGGAGTTGTGATTGAACAGGAACCCTTTGTCAGGTGAGAACCCATTTCTACCATAATGCGAGCACATACGACAGGTTTTGCGCTCGCAGAGTTGTACTCGTAGAAACATTGGCATCCAAACTGGACTGTTTCAGACTCAAAATATGTGGTGTCATGGTCAGTTTCTCCACGAGTACCATACTTTCTCACACAGCATGCACGAGCACACACGTACTCACCTTTTTCGTGTAGCACAAGTCGCCAATGAACTTGCCGGAGAGACTGGCCACTTGAGACTTGGTCTGTAGGTCTCCCTGCAGTTCGATCATCACCCACTCCGCAACACTGCCGTCACCATCTTCAGGACTGAAACCGAAAACACGCAAATTTACAAGAACTGAACACTGGCATCTCCAGAAAAGAAGCAAAGCTTTGAATAGCTGTTCCCTCCCAACACTTGGTTTCATCCTCACACTGTTTGGCCCCGACTGAGCCGTCAGGTTGTTGAAGCGAACTGAGCTGTTTGGCTGAAAGTCCTTCCCCCCCCCGTCCTCGCGGACACAGCTGCACACACACAAAGGGAGCGGTTGTAAAGCGATTGAAGGGCGGGCAAATCGCATAAAGTCTGACAGACAAATTCATTTGGCCACAATTTGGGGGTGCCGCGCGGATCATGCCAGCTCAACAATTCTGATCCAACTTACATTTTCACGCAAATCTGGACCATAGCTGCGTTTGTTCACTTGCTTGGAAACTCTGCTGCGGTAAACTTGTGAAGAAATGAACCAGACTGTCACTGTAGTTGTCCACAATTGCAGTAATCCATAATAAATACAACCATGTTACATCTGTTCTTCCGACAAAATGTTCCCGCCATATTCTGGAGTGTAAGAAAATGTTCATTCAAAAAAGATACAGGCACCATTCTGCTGTTTGTAAGATTGACACGCAGCGAAACTATCACATATTCCTCAAAAGTACAGTACCCAGTAGAAACCATTCGAAAATCTCAACTATTTTGACGATCAGCGCTGTTACACATCCGAATTCCTGTTGGGAACATTTTCTGAAACAGCTGACAGAAACGCATGTTCAGAGAAGTTGTGAGATGTAAGTTACACCTTAAACATGTGAAGTTTAAAGCTTTAAACATGTATTCAACATTCTTTTATGGCAGATAATGTATCTCTTGACCTTTAGTCCGAGAATTTGACTGTCTTCAACAAAATTGACACGCACAGCCTCAAAAGTGGTGAGCGATAATACGGTATTCTGCATCCCTGATCTGCCACGGTTGACCATCAATGTGTTTTCTTCAGCTCGCAGTGGACTGCTGGCATGATGGCGGAGTTCAGAGTTCACAGAGTCAACTTCTTCGATTTTGTACCGAAGGCGATTCACAACTTGGCTTTCGACGAGAAATCCGAGAAGTTGGCCTTGTCAAGGTTTGTTTTCAATGGTCAGATAGATCTAGGTAGTCTACACCCCTTCAATGCCATATGCGGACCTTTTGTCATTTGCCGAGAACATGAATTGTGTCTGAAGCGATTTATTTCGACTGTGTTTGCTACCCTAAGTGTGACGACAGCACAGCAAGTGCGAGTTTGGTTTGCTGAACACCAAAACATTTTTTTGTCTCTACAGGTCTGATGGCTCAGTGGAGATTTGGAGTTTGAAAGATGACTGGTTTCAAGAAAAGGCAAGACAAGAAGTGTTGCATGGTCTCTGTGTAAAATCTGAAACTCGCGACAACAATCATTCTCACATTTGAATCAATTTTTGACATCTAAGCGATTTGTTCGCAGATACTACCGCCATGTGAGGACAACTCGGTTGAGGCTTTGATGTGGTGTCAGGGTCACCTTCTGTCGGCTGGTTTCCACGGCAATATTCTGCAGCATGACCTCTTGACCCTGACGGTGAAGGTACGTGTCGCATGGAAGGCAAACAAAAATTCAGTGTTGTCAAAAACACTCATCTCTTCTTTTGAAAGCCGCCAACTTGCTGAATTTCAGAAGCGGGTTTCAGCCAACAGTGGCGTAATTTGGTGCGTGGCAGCAAATCCAGGTGGCTCGCAGATAGCGGTGAGGTGAACAGTAAAGAAGAAATGAGCAAATTGGAAAAACAGTCTTTCTTTCGAAAAAGAACCTCATTTTCATTGGTTTCGTACAGGCTGGCACTGAGGACGGGTGTGTGGCATTATTCAACATCACGAACGAAGGTGTTGAATACAGCAAAGCACTCGACAAACAGGAAGGTATCTGATTCGGTCATGAAAGTTCTGCAGAGCTAATTTTCTCAGCTTGTCAACGTTCATTTTGGGTGTCCAAGGCAATTCAAATCAACCACTATCTGACAGACAACTACAAGAGAAATCGTTCACCTCTTCAGGTCGAATTCTTTGCATCGCGTGGTATTCGGGAGACAATGAAAACTTGATTGTGACGGGAGGAATGGACAACATCCGCATTTGGAGTGTCAAGTCGGGCCACGCTGTTCAGAGGCTGACACTGGGTCGGCAGTATAAAAATCGGGAAACGATTGTGTGGTGTCTCGCTCTCGCCAGGTTCGTACAAAATTTGACTGGTGGAAAAACAGTTTTCAGTGTGCTCGCCGATTTGTTCCAGACATTTCGATGTTATAAATTTGCAGAGATTTCACAATCGTGAGTGGAGACTCGCGTGGCAAGACGTGCTTCTGGGATGGCAGAATGGGGACGATGCTCAAGGTGAACTTTTCTCTTTGGATGATTTACGCGAGGACAAACTCAAACCTGTGATTATCAGCCGCGAGCGCTGATAGTGCTGTTGCCGTGTATCTTCGGTCATTGTATCCAAGGTGGGGTCAGAGGTGGGCCGGGGGGTCAGAAGGGGGCCAGTGACGCGCGGCTGGTGCTTCAGTTTGGTTATTCTTCGACAACACTTTGACGGATCTGACTCAGACGATGTCCGATTATGATTCCGGAAGGGTTGTGCTCGCAGACGTTTTGACGTTTGGCCAGGAAACTCTTGGCGTACTTTCAAACCTGTGTTCTTTGTACTTCAGGCATTCACAACTCACGAAGCAGATATTTTGGCAATTGTCGTGAACAAGGTGAGGAAAACAAACATTGTGGCGAATGTTTCAGCAAGTAAAGTCCGTTTGTACTCAAGGGCCTCCTTTGAAGTGAATTACTGGAGTCGTGACGTTGTGGGCTGTGGACAGAATTTTGGCTGTGTACAAGGGGTATGGCCAAGCCAAATTTTGGCAAGTCTCAGGGAGGGGGTGTTGCAGGGAAGGCCCCATCCATATTTGCCCTTGTCCCGACCCCAGAATTTGGCGGTTGGCACCACTGAAACACTCACCGGGTAAATTTCTGAAGCCTGATGCACCTGTGTTTACTTGCTTTCTTACTTGTGCGAAAGTTGAGACCCAAATATTATTTTCAGGCAGGGAATGTCGTGTACGCTGCTGGCGCTCAAGCTCAGCTTGTTACGTATGAGTCAGTCGAGGAGAGTGGCAGCGGCACGGGGAAGGGACGCACTTGGGTTCGGTCCATCGTCAAGTCGCAACACACACACGACATCAGAGCCATCACGCTCACCCACAACCAGGTGGTCACTGGAGGTGAGTGTTGTTGAACCGTTGAAGACGAAACGTCAGGTCAAGTGTTGAAGCTTGGCTTCGGTGTGTTCTGTGAGTTTCAACGACACGTGATGCATGAAATGTTTGACTACTTCAAGGTGTCGACTGCAATCTCATATTCAACACACTGGCCAAAACCAAAGAGAATCGATTCTGGAGGAGAATAGCGCCAATACCACAGGTGCGAATCCTTTTCAATTTTGTGGTTGGGAACCTGTAAGTCTGCGTGGGCTGAGGAAAAGCAATTTCCAAGTGATGACGCTTTAATTTTCAGGTCGGTTCGTTGGTGAGCACGGCAGCAGATGCCAACATGCTGCTGCTGCAGTACACAGACTATTTGCAGCTGTGGAAACTCGGACGAACGATGGCGCAGACGGGTGAGTTCCTTGGTGGATTTCAGCAGGGTTCTTGTGATGACACATTGGACAAGGAGTGCGAATGGCTCGACGCACTGGAAAAGGGCATCCTGGATGACAATGGCGAAGTCAAGAAAGAAAAGGACATTTCACTCCTCACAACCAGACCACACCATGTTGTGCTGTTGCCGCGATAATGGAGACATTTGTGTGGATATTTTCAGTCAACATGCCCCACAAAAGAATTTCATTCTGTTGAGTGGCCCAAACGTTGCGGTGTTAGTGCTGGGGACTCTATCGCTGCAACTCGAGGCGCTGATCGCTGTTTTCAGACCAGACCAACGCCATCTTACCGCTGCGAGCCAAACCCGTAAAGTTGGTGGAATTGAAGACTCGCAGTGACGCCATCCTGTGCAGCGCGCTCAGTGCGGACGGGTCAACTATCGCCTATTCTGACACCGACAACGTCAGAATGTTTTCTGTTGAAATGGTAAGTTGTGTCTCTTGAATCAACTTCTCCTCTTTCCTCTGCACGGGACACAGGAAGCGCAGCTTTCTGAACAACACAGCCGATGTTTGTCGTTGACGTTTTTGACTCTTGAACGGCCAAAAATTGAAATTTTCAGCCCGAGAAGTCTTACTTGCGTGTGTAAAGGAACCACGCACGATGTCACGTGACAGTAAGCACCACAAAGAAAAAGGGGGAAAAAGATTTTCTGGTGTGGTTTGCAGCAGGAAGTGGAATTTGAGGCCCCGAGCGTTGCGCTGACGCGATTGAAGGGAGCGTCTCGCAGCGAATTTCTTCCCGCGCGATGCCTCCGTTTCACGCGAGACCGCAAGATGCTCGTCAGCGCCACCTGTCAAGGCTCAGTGCAGCTCATCTCCCTCGATCCGCGTCCAGCCGTGCAGCACACGTTCTGTCCCGAGCCAGGTGAGTCGTCTGCTTGAGAAGACAAGGGGTTGTCTGTCTTTTCAAATTGATGTGGTTCAACCTGCACCAATGTTTGGGGTTTCAGGCAAAGAAACTGGCATTCATCTGCTGAGTGTAAGTCGGAACAGCAAATACTTCGCCATTGGTGGGAACGACTGCAGTGTGAGAATCTACCACATCAGAAAGAAAAAGGTACCGGTACTTCTGGGAACTGGCGACGCTTCTTTGTGAACAACAGTGTTGTTCGGAACGGCAGAAGACACAGAAAACTGGAATATTTCTTGACTTATGTATCTGATGCACTCGACGCACCGCATTACAAACACAGTGCTCAGCGAAATGCCTGCTGTGAACAAACTTGACATTGATATGTGCTTTTACTTTTGTAGTACGTGGGTTCCCTGCCGACGTGTGACCATCAGCCGACTGCATTGTGCTTCCATCCGACTGAGCCACAGGTGGCGGTCGTGTACACTGATCAGAAGGTACGCAATCGGCAGGGAAAGTGAACAATTTCAGCAGCGCGTTTTGAGGTGAAGACCTGAATGCGGCAGTCTGGTTTTCAAACCCTCAGTCGAAATAAATATTTGCACACGTGACAGGTGCTTCTTGTCACGTGTCTGATTTCCACCTTGTTGTCCAACGCAACGGATCGCACATTCATTCACATTCCTTCAGATCCGAGAATACAACTTCCGTGAAGAGGAGTACACGTCTTGGAGTCGGCAGCTGGAAAGTCGCGACTACCACCCGCAGTGGCTGAAACGCACCAGCAAAATCACACACGTCGCCTACCACCCCGCGCAGACGCACAAGCTCGTGCTGGCCGACGAACAGATGATCTGCGTCTTGGACAAGAAGCAGGTGAGAACTAGGTTTGAACCGCTTTGCTTTCGAAGAATTCCGGAGTGAGCGAGCGCTCACGCGTACGCTGGCAGGTGTCTGCGTGTGTGGTGTGCATCAGTGACACGCACAACGGTGAAGTCTCTGCGGTTTCAAAACCAAAGAGGCGCGGGTTCTGCTGCCACTTTGTCGAAACATTTATCGTCAAATTTGTTTCAGTTGATCATTTGGATTTCACACTGTTCTGTCCTTCCAGCCTCTGCCTCCCCCGTCTGTCAAGATATTCGACAAGGCAAAGTGGTACTCGTCGACACAGACGCCGTCGTCCCACGCTTTCCACATATGCAACAACTACAAGGTCAGATCCGAGTCCAAACTTCTTTATTGACACTGAATGAATTTGCATCATCTGTCAATGTTCGTTTCAGTCGCATTTTGCAACTTGCGCACGACAGACACGCGCCCAACTCGGAAAACTGACCATGTTTTTTTTTTCCAGTACATTTTGCACATGGACCTGCTGCAGGAAGACTTCATGCTGGTTGTGGAGAAAACTCCCGTCGCAATATCGGACCAACTGCCACCAGCTCTCAAACAAAAAAAATTCGGCACTTGATGTGTTCAATTCACAAAACTTTTTTCGTGTTGAAATACATATTTTGTGATCCAAAAGAGAAGTGTTTTGTGAAACAACCACAGCAAACGAAGAGCTGTGCGATCGGAGTCCTCAGTGCACTACATTTCGCTTGCGGAGTTCCACCAACTTCTTTTTCTTCCTGAAAAGAAAGTGGAATCGCTGCAATGTCTTGCCAACAACAACGCAAAGCGTTTGCAGTTACTTTTACTCCGAAACGTCCAACTCAGAACGTGTTCCAGGTAGATTTCGTTGGCAAACAGGGGGAACGCCCAGAAACCTGCAGACGCAATGCCCTGAGCGCAACAGCCGCTCCCCACAAGGGTGGAGGCAAAAAGCCAGCCTCAGTAAACGAGCAGGAAAAAAACGTACACTTGTATTTCGTGCTGCAGATCGCACAACTCGTCTCGCTTCCTTTTGAGTAGCCTGTTCGACTGAAACGACAACACTGCAATCACTCAACAACTGCTTTTGATTCAATACGACAACTGGCTATTTGCTGAAGAAAAGACAATTTTGTTTCACCTGCCGAAGTCGCTGAAGTTTGACGTTGTGTGTGACTGCCTCCAAAATCTGAAAGCACACGAGGACACAGTGCAACGTTTAACAAGAACTCAAAGTCGCCCCCCCCCCTAAACTTTATTTGCCAAGGCATCGACATTATTTGAACGAAAGAAATGTCACAGACGAATCGGGTGTAGCAGCTTGTGTTCACCCGAAGTTCAGACTCACAGTTTGCCTGGTGTATTCCTGCACCTGCCTCGCACATCTATTGACGACCAACCTGGCATCTGGATTGTCGATACCTTCCCTGAAAGAGAACGTACAATTGTGCTTTGCATTGGCTATCTTTTCTTCAAACGGCACTCGGTGTCTTTCTTCAATTTTTGAGTGTCAACGCACTTGTTTCGTTTTGGCTGAGTCCGGTTTCTGACTCGTACCTGTATACCACTGCAAATTCTTCGAAATTGTTGAGCAGAACGTCCAGGTGTGTGATACTTTTCGCTGTTCGGCGAATGAAGTCTTCTCCCTCACCCTGCCACAAACGGTATTCTGCAAAACCATCCAGAAACCACACACTGAACGGACATTTTATGATGACCGGTCATATTCTGTTGGTAGAAATGGCACTCGGAATCCATCCTGATCTGTCATTTCAGTGTGAATACAGTGAAGCGAGCTGTACCGTTCGCTGCCGTGTCCGGTGCTTCGCGCGTCGCTCTGTTTCCGGTTTTGCTTGAAGCGCCGACAGAAGTCTCTTCCCCGGTTTCTTCCTCCTGGCACCGCGCGCCGCGACCGCGGCTTCCTCCAACTCGACGTGCCTTCTGCTTTGACGCAGCAGAGGACTCGTCGGTCTCTTTTGATGGTTGTGACGTCTGCTTGGCACTCCCAGACTCTTTTGATTTCATTTGACGCGTGCGCGCCTTTCTGCGCAGTGTCCTGTCTTCGTTTGTTCTCTGTGATGCAGCAGAGTGGTCTGCATCAGGAGAATCACCCTTTTCTGGAGCTTGTTCTGTTCCCGCTTGTGGGCGACGCATGCTTCCCTTTGATGCATTCGGTAATTCTGCAAGAGCAACGTTGATCAGTGGACCCGCACGTCAAAGTTCTCCACGGTTTGTGTTCTCGGACATAGATCCCGAACAACTATCAGCCAGCAAGATTTGTTCAAATATTTCCGCCTTCAATGGGTCAGTCGCTGAAAAACGAATTCCTTCAAATACACCACTGCCATGAAGTTCGTTCGTGTCAAACAAGTCATTCTTACTTATCCGCAGCCTTTTTCGCTCAGCGACGGGCTTCTCTTGTTCCTTGTGCACACGCGTTTGTCTGGGACGAAGCAACGGTCGGCACTGCGCCGCTGTGCTGGTGTCGCTCACAATGGTGTAATCCTGAAACACGCAATTCCTTATTCCTGTTTCGTGGCAAAAGACAAGTTCAAAACGAGTTTCTAATGCTGCGGGATTTTACCTGCGACTGGTCCTGAAATAAGACTCGACCGGTCTGCGACGCTGATTTTCCGCTGCAACACAAAACACGAACAAATTTCTGAGAGGTTAATACACTTCATGTCCTGAGTCTTGTCACAAGAACGTGGACTTTTCTGACAGGCTTCCAAGAAAAACAATTGCCGCACCTGAAATTCTCTCCGGTAGAAACACGCGAAAGAGAAAAACGCACGTGATTTGTTGAGACGAAGTCGGCGTGTCCTCTGGTGAATCATTCCGTGTGGCTGAACGGATTCGTTCGTTCTCCAGAAGAGGCAGATTGGGTTCGTCCGCTATTTCAGCGACGAGAGTCAGCATTTCTACAAAGGAAGTTCTCTCGTTCTTGACGTTGATAAAAAGCCCTTCTTGTCAGATTGTGCAAAGAGGATGCAGCAGTTTTGAACTGAACATCTCTCTCACCTGTTACTTTCTGCTTTTGTTTTGTCACTTGTGAAGTTTCAGCTGGGTTGTTTTCCTGGCTTGTTTTTTCTCTGATTGACACTTCATGAAGTTGGGTTTCCTGTGGTACCTTTTTGTCTTTTCTCTTTCGTTTCACTTGCGGTGCGTCTTTCTTCGGCTCTTCTTCCTTTCTCTTCCGGTTTCTTGTTTCGACACTCATCTCTGTTGTTCTGTTTTCGCTTCTCTCGCAGGGAGAATCACTCACAATTTCTGTACGTTCGTTTTCTTTGTCTTCTTCTGGGTTTATTTGAGCTGGCAACAAGAACAACAAGAAGAAAGCTACTGAAAAACAAATTGGAAAGTTCTGATAGTTCCGAGCAGCAAAACTTTCAATGACACCACAACTGTCAAGCACCAAGGCCCTGACTTCAGTTCACTGAGACAACCACCAGAAAAAAACAACCCGCTGAATTGTCTTCTGTGCACTGGCCGAAAATTCTATTTGGCTCACCTGCTGGTTTGTATCGTTGTGGAATCTCTGGCGAGGTCTCATTGACATCCAACTTCGAATCGCCATCTTTTCTTTTCTGTTGGTACAAGTCATCATAAAATACCAGTCAACTTCCCTTCTTGCTTGCATGGGAATGTCACCGAGAGCACTTGATGTTTGAAGTGGATGTCAAAAAGAACGGCCACTGCGACCGAAACAAGGTCCAGTCTTGGGTCCGACAGAACCCAAACACACCACCAAACTTGTCGAGGGCTTGACGTACGTACCCGATCTGATGCGCTGGTATCACGCTCGTCGTTTTCTGGAAAATCCGGCAGCGTAAAGAAGAATCGTCTGGGAGGCAGAGGATCTCGAGCTCTGAAATGGGTGGGACACCCCACTCCCACCTTAAGTTTCGTGTCATCAGGTGTCTTCATCGCTGTCTGTATCAGGAACATCAAACGCGTGTCACACCCGTGCAGTTGTAGATCTAAGTAGATCTAGACTAGGTGGACTTTAGATCTATTGGATGAAAACATCTATCGACTGGATCTAGATCTAAATCTACGTCCAGTGCATGGATCCGATGACGGACGTTCGAAGCAGAACAAAAATGGCAGAGACTAGACTCACTTGTTTCGTCTTCTGAACATCTTAGAGATATGGTCAGGCAGCTCCATCGGTTCCGAAGGGATTTCATGTTGCATAGCAGGCATGCTTGGCGAGATTTTAGTCGCAGCCAAGTTGAATGGCACAAAAAACAGAAAATGTTCTGTTGCCGCTTTCAACTTCCGCGCCCAGCTGCCTTTTGTGGTTTTCTGTGTGAAGAGTTCCAAAAGTGAATCGCGCCAAACCCCTCCCACTGTTCAATCTAGTGTCTGTTTGCCCAAATTTCAAGACCTGCCCCCGTATTACCTGTCCTCCGCGAAAATAATGGAAGCGTGCCATCCAAATGTTCCCTTTGCTCTTTGGGGTTTGATTCGAATCCTGCCAGGTGCCAATTCCGGGAAACCCTCACGGCCTTTGCGTAAATTTAGACTGCCCTTCGGCAAATCGAGAATCATTTGACTCCACAAACACGAAAGTGTTTCAACAGACATACATGTAGCTTTTATTTTGATGAAATTACCTCAACACAAACAACAAAGTTAGGATCAACCTTTGACTGTCAACAACGTCAATGCATCCAGTGCACCCACCGCTCACACAATTCGTTTGGCAAAGTCATCAAATCAAAACTGCAAGACCAGAACATCCGCAGAACACATGTACAAAGATCTGCAAACAATAGAAAGATACAAAAACAGCGTGGTTGTGAAATCAAGGTTGATTCAGTCTGTAAGACATTTCATTTTGCATCCCTCAGGGTGTTTTTGGAAGGAGAATTGCACCATGGCACCACAAAACAAGTGCTTGAGACAACAAGACGGTTTTCAAACGGAATTCGAACTGGTTGTTCTGTGCATCTCTCACATTCACGTCATTCTTGAAGCAGTTCAGTTCTTAGAAAAATAGATGCATCACAAGTCAACTCTTAGCACAAGCAACAACAACTTTTTCACCAAAACACACCCAACTCCTGTCAGTCAGTTGTTATGCGCACTGTTTCTGGCGTACCGTGCAGCTCTACAACGCAATTTATTCTACGGTGTCCACGTACACACGACAGTTCTGCAGGAAATCTGTACGAGTTTGCATTTTTGCGTGATATCATTTTGCAAAGTGTTCACTCACCAGTGTCAAATGTTTGCATTCACCGCGAGAGTTCGCGCGCGTATGCGTGCTCAACTACCGTCCGTGTAGAATAAACTGTGAACCTTGTTGTCAGACCCTGACTCCCCAGCCCACCCCCACCCCACCCTGTGGCCGTCACAAGCCGTCACTGCAATCCGGTTGGTGCAGTTTACCGCGACCCAGCGCACGCCCTTTCACTAGAACTTGTTGAGCGGATCGTCGTGCTTCGACAACAGTGCCTCCAGAAGTTTTAATCGAGCCTTCACTTGCTGCAACAAGAGAAAACTGGACTTAGAACATCAACCGCGCAACACTCGCCACGTTCACCTGAACTGACAGGCACAAGCCTGCCGGGTCTGGGCCAACCATAAAGGGCCTGGCGCCAGAGAGAGGGCTAGCAACTGCCGGGCTATGGAACATACATGTTGTTTGTGACGTGTACTTTCAATATCAGCAGCAGCTTGTGTTCAATGGAGCATGTGTAACTTGGCTGAAGGAGTGGGCCTGGTGGGCATAGTGGTTGGGCCACCTGACCCAAGTCTGGACATGAATTTGCAGGACCACAAGACAAACTCACCCTGTAAGTTTCAAGCGTTTGTCCATTCAACAGCCAAAGAACTTGGCCTGATCCAGCCGGCCCATATGGGGAAGGTGTTGAGGTTTTTTTCCTTTGTTTTTGAATCAGCATCAAATTCTGAGCAAACACATTTTGTTCACATCAGTCACCCCAGCGTACCCGTGTGCAGGTGTGTGTGTGTGGGGGGGGGGGCGTAAGTTACAAACCAATTTTGTTCAGAATCAGCATCAAAGTCTGAGCCAAAAAATTGTTTGCATCAGACCCCAGCCAACCCATGCACTGAAATTTCCTTGCACGAGGGGGACGGGGTTACAAGGAAATTTCCTTGTATGGGGGGGGGGGGAACATGGAAATTTGCCTCAGTCATCAGACAGTCACAGTAGAAACAGTATCAGCCGCCGCGGCTGATAATCAGAGTCACTTTGAGAGTTTCAAGGGAAACATTTTCGCCTGCCTATAAGTGGTGTGAGCCAAGTCGTTGTTCGAAATCCTGACCTTGTATTCCTGGTATTCAGCATCCCGCGGAGCACGGTCTTCCTTCGCCACCTTTCGCCCCGTGCGCGCCAAGAAATCGTCCTCGAACTCCCGCAGAACACGCCGCAGCTTCTTCTTCTCACCGCGAGTGCGATTTTGTTCCGCTAGCAGCTCAGGTCTGAAAGTGTAGCAAGTACAACTCATAGCTCTCGCTGCAAGACACTGGAGAAAACGAGCCGCGTGAATTTGGGGACGATAACATTTCGCAGCGAACACTGGCGGCAGACTTTCCCGAAACAAAAACACAGAACCACCTGTGTGACTCAAACACGACTTGATTTGACTTCTCGCAGCAAAGACTCACATCGATAATTCGTGCAGGTTCGACTCTTTGTTTGGTGCAGGGTCGGGTTTGTCCCATGATTGGTCGCCGTTGTTGATCTGCGACGTCAGCGTCGCGTCGCGGAGGAACGTCATGTCGCGCGTGATGGTGAAGTCGTCCGCCTCAGGGCTGAGAACCTCTTGGTCGTCAAGCGCTACCGCTTCCTGCGCGAGCACAGAACACCCCCGTTTTGATGCTTTTGCACAGCGAGATCTGATGACATGTCATGCACCTGACACTGTAAAACATGCCAAAGACTAACAGAGACGGCTGGGACCAACCAGCTATCTGTAACACAAGATGCGAACTCACGTTGTGCCCCTTTCCGTTGGAAGCGAACTCGATGGTGTGGTCCTCTGGCACAACCTGCAGGTTCAGTTTGTCTCGGGGCTGGAACCAATCAAAGTTTTCCATTCAGGCTTTCAGACAAGCTCCGCTTTTCAAGAAGAAAACACTGATGCAAAGAGAAATCAGCAGAGTGAGCCTTCTCAACACAACTGTCTTCACTGCCTGAAGAGACTGAAAAGAGGACAGCGAATTTGATCGACTGGGGACAGACACCATTTGGACAGACATCAACTGGACAGGAAAAACGGACAGTTCTGGGCCCTTGCCCTTTCCTCAATAGATCAAGATTTGAAATTGATGGAAATAGCGTACGGAGAATCCTTTGACGATGATTCGCTTGACCGTTCGGTAGCGGTCGTACAGAGGCTTCATCAGCTCCTTGTCCCGTTTGCTCGTCTGTCGAAAAAAGCAACATGTGTCTCTCACCACTGGGCCCAGTTTGATTGAGCGCCCCCTGTTTCTGCGCTCATTCCGGACAACAAATGAGGTGTCAGACACAAAACTTCCCGTTCAAAGTGCGTGCGTGTCACATGAGGCAGAGAGAATTGTGGAAATAGTTATTGAAACACACCGGTCTTCCGTGCAGACCCTCGTACTGCTTGAGAGCTTTCTGCAGATCCAGCTTCTCATCCGGCACTTGTTCTCGCGTCATCAGCTGCAAAGACAAGTTGTCACTGACCAACGTGTCTTGTCACCTCACATATCAACTCTCAAATTCTCTGCAAGTACGTCAAACTCTGCAGATTTTGTGTTCTTTACTCACAGCGAGGTCGTCAGGTCTCGCGGCGTCTCGTCGCTTCTCGTCCAGTCTGTGCAGCAACAGTTGTAGCGTCTCTTCCGGCAACGGCGTCCCGTCACCGTTGTTGCGTGGCAACGTGACCAGCCCTGCCGGCGAGCGTTACAGTTTCCTTTCCACGTCAAATTTTGATAATTTTCCTTTGTGAACTTCACGGGAAGGAAGCAGAGGGGGCCCACCTGTTGTGTTGGGCAGCGTCGTTGCGTCAGTCAAAGACAGGAATGTGCTCGTTTCTACCAGAGGCGACACCTCGTTTTCCTTGGCCACTGCCTCAGACTTGGCTTCTGCAAAGCAACTGTCGTGAAACACACAAAACACCAACAACACTGAACATGATGAGTGGGGCTTGTGCTTGAGCTTGTTGGAGCGTAACTCATAAGTTCTTGAAGGCGAGAGGGAGGAAACGACCGTGCAGTACAGCAGGACGAATCCCAGATTTGAAGCAATTGGGCACAAGAAAGGTGATGGATAAACCAGAAAAAAAAACACACACCGGTAATGGTAGTTGTTGTAGACTCACACACAAATCACAAGCAAACCTTGCATACACGGTCCATTTTCACCAAGTTATCGCATTCAAAATTTCGTGTGCTTCCACACAAGTCTGATTCACCAATCACCAACACATCACGTCTGCTGTTGTGCAAATTGTGCCGCTGGTGCACAACAACCAATTGGAAATGCGCAAAATGGTGTTCTGCAAATCACCGCAAAGATTCAAGCGGACATGATGCACTGATCTCCACTGATACCCAAGTGCTCTTTTTCTCGCCAAACACACTTTGTCAGGCAATTCCACAACAGCAAAGTTATTACCAGAGCTGCCAATGGACGGATTAGTTGTTGCCTTGGCGGTGGCCAGGGCATCACCGGGGGAGGTTATGACATCACCATGCTGGTAACTGAAGTGCGAGCCAGTCACGTCACTCGTGTCAAACGTGAACACGGACTGACTGCTGTACTTGGCGTCTGTACGGGAGAGGAAGACAACAACAGGGAGGTTTAGCGAATCCCTGGCGCGCCAGTTTCGCCGAAGTCCGCCTCGAATGTTTTGAGACGACTCCAGTTCAGGTCGCTGGACGTTTGTGTGCACACTGCGCAAGTCAACATCCACCAGAACAAACAATCGGCTGGAAACGTCAGAGAGAAACTGACAGTGGGTGGAGCCCAACGTACCCAAACAAAACCCACATCAGTTTTAGTCAGCACATCAAGCACTGCAATTCTGATCTCCAGGCCATTCTTCACCTTGTTCTACATTTCACAAAGGGTGATTACTTACTCCTGAGATCTTTTCGAGCTCGTGCCAACTCCTGCATACACTTCTTGATGTCTGTTCGAGACGCCTTATCCGACTGAGACGGCTGCAAACAAAGTTTTATGTTTGGTTCCTGCGCCATCTTTATCCGATGACAGCTGCCGTGTGAAATACAGCTTTTCTTGCATCCCAATGAGAAGACAAAAAAGCCTACCCGGTAACCATACTCTGCTTCGAAGCTTTCCTCGAACAACTTTATTCTTCTTTTGCAAGCTAAAATTGAAACAATAGTGGAGATAAAAAATATTGGAAAACTACGCAACGTGACTGACGAGACAATGTTCCGTGAACTGAACAAGAGAAACGAAATCGAATAACCAGTCTGTTGCTTTCGCTTACACTGGATTTTCTTGGTCAGCGTCTTGATCTGGGCTGCACTCTCGTCCTCCATGCGCATACTGCAAGCAGATGTGAGCAGAGTCAGCAAATATTCGACTAAGACAAATCGCAACAGGTGAAGATCTGTGGCGTGCGATGATTCAAGTCTCCAGCAGTGGTCGCGCCGGTTCAGGACGGCACAACTCCTTCGCGCCGAGTACACCAGGGAGTAAGAAAGGTGTGGCTGTCTTGAGCGACGCACCTCTTTTTGAACTGCGGCTGGTCAGCAGGGGGCGACGGCGGCACGTTGCAGTCCGCGTGCACCACTCTGTAAACAGCGCGCTCCTGGTCAAACCCAGTCGAGCCAAACGCACCAGCAAACTGAGCTACTCAAGCGTGGTGGGAGGGATTCGTAGAATCTACTCACGTGGGCTTTATGTTGAGACTAGAAGTTCTTGGCGACAGCATCGTGGACGGCTGCTCGGACGTGGGCTGCGACTTCTCCATGCTCACGGATCCACCATGTTTCACCGAGATGGGTTCTGCAAGTGCACACAATTTCTTTACAACGGACCAGCTTTGTAACAAAGACGTCACTTCAGCTTTCTCGATTCGCAACACGATCTGCGCAATACTATGGACATGTTCAAAGTTCTGTTTCAAACGTTGTCAAGTCCAGACGCGTCCTTTCCACAAAAGGACACAAAGAACGAACCGCAGCCGTCGCCGTGTTCGTGCAGGATGGAGAGGTCGAGGGGCGGCACGAACGGTTTGCGCTGCGGGGCGGGGGAGCGCTGCTCCTCGGGGGACGAGCCGCCGCCGTCGCCCCTCCGCGGATGCAGCTCCAGGAAGCGGTGCGACTGCGGCGCAGCGGTATTCTCCGCCGCAGCCGGCTGCTTCCGCGTGTCGTTGTGGTTTACGTCCTCCAGTAGGTCACCCTGGCGGTGCAAAACAAAAGTCTTTCCTTCCACTCGGGACAATAAATCCTTCCACTCAAGCAGTCTCCACAGTGCGTCAAATGAATTCTGTCATTTTTGGCAGAACAATCGAAGGACGCCTCACCTGAGATTTTCCCTTGTTTTGCATTGTTTCAATCAGCAGTTCGGGCTCATACTGGGTCGAGTGGTTCAGCGTTGGATCTGATTGGTTATTCTTGTGATGACGCAGCCTGTTGCGCGATGGCATGCGACGGTTCTTCGGGCCCGGGGCCTTTTTGAACTGCAATCGCACAAACATTCAATGTATCATTCACAATCTGTGGCTCAAAACACAGAAGCGGGAACAGGAAGCTTCCCGTTTTCGGCCTGTACCCACCATGGAGAGGGTGGATCCGCGCTGCACGGTGCCGAATCCGGAGTCGTCCGAGTCTCCGGCCGCCTGGTTCTTGTCCGTCAGGGCAGCTGACTCCTCATCCCTGCGGATGTTTGTGAGTCCTTTTACCATCAACAACAACAACAAGAAGGCTACGCCTAAAAAGCGTGTGGTCCATAGAAACGTGGTGAAATTTTGTCAGAATCATTGTTTGCCCATTTTAAGAAAAAAAATTTTTTTTGGTGATGACCTATGTTGAGTTAGGGGGGGGGGGGGGACTGGACATACCCCAAAAACCAAAAACCCAATCCCCAAAAAACCCCCCTGGTTGATTTTCCCCATGTTGAGTTACCCCCCCCCCCTAACTCAATATGTCCACATACAGACATGCACATACAGACTGATGGTGAT
>JAAUXT010135348.1_pt1 | contig 19840 bp, 16 predicted proteins | sample 7278171 | NCBI WGS metagenome assembly JAAUXT01 (sample SAMN14350112, study PRJNA611818) | marine sediment metagenome | isolation source: surface marine sediment (1.8m) | place: French Polynesia: Moorea | collected 2018-08 | reverse complement strand
TGTGCCCACCATCGTCCCTTGTTGCCCTTGAACTTTGTTTTTGCCTCGAGAAACACCGCGGCCAAGAAAAATTGCCCCCCCCCCCCGCCGCAATCTTTCGAATGTGGAGTTTGGATGGCAGGAAGTCTCATCCGAAGTGGGTGCGAGGTACGAGCCGCACCTCAATTGTTTCACAAGACACTGTCACAAATCCAGGAACGAAACTGCTGTTTCTCTTAGCAATCGTTGTTGCAACGTTCACTGTTCAAGTTTTTGACATTGTCCCCAAGTTCAGCTGAGGTGAAAAACTGTATCTTCGAGTGGGCAGAAGCATGTTATCATCAGCAAATAGAACTCCTGTTACGATTATAGTTTTCAAGAACTTGCAAATCACTCATTTCTTCAAAACGGACGCGCGCAAACCGCAGATAACGCAATTTGTGTTCATAGGTGAAGTGCGCTTCCTCCTTGACCTGTGTTGCTACTTTGTTGCCCAACAGTGTTATCAATCAATTGTGAATTGTTGATTTTGTCGATGACTTTATCTTTTATCTGTGGTAAACAACAACTGCTATCAACTCAAATTCCGCGTCCGTTCAGGCGGGTCCGTTGGAGCAGCTGCTCCTTGTGCTGTGCCAACCTTTCCTCTGAACTGGAATCTGTTCCCTCAGCGTTGACGATTTTTTTGTTGTTTTCAGACTGACATGGGTGAGAAGGAATCGATGACTTCGTCGGGCGCGTCGAGCGGCGCGGAGAACGTGGAGCGCGGCAACTGGTCGGGGCAGCTCGACTTCATCATGTCGTGCGTGTCATACGCCGTCGGGCTCGGCAACATCTGGAGGTTCCCGTACCTCTGCTACAGGAACGGCGGAGGTGTGTGCCTTTCCGTGTTTCAGACGCGAGAAACCTCCCACATTATCCCAGTGGTGCGCTTGAAATTTCATGAACTCGCTCACCTTTCAGCCCAGAGCGCTTGAGTGGTGTTAAATTGATTGTGCAAACAGCCCAAGGGAAAAGCAACCGTCAAAAGCTTCGCGAATAACAAAAAAATGGCATGAAAAGCAAGATGAAAGCAAGAGTCCCGACGATTTTAGGTGTAGTTGTGGTCGTGTGTGGCGAGAGAACATATTTTCATTTTTTGCCGGCATTCTCACTACATACATGACGTCATCTTTTGGGGACTTGACCTAACTTGGCTTGTTTGGGTTCTCACTCAACTGACACAGGCAAATATTGGCCGAGATAGGTGTCTTTGTTTTGTTTTGAAAATATTTGTTTTGTGTCGACTCCACCAAGGGGAAAAAAGACTGAAAGTCTGATTGATGCAAAAATGTCTCGAAAGTCAAATTGATACGAATTCAACACACTTTTGGTGTTTAGAGTTGAAAAGATAACAAATTTCAAGGATTTCAAGGCTGTCAGTTGCAAAGTGCGCTTTTCCTTCCACGATTGACTCGATTGCCATGGGTGTGATACCGCGAAAAGCCAGCAACAGTGTTTCCTGATGTTGACAGAACACAATGACAGACAAAAACACGTCGTCATGGCGATGGTGTCCCCATAAGGACACATCTGCAGGATAACAAGAAGTGTTTACTTCTCCACGCGCTTTTGCCATGTTGGGAAGTTTCCACGCTGTCGAGTCAAGGCCGTTGCACTGTGAAACTGCGCCTGCGGATCTTTTTTGGTCGCGCTTCCCTTTATGGATGACGCGTCTTGTGGCAATTGTTCGCGCAGTTAGCTGCGCACGCAGCCTGGTGAAGCGGTGGGACGGGGTTTTCACAGTGCAGCAGCCGTGTCGGCTGCTGAGGCTGCGGCGGCATTATCGAGTGCAAGAGAGCTGCACTATGATAGGTCGAGCGAGCGGCAGGTGAGACGACCCTTTGATCTCGCCGCCTCTGCTGAACTTCTGCCCTCATTTGGATCACCTCCAAACTTATCATTTGTTGTCCACATTTCAGTGGGTGGGGAATTTTGTGCTCGTTTACGTTGGTTAAGTTTGCAGTGACTCGAGATTGATTCATCTCGTGGCCTGTCAACTGGTTTCTTTAACCTGTTATCGATTTTATGTTGCAAAAATGATCAAAACCTGATACGATATTGCTGAAAGGATAATGTTTTTGGTGTGCATTTTTGCCGAAAAATAATATTGTCACAGTATGTCAGTCATTGAGTGTGTTATTTTTGGCGCAGAGACGTGGGATTTCGAAGGCCTGGACAAAAACACGCGCACGTTATTTCCTCCCACTCGATGCAGATTTGATGCAGATTTGAAAGAGAACTTACACAAGCCCAACTGTAATTTGTGGTTGCGCGACCGATGCGCAAGAAAACCTTTCCGCCACGATACGAGTACCACAGTGTTCAGCTCGCCAGTCTAGACCACAGTGTTTTCCTGTTTGCACAGACGTCTGTGGAATTTGTTGATCAGTCACTGGGTTTTGCGCAGTGCTGGTTGGGGTGGTTCACCGCGAATGAAGCAGATGGAGATTCCTCAGAATGTGAATGACTAATTATACACCGAACAAACGCACAGCTTGATTACGAGAAGAAATACCGCCTGTGCAGTGATTGGAAGAAAGAGCCCTCACTGACGTTTGAGATGATTCAGTTACACCGAGAACAGTTTGATCTATGTGCGAAACTTCTGTACAAAATTAATGATTCAGTTTGAAAGAGTCGTTGACTCTCCGCAATTTCAGTTGAGATGTTCCGCTCCAGATAGACTGGCCTTTCTCAGAATCTCAAGCCGCTGACACGAACACCTTGTCATTGCAAAATCTCAAAAGATTACAATGACTCTGTCCACAATCAGAAGGTAAAAGGAAACCATTGGACCGAAACAACCACGCAGCTTGCCTGTTTGTTGACTGTTTGTTCTTGCTCCTCCCACAGCTGTGTTCCTGATCCCGTACCTGCTCTTCATGATCCTGTGCGGGATGCCGCTCTTCTTCTTCGAGGTGTCGTACGGCCAGTTCGCGTCGCTGTCGCCCATCACTATCTGGAGGCTCAGCCCCGTCTTTAAGGGTGAGTGTACCATCTACGCGTGTCAAAGTATCGCAATAGTCTCGGAGACGTGGCAGACAAATTGGCCTTTATTTCTCCCACCCAGATGCACGACAATCCATTTGGTATATAAACCCTGAAGATCAGCATGGCCCGCGAACGAAATTGTTGCAAAATGCACTCAGCTTATGAACCTATTGTTTACTGCTTCTTAGCTCGTAAATCGTGCGTGTAGCCAGTTGCATTCGGGTTTCTTTGCATCATTTGGGCGACTCGTCAAAAGTGCACCTGAGATCAAATTTTCCTGGAGCAATTTTCACCTGTACTTTTTTCAGCGCGCGATTTCCCTCTCGTGGCCGAGCGCGCTTCTTCCAATTACTGTGTTACTGTGATGTGTGTGTGTGTGTGTGTGTGTGTGTGTGTGTGTGTGTGTGTGTGCGCGCGCTAAAGGTCAGTTCAGGGGAGTGGAAGCCCAATTTCTTTTTGAGGTCTGATTGTTCCTTTGTACGTATTCTGTTTTGGTAATTGACGAATTTCCACGAACAACTATCTGGAGTGTTGAGCACTTCTGTACGCAGCCCACAGACACTGAATCTCGCAATTCCACTCGCAGCTACACACGACTCTGCCACATGCAGTCCCCAGCAGTTTGGCACGATTTGTTGGCAACCAGCAAGCGCCAACTAATCAGAGCGATTGCATCCATCCAGCGATCAACTGGCTGTGGTTCCGTGAAAGCTACTCGAACACTCCGTGGGTCATTTTCAACCGCGTGTGGTCCTCGTGTCTCTTTCGAAAATGTGACAGCAGAATGAGCGGAACACCCGCCGACTATACTGCGGCAGACAATCGTGCCCTTCCCCGGAATGTGTGGCTGTCTTTTGTAATCTCAAAACAATTAGGATCACAATTGTGTTTTCTGGGAAAAGGGTGGTATCGAGCAAAAGGTCTTCTGCACTCTTGCCGATAACAATGGAAATACCCGTCAGCAACTTCTGAAAATCCAGACGGCACGTTCCACAAATACAGCAGTTTTCAACGACGCACGCGTTGAGTCCTGAAGTGAGCAGCTTTCAATGCTGGGACCTCTTCTTGCAACCGGCGCAAATGTTGTCATGCAACGATTGAATAAGTGCTGCTCTCGCTTTGTGGGGAAGAAAACGATCAATGACTTCGTCGGGCGAAGGAGACGTGCACGTACGCATAGCAAGAGCCTTCGTCTTCCAATAATCCTTGTCCTTGATAGCAAGGCGATGATTTGTTATCTCAAATTTTAGTTTGCAATACGCTTCGAAAACAGGATGCGAGTGATAAGAACCGTATTACAATGTGTGCATTTCTGCAAAAACGGGAGTCCAAGGTCCAAATGCGATTATTGGTTTGTTACCAATTCTTGATGGGCTTCTTGAAAGGTTTTCTCGCACTTTGTGATCATATATCGGAATATGCTATCGTGGTCACGAAACCGGGGAAGCAGGTCCCAAATTTTCAAGCCTGCGGTGTTCCGTCGAGCCGCGGGCTTGGTGCAATCGCGACGTTGTTCTCCATGTGTGGACTACTGGTTTAACTGGGGGGTGGTGGTGAAGAAATTCATTTCATCTCTTTGCTAGTCTTGCTTTGCCTCAGCCAACCTTTACTGGGGGCGGAGGGTGATGATCTGTTCATTATCCCCTCCCCTGCATTTTACAAAAATTGTGGTTGATTGGATAAAGTAATGCTTCCCACGGCAGCAGGCAGGCAGCCATAGCCTGCTTGCTGGAACAATGCGTGTTTTCCGTACAACGGCTGGTGTATGGAGGAGCGGGCTCTCTCAACTTGTGATCTCTTGTTGCGAATCTCCGTTGGGTTTCAGTGGGTAGTCGGCTGCTACAACAAGTGTTCAACCTCCAGAGCACTGCAGTAGATTTCTCAAAAACTGCAGGTCAGAGTTTTATACGCACACGCTGTTTGAAGTCGAATTTTTCAGATCTCAAGAGTTGAAACCAGCGATTTATTTGTCCTTTCAGTGACGTACCGCAGGTGCATCAATAGCTACTAGTTGGCACTTTACCTTGGGAAAAACTTTGCTCAATGTCAGCAATGCTTGAAGAACTCAAAATACCCGGAAATTGAGTTGAAATCTGGAATTTTGTCACTCAATTAACAGGGAATCCTGCTTGCAATGCACGTTCTGTTCTACCATTTCCACCAAAGGTTTGTTTTTGGTCTTCTGGAGCCTTTGGTTGTGCGGAGAGAGAAATACTGAGATCGTTCTCGTGAAGAATTATCAACAATTTCAGGGCCAAACAAACACCAGAACTTGGCAGGAATCCATGCTTCAGGCACGTCGTCAATGGCAACCTTTGTTCTCATCACCTTCGAAGGATACCGTGGAGATTCATTCACCTCACTGCAGCACGAACAAGCCACGGAGTGTGCACCTCCGCAAATAGACCAGCACTTGAAAAATAATACCTCGATTTGTTCAATCATGGGCGACTTGAATTCGGTTTTGGCGCTCCCTCGTACCGACGTTTGCGTCACACGGTCGATTGAAAGTCTGCTGGCTTGCCCCGAGGGGCCCGATTCTGCAATGACGTTGCCAGCGTGCCGTCTGGAAGTGGCTCTTTGGAGTAATTGGCTTCCAGGCGGATTCCATGCATGGGTGAAAAGTAATCACGTAATCTGGAGCCGAAGTCAATAATAGATGAAGTAACAGTCCTTACGTTTCCTGGGCAACGGGGAACTGGTCTGCCAGGCTGTTGCTCCAGTTTCGATTGCGTGCCGACTTCTCACAAATCCCTCTCGACAGGTTCATTAGAGCTGGAGGAACCAGAATCAGAACTTGGTTCTGAAGGTCATTCCACGGAGATTTAGAATATTGCAGATGAGGGAATCATATCGGGGTCGTTATGGATTTTTTTCTCTGACCAGATTTGTCCTTTGCTGGTTGATAGAGATCAATTTTGAGCACAAACAAGTGCCACTGTCTGAAATATCTTCGAGACGTCAACCTCGAACCAAAATGAAACATTGTAGTGAGAGCGCCTGATTTATTTGTCTGCAGTCTGGACAGTTTGGTAAACAGTAGGGCATGTTTGGCAGGACAAATTGGCTGGAAATGGAATCGTTTGGGTTGCGAAGTCTCCTTGAGCGGAAAATTAAAGCTGCGCATTTGATTTGAAAGCAACAACGACGTGCTTTGCACTGGAACAAAGACCTCAGATTTACTGCCACTTATTTGTCACTTCCAGCTGAAATATCTATCACTCTGCAGAAAGTCAACACCAGAGGTTAACTAAACAGGGGCTTTTTGCAGGGTTCAGCTAACGAGCTCTTCTGGTTCAGCTTTTGTGCTTGAGGGTGAAATCTGTCACCGGTCGCACTGAGCTGTGTGATACTTGTTTGCGCGTCACGTTCAATTTGTCTCGGTGACAGGACACGCGAATTTCTGCGCAGCTACTGTGGAAAAAACGAGTTCACAATCCTGCAAGTGCCAGTGTGTTTCTTACTGGACCTAGCTTTGTGTACTGAACTCAAAAAAATAATTTCACGGACAATTTTTGACGCAAACATGCGGCGAGAGATGAGCGGCTCATCCGCGGGACACACAAGGCGAATACCGGGGAAACAACAACCTGGAAAATGTAACACGTAAGAACTGCAAACCATGTGGCTCTATTTTGCGGCCTGATGATACAAAATTGTATTGTGTTGGTTGCGCGGGGCGGGATGTTCTCCGGGGTGGGGAGTGGACTCCGCGGGCCCCACGGATCCACCAGACGATAACAATGCAGTTTCATCCAGGGCATCGAAAGTCATCAAAAACTGTTTGCACTGTGGGTGTTGCGCAGTCATGTGTCATTGTGGAAGAACTCTGGACTTCCGTGGTGGCAATATTTCATCAGTAATTGCTCTGCTATCTGTGACTGTTTCAATTTGTGCTCGTTACGGGCGGCCTCACAGTGAAACGTTTTTTGCTCTTGATAGAAAACACTGTTGTTTTCGTGAGAGACACGAAAATTTGGGAAGTACTGTTTGTACTGTGTACAAGACAGGAATCAATTGTCCTTCGTCTCCAGGGGCTGATTGTTGCGCATTTGCCGATCTGAGAAAAAGCTGCTTTTCAGATCATGGCGTGGAACAAATTGCCTGTTCTCAATCAAATCAAAGGCAAGGCCAGTTGTGCGGTTCGATGGAAGTGTGATCGAAAAAGTGCAAAACAGATTTTGGTCGTTACAGGCACGACCGCAAATGTGTTTCACAGTCAATTTCACGTGACGTCTGTGTTTGCTCAACTCGACCGGTCGGAGCGTGTCTCTGCCGTGCCCACGCGTCCACGCGATGTCTCGTCGAACTGTCGAATCGTGTTCCCCTTGAATGAACAGAACACGCGCCACACGCCGAAGTCTCCACAGACAGCCTTGTCGTTGGACAGTCACGAATATTTCTAAAACCTTTCTGCTTGCAGGCATCGGCTACGGAATGGTGATCATCTCAGGCCTCGTGTGCGTCTACTACAACATCATCATCACGTGGACCTTCTACTACTTCTTCCACTCCTTCTTCCCATCGCTGCCCTGGACCACCTGTGACAACTGGTGGAACACGGACCGATGCGCCCTCAAGTCGCGCCACGACAACATGACCGACCTGAACGCCACCGATGCCACCAGTATGACTGCGCAAAATCTGACTGAAACGGTCGAAGTTTTCCACAAGAGGTCACCGAGCGAGGAGTTCTGGGAGTGAGTGATTCGTTCTGTGCAACCTGAGTGCTTGAGCAGATAATCGGCAGTGAGTCTTGTCGAAGGCAGGGCGAAGCTGATCCAAAGCGTTGTATTTTCAGGAATAACGTGCTGCAGATCTCTGGGGGAATCGAGGATATGGGCGGAATTCGCTGGGAGTTGCTCGGTTGCCTGATTCTGGCCTGGATTGTCGTCTTCCTCTGCCTCATCCGCGGAGTCAAATCCAGTGGAAAGGTGAGATAACATGCAAGCAAATTCATTGAGAAGAAAATCCGAAACCCCACCACATCAGAAATTCAAAGACAAACGTTGTTGCAGGTGATGTACTTCACGGCGACGTTCCCGTACCTCGTCCTCATCTGCCTGCTGGTGCGCGCGCTCACGCTGCCAGGAGCCATCGACGGAGTCAAGTTCTACGTGATCCCGCAGTGGGAGAAACTTCTCACCATGAGGGTACGTGCAGTGCGAAGTAGCCGACCTTCTCAGTTGTTGTTCAGTATTCTTGCATGTGCTTGGCTGTTGTGCATCGGGGGATGAATGTGCGAGTTGTGTGTTACAGATCTGGGGAGAGGCTGCGATGCAGATCTTTTACAGCGTTGGAGCGGCGTGGGGAGCCATCATCACCATGGCGAGCTTCAACAAGTTCAGCAACAACTGTTACAGGTGTGGTGAAAAACATGCGAAGCTTTGTTTCAAAAGCCGGAAGGAACTAGATCTACAGTTCACGTGTTCGAATGACTTTTGCAAAGAATTTCTTGCAATTGTGAAACGTGTTGACTGAACTCGGATATTTCGCGTTGTTCTTTGCAGAGACGCGTGCATCCTGCCGGTGCTGAACTGCGGCACGTCCATCTTTGCTGGCTTCGTTATCTTCAGCGTGATCGGCTTCATGGCCTACGAGACGGGCTCCACCGTCCAGGAGACGGTCACTCAAGGTACGTGCAGATTGTAGCGGGTTTGTCCAGATTTCCCTGTGCAGTGCTGGCACTTCACTGCAACTTGGAGTCATTCCGACGCACGACTTTGTGCAGTGCCAAGCGGCAAACAACAATTTTGCATGTGGTGTACATGAACAAAATGCGGGAAGCAAAACTTTGTTTCGTTTTAGCTGTGAGCCAAACCTTAGATTTTGATGCTGCGGTTTGTGTGGGACGTTCACTGGCATACCTTGACGATGTGGGTGCTCTTCCGCGTTTTGTCCCCTCTTTGCCCTGTCACTCCAACACTCGAAATTTTCCATCAGTTTATTCAGGAATTTAGATCTTTGAAGTCTACCACTCTTGTCTTGTTTGTGAACAAAAAAAAAGAGGAAAAAAATTGTCATTGAGCATGTGGAGAGGCGTAGATCAATCACCGGAGGAAATCCAAAGATTTTTCTGCTCAAGTTTAGTGTGACAAACGATTGCAGAACGACACTTCAAGTGGGATGAGGAACATAAATTTTGCGGTTTTGTGTTCGACCTTGAGCCTGTCGTGAATTGCCTCAGCTCGGAGTACCGGTACATGTGTACGATGGGGGACGGAACGGGTGATCCGTGTTCGTGGCCCAGGGTGGAACGGACTCCTCTGTGTGAAAAAGCTGCGCACAACATCAGATCTTGAAAGACAACTGAACAATTACAAGTGCACATTTCAGACGGGCAGCCCATTTGACTTCAAGTCTCGAGTGAATGTCCATTGTGTTGAGCTGCTTTGTCCAGGCACAAAGGATCAAGGGAAAACTCTTGGAAACGAACAGAGTCTCACCTCGGTTGGTGTGAATCAGGCGTCAGGGAGGGTCCTCTTTTGTTTTGTTGCTGGGGAAGGGGGGGGCCTTTTTGTTCCGTGCGCGAATGCGAGAGTTGTTCGCGCAGCGGCAGTAGCCATGCAGTAGCAGCAGCGTGGGCGGTTGTGTTTTCATGCAGTCGAACATTCAGCTTCCTCTGAACTCCGCTTCTTCCGACATGCTGACATGTTGCATAACCTGCAGCTTCAGATTCTACTCCGGAAGATGAAGCTTGTTGTGTCAGGTAAACGAAGTCCCAGGAAGTTTCTCACTGAATCGATGTGAAGCTTCAAATCGATACCAATGTTGGTCGACTGCACTGAACGTGTCTGACGTCACGCAATATAATATCAATCGAAAAATCAAAATGCCTAATTGTGTCCGCCTTCCTGCAAGGCTTTTGTTGAATCATGACAACCAGCTCAATTGACGCTCTGTGTGCGGCAAACATCTGCTGAGCTCAGATACTGTCTCAGATACGTTTTGTTCACCTCATCAGGTTATTGATACAGACGCTATCCACAAAGAAAGGTGTGTTTTTGATGCGGAGAAACACTGACAGTTTATTGAATGCCGAGAACAGAAAAAGGAAGAGTGTCCCTTGTGTCCAAGGCAGAATTTATTTTTACACACAGCAACTGGAGACCCAATGGGAAACATTAAAATATGCCAATGGAAAATTCCATTTGCTTCACTCGGGCAGTGGCACGTAACAACTAATAGCAATAATTTAACCTAAATGTAATGATATACGCCTTATGCAAGAAAATTTATGTCCACGGGATCAAGTGTTCATTTGCAAGTCAATAAAAACTAGGTAGGAACTTTACGGTTGAAGACGTGTCAAATACGTCACACAAATACTTTGGTCTTGAACCAGATTGCACTCAAAAAGAAGAATTCTTGCAATGTGGGATTGGAATGTCAATTTTCCTCTTCGCTGTTTGCTCGTGAAGTGCGTGGAGTGATACGTATCTGAGACGTGCACGAGTGTTGCTCCAGTTTGACGAGACTTGTGTCGGTTCGACAAACGGTCTTCCTTGAATGCCCCGATCTTTTCGCTGCGTCTTTACCCTTTGAACACGAAAAGACCCTAAATCTGTGAGATGTGGGTGTTGATTCTTTGTCAGAAAAGACGAGGAAAATGACTGACGAGTTTCGTGAGGTCAAATGAAATTCAGAGGAATGTGTGTGGGCTGCCAAGACAGAAATTCGTCTGGGGTGTCGATTTCTTGCTCCTTTTGTTGGTCATACTTGAAACCAAATTACTTTCGACCAGCTTTTCAGCGGCAAAAGCCACCAAGCGCAGAGGCTCACTCCGACTGTCTGTGATTGCAGGTCCCGGGCTGGTGTTCGTCGTGTACCCGGAGGCGCTCGCGAAGTTCCCAGTGCCGCAGCTCTGGTCGGTCATGTTCTTCGCTATGCTGCTGTCGATCGGCGTTGGCTCGCAGGTAAAAACTCCGCCCCAATCCGCACTTCCAGGTGTCGAGCGCCATGGATTCGAGACCCCTTCGCTGCGGGTTGATCACCTGAGAGGCGTCATTTATTGCTTGTTGATACTCAGCAGATCTTGATTGCCACGCCGTCTGGTGGTCGTTGTCATGACGACGCGCAATACTCACTGCGAGGGATTCGCCTGGCCGTCTGGGCAGCCGGACAACTTGAGTCCTGCATTGCCCAGCACCTCCTCACTCCTCAACTTCGAAATTCAGAGACACAAGACTTCACGAATTGTCTACTGTCTGGAATGTTTTGGGTGGGAAAGAAGTGTTTGTCATTCATTGTTTATTTATTTTGTGACTGATTGGAATGAACAGTTGATAGAGGTCTCTCTGGTTCTGGGCTCTTGTCTATCGCAGAACTACTTCGGGCCCCTTTCCCTGAAAGTGCCAGGATTCAGAAGTTTTGGCTTCACTCTAAATGGCAAAAGCACACGTCTCAGCAACGCACTTTCGAACTCGAAACTACCTCTTTTTATGCGCACTCGGTCTTTTGAAATTAGTTTTCGTTCGGTGACCTTGAATTCCAACTTTTCAGCCGACACTGTGTTTCACATCTCAAGTTTACACTTGTGGTTGCAGATCCTCTGCAAAACGCAAATCGCACACAGTCTTTAAATGTTACACACAAAAGTCCTGGTATGGCTTGGAGTTTTCTCCTAACACTGGCAGGCAAGGAAGATCAGCTGAGTTTTTATTCCAAATTTATTTCCAGAAGAACACCGTACAGATAAATAAAATGCATTTTGTAAATGCATTGTCAGACGAGAACTGGAGTAGGCAAAGAAATGGATCAGCTTTACTTTGTGAAGTAATTTGAAGGAAAGAGAAAAGCAGAAGTTGTAGGAAGAGAAATATTTTGACCTTGCTATTTGACCAACTTTCGCACAGCGTGTGAAACCAAAGCCACAGCAACCCAGGCTGTGATGGGAGGGGTACCATCACGGCTCACTGAATACCACAAACAAAATTTTACCAAAAAAAAATCAGGAAAGCCGTTCACTGTCGGCAACGACCTCACTTGCACTGTAGAAACTAGTTCAGGAAAAAAATTGTTGAAGAAACAGACGGTTGATCACGATTGAAAGTGATCAGGTGAAGACTCTGAAACCCTAAACGTGCTACAAGAGATCACAATTGAAATGATCTTATTGCAGTAGTTTTGATCATTGTACCGACGAAGTCAGACGACGCTGTTGGGTCATCTCATGTTCTTGACCTGACTCTCTCAGTTCAGTGCAGAGCGCGCCACGAAGCTTGTCGAGCTTCTCGTGGCAATGCGCCTCAGCGTCGTCGTCGGTGTTGAATCTTGCTGTGGCTATGGAAACAACTTTTCATAACTAGCATACCCTCTCAGGTGGTGTCAACCCGAAGATTAGAGTGCAAACTCTAGAACTGTATGGACCATCATTTCTTTGATGCTTGTTTCAAACGAAGAAAAACTACTTTGAGTCGTGTTTTGAAAAACTTGCATTGTTCGGCGCACGAGTTGCGCGTGGTGGACATTGGGCTGGGATGTCATCACGAAGCAGTTCATCCATATATGCCTGGCCCAAGATTGAAAACGTTTGCTTTGTACGCCTTTTAAGCGAAGAACACTCATGGCAAAATGGTTCTGACTTCCTCTTCCCAAATCCCTGAAACGATGTTCGTGTTTTCGGTTTTTTCTGGCATCGTGCATAAAAATTCAAGCTTTTGCCGTGTGTGTTTTCATACGATCACGAGTTTGTGGTGATGTGACGCATGTACAAATGTCATTGCTACATTCAATAGTTGTCACGATACAAGCTCGAAGAACAATATTGGACTTGTCCAATGAAAAAGCATTCAGTTTCTTCCAGATTGTCATACAGAATCTTGGGGCAGCCATTCACAAAAACCGTTCTCAAAGCATCTTTCGAATAGAAAAAATGTCGAATCCCTTCGTTATAATAGCTCGTCGCTTTGAAATTAGAAATAGACTCCGATAAGATGCTTTTAGAGCTTAGAATGGTCATTTTTGTCCACAGTGGACCGCTCCCTTGTTGCAAAGAGGAGTGCGCTCGAGTTTAAGACGTCTGAATGCAATTGAGCCATCGGAATTTGGCACAGATGAAGATTCCATTGTCGATGAGTTCAAAACAAAAAGTTCGGTTCAAGATGGTTTCTCAGCAAATCACAGTGACAAACTGATGCAGAACAAAACAAAAGTGACCATCCTGTGTGGGAGAACATCCATAGCAGTTCGTTGTCTTGTAAGGTTCTGTTTTAGGTTTTAACGTTTCTTTCAGCTCAACATTGATAGCCAAAACAACTGCGCAGTATGGAATTTCTCTCACACAATTATCATTCATTTCTCTGCCCAATTTGTTCCCATATGCAAAACACAATTTATGCAAGGAAATTGTTTGTTAATGATACAATGTCCATCATTGGACGGACTCACAAACAAGCACTTAGAAATGTTGGTCAGCAATTTTGTGACGGGTTTTTGATTTTTGATGCGATTGTTTAACAACATATCCTTCTTATGTGCTATTCCTGTCTCTAGACCTGGGAGCCTGTTGCCAAGGGGTGAATGGCAGCACGTCCTAGCAACCTTCGCGTTACCAGGTAACAGGGACCATGGTAGTTAGGTGACGTGATTGCGGGGCGGGAAAGATAAGAATAAACCAACTTCAAAAGGACAAGAAAGGGTTGGGAGGTTGTGTCTTTTAGTGTTCCACTGTTCAAATCCCTTCGTGTTCATCAGATCAAATTTGGTTCAAAATTTGCCTTTAAAATTTGGAAGCAATTCAGCTGGAAACCCACAACATGGTACACAGATCCGTCAGGCAATCTGTTCAAATGTGGTGGAATTTATCTCCACCACAAGTCTCAGTTTTGCATCGTGGATGGGCGACAAGCACTGGATGTTGGGAGCTGATGCAGCAAAGTGCAAGGAAAACAGTACCAAAATTTCAGAATACAAAGGATGTAGCTCACATTGAGATTCGATCGAACGATGGCATATCAAGGAGGTTGTTGCTTTCTTCACGTAGTTGCCAACATTTGATTCCATTCACCAACTAACTTCATTTGCTACTTGGTAAAGATTTTCATTTCCCCCTCTCGAGTTTCGACGACTGCTGTTTTAGCAAGCAGTGAACCTCCAAAATCTATCAATGAGTTACTTTTAAGTCACATTGTCTGCTCTTTGTTTCAAATATTTTTTTTGCGATGTCACATCAGTGAGAATCGCTGCATTTCCTGCTGCTGTCACACTTATCACAGCCTTATTTCGGCATTCTTGCTTTCAAAAACCCTGGATGTCGAAAAGCAAAACTGTATTTTCTTTCTGCGCTTGCAGTTTCTGTGTCCAGTCACTGCATGTTTTCCCACTTTCTGTTCTGTTTGTTTCCACCACAAAACTCTTCCTTGATATGGCATTGAAGAGAGGAAGAAGCGCACCAGCCAAACTGGGGGAACCTTAGATTTGGCACAAAAGAACAAAACAGGGTGAGGGCGAACGATTGATTAGGTAGGGACATGCAGACACGTCTAATGCTGAGTTTTCTCATATTTTAGATTGTGCAACAAGCCTTGCTCGACAGTTGGTCCGCCTTACATTCGGACGGAAAAAATCAACCAAGATGAATTTTGAATGAACGCTCGTTCAACTTTTATTCAATGGGTCACAATTGCTGAAGAGCCAGACTCCACCTTCTGACAGCATTCTGGTCAAAACTGTCCAGCACCGTTTGTTGCGAGGTGTTCTTGAACATTCAAGTGCACTGGTTTTGAACCTATAAATAAGTGTACATGTTTCACGCATGTACTCGATATTTATAGCGTGACAAAGAACTAATGACATGACATTTCTACGTATAGGAATGCGCTCAAGTCCTAGGTATCGCTGCGGGAGGAGGCTGGACGACCCCATCAAGACCTTGTCCTGAGGTGGTGTGTGGCCTTCCAGTGATCTCGAGAGTAGCTGTCACCACCCAGAGTGATAGGTCCAACTGTAAAGGCGATATTCTTTTCAGTTCTATATGTATGAGACTGTCCTTTCATGAAAAGGAGATGCCTACCTCCCTGTTTCATCTCACCCACCAGTTCATTATCCCCAATTCGATTGAAGACTTCATCTTGCATTCGTTCTCTTCGCATTTCCTTCCGCATTTCGCATCTCGCTATGACAACTTGCATGAACATCAACTGAACGATTTGGTCTGGAACAGCGGATTTCAGCAAAAGTGCGCCGCACACCAGATAATCAGTGTGCTCTGTGCTCGGTGCCTTTGACCATTTGAATTTGTGTGATGATCGCGTTGTAACGATCAGATACGAGGCTCAGTCATTAAATACGTGGAATTATCATGTCCAGCGCTCACTGCGATCGGCTATCAATTGTTGTTTGTGATCGACACTGACTACAGAAATTTGCACATTCGTACATGACAAGCTCGAGTTCAAATAGTTCTTCGACCGTGGTAAACAATCAGTGCAAAGAAAGTGTACCTTTCAAATCTGGATATAGTGTTGCAAATGGGCGACAGATGGATGATCCACGTACTGGCGCAAAGTGACCGTTGCGCACTTGCCAGATTATCCTGGAGGGAACTTGTATCAATCCGACTGAGGTAGTCATACACGTTCAGCTGCACGAAACCACAGAAAGATAGCTGGGGTGGAAAACAATCGTGGAAACTCGCTTCTGATTTTCAAAATTGGACAAAGTTGATGTTTATGGTTGTTGGACGTTCGTTGTTAAGTGCCACATTAGTGAAATCCCTGATAAGGAAAATTAACTCTCGCCCCCCTAGATCACATCTACCCTTGCGTCGTTTCGCCAGATGTGTTTTTGCTGTTTTTTGACTGGCTGTTGAAATGAGCTTTCATAGGGACAATTCAGTAGTGGACAGAGCTTGACGCTTTTGTTCTGTATTGATGTCACGATGATGCTCTTTTCAGGCGAAAAACAAGGGTGTAAAATCATTGACAGTGCGACCCTCACGAGTCTGGAGCTCTTTGGAACTTGCATGCTGGGCCAAAAAATCTTTTCAAACGTTCCAATTCAAAAAAATTCTGTGTGAATTGAGACTGAATGCCCAACGTCATGCATCTGAGAGCTGGCTCCGTGGCAGTTGCATTTCAGAAAATGCTGGCTTCACAGCTTTCACGAAAACAGGCATGCTTGTCGAGACTGTTGAGCAAGCACACCTTGTTGCCCACAGGTCACACGCTTGCCATGGAGCCAGCTCTGCGCTCGATGATTGCACCCCTTGTTCCGAGCAGACGAGGTCCCTTCGCGCGCGCGTTGGGATCACCCTCAGATTCCGACACTTGACTCATGCCAGGCACCTGTCTTTTTAGGTCGGAATGTTTCAGTGCTGCACGAATGCGTTTATCGACGAGTTTGACTTTCTGAAGACGAAGAAGGTTCTCTTCACGGCGGCGCTCTGCGGGGTCGAGCTGCTCCTCGGGTTGCCATGCATCACCAAGGTGAGAGCTGAGTGCGGAGCACCATTCTGAGCAGCCTGTGGACTGTGTCGGACACACACACACACACACACACACACACACACACACACACACACACACACACACACACACGGCCCTTTGAGCAGTCTGTTTGAACGAGCGACACAAAAGGATGTTTTGACTTGTCAAAGTCAGTCTGCCCAAGTCGTTTTGGACTCGGCGAACCCCACTTGACGGCTGGTTTTGTTTGCAGGGCGGGATCTACTTCCTGCAGATCATGGACTGGTACAGCTCGACCTTCTCGCTCATGATTATCTCCTTCACGGAACTCGTCGTCATGTCGTGGATCTACGGCGTCGAGCGCTTCTACCGCGACATCGAACTGATGATCGGCTTCAGACCGTGCCTCTACTGGAAGGTGCTGTGGTCCGTCGTGACGCCCGCCGTCATCATGGTACGTCCTCGCGACTTGACCGGGTCTCGCCTTTTCCTCGCCAAGGCGTGTTCTGGACACAAGCGGATTCGGAAATCGTTTGTGCAAACAACAAAGGCTCCAACGAAACGATGTTTGTTGCAGCGACGTCTGAGGGTCACGATTCTCTAAATCCCTCTTGCAATTATCCGGAGTCCGCCTGTTTGCTTTGTGTTGAAAATTTCGACGCTTACACACACACACACACACACACACACACACACACACACACACACTTCTTGGAAGATCAAACCAATTATTCGCTTCCGTCTCTGGTTGGTGAGCCAGACATCTGATACCCGCTTCTTTCCTTCCAGTTCGTGCTGCTGTTCTCGATCCTGATCCACACGCCGGTGACGTACGGAGATTACGAGTACCCGCCGTGGGCGGTCGGCATCGGCTGGGTGTTGGCGCTCTGCTCGATGCTGCCGCTCCCCGTTATCTTCGTGAAGACCATGTGCATGGCGGAGGGATCCATTTTGCAGGTCAGCAACACCTCTGATCCTTGCGAGACAAAGTTTCGTTTTTGAAGGGATAAATGCCCAAGTTCACCCCATCGTATTGGCCGCAATCCTTCTGAACTCGTCTCAGGACCGTCCCGCAGTATCTTCGTGAAATCAATCAAGAATTGTTCGGTTGCAGCGATTCAAGGCGACGTCGGTGCCGACCAAAGAGTGGGGTCCGGCGATGGAGCCGGACCGTGAGCGCTGGGTCGCGTCTCTCAAGGGCCGCGACCTGAGGACGATGCGCAACCTGGAGGTGATGCAGAGCTTGACTGAGAAGCCGGTGCCCGAGCACACGCCCGAGTTCTGCTGATCACCGAAGCCAAGGAGGAGCCACACCAGTCTCACCCAATCGTCTCGCCTTGCTACAAATCTGGCTTCTAGAGCCCGTGTGTTGTCGAGTGTGCGTGACGTGCCGTAAAGTTTCTCGCACCAGGAGCCCTGCGGACTTTCTACTGTGCGGGCGGACAGTCAGGATCAAATTGAAGGACTGAAGAAACAAAATTCAAAATTTGACTTTTTGTGGACTTTTCAAGCTCCAGTTTGCGGACATTTCTCTGGGGTGGATATTTGCAAAGGGGTGTCTCATGCGAGAGATTTTGTGACACACACACACACATATTACACGCACTTAAGTCAATGATGCGTTGTTTTGAAATGCCACACCATGCCAATTTTGGAGCCAGGCGGTATTTTGCTTCCGAGTGCAGGGTCTCAGTGATGATTCTGTTTTGCCTTTTATGTCGACATCAACCTGCGAGTCGCCATGAAAATAATCAGTTTGCCTCTCAGATCCAGTTGTTTGGCGTCCTTTGGAACAAGTGTGCACTTGAAGAGTGCTGGTGCGTGAATCAGTTCAGATGCACACATTCGTTTGGTTGATCAAATCACTATCCATTCTTTTTGTCGTGTCCCGAAATTTTGGTACTTTCTATTGTGCACATTTGGGCACTCTATGAGTACTCTTGCGTGCAACTTGCACTCGGAAGGAAAGTAGCACTTTTGGGTTGGGCTTTTGTGGACTGAGATCGAGACTGTACATAGCTTTTGTAAATAGGTATAAAATTTTGTACATATTGTCGAGGAAGAAATTTCCAGTGGCTGGGCAGCCACAAGCATAGCATTTCCAGCGCTTGTTTTGGGTCGTTGCTTCGTTTTGCTACATAAAAAATGTTCAGTACCGTACTTGTTTCTTGGGTTTTGTTCAAATGTTATTGCGACAAGTTTATTCGTGTAAACTGCTCGAAGAGTATTTCTGTCTTGTCCGTGTGATTTCGCTTTCCGCTGGAATTGATGCGAGCTGCGCTCATATCTGTGAAACTTGTGTGTTATTTCGGTGACGGATGGTGCTGTACGTCGAGTTCCGGTGAGCGGCACGCCGTGCGAGAATCAGGCTCTTTGTCTCGTCCGAAAGAGAACGCGTGGGAAGAAAGTATTTCCTGTCCGTCTCTCTCGATTGGCGAAGCGTCGGGTTCTGGCTTGAACGGTGTCGACAAACTGGGACAGTTGAGTGCCACACGCCGAATCAACCAAAGAAAAACAAATTCTCAAGAATGTCCAAAACTAGCCAGATGAATACCAAGATGACGTTTTCATCGCAGCTGTATCTGTGCCACGTGATGATGGTCGAGGTGGGAGGGAGGGTGCTCTTTTTTTTCGAACTGACGCTGAAACACGCCACTGCTATTCGTCGACTGGAAAGGTCTCGTGTGTTCTTTGTACAGCTGTAAAGGTTTTTTTCCCTTTGTTACAGTTCAGGTGATGTTTTGTCAGCTGCCAGTGTTTTGTTTAGATCTGCAACAAGTTTATTCAGTATCCTACGTCTCATTGTTTCATGTATCCAACGCCCCCTTTGTCAGGCCTTATGTCATGACACGATCCAGACACAGCTTCTTGCATTTTGTGGATGTAAGTGCTGCACTTTTGTCGTATGCACAACGAAAACATGAACTGTATTGTTTCCCCACATGTTGCCCGGTAGATCTACTGTTTCAAGTGAAGTCAAAAACTTGACGCTGGACGCAGCTGCTTGACCGACAGAGTAGTTTTTTTTAACTTTGTATGTCCGCTGTGTAAAAAACGAAAAACTGTATTCCTGGTGCCTTTGTAATAGCTTTCGTCGCAGAAAATATTCAGAATTAGATCGGAAAGTTCAAAAATTGAAGACTAAGAAACGCCCGCATCCATAAATCTAAAAGTCGAAAATCGTCCACCCATGTGATAAATCAAGGGACAACAACATTTGCGTCGGACATATCAATTTGTCAGCTGTGCAACAGTATTAGCCACAAAAGTGGTCAGAACTACATTCAGCTTCGTAACAGTTGATGCAAAACTACGAGGCGGTTTTCAGAAGTATTGATTCCTCGGCTCGTGTACTCATGGTGATACTTTTGAGAACATTCTAACAAGAGTTTCTCACAGCCATAGTTGTGATCTTCATATGT
>JAAUXT010082569.1_pt1 | contig 19845 bp, 16 predicted proteins | sample 7278171 | NCBI WGS metagenome assembly JAAUXT01 (sample SAMN14350112, study PRJNA611818) | marine sediment metagenome | isolation source: surface marine sediment (1.8m) | place: French Polynesia: Moorea | collected 2018-08 | reverse complement strand
TCTCTAAATTGTGATAGAAATGAGATCTCAAAGGTATTTTGGTCATTGATGAGGGTACATATTTTATCACAACACATCTTGTTGCCATGGCAACTAAAATAGCTTTTTCAATGCAGAAAGGTTAAAATTGGCCTAATTTTACATGTTTTTGGCAAAAATTCTGAAAACAGCATATTCCATTTGACTCATGTTGTACTTTCAACATTCAAATGCACTAATCAAGGTCAGTTTTGACACCAGAAGTCACAAAATGAAAATTTGGTTGGAAGGTGATTTGAACCATACATTGAATAATGTACAGTGGTGAAAATCACCTTTGGCATCAAAAGGCAAAATGTGTGAACATGAGTTTGAAAGTGTTCTGTTTGTTTGATTTTGGTCATGTTTGTTTTTTTCTTTGTTCACTTTTGGGCTGTAGTTTATGCACAGTGTCAAAAAAACAAAATTTTATTTTTGCAAGTTTTTACAGCCAAAAAACCAACAAGGCCAATATGGTAAAATTGGGGTATGGTTGTACAAATGGCTTTATAGCTCAGAAATGGTTAAATTTTGCTGAAGGATGCATATTGAAAAAATATAGACAATTGCTGCTGCTGATTTTCAGAAGTAGTGATTGGTTGCTATGGTAACCATGCAACAAAAGTTATTTCATGGTGTAACATATGGAAACTTCAGGTGGAATTTTCACCAAGATTTGAACAGGTCTTTGAACAACCTGCCAGGAGAAGTTAAAATTAACTCTCCAGCTCTTTAACTTTTTGTGCTATGATGGAAAATATGTTTTGGGACAGGGGTGGTCAATGAGAATGATACACACCTCTAGTCAGATAGAAAAGTCTGACAGGGCTTGAGTTTGGTGTAGGAAAGTGATACATGATAGTTTCAGACAACACAATCTTCATTGGACTCTCAGGATTATCAGAAAGTTGAAGTTTTGAAAAAAAATAGCATAAATTTTCAAATTTATATTTTTCCCATATCTTAGTAGAAAAGTATAAAAGGATAATAAACTTCTAACAATATACTTTTGTAGCCTTTAAGGTTTTTCTGGTTGCTTTATTTTGTAAACAAAGTAGATTTAAATAATATACCATTGGTACAAATAGTTTGTTGTTTAAAAGTTTACTACTGCATGAGAACAAGAGAAAAGCTTCTCAAGAATAAAGTATCATTGCAAAAAAGTTCTAAATCTATAAATCTGGTTAGGTTGTTTTGCAAGATACATTTACAATCATGTTTTGGTATTGCTGAGCATATACAAACTACATCACAATAATTCCAGGTAAACCAATAGTTTATGTCATGGTAGAGATCTAATTTTTAATTTTTCTTCCAAAAAAAATATGCAAATTAATGATAAAGAGTGCAGACTGTGTTTTGGATTGTGCTCACTGGTCATTGAATTTGATCAAATTTGTTCAAATCGCCGCGAGGTCCCCGGACCTATTTTTTCAAATGACCGTTCACCGTCTCGTCTCCAGAACTCGAACAGAATCGTCAATGAGAAATATCTCAGAAACACGAACTCGGAAACACCACGAAATCTTACGTGTGGAAAGGCTGTTCACGAAAGCAACAGTCACAACAACTCAGAAAACCTGCTGAGCCGAAATGTCAGCGTCAAAAGAACCGGCACATGAATTTCTTACACACAACGCAATGAAATCGATTCTTTGAAGACTAAGTCCTGATGACCAAATTAGACCAAGGATATCCTGGCTGAAATGTCCTTCTCACCGTGTCGATGTCGCCGACCTTGATGTTCATCGGTTCCTCCTCGAAGTTGAACACATCCGTGTCGGACCGCATAAACCCTGGCGGTTCGTAGCCCGGAGGAGTCACTGTTGAATCGAAGAAAAGATCCGCACTCAGAGAACATTTCTGAGTGCCCACGACAAGCAGATCAACATACGAGTATTAGCAGGCAGGAGGAGACTCGACCTCAACACACGCAGCTCTCACCGTCATCGTAGTAAAGGAGCTTCATGGTCATCATGACCTCGTCCGGAAGCGAGTGCAGTGACTGCGTGAGTACGACGATTGTTCGCAGCATGCGGATCGTCGCCTTCTTTGTCTCGGCATTCGACTGCGCACCCGCCATTTTCCTGTTGTTTCTGAGCAACAAAAACAAATGTTTTCGCACAACGAAAGCAATTTTGCTGTCCGCGTTCTGGACAGGTAATGGCATTTCAAATAAAAACTGTTACAGACCTGTAAACTTCCAAACCAGTCGAATTGTCTGTGTAGCTAAATTTGAATGTGTACGACTCGATCACATCCTGAGGACAAAATGACCATCATTTCATGAAAACAGCGGCAAATTGGACTGAAAACTTCATACGAGCTTCAATGCCCAAGGAAGAGGGACGTACGTCTGGGTTGTTCGGATCCACGTAGATCTGAAAGCACAAATGGTTGGGTGAACGAAGATAGCACCAAACTGACAGACACTGAACATGTACGACGGGTTTTTAAAGCGAACCACTTACCCCAATGATCAACATCTTCAGCTGAAAAAGAAAAAGGGCGATCAAAGATTTGTTCCCCAGTTCTGTTGTGTGGAAATAACAGCGATTGATGTGCGCAAAATCTACTCACATATTTCTTGTCCAGAGCATCGAAGCACCCTTTGATCCAGCCGATTACCTGACAGGCTCCAGGGCAGTCCCCGCTGTCTCTCAACACCTTCAGAGCGAGGTCTGAAAAGGCGATGTTTGCAATTTCTCAGAACGGCGCCCATTGGACTGTACAAATAACGTCTCAAACGACTGAAACCTCAAGAGAAGTCCAACTGGTCACATCGCAATCAATCACTGGAGCTTCACACAATTCCCTCTTGAAGAAGGGAAACACAAACGCGCACCCTCGAGACACCTGTCAGCGAAGGCCCTCTCAGGAAAGATGCCGCGCAGGTAGGTGATGTTGGACACAGCGATTGCCAGCAGCTTCTTGACGAAGATGGCCGACTGCACTTCTGTCGTCTGGTCCGTCGGGAACATCGCCTGCCACTGAAAGGGAATGTTGTTCCACGTGAAATGAGGAAGCTGAGTCATTTATGATGTCCTCTCAAGACCACATTCAGGTTCACTTGTTTCTTCTTGCTGACAGCTGCATCAGGCATAGCAAATCCGGAGTCAGTCACAGAAGAAGGACCCTCTTTTCTGTCACGAAACGCTGTCATCTCTTATCCCTGTGGTCCTTGTCCAAACCTTGTCGAATGTAGATCCATTTAGACTCTGGTTTTTCTCCATGTCAACTCACCTCAGACTCCTGGGTTCTGTGCAAAGTCGCTGTTGCCATTTTGGCTGAAGACTCCTCGACCTGCAACTTCAAGCCTGTCAAAAATCAATGGCAAGAAACAATTTTCGCGATCTAAACATTGCAAATAAATTTTGCTCTCCGTCAGATCCAAACTACACAACCGATATTTGGAAATAAAAACTCAAATTACACTCCTAAAGCTTAACACTGTAAATTCAAAGTGAAATTGATGAGTTCAGATCGACACTGACCACAATAGGAAGCAAAACTGCTCACGGGAGTCGGTTGGTGAGTTTCTTGTGCTGCCTGCTGTCGTCTGCTCTGCTTTTCCCGCCCAAAGTTTTCGTGTCAGAGAAAATGTTTGGAACTTTCGTGAGTCGTTGTTTCAGCTGTCCTGTGTCTTCCAGGAACTAAATTTTGACTAAATGTGACGTCTTTGTTATGCCTAGATCTACATGTTTTTTGCGGAAAGTCTCCTCCCAAGTGTTGGTACGAGAAATTTTCTGTGAGCAGATCTATGTGATACTGGAGCGTTACACGGTGCCATTTCTCTTTGTGTGAACAATTTTCTGGCGACGGAAGTTTCCTCGGTTGCTAAGGACGACGGAGCAAAATAACCAGTCGAAACGTTCCAAAAAGCACAGCATTCATTTTCCAGCAAAAAATACGCTTCTACAGACAGCAAAGGTAGTCCGATCCAGTTGCAATTGCATGATAATTTGAAGTGATTTGTTTTTGATTGCCAGACCTGTACTTGTGCCACGACTTCGTTCGAATTCAATTTTGAATCGGGTGTTTCCACTTGAAGTCATGACGAACCCCGACGAGCCATACTATTGCTCGCAGCAAATTGATATTCCTCCCGAGCTTCCTGACATCCTCAAACAGTTCACCAAAGCTGCTATTCGAACTCAACCCAAGGATGTTCTCACCTGGTCAGCCGCCTATTTCAGGTTTGTTTGGCTTTGTTCTCGACTAGACTAGTTCTCCGCTTGACTTGAGATGTCTTCTTTTCCACCGACAAGCCTGGCTGTTGTTGTAGTCTTTCCGTCGTTCCAAGCGTGTGTGAAAGAAAAATCGACCAGCTTTCTGAAGAGAACGCTTCTCATTTTCACTATTGGATGTGTGTTTAACGCAAGAAGACCTCATGCTTCAGGGCTCTGGCCAACGGGGAAACTCCACCAGTGAAAGAGCGATTAGAAATGCCAGTTGCCACACAAAAGACAGACACGGGCCTCACCGCAGGAATGCTCAGAGTCCTGCACAAACAGGTAAACGGAAGTGAAGGCTTGTGACGACAGATGAGAAAAGTATAACGTATCGTCTTGGTTCTGCCAGTCCCCAAACAATTCTTGTTGAGACGATATCTCGTAACTGATGGCACGATTTCCAGCTTGTTATTTTCGTTTGTGTAGTTGGGTCCCAAGAAGCGGGTTCCGATCGGCATGATCGAGGACAAGTGGCGCGATCTGGCGCTCCCGAGGGAACTGTTCGACGAATTGTCGCGACTTGGCGGTTTCGAGGGGCAGGAGGTCGAGTGGTTGAGGTTCTTCGCTCTCGCTTGCTCTTCGCTGGGAGAGGTGGGCTTCACCTTAGTTTCGTGAATTTGGTTTTGCCATGTAAGATGAGAACCATTCACTGAAGCAAATATTTCGGCGAAACCGAGGAACGCACCGAACCAACTTTGCTTCTTTGCAGAACATCTCGGACGCGATGCAGACGGTGTGCGACATCTTGACGGCGGACCCGGAGGGCGGCGCGGCGCGCATCCCGTTCCCGCTCTTCACAGACATCTACCGTTACCTCGCGTCTATCGACGGCGACATCCCCGCGCAGCACGTCGATCACGTCCTTGAGCATCTCAAACGTGACGTGTACGTATGACCTGCAGTCAAACTATAGTTGTCTACTGACCAATTGACCCGACGACCTTCAGGCCACAGGACACAAAATGTAGTGTCTGCCACGAGAGAAAGCGTGAGGCACAGTGGATCGTCATCGTCTTTATCGGCTGAGCACAATCTTCAGTGACGGGTACTTCTCGCGATCGTGCTTCACTGAACATGAGGGCCGTGCGTTCAGTTAGGGTTCAGCACCGCGGGCAGTGGGGCGACTGGGAGATCGGCTCACGCAGTGGTCGACGAGTGATTTCAACGCGTGTCAAGGACTTCATGAGGACAGTTTTGGTTGCAAGGTGTCGAGAGCTTTAGCTCGAGACACTGTGCAACCAAAACTGTATAAATAAAGTTTTTTAGCGTTGAAATCTTAAGTCGACCAACCAGTGCATCGACTGACTGGGTCGACCACCTCCCATGATATTGAAGTCATGTCTACCTGACTGAAGGCAGTCTTGTACACACGTGCAAATTGTCAACTGGGACACTTACATGTTTTTTTCACATGTTGTTTTGCAGTGTGCATGTAGTCTTTTCTTGGAATCGATGTGTTTTTGGGTCAGCGCTCAGTGGTGCGTGTCGACTTTCCCGGACATTGGCATTTCAGCTCTGGTGTTCATTGTGATAACATAAAGTTCTGCTTGGTTCATTTCAAAATTTTCATGACACTTGTTTCAAATTAATTTTGTTGCATCTAACACAACAATGGCAAGACGTGACAGTAGCGGTTTTGTAGTGGAAAGCGATAGCTCAAATGATGAGTGTGTTGACATCACTGGTGTCAGCCATGACAGCACCATGCACAAAATCTCGTTCGATCCTGAAATCGAGTAAGTTTCACGGTTTTAAAGCGACATCACATTCTCTTTTGCAAGTAAATATATGAGGAACTCATTTGAGCAAGTGACTACCATGTTATTTTTTGGAAATGTGTCACTAAAAATGTGATTTTTTGGTTTTTCAGTGGGGCGTTCACGTCGACGCAGACGCTCGTTGACACACAAGAAACGGTGGCTGACTTTCATCTCAACGCTTTCTCCATGATCTCTGACAACGACTCTGAAGCAGACCATAACACTTCTGATGACGGTGAAGTTGAAGAACTTGAAACTGTGAACTCAAAACCACTTTTCAAGGAGTACATTCCGGGCGAACCCGACAGTGATGACGACTACCAAGGACTTGTGCCTTACGTGGATACCGACGATGAAACCAACACCTCCGCCTCTACAAACTCTGCAATCACACCTGAAGAAAATCCTCAGTGCTACAAACAACCTGTCAGTGAGTCTGAATTCAAAGATTTGCAAGGTAAAACTTTCGCTCCCGCGACAAACAAAAAGATTGGTTGGGCTGTGAAGTTGTTCTGTGACTGTCGCAAATCTCGTTTGGAAAAGAATCTTGGTGGTGTTCAGATTGAAAACAGCGACATTCTTGACCCAAAGGTTGATGTTGATTATTTGAAGAACACCATTTGCTTGTTCTTGAGTGAAGTCCGATGAGCTGATGGTCAAGAGTACCTAGGTCCTTCTCTGTACAACATTGTCATGATGCTTCAACTCCATTTTGATCGGCAAGGCAAAACTTGGAAACTGTTGGACGACCCACAGTTTTGTTGCATCAGAAACACTCTCAATAATCTGATGAAAAAAAGGTCTTTGGAAAGAATCACAAAACCAGTCAAAGCAGCGGAGCTGATCACTTTGGAGGACAAAGAGACTTTGTCGGGTATGCATGTGTTGGGTGAAGATGAGCCTGATAAACTCAGAGACACATTGTTGTTTCTGGTTGGGTTAATATTCGCTCTGAGGGGTGGAAAGGAGCACAGATCTCTGAGGGCACCCGGTTTTGACCCCCAAATTGTCGTCAAGAAGAACGAGTCCGGTGTGAAGTTTCTGGAATACACCGAAGATTTTCACTCGAAGACCAACCATGGGGGTATCTCAGACCGCAAACATCAGTCAAAAGTTGTCCATGCATATGGCCATTCATGCCAAGAGAGAAACATTGTGTACCTGTTTGAGAAATACGTTTGCCTCTTGCCCCAAAGTGGCAAAAGTGATGCTTTGTACAAGTACGCTGCAACAGTCTCAAAAAGAAGTCCTCAAACTTGGTATGTCGACAAACCTGTTGGGATCAACGTGCTGAGTAAAACTGTAGGCAATCTCATGTCAAGGATCGGCAGAGAGGGAAGATTTACCAACCATTCCCTTCGGGTTTCCGCGGCCACTCACATGTTCAACGATGGCATAGAAGAACAGGTTGTGAAAGAGAAAACTGGTCATCGTTCTGACGCCGTACGCATGTACAAACGCACCGCTGAACACCTTCTTGTCAGTGCAGAGAAGGCTGCAATTGGCGATGACAGGCCCATTAGGGGCAAGTTTGATCATGATCAGGAGCCTGTTGAACTCCAAGTTGTGTCGGACAAACCCAGTGTTTCTGGGACACAGAAGTTGGTTGATGTTCTCAAGTATGTAGACACGGCCGCATCGACCGTCAAACGGGTCAAGTTTGAAGTTCAGTTCCATGAGAAGCAGTAAAAAACTGCATCAAGTTCATGTTGATTTGCATTGTTGACTACTCTTTTTCATGTCACAGTTGTGCCACTACTTATTCAGTTCATTAAACATGTTGATTTGCAGTCAGAACACTGTGTTTGTCACTTGCATTGACGACTGACCAGTCGGCACATGCTCCGTAAACAGCGCGCGTGGACAAGACTGCCTTCAGCGGGGTAGACCTGAAGAACTCATGCCAATCCCGTTCGTGTTTCTTTGCAGGGACAAACAGGAGGGAATGGTTCAACCAAAAAATTTCAAGAGCAAAGACTGCCCGCCTTTGTCTTGTCCCGCTGCCTCGTCATAACTGGATCGAGGGAACACAAAAAGGTCAAACAGCGCTTCGACAAAAGTCAAGCTGTGTCTTCGTGAGTTCGTCTTCGTTGAAACTGTTCTGCAAACTTTCACAGATCTACGCAAACTGGAACAAAAATATGCTGCAGCTGTGTTATATCTCATGTTCAAAACGTTGAAAAAAAAAGAGAAAACACTATTTTTAAGTGGAAGAAACTTTGTTTGTTTTCTAGCGCGCGGTCCGGCTCTGCCGGTAGGACGTGCGCTTGTTGTAGTCACCATCAGTCTGTATGTGTGTATGTGGTCACTTTTGGTTGAGTTCACAAGAATAATTTTTGGGCCATTTTAGAAAATTTTGAAATTTTTCTAAATTTGGCCATTTCCATGGGGTAACTCAACTGTGGCAAAATTTCACCAGAATGATTTTCAAGCCATTTTAAGCAACTTTCATTTTTCAGCCATAGTTGAGTCACCCCCCCTGCAAATGGCCAACTGGCCAACTCAACCATGGTCAAAGCTTGGAGACAACTTCGTGCTGAAACTTCAAACTTGCCAGGTAAACTCTGGTCATGGTCCTGCATGTGCATAGTGAAACAGCACAAATAGGTCACACAGTGCAGTGACTATCTTGGGTAGAATTCCATACTCAACTATTGCCATAGCTCAGAGATTACTTCATACAGCAACTTCAAACTTACCAGATAAACTTGTCTCATAAGTCTCCATGTGCATGAGTGAAATGACATGTAGGTTGCACAGTGCAGCCTCCATCTTGGATTTTGTGCTGGGGGTAACTCAACTGCTGCCACAGCTCAGAGATGACTTCACACAGCTGCTTCAAACTTACCAGGTAAACTTGTCTCATGGTCCCACATGTGCACAAATGAAATGGCATATGCAGGTCATGCAGTGCAGTAGCTATCTTGGCTTTTGTGCTGGGGGTTACTCAACCATGGCCTTGCTAAAAGATGACTTTGTGCAGAAACTTCAAAGTTTGTAGCTAGACTCAGGTCATGTTCCTGGATGCACATGAGTGAAATGGCATATGTAGGTCACATGGTATGGTAGCCATCTTGGGTGAAATTCTGTACTCAACTGGGGTTGGGGGGTTGGGGAGGGGGAACAGGGGTTAGGAGGGGGCAGGGGACATTTCAGCCACTTTGCCATATACTGCACTACCACATAGTGCTTCGCCCTTAAGGGACTTCACACAACATATGTAGGTCACACGGTGTGGCAGCCATCTTGTGTTGGGGGGGGGGGTAACTCAACTGACCATTTGAGAAACTGACTGGCCATAGGAGACCACGCGCTTTTTAGGCGATAGCCTTCTTGTTGTGGGAGAAGGGACCATCCAGTCACAAGGTCCTGCAAGACAGCACATGCTGACACTCTTCAACACCCGTTCTTTCCACCCCTTTTCCATCGTTTCCTTCCTTGCACACCGGCAGCTGCGGACTTTGGCGTTTCTGAACAAACAAGGAAACAGGAAATTATATTTTTTGTATTATATTTTTAACTTTTAATGAAAAAACAAGTACATGTATTACATTTCTTGACTGGTAATAGTAAAGGACTTTCTTCAATGAGAATTGTCATATTTATGACAAACCAAAGGAACAAGAAAACGATTCATTACAAAATAAAACAGTGAGGAACGAACAAACGCAAATTGGTATGTCACACAATATCAGCTACAGCAGGTTCCGTAGTTTGACATGAGCAATAATCACTTGGTACTGTGTTGTGGGCGCGAAACGAAACAAGCAGAACAACGTGCAGTATCATGACCTTGACCCTGGGTCACCTTGACCTAATTAGCAAATAATATCCTCCAAACATGTATGTGAGCCACTGTAATATAAATGGTACACCACTGAAAAGGAGACCTGATGTTCTGATTTTCATCACGAAATCTCACGTCGCATCACCGATTTCCCCTTCTGTAGCAGAAAGCACCCACCCCATTGCAGCCACTACAATTTGCAGAGTCCGCTCCCTTTGCAGGTCACATCAAGCTTTTCTTGAATGTACAGTCACATGGGAGAAACTCAAGATCGCAATTTGTGCTGCCCATTGGCGTAGCAATGGGTAACACCTTCGAAACCACGTGATGAAAACGAACAACTGTGAATGGATGAAACATCATGTTACGTGCAGTACAGTGCCGTTGCGTTGAGAAAACATCATGTTTTTTTTTGTTTCCGACTTGCTGATGTTGAAAGCAACAACCAAATTTCACATGCCCGTGTTTGTCCATTTTAAGATTGGGAAACGGGTCAATTTTCCAGTCAAAGGCAGCAGTGCGAGGGAACGCTGGAGCCTCCCAACCGCGCAGGGCGGAAGGGTTCGTGCTGCGATCACTGACCTCAAACTGACCCACAACGCCAAGGGACAAGTTGTGCTCGACTTCAGTGTGAACTGCTTGGTGTGGAAGCCAAATGGTCTCGAAATTTTTAGCACCCCGGAATGGAACCCGTGGAATGGTGAGCAGAAAACCCCCTTCCTGCTGTACGTACGTGTGCTTCTGCAGGGCCGGGTCGCAGTACTGTTGGACTGGCAGGGCAGTTGAGGAATGGTTTGAGCAATTGCATTGTTATTTCACAGTATTGTACGTGACTGTACACTTGAGTGTGCGTAGTTTGTTGTGGGGAGTAGACTGGGCCCGACCCTTCAGAACGACACATGCTCGCAGAGGAATCTTTTGTCACAGACCCGAACGGTGCAACTCTAGCACCAATGACGATGGATCTACTACCGGTGAAACACGTTGGCAAGTTTAACCTGGTGCAAGCGCAACAAGTGAACTAAGCATTGCATTTTCACGCTGTGCATTTGGTGCTGTGCGTGGTCGCACGTTTGGAGCTCAATTCACACAACTTTGTTGGATTTTGTGTCCAGGAGACGACAATTTGGCAACAGGACAGCAAGCCATTTTGTGGAGTATGTACACAGTAGCACCTTACGTTGTAACAGACACTGTACTGCGCGAACAACTTTTCACGTTTCACAAATTGGTTCGTCTTGATCAACAGAACATAATTCCACATTGACGGCTTCAAATCAATACTTTTGACGCGTGAATTTTTGAGACACATAAAAACGAATTGAGGCAATACAATGATCGTACTCGGGACTCCCTGGAGCCCTGAATCCTGGGCGCTTGCTCGCAACAGAACATTCAACATAACGTAGTTTTCCTATGATTAGTTCCTTTTACGCTATGTAGGTACGATACATCTTCGCCGCTACCGGTCAAGTAACTAGTTTTTGAGTAACACATATTTATATCCTTCTTCATAATATTTACATATTTCTCATTAGTATGTACAAGTCATGATTCGTTATGAATATTTTGTAGTAAGAAATAGTAATAATGATATTTTAATAATACAGATACGTCCTTTTTCTTGTTAAGAAGAGGCAACAATTATTTTAATATTTTGGGCAAAACATAATGTACCCCACACAACACTGAATTCTTAGTATCTTTTGGAGCGAGTGAGAGAGGGGAGAAAAACCAATTCTAAAAAATTAGATGCTTTTAAAATGACAGGATGAAAAATGTTGCATTGTTTTTGTACATTATAAAGGTTTTATCATGGAGTGTAAAGGCTGTGTGAAACGTGTTGAGCAAACCAGTTTTGTTGCACAAAACTGGCATGCCCTGCCCGTGGTTGGTGCACGTAGTGAATCAGAATCGGCGTGGCCCGTTCACTTGCTTCTGAACGGAAGACTACACTCCCGATGGCAGAAAGTCGAAAGTTGTGAGCAGAGAAACATAGCAGTGGAAACAATTCTAAATTCCAACGTGAAAAAAACCACTGGAACCAAGGTTGTTCTTTTGTTGGTCAAATAACAAGTGCCAAAGACAACGACGTGTAAACAAAAGGAAAAATCAGAGAACAGATGCAGCAATGTTGTGGGTTGGAGGTTGAGACGGGGAACAATTTTGAAGCGTGTTCTGTGGGGGCAAGGGCTTCTGAACCACAAATGTCATGAAATACCTACACAAGTGAATGTTTCAGTGTCTTTTTTTCCCGTTTCTAATTTTCCTAGAAAAGAGAACATCGACTTGCAAAAAGTCGATGCTTGCAGGCTGAAACGACCTCAAGCGTTCCAGCTTGTAGTAGAGTAAGAATTTTCTTTACACCACTGATAGAAAAATTTGTACACGATGAATTCTTTAACTACATGTTCTTCAAGGAAAAAACTGAGCATTCATTTTGTGGATTATACAATGTACATAGTCACTGTTGCTTTTGGTAAGCAACACTGCTCACTGTAGAAAAAGACGCACTGATTTCGAGTTGGGAACCGTGTGTTGAAATCAGTTTGTACACAGTGCACCATCTAGTCTTAGGTTTACTTGCTGTTGGGGTTCTTCGACGTTTTGATGAACAATGTGTTTTTGCCTACAGATGAAGTATGCACGTGCGTGTGTGTGTGTGTGAATGGTATGAGAAATGATGACACCCTCGCTCAGTGACTCGAATCTGATCCGTGCACGACATGTGGCATTCTGGAATCGGGAGACGTGAGGCAGGGGTGGTTCCGCGATTGAGCAAATACCCCGTGTCCCTCAGTGTACTCAGTGACACTACAAAAAACAAAGGAACTCCAGCAGTACAGTGTACTTACTGCATGAGCCGTTCACCTAAATCTAAAAATCCGATTTCAACTCAATCCTTGACTAATTCTGCTGAACCGTGGCTGGTTCGTGAAAACGGGTTGACCGGTTTTGGCTTGCCTGGAACGAGAGACTGGCCGTTGGTGTCAGACGCAGGTCTCAACAACGAAGTCAGTCCACGCTTGGTTTTTCTGAAGAGATTCATCATCACAGGGACTAAATAGGATGGCTGGGAACCCTCCTCACCAAACAGCCACGGTTCAACAACTGAAGAAAGCCACACACTTAAATCACATAGTGATCATAATTACAGTTGGCAACCACCGTTTTCACACAGAACCCCCGTCTCCCCTGTTGAAAGCCACGTGCCGTGCACTGTTGCGCAGATTCGACCTCCACATATCACATTCACACGGTTATGATTCGATCACTAGGCAATGGACACGCGCTACGTAGCTACGTCCCTCGTGTTGACAACGACGACACCGCGGGTTAGTAGTTGCACTGTACAGTGTTTCTCCTCCCTCTGGTGCAGGATTCAGTGTCCCTCACGGGATGCACGTGGAAACGAAGCACAGAAACTAACACCGTATGAAACAAAGGACAAAATCAGAGCGAAAAGCAAACAAATTGTGTTTCATTGGCACTTCATCATGGTGACTGGGAACCGAACAACTGGCGAGTAAGTTGCAAAATACTTCTGATGAGGTCGAAGAAAACATTTTTTTAAACAAATGTCAAATGCCCAGAACACAAAATGTGTGATCAAGGAACAATACTGTCCACTAATGAGAGATTCAAATGAAAAAAAAACCAAACTGATCTGCACCAGAGGGGGCCAGCAGTCCCTCCCACCCAAGTCACGTGGTTAGAGAAACGGGTCATGTGGTCTCGCAAGCGCACATGCATGGAACGTTTGATGTCCTGGGTTTTTAAGTCTGAAGAACATTTCACACAGTAGCGGTCAAGTGATCCAAGTTTGTACACTTTAGGTTCACAGTAGTGCAGTTCACAAACAGCAGAGACACGAATGGATTTGACTGTCCTGTTTCTTGGGGTCCCGTGGCACAATGACATCACTTGCTTCATCGAAGTGGGACGAACCAGAAAGAACCATTGCACGGCAACTGGTTTTGTCAAATATTCACGAAAACAAGCAACCTACTTAGAGGCAGGAACTGAGTTTTTCACGATTTCAACTGTTTCATCATGATTGCATCGATTGTTTTGTTCTTTTTTACCCCACCATGTTGCAGATGTCCCGCGCAAGATTCAGTCTTGTGGCCACCAATTGAGTTTTCCAACCAGCACGCCTGTCGACAAGCGAATGCCAGAAGGTCACTTGCATCTGACAATGGAGACTTTTCAGTTCGCAGTGCGCGGACTGCATCACGGTACAAATACTCAGGAGATATCACAGTTGGAGAGACGACTAGAATTCTTGCCACACACAAGTTCAACCCGTTATGTTCGCCGGAGCCACAAGGCTGATGGTACAGGCACCACCGAGACATGATTCTGAATCTCAAAACACAAGCCAAGTGTTTGAGGCGGAAGCTCAGAAAGACTGATCAAATTCAATGAACACTGGACTGACAAGGTTTATGTGGATGTCCTGGCAAAATGTTCACTTTCAGAGATTTCGACAGAAATTTTCTGATTTTCTTTCTCGCTCAAAGAACTCGTCGGTGCTTGCATCGTCCAGCCGGCGGCACGAAGAAGAAAGGATAGAATGCAGTGAAACTACAAGGTTTGAAAACGGAACACTATTTCGTTCAGGTCATGCACAGAAAGCTTCTGACGTTGGGGTGGATGGGGAAAGGGTGGGGGTGGTGGAGTGGACGAAGGCGGAGGGGTAGGGCGGGGCCGGAGGAGGGGTTGTGTGAGTTGCCACACGCGGAGAAAGATGCAGTTCAAGTTTCACACGTAAAGGCTTCGTAGCGAGTTCAACAGCAGACCAACTTCGATACACACAATCGCGTCCAAAAAGCAGCGTTTCGGACACACAGCACGCGTCAGGTGTTGCATCGTGCTGCAAACGGGCATCATTGCAAACGAGCATTTGCGAAGCAGCAGCGCCCAGTGACTTGTGCAGAGACGCGATGCACCACCTATCCAGAATGAACAGGACCTGTGCACAGCAGCAACTGCATCTTCACTTCACAGCCTGTGCTCGGACAACGCGATTCTTTGTGAACGCAATCGTGTGTTCAAATTGCCCTGCAGAAAGGCATATCGGCACTATTACACATCCTGTCGCAGCGACAGCAGAATGCACATGTCTGAGAAATGACTGTACCCTCTGAAGTAAAATAGAGGTTTTGGCGTACAAAATCTGAGGTCTGGGAACGGGAGGAGCAAACTGCGCATGACCCCCAGAAAAAAGTTCATCGTCAATTTTAACCTTGCACCTTCGCCACGAGCTACCAAGATCACACTTTTGAAAAGGGTCACACAGACTTGACGCGTGGGTCTACAGATTCTGTGCAAAAATGTGGTATGTCTTCAGTTTTCGCACGGGAAAAACGAACTGCTTAGCGTTCGTCCCCAGTCTGGCCGCGACGGTAACTCATCGGGTTTGCAAGACAACAAACTCAAGCACGCCACACCGCAGAAATGACAAGCACAGACGTCCTGTTTTGAATGTTTGGAAACTTGGAAAGAAATAACACGGTTACACACTCAACCCAAACATGACTTCTTTGGTCCTGTTGACCTGTGCTCCCAAACGGCCCCACCCTGTTGTGCAGTTGTAACATAAAAACAAACCTACGCCCATCGAAAATTCTCGAATGGAGTTTTTAAAGAACACGAGTTCCAGACATTTGGTCACTTTCAGATTCCAAAGCAGAGTCCTGTCCACTCTGCTATGACCCCAACCTTCGCCCCGTGAAATGATTCGATGAATGAATGACAAGAAATAACCTGGCATGGAGGGACCTACACATTGACACGTATAAAAATGTATAAAATATAGGTTTGAATTAATACTAGTTGCTAACGTACACAACGCATGCCCTCAGCATGTGCAGAACTGTCATTGAGCATTTCATAATTATGGTTTCTCTTCCAATTTGCTACACAACTGGGTCACTCCTCAGTGCAATTGGGTCAAAACAACGTCACATTTTGTCATCGTCAGATTCATCATCCTCACACACGCGTGCACATTTGTTGAGATTTTCCTTCAATTTTAATACTTGATTTTCCTCATCTTCAGAACAACGTTCGTCACCACACGGATGCACAAAATACATCTATCGCACTGACAAAGCAAGCACGGTGTAGAAGAAGAAGAATCTGTAAAAGTAAGCAGAGAAGTTTGATTTCTTTCTGCTTGAGAAGGTTCAATGCCAGCACAGAAATGGTAGATTTATCTTTGAGAAAACTTGTCCACCGACCGGTTTGAATTGAGAGTTGTTCTGAACAGTGCACCAAAGATTATGCATGACGTCAGAATTTTTGCGATCAGAAAGAGAAAGACACCGGTAACATGGCAACAACAATGAGACGTGGGGTAACTAGGCAACGATCCCTAACAACGTCCAAACGATGAGATTCTACCTGTGACTAAGAGCACACAAAGACGGCTCGATTCCACAACAAAAACTCTGCACACCTTCTGAGCTTCAGTTGAGAGGTTTGGGAAGGGAAAACTGTTGTAAACAGCTGACGAAATTTTGTAAAATAGGTAAACGAGTCCAGACGATCCCCTTCCTCAAATAGAGATTCAACAATATCTTTGACAAGGTAACAACTTTTGCAGGTTTCACCAATGACCAATTTTCTGTGAATTCCAGTCTCCCGTCTTCCCGTCTGGCTTTTTTCGCAGTTCCCTGCCCTGCCCACCCAGCGATTATTTTCAGTCGAAAAGTGTCCCTGGTTTGTGCTTGTCAGATCACTTGGTACTGAAAACGAAGGTCCAAAACGCTCTGCGTTTGAAAATCATTTCTGTTCGCAATCTGAAGACACAGAGAAAGGGTCAGCTGGCATTGCTAACAACGACTAACACAGAAATCCAAATTGCTTTGCGGTTTTTGTTTGCAATCACACACATTCACACTCTGACACACACAATCCCAAGTGGATGAAGAAAGGTTTGGTGCGAAATCTTGAGAAGCTGAGGCAGACTCGATTCTCGCTGCTCATTGGTTGGTTCCAGGGCCTCCGACTCCTTCCGTTTCGTGGGAAAGGCTTTGTCCTCCGCCGAGGGTTCCTTGGCCATTTCCCTGAAAAGAGACCCCACTACAGATTTCAAATTCACACTTGTGTTGAGTCCCAATCATGTGCAATGAGAGACCTCGCTTCTCGTCTGACGTTTTGACTCGACAAAAGAAGTGGAAATTTTTCAGGAGAAAGGGAAAAGTATTTCAGGCTGTGTTTAGGTGTAGGTTCCACTTGGTACTCACAACCGCTCCGACGAGATGCGCGTCACGTCACGTGGCTGTGACGTCACACGTCCAGGTCCTTGCCGTCAGGGCTGCTGCTGCTGCTGCTGTTGCCGGGTATCACATGGGGTTGTCATGGAATGTCTTCAGTTTCACCTTGTATGTTCGTCTCACAGGGCAGCGTCAGCCTGCGCCTTCCTTCCTTCCTTCCTTCCTCGCGTGTTGAGCCTGTAACGACCCAAGGAGACTCATTATCATGACTACCGCTCGGGAAGGTCTCTCGCCATGTGACTTCTGAGCAGCTTCCACGGATGCCGCGAGTCCTGCTGCCGTTGCCACTGCAACGCGAAACCTGAAATACGAGAAACACATCACCATGAAAATGCTTCACCAGTAAACAGGAAAATGGCTGTCCAGGTTTGCCACGAGCAGGGAATATTTTCAGTCCCCCATGTCGGACGCAGGATTGGTTGACGAGGGGGCAGGGCATGAGCGACTCCGGTCTCAGCTGATGTCTGACTGTCAGGAACGCGAAGTTGTGAAAGAGAACAAGTAGATTTTCAGGGTTTGGAGACCCTAACTTGGCAAACAAAATGTGACACCTGAGATGTGAAAACAAATTGGAGTCAGGAAAGCTAGGGTCCTGAACTAACCGGAAGCCTCCGCCTGTTACGATGTCCCCCATTGAGCATTCACGCAACTTGCTGTTTGTGTGTGTGAAACTGATTGTACATTGTCCGAGGAAGTCTGTGCATGTTGTTTGTCTCTGCTTGATACGTATATTCTGATCAGCTTGTGCAATATTATCAGAGTCTCTTCTTTGTGCGTGCACTGAAAGAGAACACCTCAGTCTCTGAGGACGTGACAGGGGGCAGGCATCCACTGTGAGGAAACACAGTTGGATTCTGTTCGGCACAACACAGTGCTTTGAGGCACCACGTGAAAACACCAAACGTTTCCGTTTTACATTGACTCACAGAGGCATTGTAACAACAAAACATACAGGACCACCAAGTTCACACACGGAACGACACCATCCCGAAAGGTCCAGATTGAAATTGGTTTTGTTTGGAGTTGTTTTCGTTCTCATCGCAACATCTTTTCTTGTCCAACGAACATGTGCGGATTGCAAGTGTTAAACATCTGGTCAACTTCTCCATGCATCGTCCGCAGAGTCCAGGGGGTGCACAAAGTTGGACACAGCTTTTCAAGACTTGATACGGTCAAGTGTTTTCCGGGACAGAGGTTTGGGTCTTCTGAACGTTACTGCGTCAAAAATGAATTGGCAACTTGTGCAGCATGCAGCATGAAGCGAACTATTTCAGTGGACTTCAAGTCTTGGTCTGTCCAGGATTCCTCCCATATTCGCCAGCCAACAGCAACACGCTCCTGGTGTACGGGAACCGACACAGAATCCAACACACGGCAGCAATGCCCCAAACCCCCTCCTGTGCTTTCAGGAATGGGTTTCACTTTTTCCCATCCGTGCTGTTTTCCAAACAAACCAACATTTGGACAAATTTACTGGGCGTCGTAAAAAAGTAAGTCCTGTCAACAGCTCTCTCTGCTTCAAGTGTGCGGTGGGCAGGCAGCACACTGAAAACACCGCCCCAAACCAAGTGTCGTTTTGACACCGTTACAACCTCTGACGAACGTAGAAACGGCGATGAGCAGTTTACCCTCCAACCAGACCACGGGCTCATGAGCTAGACACAGGAAACTCGAACCTTGCGGCCGTGGCCGTAATTCGATCCAATCAAACGGAAATGCAGTCAACAGCTTGCACTTTGCACAGCGCCCTTGTTCATGTACCGTCCTTGACTGTAATGCAAGGCATGTACATGTAACAGCTGCAAACACATCACCAGCGCCTATTTTTGAAGCTCTTCAGGTGAATAGTGTTGCATAGTGAACATTGCTGGACTACGACGCCGCACAGGGAACGCAGCTCTACGTTACGCAATTGCACCAGAGGGACAGACAGACAAACAGACAGACAGACAGACAGACAGACAGACAGACAGACAGACAGACAGACAGACAGACAGACAAACAGACAGACAGACAGACAGACAGACAGACAGACAGACAGACAGACAGACAGACAGACGGACAGGTGTGAGGCACACAGACTAATGACCTGCTCTGGTCCTTTCTCAGTTGTTTTCCCGTGGCTTGCTCGTTGTGTATATTTTGTGAGTGAAAACGAAGACCTTTTTGCGATGCATGGAAATTTATTTCTACATCTTAAACATCTCAAAGCAATCCTAACAAACAGCTAAACTGTTGCCAAAATGTAAACAACTGGTTGTCCGAGGCTTATTGTTCGAGTAGTATGACAGGCTGTCAGTTGTTGAAAGGTGAGTGCGGGGTTTGCCGGGGACCACACCGGCCACGTTGCCACGCAAAAATCACCTGGGTTTTTCACTCGCATTCGCATCTACATTCAGTCAAATCCAGGGGCCTCAAAAAGATTGTTCAAACAAAGATGACTGCACAAGCTAAAAAAATGGCGTCTGACGACGTCCGCGGTGATTCGAACTATCCCCCAGAAACAGATGCAAATGGCGGAGATGTCATGTGATCACATGCTCTAGAAACTGAAAGTCCCAAACAGTGTGAACAAAAAAAAAGAGACCATATCTCATTTTTCATACCCACCAAGAATCAGTGACAAAAGTTAAAAAATTTTCAAGAAATAAAAAAGTCAAAAATGTACTTTTGTGATTCTGAAAAAAATAAACATAATTGATCCACAAATGAATACCACCAAGTTAGTTGTAATGACTTTGCCAAACTACCATGAAAAGGAATTC
>JAAUXT010046416.1_pt1 | contig 19848 bp, 21 predicted proteins | sample 7278171 | NCBI WGS metagenome assembly JAAUXT01 (sample SAMN14350112, study PRJNA611818) | marine sediment metagenome | isolation source: surface marine sediment (1.8m) | place: French Polynesia: Moorea | collected 2018-08 | reverse complement strand
CCCCCCCGCCCGCCTGTCGCGCCGGCACCCCCGGGCGTCGCCCCTTAGTTGGTGGGTGTTTCCGTTCATTTGTATTGTTTTCTCTCACAGTCTGGGGGCGCGCGGGGGGGGGGGGGGGGGGCCCCCCGACTACAGCTCTCGGGCGGACCCAGGTGCAGCCGAGGATTTGGCCACCCAGAATCCCCATGCCCTTCCAATTTTGCTCGACGGACAAAATAATTTGTGTTTCTTTTGAACACCGGACCTCATCGCGGATCAGCTGGACGCTTGTGACGCTTGTTGTCGCTTTGTTCTTGTGAATCCAGCATGAATGATTCAACAGGCTAATGAAAGGCAAATGTTTGCGTGAGTCGCAGAGGCGAAGACCTCTTGAACCTGGGTCCTGATTACTATGGGTTCTGAACCCCTCGGGAAATTCGGAAAACCTGAGTTTGATGATTTGGGGTCGAGGTGCATGGAAAGACTTTGTCTTTCTCCGCTGTGAACTTTCAGCGGATCCCAGATCCAGTCATTTCTAGGGTCTGATCCTGGAGAGTCTCTCAGATTGAGTGTGATGAATTCAACAAGGAAAAAACGAACTTTTAGACTTTCAGCTATTTTGTGGGGAGGGGAGACCCAGGGCCCCCTTCCTCAATCGATGAAGCGTCGCACTTGCCCGACGAATCCGAGCTAAGTTTTTCTGTGCAGGTCCTTTGTTCAAGTCCTCAGGGAATGAGTTTATCTGAGGCCAACTTTGAACAAAGCAAAGTATCTTCCCCTTTTGCCCGTGGTATGATGTAAGAGCACAGACCAGGGGCTCGAAGCCTTTGGTTGTTTGCCCAGAGGTTCAAGAGGGGCAAGAATCAAAGCAAGTCTGGGCGAAGCTCCAACACTCATCCATCAGGCCCTGCAACCTCCTCCTCGTCTTGGGTGCGGGGGGGGGACGGAAAACATAACAGATTGGAGAAACAAGAACGTTGAGGTGGGAGGCACCAATTCCCGAGTCATGCGGATGTCGCGTGAGCGCGTCTTCCACTCCGCGACACGGCAGAACGGATTTGGTGTGCTCAGAGTGGGTGCGTGACGCCTTGGTGTGCAATGATTTGGAGAAGATTCAGTGTGTGAGAAGCTGAGGGTTCGGTATGGGTGGATTCAGTGTGCACGAGTTTGGCTTGCCCAGGCTTGGTATGTGCGTAGACATAGTGTGCACGCAAAGTTTTCGCTGTTTCGCTGACCTGCCCGCTCTCCGGCGGCCGACCAAAATCAGGCAAATCCGACTTATGCACGAAACCTGTTTGCACACAGCTGGCTGTGATTTACATCTCCAGTTGGGATCCCAGGGGATCTGGCGGACCGAGGGCTAAACTTGAAGCTGAGTCCATGAAGAGGGTGCTCAGCCCGCCAGGGGTGGACCCCAACCAGTTCCTGGTTCCACTCCTGTTCTGCCTTGCTGCACGTTTCAATGCCAGAGAGACCACCTTTCCAACCCTTCTAGGCTTCCTCGAGGCTGGGTTCCCTTTTGATGTACCTTTGTCACAGCTGCAGCTCCCAGCCTCAAATGACTGATTTATGAGCGCAAAGTTTCCCCGAGTCCCAACAGAATTGATCGGGGGCAGATCTTGGGGAACGAAAGGGACCGGCCGTCGTACTTCCACCCCAGCCAACAAACAAAAATCACCCCTTCATTTGTTTTGTGGCACAGACGTGATTTTTGGTTTCACGTTCGCAATTTTCTAACTTTAGTAGGTCCCCCAAATAGTGAGCTCAGGGGGAGGGGAACAGCCTGATAAGGCCCTTGATCAGGTAATGTTGACACAAGTATTGATACCTGTTTTCGAGATCATCGTATCTTGGTGCATTGTTCACTTTCTCTTTCTTGTTCGGCAGTCACGACAGGAGAACATTTGATGAATCGATTTCAGCTCGTTTGTCCGACCCGATGCAATGGATCCAAATCTGATTCCCACCCCCCAAAAAAAAAACACTCGCGCGCGAAATCGTTTGCCATTGTTTTGAAGTGAACTGTTTTCAAAATGGATATTGAGACCCCCATTGACCCCCCAACTTCAATCCTGGACCCACAATGTGAGCAGAGTCCGGTGCAGAAAAGAGTGCTGCTGTTCGTTGTGGACCATGTACCGTAGACCGTGGAACGTGGTAATTCATGAGGTGAGCCACGGCAATGTGAAATCAAGAACCAAGCAGTGGACCCTTCTGAGCCCAATTAGTGCACGGTCCCGAGAGCAGAAACCAAGCCGTAGAACCGTTTGGGCTCTACCAGTGAGCTTCAGTGTCAACGCGCAGGTTTTCCTCTCATCTCCTGCTCCAATTCTGGGTGTGAGTCAGGAAGGCAGTTGTTGACAGATGAACAATGGTAGAATCGTGGACCGAACAAAAACCTGGCTCCGAAGCCATCATACGATTGCCAGTGCAGGCATTCAGGCTTTGCGTCTCCAGTTTAGGGATTGATTCCTGGAGTTGGCCAATGGCCAGCCTGGCGGAAGTCAGCCAGTATTGGATGTCAGCCTTGCGCTGGCCAACGCTGTAGCCAAGACAGTGTGTTGTGCCCATGGGAGGGACAAAAACCTGGCACACGTGAATGGGGAGGGGATTGTATTCTGCGCGTTCTGCTGACATTCTACCTCCAATAGGACGATGCCAATGAAACAGATCAAACACCACTCAGAGCTCCAACAGTGCGTGCTGTGCATCCAGGTGTGGATGACACCAACAGGACTGGTAACAACATGTGTTCGGTGAGCATAACAATAACAAATTTATGCACATTTGTATGCGTGCTGACACAACTCTTTTGTGTTGAAACCGTGGCCAGACGACTGTTGGCAAATGTGAGAAAGTTCATGTCAGTGAGGCAGATATGCAGATGTTAGATCTAGTTGGACCTGTGGTCTGAATTTGTCTGCTCGCACATCACAGTAGATCCACAACAATTGCGAATCTTTTGCAACACAAAGACGGATGTCCGGTTGAAGCAATAACACGGCTCACCGGATGAAGACACAGACGAAGTCCGATGTCGACATGACCTTGCCACGGCGGGGAACATCTTGGGTCGCTGCCCTTTCTCCGTGTATCAGAGATCACAGCAAGTTTCAAATTGCGTCTCTGTCATTGAAAACCTCCCTCAGTGCAGCAGCCAGATGCACTTGTCACAAGGCCGTGTGGTACTGTACCCACTGTCCAGACTTGGTTGTTCTGGAAGACAAGAACTTGGGAGTAGCTGGTCAGTCCCCGGCTCCTGAAGACGCGCCCCATCTCATGCTGACGATACTACAGCGAGCAGACCCCACGGGGGACGGCATAGAATTTCAAACCAGCGCAACATTGGAAATGCAAGAGCACGTGCACGTCTGTGTGAAAAATGGTTCCGGTAAATCAAAAACAGTGTCTTGAAGTCGATGCCGGATTCACACGGCTGGCGGCACGCGCTGCGTTTCGGAACAGGCGTCATTCACAACAAAGGAACCCGTTTGCGGACGCCAAATGGCCCTCAAAATTTTGCACCACAAATCTTTCAAAGTTGAGTTTGGGCCAACTTTGACCCTTTTGACCTCAATCTTGATTCCACCAGAACAGCTGCGATCGGTGTGAAAACGGAGCCTGGTGATATGCACGCTGAATCCAATCTCAAAACACGATCGTCAATGACAGCACAAAACAAAGTGAAACAAAGCAACAGACCAGGCGTAATTGGTGTGTGTGCGGGTTGTCAAAAGCACGAGATGTGCAAAGGGCAAAAATTTACTGCCAAGCGAATTGCATAATACGACAACGTAATGAGGCAGAAAGCTTCGTATTTCAAAGAACTATTCAACATGTCACACGGAGCTTTGGTGTGTCTAGCACAGCCTTGCGGTTCTCTCTGTGGATGGATGATGAGAAGAACGTCTCTGTCTGAAGAAGTTTTCAAGGTTTCTAACTGCAACAAGTTTGTCGGATTTGAGAGAAGATCACTCAGGCGCGAATGCAGGGGTTGAGGGGGAACAAAGGGACCCCCGTCCCACGATCTTCTCTCACCACGGAGTCTCTCCAACAACCCAGATTGGGCCTCCCACACCCCAGGCTGGGCCTCCCCAACCACCCAGAGTGAGTCTTCCCTGCCACCCAGGTTGGGGCTGCCCTGATCCCCTTCTTCTCCAAGCCCGGGCCTTCTCCACTCTGGGCTTTCCCTGCCCCAAGGCGGGGACCTTCTCTACCCCCTGTCTGGGCCTCCTCGACCCAGACTGGTCCCTTCTTACCCGCAGGCTCCCCTGCGCCACGGCTGGGGCCGCCGCTGTCGCTGCAGCGAGCGGTGAGCGATGAAGATCCGGGCGTGACGCGATAAAACCTGCCGTGAAGCGGAATGAGCGCGGTGCGCCGCGACCCGACGCCTGTGATGGCGCTAACTCACAGCAAACCCGACAGGCTACACTGCCTCCGCCCAATTAGAGTCCAGATGTCTCAGGAACGTGAAGAGCTCAACGTCGGGATGAAATCCCTTCAGCGAGGATTGGCTGCGTCCCGTCTCTGACGTCACGGTTGGTCCTGTGTCCTTGGTCTGGATCCGCCGGAGCAACAGGTCCGTCACAAGACCATGAAAAATGAAGCCTTGTCGTGTAGTAGATTCTCCCCACTCAAGTCACAGCTTGATTTTTCCCCTCCACAGCTCAGTGTGTGATGTGAGAGACGACGCCGTCATGTCCCGCCACATCTTGCCGCGTCTCGTGACGACGACGCTGTGTCTCCTGGCAACGCTCGGAAACGTCCAGAACACGACGCCGACCCGGAAGTCGCACCAGGAGCTGTGGGTGGCGTGGTGGGAAATCCCGCCCTTCGCCTTCAAAGAAGTCTACTTCGAGTAAGTTACACCCGACTCCTGATGAAACTGGATGCTTGACAAAGCAAATTACGTTCTTCAGTGAAAGAGAACGCTTCAGCTGCAGAACTCATTATTTTTCTTTGCTCATGAATTTCTTGTTGACTTCATACGTTACGTTCGACTCGTTCACAAATCATGGTTGAAGCAGCGAGAGCTCACAAAGCGGGCAAAGTCCAGGGGTGGATTCACGGGTTGAGCAGAGTCACAACAATCCTGGTCAAACAACAGTGGTTGGAGAGCAACGCACTCACTTTGGATCCATCTTTTCACTCTGTTCCAACCCACTCGCCAGGATCTGCTTCTGCCACCCATTCTGGATTCACCCCCTTGTGCCCACCAAGTCCACTTGGATCTGCCCCTGACACACTGGATCTCCTTCTCCCAGATCACAACCCCACCGACTATCATTCCATAAATTCCCTGTCTGGATCATTTGTAAATCCCATTCTCAATCCCCTCTCCTCGACCTCTGAAAATGATGGTCATCAAATCGCCAGAGGCGAGAGTCATTCTTGTCAGCGCTGCTGGGAGTTTATGACATAACAGTTTTGGTCTCTGCTCCGGAACTCCATCATTCCTCGGTGAAACTTGTCTCTGCGCTTTGTCGTCCCAGTTGAGCGCTTCCAATCTGGCTTGGAGATGGGTAGTGTCCGTGAGCGGCACAATAAGCGTTGAGTCAACTGGGCGACGCAGCGCCCATTAGCTCACGTAGGACACCCATCAGACCGTGGACAGTCTGTCTGGAGCTTCTGTTTAGAGGCGTCTGCGTCAAGAAAGAGAGTTCGGAAAATAATCGCGGAGCCTGTCAGGCCTTCGCGTCGCCAAGCAACAAAGGCCAACGTTTAAATCTACTCGCTGTAAGAATCACCCAGAAAGTGAAGGGCTTGTGTGGCGACAGGGTCCACTAATCACGGTCAAAACAAGCGAGTGGATCCAAGATATGACCAAGAGACTGACCCTGTACGTGGCAAGCCAATTGCATCTTTGTTGCATGCAAACGTAAATAAATCCACACACGACTTGAAATAAATTTGGTGGGGTCCTGGGGGCCCGACTCTGAGACCAGTCCCTGAAAGTGAAGTGCTTTCGAAGCCCCTCAAAACCCTGATGACAAACCCAACCATTGTGTCTAAGTTTAGTCGTCCCACCATCCGCAGGCACGAGCGTTACCACGAGCTGCACAACCACAGCCGTCACGTGAACGGGGCCCTGAGCAACGTGCTGCACGACATGGTGGACACGTGCTACCCGGGCACCCGGCTCAGGTTCGTCGAGTACCAGGTACGTCGTGAGTACTCACCACTCACCGAGGTATTCACTGTTCAAGTTTACACTGGTCACGTTCATGATATGAAACCCGTGGTTTACATTGACTAACAGGCGTAAATCAGAATGCGACACTGCATCCGTATCCCCACAGTCATAAAGCACATTTCCATCACTTAACATCAGATTTTCTCCGCGCGGTTCCACCACTTCCAATTTCTGTTGACGAGGCATTGCAGACGGATAAAACTTGGGACAGGATACGTCACGCGCTGCGTTTCGATCTGATTCAGTCCCTCAGACCTCCAGGGAGAACTTGAGCGCGTGATGCATCCACGCGGTAGGGAATGAATCCTCGATATTGCGAGAAGACTACTCAAAATGTGTCGGACCAGAAACCAATTTGCGCTGAAAGAACACTTTTGTTCGTCAAAACCTTTTTTCACGCGACATCGACGCCGAGTCCAACGTCGATTTCAGTTCGTGAGTTTGCCATTTGGAACGCTTGTGGGTCACCCTATCTCTCTGGCCCCCCATATGGCTCCGCCTCAGCAGGCTGACTGTTGAGGGCCACCCGGCCACAGACGGCGAGGAAAGGGCCATTTTGATCGGATCGTTTCCAATCTCAGTCTCGTAGTCAGCAAGAGTCGCTCTTCCACTGAGGCCCATTCGGCGGTAATGCCCTCTTCTCGAGTCCTCGAAATGCCTCTCTGTTGCCCAGCATCTCAATTACAAGTGGACGGCATGATCCAGGGTCTGGTCAGGATGGGCGACCCCACTAGACGGAGCTCAACTTCAATTTTGATTTTTGGGTCGTGCACTTGAGCAGAAAAAGCAAAATGAGGGAGTGGATCTCGGGGCAAACCCACCCCCGATCCGCCCCGAAGACCTGTGGATCCAATGCTGGTTGTTCCAGTCTGACAAACCCACAGCGTAGATCTACGAACAAAACCACGGGCGATAATCATTGTATCGAGTCTGAAAGGGGCCAAGTCTCCTGGATTCGCCCCCAGCACCTTTCAGTGACAGATCTGTTCTGAGCTTCACAGTCTGTTGCCACGCGCTGCCAACCCATGGAAAAACATACAAAACTGAAAACCTCTCCGAAAGCACTGAGAAACACTCTTCTCTTGTCGTTTCCCTCGGAAGGAAACGCAGACTCTCCAATATGAAGCTTCCTACAAAACTTTTTCTGGTGAAACAGCGCCATTGTCATGGACTCGGTTCTGCTTCGAAAACCGTCACAAAAAACATGTCACGAACCTCTACTTCAGTTACCTCACCCCTCCTTTTGAACTTTGATGTGCGACAATTTGTTGAAATGTCAACTTGCTGGGGGAAATGTGTCACCGAATCCCACAGGAGCAAAATTCCGCGGTGGTAATGTCCAAATGGATTGTTCCCTGGTGGGCAACTATGGCGTGGCTCTTAGATCAACACTCCATTACTCGTGGATTCGTTTCTCACTTATGACGAGATATGACGTCGTTCGCGCTCGTCAGCCATCACTGACGCAACTCAACTCACTTCGTCACGCTCAACCACTCACTCTCTACCTGCTCACCACTCTTATTCCACTCACTTTTTACACGTGCACACAACTAAACACACTCACCACTCACCCCCTGTGGTACGATCGCTCATTCCTGAGCCGATACTCACCATGACTCACCTCCTGCTCACAGAACGAGAAGCAGCTGTTTGAGAACATCGGGCCCGCCTCTAACATCACGTTCGCCTTCCCCGTCGTGCGCAGCCTCATGCTCAAGGACATGGACCGCCTCCTCACCAACATCTCCTTCATCCCCATCGTGGAGACCCCAGGTACGCACCGCTCACTCACCTCCCTCACTCAGTGCTCACTCAATACTTAGTCTGGGCTCATCAACTTCTCCCCCCGTGCTGCAGGCCCCTGCTACAGCAGAAAAATCTACTCACCACTGACTCACCTCAACTCACTCAGATTTTAATCAGTGCCCACTCAGTACTCAGTACCTGTGTGTACCCACACAGTGGTCACTCAGTGCTCATCCAGGACTCACCAACATGTTCCTCCCTGGTGGAGACCCCGGCCACTCACCCCAAACTCACTCAGAAATAACATTCCCACCAGCATCTTCTGTGTTACAACAAAGGAGAACCAAGGTGCTAGTCACTCACTCACCTGTTTCCCACTCAGAACTCACCCACAAACACGTACATCCACACTCACACACACACAGACACACAGACACACACACACACACACGTGCACACACCTGTCCCCGCTGCAGGGCCGCTCATCCTGGCGGAGCAGGGGAACCACGGCGGCGCGGCTCTGGCGTCGCTGCTCGGCACGTGGCCGCTGCTGCTCGTCGTCTTCAGCACCGCCTCCATCGCAGGCATCATCGTCTGGGCGCTCGTGAGTCGGGGGTCGAGGGGAGGGAGGCGGGCAGGGAGGGAGCTGAGGGGAAGGAACAGGGAAGGATCAGGGGGCGAGGGATGCGGAGCAGAGGAAGGGAACTGAGGGAGTCGGCCAAGCGAGGATGGGCCAGGAGCCGTGGGCGCCGAGGTGAGGACCCTGGGAAGGAGCTGGGAACGGGGCACGAACCCGGGGAGGGGAAGGGAGCTGCAGTGGAGGGAGAAGAACTGGAACAAGGGGGCAGTGAGCAGGTGTGGATGAGGGACGAGACTTCACAGGTGGAAGCCTTCTGCACTCACTCAGAGACTCTGTACGCATTTCTCTGCTCTGTCAGGATCACTACTGGAACCCGGACGATTTCCCAGTGAACTTCCTGGTCGGGTTCTGGGAAGGCATGTGGTGGGCCTTCGTCTCCATGACAACCGTGGGGTAAGTTGTGAACCAGCCCCCACAGAACCCATTCAATTGGAACCTGGTCAAAAACAGGAACCACCCCCTGCAAGAGAACAAGCAATTTCCACACCAACCGCTCGATTCAGGCCAGGGAACCCTAGCCCCAGGGACACATTCCAAAAAGGTCTCAAGAATGACAGGCAAAATTCAAAAGCTCTTGGGTGAGATCGAGGGTAACTTTGGTGGGGGTACCAGGGGCTCGTGTCCCTCCCCCCTGGATCCGCTGCCGCCTCAGCAGCGCCCTCTCTGTGTCGCGCAGTTACGGCGACAAGACGGTTCGGTCGGTGCCGGCGCGGCTGTTCGGCTTCCTGTGGATCATCGTCGGCGTCGTCATCATGTCCATCTTCACGGCGACGCTCACGACGGCCTTCAGCTCCGAGCACCTCGACCCGAGCGACATCATCGGACTCACGGTCAGTGGCGCCGAGTACTCACTCAGTACTCAGAGTCAGTACTCGCTTGAGTACTGAGTACCCGCGGTCAGCACGCATCATCGGACTCTCGGTCAGTATGAGTACATGCACATCCAGGTGCTGTGTATTCAGTACATGTGTATCAACTCGGTACCCACGGTTAGTTGTGCTGAGTAGATCTACTCACTCAGAACATGGTGAATGAAATACTCACTCAATACTCACGGTCAATGTGCACGACCAGAATGACTCAGTCCCACAGGGCTCACTGTCAGTGGTCAATACCAGTCCTCATGGTCAGCACACGCCACACACCCTTGGGACCAACTTCTTCCAAACAGGTTCTCTTCTGGTCTGCATTGGTTCGCCTGCCTTTGCGGTTGTTTCTGTCTTGGCCGGGATGGCCTGAACTGAGTTCGTCAAAACCTGTGTTTGGAACTATGGAATTGCTCCAGCTTCGTATTGTGCCTGACGGAATCGAGTCGGGAGCGACATCAGAGGCCTGGCGCAAATCCAGAGCTCAACTGGAGTATCCTTCGTCTCTCTGGCTCAAAACAAGATAATCACAGCTTTGCTCTGAAGAACGTGTGTTTACAGCCGTCAGACATGGTAATCACGCATTTCGAGCATTTTTTTATCCATCGTCATGAATTGTCTATTTGCACCTGGAAATTGCCCAAGACCTTTCGAACCCTGGTTTTGCGCCAAAATCAGAAAAATACAGGCACGTTCAACAAAGGTCCCACGCGTGGAGGGTTTGTGTTCCTGGACCTGATCCGGAACCCCTGCCATGCATTGAAACGAACGCCCCTGCGTTGCGTCCCTGCAACTGAAACGCCCGTCCTTGGTGCCGAGATGACGTTTGAACTTGCAGCTGAGCAGGTGAAGCTTGACGCATCCTCTGTGAATCCCGCCAGACTGACTGGGCCAATAGACAAACTGCAGTTCAACGAGAGCCAATCTCGCCAGACACAAATTGCCAGGATTTGACCCCGTGAGCTCAGCCTGACATCAGGAAAGCCCAGGCCGCCTGAGCTTGAGCCCGCTTCATTCCAGTATACGAGACAATGCATATAAAATGACTCCGCAGCCATTAAAATGTCTCATTTCATTCAATTGGATGTCGGGTCACGCATACGAAGAGGCCGTGAAAAATTCTGAGTCTTCGGTCCCTTGTGTGATTGCGGACACTTTGCAGTCAGGAGTACTTCACACTGCGTGCGTTCAGCGTTCCTTGCTCCCTGCCCAAGTCACGCCGTGTCTCCATGCACGATGCACACACGCACACACACACACACACACACACACACACACACACACACACACAAGACGACGCCTTCACTGTGATTCGGGCTCAACCCCTTTTCATCGCATCGTCTTGTCGACGTTTCGCCGCCATGCACAACCACGTTGACAACGAGGCCCTGGGGAACCACCAAAGCGCCGCAATAAGTCTGTAATAAGCGCGGCGTGCCATTCAAGCAGACACATCGCTGCAATGAGCTGTGAATGACTTGTCTCAACAGCTGCTTTGCCTGTGTTTTTGTGCGTTGGCCTGTATGAGGCAGGGCGGCCGAAGGATCGTAAAGAACATTACACCTTCTGAGTGACTGAAAAGGGATCGGGTGGAGTTTCAAACAAAAACAGTCAAGAGCCGTCTCCCAATTTTCAAAACTTACAAACAAAAGAGTGCGTGTGCCAGAGAACCTTGGAATTGTGACCTTCTGACAGTGCATACAGACCTGCAGGGGCAACTTTGCGGGGAATCATAGAACTGATAATCAGGGTAAAAGAGAAGGAAAGAACAGGTCTGCGAAAAATAACTTCCAAGAAGTACCTCCTTGCAGCAAAAACCTCTGGAAAAGAACCCCTGGGAAAGAAGCTTCAGGGAAACCCTCTGGAACAGAATATCCGGGAAAGAAAGTTTGGGTGAAAGCAGCATGGCATGAGCAGCTTGAGTGCAGCTCTTCATTTTGATTTCAGTGCTGGCTTCTTCGGAACTTATTTTCAGAGTTTGAGAGTGTGAGTCCTGAGAACAATCCAAGATCCACTGGAGAAGGCTGAACGAAAGACTTTGATCCTCGGTGACTGCAGCTCCATAAAAACTTGTATACATCTCCTGCAACACAACTTCTCTGAATAATTTAGCAATTTATGGACACGTATTGTGCAATGGATGGGGTCCGGACGGACGATTTTCCGCCTGGACTGCATAAGGAGGAGGCGAGACTTAGCGAGAGCGGAGCAGGTCGATCCCTCATCCACTAACGAGCTCTCCGCTCCCAGCTCTCCAACCAAGGGCTGTGGTTTATCTCTCTCACTTTTCTTGACGGGGGATTTAGCTTTTGTCTCAGTACAGGGGCGGATCACGATGGGGTGCTGGAGGCTCCTCCAGAACTCCTGAAAAGTTCTTCCCCTGGGTTCTCTGTCTCTCGCTCGCTCGCTCGCTCGCTCGCTCGCTCGCTCTCGTCTCGTCTCGTCTCGTCTCGTCTCTCTCTCTCTCTCTCTCTCTCTCTCTCTGTCTCTTTCTTTCTCTCTGCACGTCCCTGTGACACAAACACACATGAAGACACACATACATACTTACACACACACACACACACACACACACACACACACACACACACACACAGAGGGACAGACACGTTGCTCGAGAAATGTGATCCAGTTTAAAGTTCCCCTGGCTCAGATTAGACAATCCAATTTTGCGCAACACAGCAGACAAGAAAATTAACGTTCTCGCAGACTGTTTCCTCGCGAATCTCTCTCTGTGGTGAGAAATACAGACAGGTTCATTGCGTTTCTCTCCCGTTGCCTTTCGCTTCCCGTCTGTCTCTTTTTTTCTCTTCTTGCCCTGTGCTCTGTCCACTCCTCCTTTGTCCCCTCTCTGCAACAATTCACAAAATATACTCTTCACTCTCCACCTCCCCTCCTCCCTCTCTCCCTCTTTCCTTCCTCCCTCTCTCTCTCTGTCTCTGTCTCTCTCTCTCTCTCTCTCCCCCACGCGGCGCCTCAGTCCCACTCCTCTCTCCCTGCCCACCCCTCACCCCGTCGTCTCACTGTGTTGCAGGTCGGGGTGATGACAGGAACGCAGGACTCGCTCGTGGGCTTCATGTACGGAGCGCAGACCAAAGGTACGCTCCCCTCCACAGCTTCAGTCAAGGGGGGATCCAGAAGATCTTTGAGGCCTGGCTTCTTCAACTGCAGAAAAGAACTGTCTCCACAAGTGTGCAAAATGTTGTTCTTTTGGCATACACGCAACAAAACGTGCTCAAAGTGGACCTCGGGTCACTGCACTCGGTGCTCCCCTCCCCCAATGGAATCAAATTTCTTCCACTGCACGCTGTGATTCTCAGTCGGGAGTTTCAGCTCGACTGCTGTGGCTCGTTGCAGGCTTCCCGTCGATCCACGCGCTGCTCGACGCGCTCATTAACGACGAGTCGATCCACTACGTGCTGGTCGACACCTTCAACGGCTTCCACAGCTCCGTCGCCTTCGACAAGAAAGGTGTGTCAGGGACGCTGTGCGCCAGGCACTTTGCGCTGTGACTTTTCGCGCTGTTTCGTGCGCTGGGACATTCCCGTTTCATGTTAGATTCCCATTTCAGGTGTGATTCCCATTTGTGGTATGATTTCCATTTTTGTATGATTTTCCATTTTGGTGTCATTTCTGGTGTGTTTCCCAAATTTGGTGTGTTTCCTTTTTCTGGTGAAATCACCATTTCTGGTGTCATTCTTATTTCCGGTGTGGTTCCTATTCCGGGTTGAGTCCCATTTCCGGTGTTTTCCTCATTTCTGGCGTGATTCTCATATTTGGTAAGACTCCCATGTCGAGAGCGATTCCCATTTCTCATAATGTTCCCATTTGTGGTATGTTGCCACTTTTCGTGTGAGTCCCATTTCCAATGTTATGCCCATGCTGAGTCTGCTTCCCATTGCAGGCGTCGCTGTGAAGGGGATCGTGCGGCGGCCCTCGGTGCACGGCATGCTTGTGTACGGACAGCCGCCCGAGAAGCTCGCATGCCTGGCGGAGGTGATTTCACACACCAGCTACCAGATCTACGAGGACGTGGAAGGGCTGCTGCACGTGATGCAGGTATGTGTGCGTGTGTGTGGTACAGGTGTGCGTGCATTGCTCTGGGGATGTCGCAAAGGCGTGCGACCAGAGACACGACAATGCGCGAGTCGTTCCTCCAGAGCCTGTGACCTTCATTCTGACCTGATTCCCAGTGACCTTGACCTTGCAGAGCGAGGTGGGTCAAAAGAGCTTCAAGACGTCGACGAACATCCTCGGCTCCATGCTGAAGGTCACCTACGCGAGTCTCGGCGTCTGGGCGACGATGTTCACAATCGCCGTACTCTACGACCTCATCTACCTGCGCCCGCGCAGGAAGCGTCACCAAGGTGGGCCCTCTGGTGGACCTGAGATTCGGTGGGGTCTGTGGTTGACCCTTGAACCGCAACCTGTAGAAACGACCTCAGGAACGGACCAGGGTGTGCACCATGGAACACAGTCAGGGGCCCTCAATTCTGCACATTCTGCACGGTGGACAGAACCAGGGTCGGGGTACAAGAGTCTCTGGAGGCACCAGAGCTCTTCAGAGCGGGGAATCACAGAACTGAACCGGGAGAGAGAGATCGGCATGGGGAGCTGGGAATCCCTGAACCAGTGCGGTCGCTGAGCCGGGGCCATTGTCATGCGCAAGGCAAGGCGCTGAGACTTCTTGAAAAATTGTCACCTTGAAACCGTTTGGTGTTTCTCCCTTTGCTGACAAGCCGAGTTTGTCCATTTTTTCAGCCAACGCCGCAGGAAAAGAGACGAACAGCGAATCTGCAGAGACAGCAGCAGCAGCAGTACAGAAACAACCGCATCACCGTGACAACGACGACCACAGCAACGACCTGGATCTGCAGGAGCGTAGCAACGGGACGGTGGTTGCTGTGGCGACTGAAAAATGCAAGTCTGGTGTTATTCCTGGGGAACCCGTGTGAGGTACTCGGAGGCTGAACTCACAACAAAAGCAACGACGGTCGTGACGTGGTTTTGAAGGACTCTGCGCAGAGGCGTGGAACGTTGAACCGAGTGGAAAACGTTGGGTACTGGACGCAACAGCGCGACAAAGCGAACAGGCCCAAGGCTCGCGAGTTGCTGGGACGCCGTCCCCCCTGCTAAACGCCATTCGAAATACGAGGCGTTCAAAACCTGAAGTAAACTTGCTTTCCTTTTTCATGCTGGTGAAATGCTTCTGTGTTTGTGACGAAAATTCTGACACATCCTCGTGGAAGAAACAGGCCACGCCTGCCTCCAAATCCTGCGCATGCGTCTGTATTCGCGCACGTGATACGCATGCGCGCAGCTGCGATGTTTCCCCGTGAATGCCATTGTATGCGCACACACTGATCGCCGTTCCTTGCTTCAATCGGAAACTGATCGGGAAAGTTCATTCATCATTCTCGCAAACGACGGATTATTTTGCTCAAAATGCCAAGAGAAAATCTTGCCACCACAGCCCTTCAGAGTATTCAGAATTGTTCTCTCGTGGATCCAGGGTGAAGGACTCGATCCACGTGAACTCTCACTCCTCTTCGGTACCCCACGTACAAGTTTTCAAATTTGCACGTCAAAGTTTTTGTTGAAGGCCAGTCCCCTGACGCCAAAGCTAAATTTACCTCCCACCCCACCCGATTTCAGGGCCACCAGACGGTGGCCATGACCAATGTCACCGCCCCCTCCCGTTCCAACCCGATCCTGGATTTCCATTTGCGCTGCTTGAAAATTGAGCCTTTTGGCACGCGTTTTTCAAAGCCTCTTACAACAATGGACCGGTGCATTGACAAAATAACAATATCGTATTTCGTGAACAACACTTCTCTTGTTTTGGTGTGTTCTTCGAAAACAGCGAATGAAACGCAAATCAACAGTTTTCACTTCGTGCGAGCGTGCACCAAATGCTTCTCTGCCCCAGCAGGCTGGTTTCACACTGAATGCGTCGTGCGCAGCGTCCCTGTAGAATCTACAAGCCAATGACGACTGCTTTACTAAGTTTGGTGAACAATGATTCAAGTAGGAACGTAATGCGTAACGCACGGAGTGTGAACCAAGCCTTTGTCCTTCGGAGATCAATCCGCAAACCGCACATTGCGTGATGGCAGAAAGATTGAAATATCACAGAAGAAATTATAGAGTGCTGAGTGCGCGGCAGCTACAGATTCCACAAACAACAAATTGCTCAACAAACAACATTCGCGACACAATAGCTTCTCACACCTCCGGTCACAACAGCGCATGTACGGCACGTCCATGTGCTCGAACGGGACCTCCCTGCCATTTCCAGAGGGTCACATTGGGTCTTCCCGCAACCCCAAGGGTCGCATCGGGCCCTCCCCCAGCCCCTCCCCGCCGCTGCCATGAATCAGCAAATATTTTTCAAGCAACGCCAACATTCACATTGAGTCGGAACAACTGCACACACCTTTGGTCAAAGGACGCGTTGGATTGACCCGGACACAGCGCTGGACAGGCCGCAATGTGTCATGGGTCCAGTGAAAAACCTGCCCAGACTGGTCAAAGCCCTGAAGGATCTCTTTCAACTCCTCCACCCCAACATCGCTCAAATGCACCAGAGACCTTCTGGTTGTTTTCTCTCTCCCTCCCCAACCATCAAACAGGGTCAAACGGAGTGCACTCAGGTCAGGTCGGGACAAGGACCACGCCCCCCTCCCGCACAGTAACAAACAACGCAAAGCACCTCAGCCAGGTTCCAAACAATGCTGGCGTTAGACACGCAACAGTTAGTCTACAATGGCATAAATTCGGAATTGCAGGGCGAGACCTGGTTGAAAAGACAAAACACAGGTTTCAAACAAATAAAGGCTCCGTGCATTGTGTTTCTGCACAAGTCGTCGCGTGCTGAGCAGCACCGACTGACTTGTGCAGGACACAACGTATCGTGTTGTACGAAGCCGATTTTCAGTTTGCAGGGCTGCACAAATTCCGGTGAAGTTGTTCAGGGAATGTTCTGTCCAACAGATCACAGAAGCGTGAGATGTATACAAGTTTACACTGAGTCCTGTTTCGTCCGGTGTCATGGAAATATGTGCTGCGAAGTTGTGGGGAATGGGACTCCATCGTGAAACTCCTGGTCTGCAAGCTCCGTGGGTCCAGCCGGCTTCACTGAAGTAAGGATGAAGCCCCATCGGCGTTGTGACTCCTCTCCACAGAATATGGAAACTGCTCTTGGCTGCAGCACGTCGGCAAGGACAATCTGGTTCCCGATTTCAAGAAACAAATGCAAAGTTCGTCATCCTCAACAGGCAGTGAAGTCACTGGATACAATACTCGTTCAGACACTCGGTGCCACGTTATGACGCCGGATTTACCACAGCGTCTGCAAAACACAGTCGCTCACACCACACTGTACCACACACTGGATCTGGAATCCATATCCAGGGAAAATCACACTGGGCCATCCTCGCTTGATATTCCTTCTGTCAGCATGTTCAGCACGTGTAATTCGTCTTGCAACTCACTGTGTGTACAGCCGCACCTCCGTCACACCACGTGACTGTTCCTGCGCGAGAACGTCTTCCGGTAAATCACGTCCCACTTCCGGTGCGTGAAGCTGCACAGAAACGCGAGCACGTTGCGCACGTAGCCCTCGTGAAACGGGTTCACGTCGTACTCCACCTTCTTCAAGTACGAGATGCGGTCACGTGACACGCACTCCCACGTGGTCTGATTGGTCGCCATGAGGTAACTATGGAAACAGGTGAGACAGACGACGGCGAAGCCTCCGAACGCGAGGATGAGGATGTCGCAGAGGAAGACGAGGTTGGTGGAGAACCACTGGGGCCACTTGGTGTGCTCCCACGTGATGGCGTGTCTGCAGCGGAACAGGAAGAGGAAGTGAGGAACACGTGGTCACAAATACACGACAGATTTGGAACCCACAGTGACGACACACACGCACACACACACACACACACACAAACACACACACACACACGTGTGTACAGTGATGCAGAAATGACAAGAAACACATGCGCACACACACACGCTGTTCTACACACATATGTGCACATACACATTACACACCACTCACCCGACAATGTATACGGCCCACAGTATGAGCGCCGTCTCGGTGACCAGAAACACGAGGAAGAACTTGTGGTTCTGCTCTCCGACGCACGTGTCCAGCCACGGACAGTGGTGGTCGAACTTGCGCACGCAGCGCCCGCAGTCCTCGCAGTGCTTCGCTCGCATTGGCTGCTGTAAAAACCAATCACAGAGAAGAATTTCAACATCTTGCGTCTGGTGCGACGGAAGGCACATCCAACACGACGCAGGATCGTTCAAACACGCCATATGAATAAAGTTTTGAGGTGGAGACACCAAAGCCCGGGTCACATCAAAGAGGTTGCAGAGTCTACTTTGCGTTCCTGTCAAAGTCAAACTTGAGAGCAATGGCACTGAGATGAGCCTCTTTCATTGACTTGCAAAGGGGTGCAACCAGGAGAGCTTTCCTCTCGTGGGTCCAGAGTGTGCTAACGGTACTTGCCACCTGAACCAGGACTAGAGTTTGTCCCCTCCCAATATTTGATCCTCCTCTCGCACCTCAGTCCCTCTATATCCGCCAGAACGGTCACTATCCGCCCCCACGACTCACATGGATGCCGCAGTATCCGCACTTCCTGAGTCGGGTGGAGTTGGCAGCGCCGAGCATCTCCTCCGTCTCCGCGATTCTCTCCTCCATCTCTCCCTCCTCCTCCCGCGGCCGCCCTCCCTCCATCTCTCCATCCTCGTCGCGCTGGCGATGTATCCCTCCGTTTCCCGTTTCGCCCATCTCTTCATCTGAGTCGTTTTGCCAAATCGCCTTCTGCAAAGCAAAATTTGGCTTCGTTGTTTCTCGCCTCACAGCAGGCAGGTGAGGTTGGCACAAGTTTTCACACACATCACCTGTCACACACGCATGAACGCACGTACACACACGTCCAATCCCGAACACACACACTCAATCACAACACGTGCACTCACACGATCTGCACACCTTATCGAAGGGCACGTATCCCGGGTCGACGTAGCAGGCCACGTGGTACATCGTCATGGAGACGCCGAGCAGCGTGAGGAAGGCGCCGCAGTAAACGACGTTTCCTGAGGCAAACTCGTCTCGAAGTGCTGTAGAAACAGGCAGAGCGGTGTGTGTGTGTGTGTGTGTGTGTGTGTGTGTGTGTGTGTGTGTGTGTGTGTTCCATCGAGGTTGGTGGACGTTCCTCTGTTTCAAGAACGAAAAGAGACTGACCAGCCTTCTGACGAGGCAGCGAGGTTTACGGTGTGTGTGTGTTTCCCTCTCACCGGTCTCCTTGACGAGCAGGGAGAGGAAGATGATCCCTGTGAGCACGGTGTGGAAGCTGCGGATCGCCACTTTGGAGCTGCAGCGCCGCCACACGCCGCATAACGCCGACGCCACCATCACGAAACAACGCCGACCGAGCTGCAACACCATCCACCACACTGCCGCCTGCAACACGCAGTGTCTACGCAGTGTCTCACACACACACACACACACACACACACACACACACACATCCCGATCCAGGTGCACTGGGAAGAATTATCTTCTTTCGCTTTGTTCTCGTGAAAGCACTAAATGTAGTGGCACAAAAGAACTCACCCAAAAGAGCTGGAGAAATCCAAAGAGAGCGTTTTTGGCAAGAAACACCAAATTTTTGTTCGTTCCCAACAAATCTCTCAGATTCTCGCAGATCACGAGATCTTGGACGAGAGCCAACTTTTCCACGTAAACAATTCACACATATTTTAGCCACCTTTCACCATGGGAAGAATAATATTAGCCGAAGAAAGACTTCAGAAATACCTCGAGAACTTGTTAAGAACAGAAGCATGGAGTATTGGGCTGATAATTGGTCAGGTAAGAGCAGCAATCAGTGTTATGTCTGAGCGATAATAGCAGATTTCTGGACTCGTCCAGCTGGTCAGTGTCTGCCATACAGCGAACGTCTTCACTCAGTCTTTGGTACATCCACAAAATGTGCGTCACGCGAGGACTCGGGTCTTTTGGTCGAACAGCTGGACATTTCTTGTGCATTCCAAGGAACAAGTCAACCCAGTGGCTGCATGCGAAGTGCGTTTCGCTACAAGCGAACCTGAGCGTTGTTCGTTCTGCAACTGTTATTTGCGAGTGTCTTGTGTTGTCCACGTCAGCAGAGGAAGGGGAGATAATGTGCAGGGAGGGAGGAAAGAGATGGCCATAGAAAGGTGAGAGCGAATAAGAGAACGAAAATGTGAGAAGAAAAAGCCAACAGGGAATGGAGAAAGAGGAAGAGAAAGTTGTAGTGATATCACAAACGATCAGTTGGGTATCTCAGGTGAGACTGGCCACGGTGGCGCGAATCTCTGTATTTATTGAATGAACAGTGCTGCCACCTATACCGCGGTGG
>JAAUXT010019650.1_pt1 | contig 19848 bp, 19 predicted proteins | sample 7278171 | NCBI WGS metagenome assembly JAAUXT01 (sample SAMN14350112, study PRJNA611818) | marine sediment metagenome | isolation source: surface marine sediment (1.8m) | place: French Polynesia: Moorea | collected 2018-08 | reverse complement strand
CTCTCTTTCCTCTGCTCTCTCTCTCTCTCTCTCTCTCTCTCTCTCTCTCTCTCTCTGCTCTCCACCTGTCTTTCTCACTGCTGGGACAAATACTAGGGCATCATGCACATTTCTTGGGGGTCAGGAACCAAAATCTCCCCCTTGAGAAAGGGTCCCCAATCCACACCCCTGTCTGCTCAACGTTTGCAAATCCACCTTGCCCAACAGAAGCCTGGGCCCTGGATCCGGGAGTGACCACTCTCTACTCGTACAGTACGTGCCACTGTGCGAAGCTCTTCGCATCTGTCCCTCCAAAATTCATGGCTCCATTATTCCATCTGACAGCACGATGACAAATCTCTCTCTGTCCCTGAGGAACTGCGTTGTTTTCTTCGCATATTGAACATTCTGGCAGAGATGGGCTTTTCTGAATGCACACATGAGTCCCGGTGTAACGTACACGGTTGACAGGCGTGCCACATTGACACGTGTCAATTGGACACAGATTCTGCCCATGCCCTATTGACATGTGTTTATGGGGCACAGACTTGAAGGCGTGTCTGATTGACACATGTATATCATTGGGGCACGGGTCCACCACCCATGCCCGATTGGCACATGTCAATCGGGCACGCAAGCCAATCGGGCATGTTACACCGGGCCCACATTTACGGGGGTCAGCTCGAGTCAACCATGCGGCTTTGAACCAAATGGAAGAAAATCAACTCAGTCACTGGGTAAACTGACGGAAAAGGAACGCATCACAGAACCATCCTGTGCGTTTGATCCTCACAGGGGACTCCAAGCCTGGTTCTACAGCGTTTTTCTTCATTTGGAGATTGGCTGCATATTCTGAGCCTGTTTCCACCGCAACTGATACACCAAATTGGCAGGAAAGAGAACCTGCCTACATACTCACGTGGAACAGCGCAAATTGCTCGAATATCGCTCAAGCGGTTTGCTGGAGCCACTGGGTGTGGATTTCTTTGAGCTTTTCCTTTGAAGAGACGCAAACAAAGAGAAGCCATTCCACGCCATCGATTTTGCCTGAGAACTGCAGATGGGGGAGTTTTGTTCCACACGCGGGTTTCAGTTGCACAGTTTTGCGGATGTATCCAGGCCAAGCACAAAACCTGAGGAAAAGGCGCCTCTGAGTGGTGCTGCTGTGTTTGGGGACTTCAGCGCACTACCGGGCGTCCTTCTCCCCTCCCTTCCCCAAGAGGAACTACGAGACTGGAGAAGAGGCCCTGATCTTGAAAAGAATGAACAAGTCCCTCCCATCCGTGTGTTGTCAGGTACGAAGGTGTATACACTGGTACATTTTCGGAAGAAGGTTTTGAGTGGTGAGGTCAGAGTTGTGTCAATTGTCGGAAAGCACTTACTTTATTGGGTTGCCCTCCCGCCCGTGGACCTTGAGTTGTCGGATAGTTTGCGTGCCTTGGTGCGCAGGTCCTGGAACCATCAGAGCTGGTTCCTTTTGCCGTGGTGAGGTCCACTCCAGTCCCTCCTGCTTGTAGAGCATGCAGCATGCAGAAGGCTCGGGCCTCACACTGACTCACTCACACACACACACTCACCAACACACTCACTCACTCACTCGCTCACTCACATGCACACACCACACACACACTCACTCATTCCCTCACTCGCTCACTCACTCACTCACTCACTCACACACATGCACACACCACACACACTCACTCATTCACACACACACTCATTCACTCACACACACACTCCCACACACATGCACACACACTTGCACACATGCACGTGCACACACACACTCACACACGCACTCACTCGCTCACTCACTCACACACACGCACACACACTCACGCACACACACACACATTCACGCACACACACATTCACGCACACACACACTCACACACACACACACACACACACACACGCACACACACACACACACTCCCTCTTCACTGCCCTACGTCCTCGGGCGCAAAGCGTCGGCGATTTCCACCAAATAGAAGTTGATGTCCGTCTGAAAAGGCTTTTCCCGGGCGGCACAAACAAATCCCGCTTGATGCCTCCTCGTCAAACGGATTCTTCATTTGTCCCTGATTTGCGCTTAATGAGCAAAAACACTGCAAAAATCCCCGCCTCGCCCCAGCGTCCCAACATCGCGTTGTCCTGGTGACGAGTCGCTGAGGAGATGCTGAAATGAGCGTTGCCAGGCGACGCGCGTTTTTAGAGCGCGCGACGTTATGGCGGATGTTCGTGACTGCGCAAGGTGCAGACAGCATGCGCGGAGTCCCGGACGAGGCTGGAGTCCCTCTCACGGAAGCGTGAGGACCTCGGGAGGGGACGGCCCGAGTCCTGGGGGAGGAGAGGCTCCGGGACGGGGGAGAGGGACGCTGCTGCACCTGTTGATAGCCTTGTCAGGGGGCGGAGCCGAGGGGGGGGGGGTCCCTGGTGTGTGGAAGTTTTTAAAGAGGATTCACGTGCATAGTTAAGGGGTTTTCAGGTTGATGATGACGTCAACTTTTTCTGACGTTGACCCTCAAGTTTTCTTGGAATTGTCAAAGGGTGGTCTGGACCATTTTTTGATGCCCACCAATTGGGCCTCGTGTTAAATTTTGACGTTGATGTCAAAATTCTGCTGTTGACGTCAAAGTTTTGACGTGAACGGCACCAACTTGAAAACGGATATAGACGGGTCTATGGGTCAGGGAGCCGAGCCTGTACGGATATAGACGGGTCTATGGGTCAGGGAGCCGAGCCTGTACGGATATAGACGGGTCTATGGGTCAGGGAGCCGAGCCTGTACGGCTCACTGGACCTGCTTCGGCGGCCCTGTTCACTTGCCATAGAAAGGCAGGGCGTTTTGGTTTTGTTCCTATGCCTGTGTACGGGTGTGCATGTGAGTGTGTGTGGGTATGATCACGTTCACCACACATTTCGAGTCAGTGTGTGCACGTGCGTGTGTGAGAGAGCGAGAGAGAGAGAGAGAGGGACAGACAGACAGACAGACAGACAGACAGACAGAGACTGTCCGCGTGCGCCCGAATCTGTGCGTGTGTGTGCGTGTGTGTGCGTGTGTGTGCGTGTGTGTGACATCGTGGTTCAGATGACCCAGCTTCTCACAGCCCGTTGTGTCGTGTGTTTCAGACGCAGACTCAGCGGATGGGGACAACTTCACCTGATGCGCGCACCTAACCGATGTCAGATATGCTGAACATGCCCCCAATGCCAATGCAAGCTGGTGAGTATGTCTGCCAGTACACTCCATACTGCGTCTCATAGATCTACAGTAAAAAACACCAACAAAAATCACAAATTCACAGCAAATTTGACTGCATGAAAATTCGCATTGAACTGCTGGATTTATGGAATTGCCTGTTCAGTTTTGGCGCAGGTGAACCCTGCGATAGAACGCTGACGCCGTTGAAGTAGCGACGCCGTCCGTCGCCGTAGCAACGCCACTGCGTAGTAACGCCGGGGCGCCGCGTAGTCCAAATTGAACATTCCGTGTTGTAGCGTACTTGGAGGTACACATGCTCAGCTCACCACCTCATACGCGGTATAACGTTGTGTTTGAGAGGGGTGTTGGACTCACGTGCCCCATACCCGTCGCGCAATGACGCGAGTGTAACGGATTGAATTGGGGTTTTCACACAGGCAGGGTGGCGTCAGAATTTTTGACGCCAGCGTCAAAATTTTGACGCGCTTGTCGGGTGTCAAATTTAACATAACCCCCAATGGAGAGTGTTAAAAAAAGGTCCAGTCGGTTTCTGGCCTCGCGTCAAAATTTTGACGCCGCGTCATCTGTGTGAAAACCTCAATTGTCCTCAACGTTCCTCATGTGCCGCCTGCAAAGTTCACGTGAATGAGGTTGTGTGATCGACGATATCACTGCATTTTCCAACAATTTCTTTCTTTGTTCAAGTAACTGCCAACTCAGAAAAAATAATCAGCTAAAATACGGAAAAAACTGCTTCGTTTGAATTCAACACGTTCTTTATGTTTTTCTGCAAATGTATGATCGTATCTTCACTAACTCTTCTCATGCAGTCGATTTTCATTCCTTCTTTTTTTTCAATTTTTCCTTTGTTTTCGGAGGCGGGTCAAGCTGTCGCAAGATGGCGCTGGTCTTCGTGCCGTCAACCAACGGTCCAACTGCCCTTTTCAGAATCCCATCAATTTCCAAACATTTTGGACCTTTGTGACAATGCTAGATTTAATTTCTGGTTCAAATTTCAACAATGTTCACAAGTCCTGCAGTGTGAACTGGATAAGGGGGTGTCCTGAGCACGCACATTCCCGTTACAGCTCGACCCCGCCACCGGAAGTAGAAATCACGTGTGTCGCACATCCGTAGAACCATCATCACTGTAGCTCATGATAATTTAGAAAGTTTTGCTTTCCTTCTATATTTTTAGGTCGTCTATCTATCTTCCTTGGATCAGGTCTGTATTCACGAGAGTCTACGCTTCGGCGGCACCTTTTGTACCGGCTTCTTGGTTTGGTTGCCATGGCGACTGTATAGGAATGACGTCATGCTCCATCCACCCACCATTTGACACAAAACCCCACTGACCCAGCACCCTCTGGTGGCCAGTGGTCAGTGGGGCAATTCTGAAAAGAATTCAGTGCTCAACCCCCCCCCCCAACTGAGAAGCTGGCACAACTGGTCATAATCAGCTTGACCTGTGTTTTTACACGGCAAAAGATGTGTGGTGCAGAAAGGCATGGAACTCATGCTGCAAGCATGACCAACGAGTTTTTGTCTGTGTCTTAGGAAACTGGTTTTCACGTTTTTGTTTTTGGGGTGTTTTTTTCTGGTTTTTTTATTCAAAGAGTTCAAACTTGATTGATATGTTTCTAGTTTCACTGTTGTCTCACCAAATTTTTTGTTGTTTTTTGTCAAAAAAAAAAAAATTGAAAATGAGACAAAATTTCCAAAGACCTCTGAGGAGCTGAGTTGCAGTGAAGCTTGTCACCGCCCCTTCTGCACTGACTCCACTGGGACTGCAACTCAAGCGCCATCTGGGCCGTCTGGAGAAGATGCCTCTCTTTGCTTTTTCTCTCTTCACTGTGAGTTTAAAATCAGATACGTGCCATTCTGGAACCAACGCCTCCACAATGGCGCCGTGTCTTTGTTTCCAGCGGGTATATTGCGAGTTGCAGTCCCAGTGGCCTGTCAAAACAGAAAAAAAACCATCACTCACGTGATCTTTGAAAGTCATGACGTCACGAAGATGACGTCACGTGACGCACCACGTGCCGGCTCACTGAGCACGTGTTTTCCCTCTGTTTTTGCAGGGACTGCAGCTCGACCCGCCCGCACCTCCCAACTCACACTATGGACAGAGTTTTGAAGCATCAATTTTCCAAAAATTGGATCTCACTGACAGGTTGGTGGCCGCGTTCCTTTGTGTTTCCTTCAGTCTTGTCTCATCCTCCCTCGCTCGTCCGTGACCCCCCCCCCCTCTGGAGCGGGTCCAGGCCTTTCATACACTACGCACATGCAAGGAGAACTCTGCGCCCTTAGCTTCAGTGGCCCTCAATGCACTGACAAAGTGCGTGTGCTGAAGACAAGTTCTGGGGGCAGCAGGCAGAACTCCAGTGATTCCAGAGGGCATCCAGGGCAAATGTGCCCTTCCCCGGTGGAACGAAATGAGGAGACACGGGTATTTCCAGGCACGGGTGTCAGGTCATTTCAGGCAGCAGCCTGTCATAGCTTGACACACCGTGTTTCCCCATTTCAGTTTGAGGCTGAAATGGCCAGACGCCTCCTGACATACAAGACTCCGAGTGTCTTGTGCTCACTCACTGACATCAATGAAATGGGGAGGCATGAGGTGAGGAGAAGGAACCCACGGTCACAGAGCCTCAGAGCCCAACACCCGTGTCTCCTGATTTGCGGTGCCTGGCCATTTCGTTACACCGGCCCTGAATCCTGGATCCACTGGAGTGGAAACCAAAGCTGCCGCTCACATACAGTAAGCCTACGCTTCCAACATAGTGTTGCTTCCCCTGTGCATGCCCTGGACCCGCTCAGACAGTGAGGCGTTGGTGTTGGTGTCCTGTTCTTGTCGTCCCGAGATGGGGGGCGGGGTTGCCCCCCCCCCTGGAGCCAGGGACGCTGCATGCTGTGCTAGATCCATAAGAATCTGACCAGTCGTGCTGATGATACGTCGTGTGTTCAATACGTGCGTGGTGCAGTGTTGCATTGTGGTTCGACGCGTTCTTGACTCAGGGCCCTGCATGCCCACAGGGGGCGTATCTGTCTCAACGTGGGAGTCACAACACCAAAAAATTTGGAGAACCGGATGTGCCTTGCCACAAGGCGCATGCGTTGTGGAGATACAGGTTTCCGCACAGCGCATGCGTCTCCACAGCGTTGCACCGGAAGTTGTACCTGCTGTGCGTCAGCGAAAAACGCCAAGAACGTCACTGGATCGTTCGGAGCAAGGTGCCCCAGGGGCCGCCAAGAACAGGGGTTCCCTGAACCCCCCCCCTGGATCCACCCTGCAACCCGTCACACTCAATACCAGAAACTTTCCTGAACTGGTTTTCATCAAAAATTCACGAGATTTGTCCGGTTATTTTGCGGCAAAGCACCCGTGATTGGATCCGTCATTTTCCATTTGCTGAAGCTCGTTAGCCAATCAGCGTTCATGAGGGCTGTGATTGGGGGAAGCCACGCGGTGATGGGAACGTCCTTGACCCAACCCCAGCGGATTCAGGACTGAGACACAGGGCCTGGACACACTGAATCTCCTCGCTCTCACGACGCGTTCTTTAGGAAGCGATCCTTGAGAAGGCCATCGCTTCGCCCCCAAGAACGGTTCGGTGTGTTCGGGCCCCAAAGGGCGAGGTCAACCCAAGGGGTAGGAGGCTCCTATCACAAACCACGTCGTGCCAAAATTTGAAAAGTTTGCGTACAATTGGGGGAAAGGAACTTCTGTCGTTCGGGAGAAGCGGGATACAAGGAGAAACCGATTCACGCGTGAAGTTGGGTTTCCACATGACGTCATACGACGTTGGTCTCCCGTGGTTACGTCAGGTTTCCACGTGACGTCATATTCAGCTGCAGTAGACTGCGGAAGCTCTCGTGGTTCCCCCACACAAAATATATTTTCACGACTTCAGTATAGATCTACGCTGTGCAGGTCATCAAGCCCAACGCAGACGCATCCCTACAGAAATCTATGTCATGCCTGCGCAAAGTGCCCCATGGAAAAAGACAATTGGTTCGCTTCAGCGATTGCTTGAAAATGAGCGGTAGATGTTGGCACGCCATTAGCAGACGGGCCTTGTAGGGGAGTGTAATTACAATGACCTTCTCGACCCGCGTTCGCTGTCGTGACGCTCGTTCTGTGAAGGGGAAGGGAAACACAGTCGCACTGCAGGCAACACAGGGAATTGTTTTTCTTTCAGACGCGCCTGAAATGTTGTTTTCAAGCGGTCGTTGCAAGAAGAAATGGCTTGGTTCCTCAGATTCAGAAATTGTTTTGACCATGCGCGTTCCATCTTCTCGTGACGTCACAGCATGGTCACAACGAACGTGTGTACGAACGGCGTTGTGCTGACCTCTGAAATTTTGGGAGGGTGTGGTGGTCCTGACAGGGCTGAGATTTTAGTGTTTCAACAACTGTTTGTTTTGTCGCGGTTCAGGGATAGGGGTACCTCGGGTCCTCACAGCCAGTTCCTGCCGCCTGAGCTCTCCAGTCTGCCTGAAGGGGTTTTCACGTTGGTGACGGCGTCAAGTTTCTTGACGCACACGTCAACTTTTTTCCCTGTCGCCAAACAAAGCAGTTGTCACATGTGCGTTTCACATCCTGGAGACGCGACACATGTAGCATCCACTTGGTGAGTCAAATCAGTGAGTAACAGCGGGGATTTTTGTCGTCAAGGAGTGTTTAATGAAGCTGTCGCACCGCTACAGGTCCAGTTCCACACTTTTCTGCGTTGTGTTGTGTGGATAAACGAACCGGATGTGCGTGGTGAGTAGCGGCCTTTACTTCCGGTTTGCTTCAGCCATTTTCAATGGTCTCACTGCGGTGAAGGGCGAAGGGAAGGTCGCTCTCAGGTTGGCGTCACCGCCGAACATGACTTTGTGCACGAGTCGTGTGTGTCACGCGCTTCTGCGATAGACCTGTGTCTTTGGGAGGGTGTGGTGGTCCTGTAAGGACTGTGCTTGGTGGCTTCTTGTTTTCGCACAGGAAACTCCGAGGCGTGAAAACAAACAGGGTGAAAGGTTCCGTTTCCGGTGCGGCTGGCTGAACCTCGTGCCTCTTCAGCACAACTGTGGGGAGAGAATTCAGTGCGAGAAAAAGGCCCACCGGTCTCGCGTCATTTGCACCTGAGGTCAACAGTTCCAGACAAGACCAGTTGGCATGGTGCCAACTTTTTGTTGTTGCATTCAAAGAATAATTCTTTCTGGCGTATCAACAAGTCAACAGACCAAATATAAACACAATTGAGCACCATTTTCACAGCAAAACTGCTGTACACGTACTTTTGGTGGACAATGCCTGTAGTGCTTCGCGCTCGACCGGCGCCAATCACCAAAAGCCAGAGTCAGACCAACGTGCACTGGTTCGCTGATGACCAAGGCCCCTGAGGACACAGCTCGACGTCCGGACGTGTGGACGGTCTGATCCTGCACAGCTGTCCCCAGGCTGACACGCGTTGTGTCCACCCGCCTCGTCACATGTGACGCAAGGCAAAGAGAATTGATGTCCAAGGGCGAGGGCCTGGGTTCACGCCAAGTGCGAGTCACGTGGACGAGTTACGTGACGCTGCGTCTCACGTGGTGTGATGACGTCACTGTGCTGCTGGGACTGTTCGGGTTCACGTTTGGTGCGTCGTGCGTTGCGTCTCTGTGGGTGCCAATCAACCCCAAACTTCAAAAACAAGAGCACGTGGTTCTGCTGAAAACAACACGCACACGAGAGGTTTGAATGTTGATCAATGTATGCGAACTGCACAGAATGTTGAAAATAACAAACAGACGCCAGGCGTTGAACTGTCCAATCAGTCTTTGAACGCTTTCTGCCTTATCGCAACTGGGCCAGAAAACAGCTGCTCTGAGTCAGCCCCTGCCCCCCCCCTTGGATCAGTTGAAGGACTGATTGGTTCAGCAGTATCTGCTGTTCGTCACTGTACCCACCGCGGCCCCGTGGAGGGACGGGCGGCGGGCTGACGGACGCGCGTCCCGGGGCGGAAGGCGTCCGCGCATGCGCACTGCGCCGCCGGGGGAACCTGGATACTGTTTCCGCTGTCACATCCAATTCGCTCCAGTTGGCTGCGGCTGGAATTGCACAATAAATCCGGGAGACGAGGCTCCGGGTTTCATGAAGCAGTTACACGGCAATTCTGCGTGTTCGGATTGGGGTTTTCACACAGGCAGGGCGGCGTCACTGGCGTCAAAATTTTGACGCAAGTGTGTCAAATTTAACACGACACCCAACAGAGAGCATCAAAAAATGGTCCAGTCTGTTTCTTGGCGTCGCGTCAAAATTTTGACGCCGCGTCACCTGTGTGAAAACCGCTGTTCTCTACTTCCTTTGAAATAACTTGAACCTGTTCTGAAATTCTGAGTTTTGTGTGAGTTGTCCCCATGTACCAGGTTCTGCTGTAAGTTTCAGCGCAGGGTCAAGCCGTGTTTTGTGAGAACAAAAGCCTTCTTTGGTGTCTGTCATCCTTGCCAATGACAAGATACAGTACGTTTTTTCTTGGTGGGAACCTAGAAAAGGGGCAATTGGGGGCGGGGGTGAGAGGGGTTAACTTTGAGGGGGCTGCAACGCACAGTTGGGGTCAGTTGATTTTCTCACGGCTCAAGGGGCAGTCTTCACGGGTACCCTGGACCCACTGAAACTTTTGTGTCTGCGTGCAAGGCACAGAGCATGGGGAAACGCAAGGCTGTTTCCAGGTTGGTCCTGTCCACGTCAAAGTTGTGACGTCGACAGCAGAATTTTGACATCAACATCAAAATTTAACCTGATGCCCAATTGGTGAGCATTACAAAGTAGTCAGACCATTATTTGATGTTGTCAAAAGAAATTGCCTTTGACGACAGAAAACTTTGACGCCATTACCAATGTGAAAACGGCTCAAGGCTGCGGCCTGGATCCCGAAGCATTTCAACAGCAGGTGATGGAGAGTGGGCGCAGTGCGGGTCAATCCGTCCCCAACCCGCCCCTGAGTGAGACGGATGGGTCGGATTCCACGGGCGGGAAGCAGCCAAATCCGGCGCAACGTGACGGACTGTGTAGCTCCAGATCCCGCTGTCAGAGAATGGCAGTTTTCACACTGGGTGACGCGCCGTCATTTTCTTCACGTCAGCGTCAAAATTGAAATTGCACCCAGTGGTGTTTTTTTTATGTCAGTGCAAGAAACGATCGCGCGTCACCCAATGTGAAAACCCCCAATGGGTATTCACATAGGCAGGTGGGTGACAGATTTTTTGACGCTGGCGTCAAAATCCCGTGGGCGTCAAATTTAACATGACGCCCAATAGAGAGCATCAAAAAATGGTCCTGTCTATTCCTGGCGTCGCGTCAAAATTTTGACGCCGCGTCATCTGTGTGAAAACCCTGAGAAGCATTGCAAAGAAATCAGTGGAACACAATGCGATGTGACCGGACTGTGTGTCAATTGTTTCAATGCGCATTGTTTCTGGTGCCTTACATGTCCAGACCTTGCAAACGGTCAAAACGACAACGCTTTGTTGCACGTCGGGATCTGTACTGTCCTTTACCATTGACAACCTCAAGCCATTTTCACATTAGGTGACGCGCGGTCGTGTTTTGGGCGTCGGCGTCAAAATTCAACATTGAATCCAGTGGTGGAATTTTTGACGTCAGCCCAAAAACTGACCGCGCGTCACCCAATGTGAAACCCCCTCACTCAGAACGCCTGCACCCTGTGCATTTGTTTGTACTGCACATAATGAGTCTATTTGTATGTATCTGTGCCTGGCCACAGCCCCACCTCAACACACATAGATATTCCTCTGATAGCATCGTCGTCCCACAGACGGTTGCGCATTGAGCACCGTATTCAATAGGGGGAGCTGCAAAGAATTCCAGGGGCGGATCCAAAGCCTGAGCCGTAACCATGAATTTTTTTCAGAAGTTGAGATTAGGCCTCCCAGAAAGTGGGTCCGCCCTGAAAAAATCCTGGATCCGCCCCCTGGGTGGCGACAACGCTGTCAGGCACAATGAAGGCGTTTTCTTCTGTGGTGGGAATGTACGGCAGTCTAGAGGTTGCCACACAGAAGATGCGACGTCAACTGGTGTGGACCTTTTTTATGCTCTCCATTGGGCATCATATTGAATTTGATACCCACATGTCTAAATATTGACGCCAGCATCAAAATTTCTGATGCCGCCCTGCCTGTAAGACCCCTTTCTGCATGGGTGGGGCCAGTGGCGTTGCGGCGTTCTTCACTGGGTGGAACCATATCTTGGTGGACCAGTCAGTCGCTCCTACCATTTCCCTCAAAAGCGCCTTCCGTGGCGTTTTCACCACTCAGAAGTCAAGGGCCAAAACGCTTGTGTCAGGCCTTGCTATCTCTACTGCACCAACCCCCCTGACAGAATGGGTGTCGGAGACTCAAGCAGTTTTCACATTGTTGACGCGCGGTCGTTTTCTTGACGTCGGAGTCAAAATTTAACATTGAACCCAATGGTGGGATTTTTGACGTCAGCCCAGAAAAACGACCGCGCGTCACTCAATGTGAAAACCACTTGATGCCCAATGCCCAGTCGCAAGGTGATCTGTCCAGCCACACCCCGCCCCCACGCCATGGTGGGATTTTTTACGTCAGCCCAGAAAACGACCGCGCGTCACGCAATGTGAAAAGCCCTTCAGGGGCCGGGGACTGGGCCCTGACGCCCCGCCGGCCGTGGACGCGAATCCTCCGCGGCGCCACAGGGGGACGAGCCGGGAGCCAGGCCAAGCTGCGGGCTTTACACCCACAACACCTCCACGGGTTCCAGAGATGGGCATTTACATAGAGCTGTGTCAGGGCCTGGATCTGTGTCCTAATTCTCGTGATGAAAGACATTTAGGGAAGAAAAAGAGAAGACCTGCGGAAAAATCCATTGCTCTGTATGTTTGACTCATGCGGAAGAGAGGCCTTCTGCCCCCCGCCCAGCACCTGTTATCAGGCTTCCTTGTGTCTTTCAGCCTCTTGGTCCCTTCGCGCGCGCAGCATTCATCAGGCTTTCCGGCCTCATCGCGCGCAGTGGTCATTAAGTCGTCTGATTTCTTCGCGCGCGCGCGCAGTGGTCATCAGGCCTCCTGGTCCCCCTGCGCAGTGGTCATTCAAGCCGTCTGGTCTCTTCGCGCGCGCAGTGGTCATTGGGCCATCCACTCTCTTCGCGCGCGCGCAGTGGTCATCAGGCCTCCTGCCCCCCTCCCCACGCGCAGTGGTCATCAGGCCTCCTGCCCCCCTCCCCACGCGCAGTGGTCATTAGGCCTACCGGCTACTTCACTCGCGCTCTGCTCTTCACGACAATTGGAGAGACGAAGGCAAATTGCTTGGAGATTAGTGTCCTGGGTCTCACAGCTCAGAAACACTGAGGCCTGGACACAGTCAACATGGCGCGGCGCCAACCTCTTGCAGAGAGGCATCCAAAAGATGCAGTGCTGCAGGGAACTTCATTGGTTCACTTTAATTGGTAAACAGTCCTTGCAGTAGTGGTGTCTTGCAAGATGGTGTGAACTTTGGGGGGCATTTTTGTGCGCAGGATCTACTGAGGGGGTTAGCACCCACGTGGACATTTGACCCTGACCTTGTATACGCACAGCCGTGACACTTCTTGTCACGCGCAAAGTACAGGTTGATCAAAACAAACCAGAGGAATCCGCATTGTTCGGACACGTGCAAAACCCATCCATTCATGACGTACCTCAGAACGAGTTTTGCTCTCCTACGCCACGCATGCGCAGACAACACCTCTGTGCAGTCGGGTTGCGACGGCGTCTGGGGAAATGCACAGCGATTAGCGGTGCAGTCCCCGCAGTGCCCGCGGGAGGGAGAGGGGGGCACGCCGCGAGCGAGCGACAATAGGGTGGTTTAGTTGCAACACGTGCGACCTCCCCATGCTACATGCGACGTGGCATTTCACCCTGGAAAATCTGTACAAATTTTTCTCTTCTCTATACAAGTACTTATTTCAAATTATCAACAAATATTTATCCACAGATGCAAAAGGGTTGATACAGGTAAATTCTCTGTGGAAGGAAAAAATTATCTGAACATTTGAACATGTTTTCCAAAATGCCAAAAAGGGCAAAACTGATTTTCAGCCTGTGATGCCACGTCCCACGTCACACGTGTGCTCTCCCACGTGTCGCAACTTAACCTCCCTAATGGCCGGGGAGGGGGCACGCTTGACCCCTCGGTCACACCACGTGCGCCAGCGCATGACACACAGCTTTTACCACATTCTACACCAAGTACCAGTGCATATTTGGGGTTGGAACCTATCTGTGATTATGGTGGTGCACATTGACTTCAGTATGAACACAACTACAAACAAATATAAGACCCATTTTTGGTGAGCTGTGACCTTGGCATGCGTGTGCACTGGTGCACTCGGTGAGGCCGAGGGGTCAGGCACGAGGCACGAAGCGTTCCGGGGCCCACAACGCGGGAGGTCTCACGCTACGGCGTCGCCTTCACTGCACGCATCGCGCACTGCGCACCTGCGTGCGCAAGTTAATGGGCACTGCACATGTGTGGGATGCGCACCATTGTCATGGCCTATGCTGGGACACAAGGCCTTATACAGCCTGCCGCGGAAGAGCTTGAGGTCATCATGTCACACTGGGAACCAAACAGCTGAACTCAATTCGAGATCAGGTCACAGGGTCAGCCAAGGTCAGGCGACACGATGATCTGGGTCAGGTTCGTACACCAGGCGCACCGTCAGGTTTCTGGGGTCCTCAGGTCAGGTGCAGGTCTCAGGTGCAACCAGGTTGGACTCTGGCACGCCATGCCCTCAAGCTGTTGTGCTGCCACGCTTGTCCCTACAAGTGCATCACAGGTCTCTGTGCATGGCTGTGCCTCGTGTGTGCAGGCTGTGAAGGATAACCTACGAGGGTTATCACATTGGGTGACGCGCGAACGTTGTTTAGGCTGACGTCAAAAATTCCACCATTGAGTGCAATGTTAAACTTTGACGCCGACGTCAAAAATATGACCGCGCGTCACCAATGTGAAAACAGCGTCAAGCAGAAGGTCATACTTGTAGCCGTTACCTGCGGCGCAGGAAGAAAAGCGGCTCCGCGCAGCCATGACCCAGATCCAGGGTTGTTCAAACAAGGCGCAGCGTGCGCGGGTTTTTACTGCGCACTTTCGCCTTGACGGATCGAGATTATTGATGACTGCAGCAGCTTTATATCAAACATTCTGCAGTGTTGAAAGTTGCATTTCCATATCAATAGAGGTGCTTGGTTACATGGCAGGCGGGCAGCCCCGTGCAATCTCTGTGCTGTGAGGCTGGCTGTGTGTGCAGGCTGATCCTACCCATTTGTGGCTTGGCTGCTGGGCTGGGGTGCCAAGACTCTGCTTCGTACCAGGCGCTTCGCCTTGACTTGCAGTCACGTGGGACACTCAGTCCAGTGGACCGCCACCCAAAACTCGCGCTGCGCCTGGGCCGCACGCACGCATACACGCACACACACGCACTCAGCCGTGATGCCTCACCCATCAGCAGAGCCCGCGGGCCACAACAGCCCGAGATGGATGCCAAATCAATAGGCGCTTGGCACACAGGATATTACCGGACTGTAATCAGCTGTGCACGTAAGTAACGGCCGCCGCGTGGTCCCTTTACATTCTGCCTTTCAAATGGAAATGACCAGCTTCGCGAGCAGTTCTCGGGTGCCTGCGTCACGCTGTGTGCGTCACGCGGTGGGGTACGTGGGCGTAGTGACGTAGTGACGTGTTCAGAGACGCGCAACGCGTCAAGTGCGCGTGTCCGTGATTCAGGCCAGAACACGCGCTTGAAGCGCTGTGTCTCTGTGTTTCCCGGTGGGTTGGTTACGTTGACGTAAGTGGGAACTTCACGCAACGACGTTTCACTGAACGCCCCGTCAACGCCAACGTCACAAAGGAGCACCGTTTCCATAGCTCTGGCCAATCACGCAACACCATTCGACGTTGACGTGGCGTTCAGTGAAACGTGGTTGCATAATGTGACGTGACGTTCACAGTGACGTAACGCGTGACGCCTTCAGCGTGACCACGGGCTTGGGAGGATCTGGGTGAGAGGAAACCATTCTGGGCCTGAGCCGGGCACCTGAACCGTAATTACAGCAGTACATTTCACGGGTCTGGAGCCTGAACGAGTCCACAGGGCGCCACAGGGAACACAAACAGGACCGTGTGTAGCGGTTTTCACATTGGTGACGCGCGGTCGTTTTCTTGACGTCGGCGTCAAAATTTAACATTGAATCCAATGGTGGAATTTTTGACGTCAGCCCAGAAAATGACCGCGCGTCACCAATGTGAAAACCTCCTGTTCTGGGGTTTTCACACAGGCAGGTTTTTTGACGCTGGCGTCAAAAAAATTGACGCGCGGGCGTCCTTTTTAACATGACGCCCAATGGAGAGCAACAAAAAAAAGGTCCAGTCCGTTCCTGGCGTCGCGGCATCGTCTGTGTGAAAACCTGGGAAAAGACCTGTGAAAAGACCTGGGATTCTGAGCCAGATGGGATGTTCAGAGGTTTTCACGTAGGCGACGCGGCGTCGAAATTTTGACGTCGTGAGGGCTGACGTCAGGAATGGACTGAACCATTTCTTTACACTGTCTGTTGTGTCCCATGTTGAACTTGACATTGACGTCAATATATTATTTTTGAAAGAAACTTGACGCTGACAACGCCTGTGCGAAAATTCTCTTTTCCCTCAGAACTCCACACCTCTGTCACTCTTCCACAGTCTCCGTGTGCGCTTCAACCTCACCAACCGTGTCTCCGTCACTGTGTGTTCTTCACACACCAAAGGAAACGCCACTCACACCTGAACTGCCAGAAATCCTCAATCAAAGGTCCCAAGTGAACCCAATGCTGACAGATCAGTCCCAGTGATCTGTGGTCTGAAGAACGGGCGCAGAAGCCATCAAGGGACCAAAATGACAGCACAACACTTTTTCTGAATCAACGTCGTTGTACCCAGCAAAAATCATTCCCATAACCAACATTTGGCCAAATTCAGCGCCACTTCTGAGGCGCGTCTGCTAGTGGGACCACAACCAATAGAAATGCTCGTGTGGAGGTGATGTGAACACACTGATACCAGCCACTGACCTCCGATACCATCTGCAATTCCTCCCGGTGGTTCAGATTCTGCATCAAGGCCAGATTCAGAATAGGCGTTTGATCGGGTCCTGTCTGATGTCCTCGCAAGACCAGGGCTTCGGCTCTCCTATCAGAGTGCAGGTTTTTTTCCTACTCTGATGGCTTCGTGGATTTCATTGCCTGGTATACGTGCTCACGGGTCTGTAGTTCGCTGCAGCCCCTTCTGAACCTGCTGAGGCTCCTGCAGCTGTGAGCATGCGCACCTGTGCTGCGCGGAAATGTTGCGCAGATGTCCCCGCGCCGCTGCCGCCCAGGACACGTGTGGCTGCACGAAACAGATGCTGCGTCACCGTCCCGGCCCGGGCCCGCTTCACACTGCATGCGTCATGTCCCTGTGCGATTCAATAGGGGTTTTCACATTGGGTGACGCGCGGTGGTCTTTTTGACTTCGGCGTCAAAATTTAACATTGAACCCAAAGGTGAAGTTTTTGACGTCAGCCCAGAAAAATGACCTCGCGTCACCCAATGTGAAAACCCCTAATGGGCGCTGCATCGCTGCGGGTGCACGTGACGCACTGGCGACGCAGCGCCCATTGACTTGCGCAGTGACGCAACGCGTGACGCATCCAGTGTGAAAAGACCACGCCCTGAACACACGGTGGATTTCTGTGGTCGGACATGCTTCTGCACTTGGCCTGGGTCCCGGAGCCTCGGGTGCCCGGCGACACGGCTCCGCGGCGTTGCCATGGCTTCGAGGCGTTGCTAGGGTCACAGGCGTTGCCAGGGAAATTTGTTGGAGACTCACGAAGACTCTGGACTGACAGCAGAGGGTTATACTGAAGAAAACTGGGGAAGTTCTGTCGGTGTGAGCGGCCTTCACTCCCCCGCACTCTCAACTTGAAATTTCTGACAGATTTCTGTGATAAGACTCAGCTTCGTCAGTAGTTGTGCCAAAGTCCTGCACTTCTGACGGGCAGCAGTAGTCTCTCGTAGCTCTCTGCTCACGCTGATCACATAGAATCACGCGAGCTGATTCCAACTGCTTGGTCTAAGTCTTTTGCTCAACACGAATTCACTTCCGGTGTCACTTCCGGTCTACGTGTGATTTGCAACAGTGGATCAAATTAATTGATCAATGGATGTGATTTTTTTTTTGAATTCTGAGCTTATTTGATTCTCAAGAATAGCTCTTTGTAGTTGCTGTTGCCATTTTTGACTTTTCTTATTTATTTTTGAATTTTTCCCCACAAATGTGTACATACATGCAAGTTTTTGATCTTCACATCTAGATGTGTTGAATTTTTCACTGAGTGTGTCTGTCCGCTTGGACAAGAAAGGAACGGGAGCAGGAGGTGGACGTTACCAGACGCATTACATACAACGTGTGCCCGGTTCTGTTTCAGTCGCAGATCACCACTAGCATAGCTAAAGATGCAGGCGGCTTTAGGGATAACCATGTCGTCTCCGTATCGCCATTGGCGGCCAGGTAAGCAGCATCGAACCTTCATCTCATACACCATCACTTCGCGTGTGCACTCACGCGTGTCAGAAACGCCGTGTACGCGCAAAACACGACGCGCGCGCTCTCTGGTGGCGAAACACGTGTTCTGCGCTTTCTGAAGTACGCGGCAAAGACACAGACCACGCCACTTCAAAAACGCAAAAAAACACACACACAACTCTGGAAAAGTGCACAGTCCTCTTTCTTTTCACATGCATTTCACAACACATGAAGATCGTGGCTGAATTCACAAAAAAATTAATGACTCACCAAAAACAATGAACTATAAAACTGATTTCATGAAATTCAATGAGGGACAATTTCAATGACGATTTCCACGACTCACATTCGTGACGAAAGTCTCGCGTTTCAACGTCACAAGACAAGCGGGAAAATCTCGCCATTTCTCGCACAACACGAGACCTTGACACGCGCACCAGGTCCACCTCGTGGGAACTGCAAGCCCAGTGATGTCCCACACTCAACACGGTTCCTGCATTTGCGTTCTCTGTTGGTGATGATTGAGCGGGAGGGAGACACTGTGAGAACAGCCGGAGACGGACCCAGAAATTTGCTCCTAGCTTGGGGGGTGTCATATTGACGTGTTGTATGTACACAGGGAAAGGGAAAATAATTTCTGCAGTCAGGAGTTGAGTCTGTCCCTCACGTTTCACCGTCATACGTGGAGCACAGAAGGAACGCAGGATTTGGGTCGTGGTTTTGACCAGACTGACACTGAGCGGGGATTTTAGCCTTGAGGAAAAAATTTCCTGTGTGAGGGGTTGAGGCAATGCCCCTCACACCTTCACAATGAACAATACCTCCAGGGAGGTCGCGTGATTTGCTCAATTATCACCCATTGCCCAACCAAGATTCCCAAGTTTTGAAATTCAACTAAATTCCTTCCTGCCACATCATGCTTGAACCAAAAGAAGTCTACACACTAAGAATTGATAGAATTGAACACTATCTTGTTGGAGAAACTCTTGTCCACAGGATCTTGTCCACCACGCCTTGTAGTGCTTTGCGCTGCCTGGTACCCTTCGGGAACCAGGCGCAAATCACCAAAAAGTGTGACAGTGAGAGAAAAGACAAAACGTTGGGAGCTGTGGACATTGACAGAACAAGGGTTCTGATTTGTTGTGCAAAAGGCTCAACACGCAGATGTGTTTTTTCTTGAATTTCTGTTGTGGTCAATTTTCATGATGCCCAGATGGACTTCACCACAACACTGTCGTCACCCAGACAACTACTGGAGAAACAAACTAGAGTGCACAGGTCACTGCAGGGGGTTGGGACATATCTACGACAACCATAGTGGCGTACTGTGAGTGAGAAAGTTACATCAGTGTGAACACACGTACTCACACCTGAGTGCCACACCCCTTTGGGTGGATGAAACCCAATGTGGTTCGCTGTGACCTTGGTGTGCGCATGCGCTGTGACCGAGGGGTTTGGGGGTGGACAGGTGCCGGAGAAACCAATGCGAAGTGCAGGCAAAGAAAACTCGGGTGTGATTGTAATTTTCCCATTGCAAGACAAGGAAAAGTTGCCGGTGCCTCTTGACAAGAGGTGCAGAAGGGTTCTGTGTCTCCAAGTCTGCTGAGCAAAAGTTCATCCTTGTTTTGCCTATATTGCAACCCAAACTGAACAGGTTGAACTTGGTCAAACAAAATCTCCATTTCCAACCCTTTTCCGAAAATCTCAAAAATCCACTTTCGGTACCAGAACTCCAGTTCCCCACTAGATGGCTCTCGTGTTGCGTCCCTCTTCACGTTCAGCAAGAGGGAGGGACCCTGGACGTGTGTTGAGACACCACGTACCCAGTGTGACGCAGGCCCGCAGTCACACGCACGATTCCAATTTCCCGTCCCCCACTCGATACGCGACGAAAAAGCGCGAAGACAAACCCGGGTCCAGGGGAGGAGGAAGGGTCTGGTCCAGGGGCGGGGGCAGGGTGTGGTCCAGGGGTGGAGGCAGGGTGTGGTCCAGGGGCGGGGCAGTGTGTGGTCCAGGGGGCGGAGGCAGGGTGTGGTCCAGGGGTGGAGGCAGGGTGTGGTCCAGGGGCGGGGCAGGGTGTG
>JAAUXT010083887.1_pt1 | contig 19849 bp, 19 predicted proteins | sample 7278171 | NCBI WGS metagenome assembly JAAUXT01 (sample SAMN14350112, study PRJNA611818) | marine sediment metagenome | isolation source: surface marine sediment (1.8m) | place: French Polynesia: Moorea | collected 2018-08 | reverse complement strand
CTAGCAACCAGATGCAAAACTCCCTAGCAACCAGATGCAAATGGCTAAATCCTGAAGATCAAAGGGGGACATCACACCCGCAGTTGCCTTAGCACTGCTTCTCTTGTTCCATATCTGATCTGATGAATTAATTTTCAGGTGTTTTTTCTCTTTTCCATTTTCAGTCGCGCGAGCGCAACTCAAGTAATCGGTGTCTGTCTGTCTGTCTGTCTGTCTGTCTGTCTGTCTGTCTGTCTGTCTGTCTGTCTGTCTGTCTGTCTGTACACACCTCATGGGGGGTCACAACATCATGGAAAAGTTGAGCTGCTCTGAGAATGAAACCTGTGTGACACCCCCTCACAATGTCATGGAAAAGTTGAGCTGCCCTGAGAATTAAACCTGTGTGAACGCCCCCTGGCTTTCGCAACTGACTTCTTTCTGATCTTGAACACGTTCCACGAGAATGTTTTGTCCTGTTGTGTAGTTATTCCAGTTTGTGACTGTTACTCACATTGAGCTGGAAAGCCCCACTTACAGACGAACTCGGCACAAAGCCTTTCAGGCTAAATGCTGAACTCCCCATATTGCATGACGCACTTTTTTGGTCCTCATGCAATCGAGCACTGCCTTGTGAAGCTGCTGGATGGCTTCACTGAGACCGGGAAAGAAAGTCGAACCGTGGGTGTGGCCAAATGCACACGTACTTCGAAGACTAGCGCGAAGCAGAAAAAAATTCTTTGTCCAGCACAACTGCACCGATTCTTTGCAGAGGCAATGTTGTTGAGAATCCAGATCTCGATGTGCCAGCAAACCGACAATTGTCGTGATGTTCCCAGATCGACGTTGAGGGTCGCGATGTGTGTGGCTGGTGTCGCGAGGGAAGAATGTTGTTGCTTTGGAATCATATTTTTTGTGTATCACAGCGCCTGATCGCAGGCCTCGGAGTGTCTGTTTTTCAAAACATGACCGAATGGGGGTTTCACATCTTGTTCTCATTCATGGTTTTCTCCCCGCAAGGAAAATTGGGTGGTTTTTTTGTCTGCAAAGACGAGAAATTTTTGAGGACGAAAAACAATAAATTGAGGACTGATAAATACAAAATTGAGTTTCAGTGATAAAGCTTCGATTGCGATCTTTATGCCAAAGAAACATTGAAGCATTATTTGTTTCATTGGAAAGGGGAAAATTTGTTATCTGAAATAAAAAGTTTAGCAAGGCTCAAACATTTCCGTAACTGCCATAACAAATGTCATGTTCACTTTGAAGCAGTGTTCAAGGCAACTGCAGTGCGAAGTCCCAAGTAGCATGTGTTTTATCTCAAGACAAAGAAAGAAACATGAAATTTCTTAACTCTGGTTGCCAACTGGCCTGCCAGGCTCCTAGTGCTCTGCCTTATATAGATACCATACATGGGGCACAAAGCCTGTGGGGGGACAAAGCCTGCAGGGGGGACAAAGCTGTGGGGGGACAAAGCCATGTTGGTAGGGGGAGGTGGGACAAAGGGGCAGGGGGAGGGGGGATGTGACAGGGACATTTGGCCCAGGCTGCCTATACTGCACCACCACTTAGTGTTTGCCCTGAAGGGACTTCATACAAAAATGCAACCCAACTGTTATATCCACAAAGTGCTTCCAAAGACCTTTCATATGACCCATATCAAAGCTCTACCTCAATTACAAGCTGAGATATAGCCTGTTGCTGGGCTGGTTGCTGTGGAGCCAACATTTGTGACTGGTTGACAAAGGAAAAGCCTGCCTAGCAACCAAATTGTAGAATCTACAAAGTGCTGTCAAAGACCTTTCATATGAACCAAATTTCAAAGCTCTCTCTCAATTAGAAGCTGAGATATAGCCTGTTGCTGGGCTGGTTGCTATGGAACCAAACTTTGTAACTGGTTGCCAAGGAAATGCTTGCCTGGCAACCAAATTGTAGTACCCACAAAGTGCTTTCAAAGACCTTTCATAAGAACCAAATAGCAAAGCTCTACCTTTATTAGAAGATGAGTACAGCAATTTTCATATGGTTGCTAAGTTGGTTGCCATGGAGACTTATTTGGAATTAAGACATAAGTTTTGCCTTGAGCCCCACTTCTCTTCACTATAGTATTCTGATACTAAAAATCCTATTTTGACCAAAAACAAGCTTATAATTGCAACTTCTTGATTTTTTGATATTTCTATACTCATAGTTGCTTGGGAAAGGTTACTATTGCAACCAAATTATAAAATTCTAAAAGTGCTTTCAGAGACCTTTTGATATGAACCAAACTTCAATGCTCTATCTTCACTAGAAGCTGAGATATGACTGTTTCAGTTTTGTCCATGGGAGCACAAAGGGGCAGGGGGAGGGGGATAAAGGCGGAGGGGACAAAGGGGGAGGGGGACTGTGACAGGGAAATCTGGCCCAGGTTGCCTGTACCTCACTACCACCAGGTGCATGCCCTAAAGGGACTTCGCACAATATTTGTGTGTGTGGACGGGTTATGAATGAACAAAAGAATTGTCCACAAATAAGTACTTGAAATTTTTTGCGTAACAAACCAGATATTTGGCTGGATTTTCACACAAAATTGCAATTCTTTTCCCAAAATAGGTTGGAAAATTCAACAGAAAATGTAAAAACATGAAATGAATGCTTGGTCACTTTTTCATCCAAATGTTGTCACTCAGTCTTTGTTGTGTTCCACTCCTGAAAAATGCTTGGGGCTCATACTTGACTTGCGTGTTTTTTGCAGGATCTGACGTCTCAATGAATGTTTGCAAAAAGAGGGTTTGAAGGGGGTGCAAACCAATTTTTTTTCAAAAACAGCACGAAATGAACAAAGAATGGAAAAATGTTTCTTTGGCAAACCAACTCTTCACAAAATAGCTACAAATGATTGGATAATAATTGTGCCCCTTTTATTCTGATAATAATGTAAAGCAATGCACGTGTTTGGGTCTGACCAAACGCGTCAGCTGCCAAGACCAAACGCGTCAGCTGCCAAGGCATTGGAGCCTGATCTTGCTGGTTTTGAGGGCCCAAGGTGGGCAAATTTGGAGTTCAACTGATACATTCCAAACTTTTTGACACAACCAATGCACCAACAACCTAAAAACACCAGCAGCATGGAAAAGTTCAGAATTTTTTTTTTGGGGGGGGGGGGTTTGGCAGAGGCAGGTCACTGACTAAATTTTGGCACTTTTTGCTCAAAAATCCTCGTACAAACTCCATCTTGTCTCAACCAATTTGCAAGATCTCATCACCAAAAATGATCTTTTCCACATAAACTTTATAATACTGATCCAGAATTAGCCACAAAGCATTCTAAACAAGTACCGGCCGGTTACAAACAAAACTACATTTTTAGTCATGAATGCGAGCGCGACTTTAGTAATCTGTCTGTCTGTCTGTCTGTCTGTCTGTCTGTCTGTCTGTCTGTCTGTCTGTCTGTCTGTCTGTACACACCTCAGTTTACATGACATAGTGACCAGGGGGGTCACCACATCAAGGAAAAGTTGAGCCACCCTGAGAAAGAAACCTATGTGAGGCCCCCCCCCCTGCCCCTGGTCACTATGTCATGGAAAAGGCTGGTGTTTGGGACTGAGAAAAATTGTTTGCTGCTGGCTGGAAAGAAACCTGTGTGACCCCTGCCTTGGTTGCAGGTTGGAGTTTGGACTTTGCAAAATTTTCTGAAAAACTGTATGTTGGACTTCAAACATGGATGCAACTCGACGCGTAACACAATGCCAGGGGCATTCTCGTTTTCTCACCAAAAATGTTGCACGTTTTGCCTTGTGACACATTTTGATGCGAAACTATCAAACCATCAAAAACTACCGAAATTTCAACTTCAGTTACCTAAAACCACTGAAATTTGTCGTCAAAAAAACAACAACACCCATTTGACCTGAAAGCCCCTCAAATATCACAAAATGGATACCTTTGATCAAATATGCTCACTTTCAAGTCACAGCCAAAATAGAACCAATTTTCCAATTTGCCAATTTGAACTTTTTGCACTGAGAATTTGAAAATATTCTGTTTTGTTCTTTTGAGATATCAGGCATTATTTGCGTCCTGAAACATAGCCAATGGACCTGACCACCAGCTCTCGAGGTAGAAATTTGAATACCTTGCCAACAGGTGATTTTCGAGTCGCTTATTCAGGTTGCTCAATCTATTTTGAGCAGCCCGAAAAGCCCATTCAGATCACCTGATCAAGGTGCTGAGAGACATGGCCCATGTGAATTTTTTCTTTGGTTTTGACGAAGCACATACCAAAGAAAACGCTTTGATTTCATGTACCCAGGATCCCCTCCCCATTTTTCTTCAGTTTCGACGACACACCCTTGTCTGCAACAAACAGTGTTTGGTGTCTGTGAGACCTCCCTGAAATATTTTCTCAGATTTTGATGAAACGTCCAAATCCCTCAAAAATTATTTGTTCAATTTGAAGTGCCTCAGAAACAAGGTGCATCTCCGTGGAGTTGGCACGTGTGTGCATTGGGGATACTTCTGTCACCAGAATAGATGTGGTCCACCTGATGCCGTGTACGTACGAGTGTGTGAGTTTTCAGTAAACTTGGACCTTGCGAGCGCACAAACAGGAAATTATTTTTGAGATGCGACTTTTTTCAGGTGAATGCGGTGAACTCTGGAGCCATATTTTACTCACATCACGAAGTGGTCTGAAAAAAGGTTTTGGTGCTTCCACTTGTAAGATACAAACGTCTGTTCTTGATAACCTTTGAAACTTGCAACCTTTGAAACTCTTTTGGGGTTCCGTGCACCGATTGGAAGTCAGAAACTAACATCTGGATCTGGTTCTGTACACGTACCTGTGAAACACAAAAGTACGATTGGAGTCACAATCATCTTGCGATGCATCCTTATTCAGTCAATCTTCCATCAACAGCTGGAGTCTTGCGATAATTCCCATTGAAGGTTCACAATTGCATGGTCCAATTTTGTGGCGAAGTTTGTGTTCCGTCAATTGACGCACTTCGTGGACGGTTTCCGCGATCAGTTTCTCGACAGATCTTGAGCTACATGCACCTTGAAGTCAGAACCGCTTTGTGAAAACTTGTTGCATCTATCAGGTACACGCACACGTACTCATTGCAAATTCATGAATCCGTGAATTTTTTAGCTGTGCTTTTGAGTCACTTCCTTCCATTCGAGTGATATTGATCAAGGTAAAACCTGCATCCAAGCCGTGTGACATGTAGATCTACGTCCAAAGGCTGTTCGTTCGCTCATTGTTTGGAAAGCCTGGTTCTCATCCATCCAGTTGACATTTGTTGTTGGCTGAAAACCCGAAAAGCTGAAGGTTTCCTTGCACGCGCCAGTGGTGCAGTCTCCTTGATGTCGGGATCCTATATCCTCGGACTTCCTCATTGCTTCCTGGGGCGGAGGAGGGGGCTTTCGTAATGGAAGATTATGAGATGGATTTTTTTCCACCAGACTCGGAGCTGTGAGGCTTTGTACGCAGTCGACAAAATTTAAATTGTTGTGGTTTGAAGTCACTTTCATGGCATTCGAAAGAAAAAAGATTGTGCCAGAACTTGTGTCCAAGCAGTGTATCAATAGAACTGCGTCCGAATGTTGCTGGTTCGTTTTTGTTTGGATTTCATGCCTGCAAGAAAACCTGCAGGGTCCAAATCCCCCGCCGCCCTGTAGTAAATTTTCTTCGAAATCACAATCTGGAAACTTGACCTTCTTGAGCAAAGTCTTCAATCGGGCTTGCAGGCTTTTGTTGAAGTGGGTCTGAAACAGAAGTCTGACTTTGGTCAACAAAGTGCACAAACAAAAGGACAGAGTGGAGACCTTGGCCACAATTCAGAAAAGAAACTTGTCGTGCGACCACGTCATTCCCCTGTTCGCCAAGAAATTCAGATTCCAATTTTCTTTTTTGGCCTCTGAAAGCAGTTTGCAAATGTTTTGCTTGGTGGTGGCCACTTCGGATTTTTACTCTCGCCGCTGTGAAAGCATTGTTCTGGCGCTTTCTGGTCTGATTTCAATGTCTGGCGACATAACTACACAAAACCCATACCCACCCACTCCAGTCCCACCTCAGGAAATGTCAGGTAACTTGGGGGGCATTTTTGGGGGGGAGGGTCACAAGACTTGGAAAATTGTGTCAGCTACACCCACTACCTTCCCTTCACCCACCAGGGGGGCGGGTAACTCGGGAGCACCTGATTTTGAACATTTGGATGTCATCTCCCACTCACCCAGCAAACGTTTGGGAAATGTTGGGTGAAATGAGCACTCTGGCGAGAACTGAAGGCTACTTTCTTGCTAGTTTCTAAGGGGTGAGGGAATGGGTGTCCACACCAGAACAACAGGGCTCCAGTCTGGTGTTGTCCACGTACTCTGACGCAACCTGCACGGCTCTGCGTGTGTCGTTCTCAGACCCACAGTGAAAATGCTGAATCTGCTGGTGCAAAATGGAGGTGTTGCGTCATTTTTCAGGTGTCAAGAGGCCAAGAAGTCTGAACTGGTTGGTTTTCAAGGTCACGCGTTCCCAGAAAAAACCAAACCTTCTGAAATCAGTCCCGTACGTACCGTGTGATTGATTGTGAGGCCATGCAATCACGTTTGTGATTCCAACATGCGATCCCCAAAATGTGAACCCCCACGTACGTACGTTGTCCCAGAAGGAATCTAATGCAAGACTATGCAATCCCAACGGAAACCATGCATTCTGCAATACGATCTCCAAAGGAGACGCAAGAACCGCCTTGAGCCTTTGGTCACACTGACCCAGGTCTGGGCTCAAACAGTTGGTCAGGCCTCTGTGCAATCAGGCCCATAACAATGACAGCAGTTTGGTTGCTTGAAAGCGTTGTTGAACTTTCAATGAAAGAAGTTGTTCCAAAAGAACGAAGACCCTTTTCCCTTTCAAAATTGGTTACCTTGAAGACGGGTGCTGTTTTTTAGAAGGGAGGGGGGGCAGCTCAACAAATACCCATCAGGAGTGGTGGCTCGACTGAAGTTGAAGTCGGTTGCTCGGAGGTACAATCCACCACAAGGGAACTCACAGGCCGGGGTTTGGTTGCTGCCTGGGGTTGAAATGTGTGACCAGCCAGCTTCGGTGAGCAACCAGCTTGTGTTTGGGGGTCACTGCTTTTCGTTGGCGAGCAGCCAGTCAGGTTTCGAGGAGGTAGCTTCTGGCTTGGTGAGTGAATGAAGCCAGGTGCCTGCCAAACTTGGCTGGCCAGGCTCTCAGTCTCACGAGGGTGCTTATTGACCTTGGCCAGGTGCTCACCGAGCTTACCAGCCACCCACCAAACTGTGGACCTGTGGAACTTGACTAGGAGCTTGCCACATCCAACCGGGGGCCCAGCCAATTTATTTTTTGAATGTCACAACGATGTGCAAACGAATTCAGGCCTTGACACACGCTTGAGGGAAAGGGAAACGTGTCAGTTGAGTGAAGCAGCTGTTTCCTGGATCCATACATCCACATCAGGTTTGGCATCAATGACGTCATTGCCAGGCTGAGGATCGAACAGGTACGCTGTGTGCGTGTTGTGCGCGTCTTATCCAATCAAACTTGGGTCATCCGCAGGATATAAATACGACTTGGCCAGAACTCCAGGGTCTGTCACCGGCAGATTTTGATGCAAAAAGTTTTCTCCATTTTTTGCACAGGAGACGAAATTTTGCATTGGAGAATGTGGTCTGCCGTTCAGCACCCTGTTCCTTTTTGAGGAGAATTACCCATCCTGAAATCCGAGACCTTCACACTGTGACAGACACACGTGCGAGCGTACTCTCAGAATGGACAGAAAACAAAAGAAAACAGAATACTTTCTTCCCAACAGAGCAGAGCCTGGTGTACAGAAGTCTGTTCGGAAATTACGGTGCCAGAGGTGTGTCGACGGCCGTTGCGTCCTGTACCCAACTTTTGCGGCGTGGCACTTTGCCTTGTCGAGGGCGATGCCTTCCGAGTTGGCTCTTCGCCATGGCAGTGTGTGTCACAAACACGGCTGTTACTTTTTGTGAGACGTTTGAAGAAATTTCCTTTTTGAGAATGAACACATTGTGATCTCGGCGGAGCAGAATGCAGCTCTGCATGTCAATGAAAAAGGCTTTGGTGTGAGAATCGTGGAAGGCGGATCGATCGGGGTGAACTTTGATGTTCCCATAGAAACGATCAACATCTCCGTGAGGCAGAGATTGGTTCAAATGATGACACAGCAAGTTCTCTGGTGAAAAGGGAAAGCTGGTGACTAATATCGATTTCCATGTCGATCATGTGCACGTTGGCTTGAAGTCAAAACAGCAACAGGCCGCCAAAGACTCGAGCTGTTGGCCATGTTTGTCCGAAAGGACTCTTCCTTCGTCTTTTGTTGCTCAAGTGTAATGCGGCCGGCAGGGCAAAGATTGGACAAAACCTTGACGCGGTATCTTGACCTCGGTATGATCCTGTCCGCTTTCATGAAAACTGGAGGGAAATCAGTCGTCCTGAAAGGGTTGTGCGTCAGGCATTCGTACACGAAAGACGTTTCGAACATGTTTGCTGAGCGAAGGGTGTGGATCTTCAAGACAAGCAGTTCCCCTTCTTGGCGATGCTTGTCTGTGACAGCTCACGGATATTGACAATAAAAGACTGTCATGTGACTTGAAAGTGCCAAGTAACTTCTCAGGAATGTCATGATTTGATGTGGAGTAAGCGTTTGTGACACAGGTCACGGTCTGAAGAACGCAACACTTTTCCGCATCATCGTGACATTTCTCCACGTGTGGGTCAAACCGAGGAGACAACTCCTTTTGTGTTTACTTTCGAGCGACTCTGTGTACTGTTTGGTTTATTTTTAGGTCTGCCTGCTCGGGGGGAAGCTTCGCCTCAGGTGCACGAGAACCAGCGCTCGTGAGGCAGGCGGCTGTGTGCAGCAAGGATTTGTGAGTCAGCAGCGAATGACGAGTGAGCACATATTTCCATCAGACACTCGGCGTTCACAACGTTTTAATCATACCCGCAGGAAACACCCGAAAAGGTATAAAAGGATCCAATTTTCAAATGGACTGTGCATTAAATAGTGTTGGCTGAAACCACACGGAGCACTCGGATACCTACTAATCAATAGTGGAACTTCAATTGGATCTGCTGCGTCTGATTTCGGAAGTACAAAACACATCAGCTCAACTCCAGCACGCACATCTGCGAAACGCACTTTTGTGAAACAAAATGGGAAGCGGAAGCGAAAGATGCGTCCAGACGCTCACGTCCATTTTCCTGGCCATCGCCATGAGCCTGTCCATCACGTGCGCCGCCAACTCGTGGTGGGTGCGCAACGCGACCGCCAAGAGCCGCGTCGGGATCTGGCAGCTCTGCATCGACGATAGTTGCAAGCCACTGTGGGACGTAACCTTTCTGAAAGACAATGGTACGTATTCCGGTTGGAATTTTTCGCGAAATTTTATCGGGTTGATTCGTGCTGTTCAGACGATGGGGAAAATTCCAACTCGTGTGAACACCACACCGCAGGCATAGCTCCACACAAGGACGTGCAAACAGTCAAGCATAAAACAGTTCAAGCCTGCCACACAACGCCAATTTGTGACGCAGTGTATTTCATCGAACCAACACGCGAAATGAACAAATATTTTACACCTGCGACTGCATAAAGCAGCCAGGCCAGATCGATTTGACCTATTTGGGCTTTCCTACTGTTCTTTCTTTTTGTGACTCCTTGCTGCACAGAATGATGAACAAACATTTTCACGAAAAGAAATCTGTTGAATTCCATTTGTCCTGAGGAAAAAGGACCGACTGAATTTTGTTTCATTTTTGTTCTTCAGAATGGTTCGTCGCAGCGACGGGCGTGTGGATGGGCGGTGTCCTCGCCGTGACGATCGCTGAAGTTCTCTGGATCATCTACACGTGCAGGAGGAGCAGGGCCATGGGCAATCTCATCGCCACCACTCTCTTCACCTGTGTGGCCTGTGAGTAAGGGCACCTCTCTGTTGAAGGTGGACAAATTGTTGATCGGCCTTCATGTCGGAACTCGCAACACTTGTGTTTGATCAAGCCGATCCATCTTGTGAGCGTGGGGTGTCAGAGTTTGTTGACTTTGCGTGTTGGGTTCAAGTTCTTCTCAATTTGAGCTTGGATCTGGGTACACTGAGATGGGATATTCAAAGTACGTGGGTACATGTTTGGAAAGTTTCCAAATTCATGGTTCTGTTTGACATGGCTTTGTTTTTGAAAACCGTCTGTGCATAAGTAAACATTTCAACAACCCACAACGTATTTGGGCACAGGCTGACTGAGTTATGAATCATAATCTGGGAGTTTTCTGTGGAAAAGCCCTTCGTACCAAGCGTCCCAAATAAACTTCTCGCTCGGTTCCCACAACCTCTGGAAAACAAGAACAGAAACAGCAACACGTTTGTGCATTCCCAGAAGAATTCTTGAAATTTCTTGTTTAAAATAATTTTTATTCAAGTCTTGCGATTGACACAACTGTTTCTTCACTTGGCGCGAAATGGCTGAAGGATGAGTATGACTGTTTGGGCAAAAAATACCGTATCCACCCAGTGTAAGTCGTATCCATGTGCAAGACGCACTCCAAAATAAACATTTTTTGGGGGTTTTCAGGTGTTTGGAGACAATGAAAGCTCATTCCCATATAAAGACGCACCCCCACTTTCAATCTTTGGGACAAAAGTGTGCGGTTTATACACGGGTGAAAATGGTAGGGCCAAAACTTTTTGCGGAGTTTTCCGGAGAATGACAAAGAATGAGGGGGCGGGAAATCGACAGACGAGGAAATTTTCCTTCCGTCCCAAACACATGACATGAGAGGAACGAGGAAGTTCCGCAGATGTGTTTACACGTTCAAGCTTGTCGTGATCGCTGAAGAAACCAACTTGAAATGGATGACGAATAACCCTTCGAGGACGCTTGACTTCCGAACCACACCTCTTCTCAACACAAACAAGGGATCAAAGACCAAACAGCTCGCCTGTGACACCCAACAGTTATGCTCGAAACACTCATTGTGCCAGCCAACAGGCAATCGCTGGATTTTCTTTCTGCAGGAAATTCAACAGTTCAGCTTTGTTTTGGTTCGGAGGGAGGGAAGAAACCAAGGTTCATTTTGTTGTATGTGGCCAAAAGTACGTTCATTTCATTGCTTTTGGCCAAAAGCAATAAAACGAACCCGGTTTATCCCCCCCCCCATCCCAAGAACAGAATGAATTGAACTGTCAAGTTTCCTTGAGCTCATTCGCAACTTCAACAACTCACTTCGTTTTGATTCAAGGTGGTGGTGGTGGGGGGAACCATTGGGTTATTGAGTTGCTTTCGGCGAAACGCAATCTTCATTTCGGGATGGAGAAAATGTGCATTCACGAATGTCTCGTCTCTTTCAGTCGGTTGTTTCCTGGCGACGGTCCTCATCTGGTGGCTGAAGCTGCAGAAGGACGATACGGCGCTGCTCGGCTCGTTCGGCTTCCACTGGACGTACTACGTGGCCTGCGGCACGACGGCCGTCACGCTCCTCGCGTCCGTCCTCACCCTGATCGGATGCTGCTCGCGCAGCGGCACCTCGGTGTAGTGTCCGTCTCGGCGCGCTGCACCTTCGACACTTGCGACAAGAAAGGCTTCTGCACTCTGACAGATGATGGCCGCTTTACGCCGTCACAACGTCCGAAACAACATCCTGTCTACGCTAAAGATTTCACTGTTTTTTGACAACGGACAGTTGACTGTGTAAGAAGGCCATCAGGGCTACGGTGATAGAAATGTGACTCTTTGGTGGTGACTCTTTGGTGTTCTCTTGGCATGTTGTGTTGTGTTGTTTTTGACGTTGACATGGCGTCATCACCGCCAAGATGCAACATTTTTTGCCTTGACATTTGCAAGGGACAGTTACCTCGTCTGCCTTGAAACTGGAAACTGTGTTTCTCAGAGTGAAAGTCAAAGAAGGAGCAATGCGACACATTTGAAAGTACACCGCCGACAATATTTTTGGAAGTACTTGTTTGTTTGTTTGTTTTTGGAGGAAATTTCTGAACAGGCAGCACCACATCTAGAAACTTCTTCCTCGTAACCAAATGCTCCGAGCAAAACTTCGCCAAATTTTTTGAGATTTTGAAGCTTCTATAAACATTGCTTTTGTGTTGCCTTGCTTGAACTTATGATCGGATGGACACACAGCTTGCAAAAAGTGTGTGTGTGTGTGTGTGTGTGTGTGTGTGTGTGTGTGTGTGTGTGTGTGTGTGTGTGTGTGTGTGAGGAATTGTCATACCGTATCCACCCGTGTAAAGTCGCTTCCATGTACAAGACGCATCCCAAAGATAACTCTTGTTTTAGGGTATTCAGGTGCTCATACCCATGTATCAGACGCACACACACGTTTGATACTCAATTTCGGGGCAAAATGGTGAGTCTTATACACGGGTGGACACGGTATTCACTCCACAGCGTTTCGTGCACTTGGCGAGTGGCAGTTTTGCGGTCAGATTGTCAAAGACCAAGCAATGCCAGGCAAAAATCTACTTCAGGGTACTTTTAGCAATGGTTTGTCCGCAACGTTTTCAAGTTTCAATGTTTTCAAGTTTCCAGTCTGTCCTGCATTCACCCACACGATGACCTCGTTTGACCAGTTCGTTTGTTGTGTGCAGGTTCTACCTTCGTGAAGTCCAGGGAAAGAAATGGATGATGCTGGACAGTTTGAAAACTTCTGTTATTTATCGAAAATGGACGAGTTTTTTTGCAATTGCAACGAATCAGTGTGCGAAAGAAGTGGCTGAACTTCCTTTTCTTCGCCAAGGACAAAGTACCGGTAGGCCACAACCCATTCCTGCATTTCTGTTCCCACGAAGAGATGTCGAGACAACAATGATTATCCCCCCCCAACAAACTGTTTCGCACTGTAAAAAAAGCACTGTAACCACCACCAATGTGGATTCTGTCTGTCACTTTTGAGTGACCGAACACACTTGAAGCATTGTCCGCTTGTGACAATTCGTTTCAATCAAATGAAATGCACGTTTCGGTGCATGTCTGAAGAACGCAATTGATAAAGGCATTCCGGCAAAAGTTTAGTGACACGACGGACGCTTTTGCTCACAAAAGTTGCAAATACTTCAACCAGACCAGTTCATGTTTGTTGTTATCCTGGTTACGGTAGTTTTTGCATTTTGTTTTTGTTTTGACAGCTTTTTGTTTCCCTTGTGTTGAACTCAGTGTTTTCCCCTGTACCGGTATGTTGTCATTGTTTTGCACATGGGACTTAGAAGTCATTGGTTAGCGACTGGAGATCCTTGGTGCAAAGCTGTCCAGTGAGTGTGCCGAGTCTGACATTAAGATTTCTTTGAAAATGAAAATGGGCGGGTGTTTTTCCTTGCTGACACTGGCTTTTGTTGGGTTCCACGCGCAAATTTCAAAACTCGGCGCGTGTTTGCCATCAAGCTTTTGTTCGGAAGCTGTGGAGAGGACCGCCCTCTGCCCCTTCCCCCGTATCAAAAGTTCAAGAGAATCCCTGCTCCAGATGGAGAGTTAGGGGGTTTTCCAAGTTTGAAATTTGAGGACTCCCCGGTGGAAAGTTGGAGGGGACCCCTCCCCTTGTCAATTCTCAATTTGGCCCAAAAAGAACCGCCCCGGGCGGAAAATTGGATCAACCCCGTCCAACAAGAAAGCAGCGTTTCTGAACAGGAGGGCCAGCTGCCGACTCGGCGCGTGTCTACACTTCAAAATCTTGTTGTGTTTTACTTTCACCTATCCGCTGACGCAACCTCGCATGAAGTAGAGAAATTGATTGCATTTTGAAAAGTGATAACAATAAATGATGAAACGTTTGATCGTATGCTTTTCTTTCAAAGTTTCAAAATTGAAACTCGGACACCTGTGATCTGAATGTTTTCACGAGCGTCCAAGTACTGGCGCACTCGAATGCATGGCGGGAAAAGTATTTGGCCCTGAACAACATGCATCTCCCTCTTTCATGACATGCGTGAAAAGAATGCCGAATTTAATAGAGCGTGCTGGCTTCCTTCAGTGCCCTCTGCTCAGACAGCAGTGTGTCACACCTAAGAAAACACTACATCGAAGCATTGTCCTGAGAGTGGCAGTTGGCATTGCGCCCTGGCTAAGAGCTGCGGACACATCGCGTGTGGGTGAAGGTGGTACCACCAGAGAGGACTGTTGACACTGAAAACAACGGGTCAAAACAGGGAGGATGAACAAGGCGCTGGGCTACGTCGCGCTGCTGCTCTTCCTGACGGCGGTCGGCTGCGCCGTCGTCGCGCTCGCCACGTCCTACTGGGCCGTCCACGATAACGGGGACAACTTCATCGGTTTCTTCCAGAAATGCGGTCGACCTCCAGGCGGTGTTGTGTTGTGCTCCAACAACTTCGACAAGGATCACAGGGACACCTACAAAGACGATGGTAACAACAATGTCGTTGATGCATTCCTTACTTGTTCGCAACAATACAACAGCAAAATTGGACAGTGCTCAAACGAATTTTCAGTGATGAGTAACCACGCACCATGTACAAGTTTGGTTGGCAACTTTCACTCAGTCAAAAATTGGCACAATTGATTTTCTTCTGGATCTCTGAGAGCTTTCTACGCAAGAACCAGGGTCGCCAAATTGTCTCTCAATTTTTAAGCGTGTGGTCCCGAAGGGTGTAACCACACGCTTAGTGTAATCACCATCAGTCTGTATGTGTGTGTGGACATGTTGAGTTTGGGGGGGGGGGGTAACTCAATACAGTGAAAATCAACCAGGGTCATTTTTAGACCATTTTAAGCATTTTTGTTTTTTTTTGGTATGTTGAGTTCCCCCCCACCTACCCAAACTCAACATCCAAACTCAACATCACCAAAAAAATTTTTTTTTCTTAAAATGGGCTAAAAAATGATTCTGGCAAAATTTCACCATGTTGAGTTATGGACCACACACTTTTTAGGCGTAGCCTTCTTGTTTCTTCACGAAGCGCAGCTGTGTTGTGCTTGCAGAGTGGTTCCTGAGCGCGGTGGGCACGCACTGCGCCGGCGTGCTGCTCGGCTTCATAGCGACCGTGCTGTGGTTCGCGGCGCTCTGTTCGCGCAGCGGCGGGCTGCGCGGAGGCGCTATTTGCTGTGGAACACTCGCCTGTGAGCATTTCGCTTGAACAATCCGAAACCATCACTCCAATGGTTGTACGCAAAAAATAGACAGAATGACTGATGGCGTAACCAGAGTTCCATTTTCGCGACCAGAATGATTGTCGTGCATGCAGTCAATGAGTTTTCTTTCTTTCAGGCGCTGGATTCCTGATCGCAGTGATTCTGTGGAAGTTCCAGTACATTGGACACGACAGACACAAAATGGCATTCATGAACTACAAAGAGGGCTGGTCCTTCTGGGTGGCGGTCGTGGACGTGGCGCTTTCCGGCATCGCTGTCATCCTCATGATCGCAGCCGCCATCTCGCACCGGAAGTAGACATCTCCGCTCGGCCTTGGGGTGGGTGAAAAACGGACCATGGAAAAGGGAAAGCTCGTACACAGCTCTTATTTGGTGCGTCATCTTACCGAGCGCGCGTTTGGGCCAGTCACTCTGGTGTTCTGCACGTGTTTGTGTGTCAGATGACATTGGGACCGTGGGGTCTGACCCCAAATCTTGGGACAGATCAATGTTTCGTCCTGTCCTGCCCCATAATTTGGGATCAAACCCTCAACCCTGGTCCGAACATTCTCAGGGTTGAGAGGGTCCAATCCTGAAAACAGGACAGGTCAGCATTGATTACTGATTATTTTCCACCCTTTGCCGTACTTTGGGATCAGGCGACACGAATCTCCCCCTCCATGTTTGCAGTTTTGGACAGGGCCCAATCCCATTTTGGTCAACAAAATTCGGAAATCAGCGTTATTTTTATCGAGCGCTTCGTGATCTTTGATGTCTTGTTTGGCTTTTCACAAAAACAAAATCACTTCATGACGAAACAAAAAAGGAAGTGCGTGTGAATTGGTTTGGCACCCAGGGAGGACCTCATGACTCCCTCCTTCCCCGTACAAGATCCAAGGGGCCATGTCAGATGCTAAATTTCCGTGTCACAGAACATTTCAACAAATCAAGGGAAAAGGCTCAGAACAGAGCACAAACAGGACTGATTGTTCTCTGTTTTGCGCGCTTGTTGCAGTCACTGTGATGTTTCATGTTGGTCTTTGGGAAAGGGATCAACTGAAAAAAGGCTATGCCTGGAAAGCCTGTGGTTCCATACACAACTTGTCCAAGTCACACTTAGATTTCTACCTTTTTTGGGAAAAGATCACGAAATCACAACCTGTAAGCATCTTGTGCAACTGCAATCAAGTTCAGGAATGTTTCTCAGTTGTTCCCAGATAGCTATGAGCCTTCAAAATGGCCAGAAATGACATTTTTTAGAAAAAATCAAAGAGACTGCCAAATCATCTGATCTACTTTCTGTCCAGTTTTCCTGCAAAGGAGATGGGAATACTTTTGTGTTGTTGCCACGTGGCTATGTGCCTTCAAACTGGCCAGAAAGGGTGTTCTCAGAAAATTCCAAGATTGCTGCCAAGTCATGTCATCTACTTCCTGTTCAGAGTGACTGATCAGGCCCATTTTGGCAGCCATTTTGAGCAAGGTCAGGTGACCAAAATGAAAAAAAGTGTGAAGACCGCGGAAATAGACTGACAACACATCCCAAAATGGTTAACTTTCACAAAGAAATGAGATCAGGATGGCCCAAAATGTGTTTTTCACAAATCCAAGATGGTGTCCGTCCCTGTTACAAAACAGTTGTACCCAGCACACAATTGTATGTGTCATGTGAGGTGCCAGCCAAAACCAAATGTCAAATGTCACCCAATGGGGCACCCAACATCACAAATTTTGAATACAAACAAGTTTTAATTACTGTACCAGCAAATTGTCAGATGTCATATGACTGGGGAAACCCAACTTCAAACATTTTGGGTGTCAAAACATGAATTTTAAAATGTCACAGGACCAGGAGAGGTCACCCAGCATCAGAAATTTTGGATGTCAAAAGCAATTGCCAGTGACCCCAGCAAATTTTCAGATGTCTTACAACTGGAGGGATTTGAAAAATATCAATTGCCAAATAATTGGGTTTTGCCTTCTTGAGATCTTTTCTGTTCTTATGCAGGCACAAACAAAGCGAAAAATTCCGTACAGATTTGCATGTTTTTGGTTCTCAGAATCTCATTCTCCGAGACATCACCAGTGAATCTGTATGGTTTGTTGTCACTCTGTTGTCCTCATTATTGTGCGAAGTCCCTCTGATATTTGCCAACTTGGAGAAGACGTCCTGCTTTGTCTTATGTCCCATATCTCACATTCATGCTCGCCCAAAAGGGGTTGTTGGTGATTTATGGTGCTGCCTTGGGACAATTGGTCTACATTGTCTGCCAATGTACACAAGTGTATGGTGTCTCAGGAAAGACATCCCACTTTCCCGAGGGGTTGTTGGTGATTGATGCTGCTGCCCTGGGACAATTGGTCCATATTGTTTGCCAATGAATACAAGTGTGTAGCATCTCAGGTAAGATGTCCCACATTGTCCCATATCCCACAATCACACCCCCTACAGGGGATATTGGTGGTGATGGTGCTGCCCTGGGACAATTGATCTACATTGTCTGCCAATAAGCACAAGTATTGGCATCTTAGGCAAGACATACTGCTTTGTCCCATTCTATCCATTCTGCCCTCCCCAATCTCAGCAACTGCCCAAGGTGCAGACTTGCTCTTGGGCTCATTAGAAAGGTCTTTGATCCCACTTTATGAATTTTGAAAAATAAAATATCTGTGACAACTTTCCAAGCAACCAGATGCCAAACTCCTTAGCAACCAGTCTAAATCTCAGGTTCTTCTTGAGAGAGAGACTTGATCTATGGTTCATGGAAGATATTTGAAAGTGATTTGCTGTGCTGTTTTGAAAGAATGTCCATACCAACTTCCATAGCAACCATATGAAAACTCCATAGCAACCAGGTGCATAACTACCTGACCCCAGTAACCAGAAGCTAAACTCCTCTGTAACCAGATGCAAATAGTTTGCAACTTTTTGGTTTTAGTTTTTCTTCCATCAAGGACCAACAAAAAAGAAGAGGGTTCAAGACAACCAAATCAAACACTCCAGGGACTTCTCACATGCAGTTGCACTGTGAACTGCTTCTCTTGTTTTGACATGTACCGGCGATTCTTCACTGCATGTCCTTCTATTTTTCTGTGAGATCCTCCCCCTCCCTCACGTCGCGTTGAAAAGGACAAAAGTGTTTCGAGCCAAACTTCATGAAGGGAAGAACTGAAATAAAACTATGAATGGTGCTAAAACACACAAAACACTGAGAATAAACATGCAGGTTCCGTGTTTATCGACTTTGTTCAATACAAACGATGCGAATTGATACTTCGAAACAGCAACAAGTTTGTTTCAAAGCGTTTCGTGCTTTGAAGCTCTTCATACGCAGGAGAAAGACGTACGCGAGTCATTCACGTTTGAGTGGAACACCAACGGAGTCCTGCCAGGTGTTTTGTTCGAGTATTACTCGTATGTCTCGCCTGCATGCATGGCAGATGAGCAGTAAGCAAGCCCGATTCCTTCATATATACGAGGTAATATCCAACCACGATGAGACTTATCATGTTCGTCTGTGACCGTCCGGTCTCTGTCGCAGAACATGCTGAGTCTCATCGCAGTTGGATATTACCTCGTACAGGGTTCACAGGCCCGCGGCCCATGCATTCAAATAGCCGGACAGGCCCAGGCTCAGTGCGATCACTACGTCTGGGTGTTTCTGTTTGTGGATGGTTTATTTTCACAGGGGTGGTGTTGATTAGTTAACCTGTGTTTGGTTTATTTGAAATAGACTTGAATTCAACAGTTTGTTCCCAAAAAAATTAAAACAAACAAACACAGGATTACTTGCCTCCCCTGGTGCAGAAAACCAACACAGGTTTACATTTCCCCGGGCAAACAAACTGAAATTTAATTTCTTCTGTTAAATTCAACATTGTATTTCCCAACAAACCAAACAGACTGAGAAAACCAAGATAGGTTTAGTTACCCCGGGGCAGATAAATCTACTTCGTAGTTGATTTTGCCCTGTTAAATTTGCCAGTTTAATTCGAACAAGGGATGTGAGAACGTAGGCCCATTATCTCGCCGAGGGATCGTTGATCTCTGGGCCTGTTTCACAAAAAATAATTTCTCGTATCTCTGAGAGAATTCCGAAATTGTCTCTGATCTCACGAGGGAGAGTTTTTTCTCTCTGAGAGAATTTCTAAATTGTCTCTGATATCACGAGGGAGAGTTTCTCAAAGCTAAGATGGGAGAGAAAGTCAGTGGTCCTCTCGGAGCACTCCTAACTTTTTCTCCTGTAGTCCTTAAATATCCTCAGGAGAATTTAACTGAGGAGATATGAGAAAATACTGGAGAAATGGCTCCTGGTTTTTGTCCGAACCTGAAGATTTCTCCTGTAGATATATAAATGTTCTCCTCATTTGGAGATCTTTTGTGAGGAAATATGTTTTCTCCAAACAGAAAGTTTCGAGGGCCCCGCTGACCTCCTGTTTCCGTTCCCTCGAACGACATGACCAGTTCTCTCAAATGGCATGCATGGTTCTCTCGAATGACCTGCAGTCAAGAAATGAAGTGTTGTTGACCATTCAGCTTTAGACATTTCTGCCAAACTCGGAAGTGCGCGCAGTGCATGCACAAAGCTGAGCCATTTTGCCAACCAAGTGTTAAAAGGTGTGGTGGACCGCGGTGCACCGGTTTGGACAATGTGTATCCATAACCTCTGTCATTTGTCTCTGTCATGAGCCATGGTTTTATTTTAAACCATACTATTTCCGGTTCTGGTGCAAGTAGTACGGTTTTTTTGACATCATTTT
>JAAUXT010001292.1_pt1 | contig 19851 bp, 15 predicted proteins | sample 7278171 | NCBI WGS metagenome assembly JAAUXT01 (sample SAMN14350112, study PRJNA611818) | marine sediment metagenome | isolation source: surface marine sediment (1.8m) | place: French Polynesia: Moorea | collected 2018-08 | reverse complement strand
CTCTGAAGCTGCACCTGTAGCACAGCTTCAGAGGAGAGCGGGAAAGAACATGTGTATTCGAACTGAGAGATGATGGTTCGAGGAATGATGATTCGATTATACAACATTTTCTTGTTGTTGTTGTCTCACAATGATGGGCTTGGATTTAAAGGAAGAACGATGTCGTACGTTTGAACGTTTATTGTCTGAAGTCAAGAGAGAGATGAGTGCATTATGGAACAACCCCCAGCGAATGCAGCCAGGGCACATCCCTGCTCCAGGGACCCATGGAACGCCTCATTCCCCAGTGTCCCCACTGCGTACCAATCTGGGGGGGGGTGCTCATAGTTTTTTGGAGGGGTTGGTTGTTCACGTGGGGGGGTAGGTCCTATCAGGCTGAAACACAACTATTTGGAGCCGACAGTAAAATAGGCCCTTGGGACCTCGCATTGACTTGAACATTCAGGTCGCTTGTTTGGGTCACTCGTTCGACTTGCTCAACAAGCAAAATTGACTCACCAGTACAAAATGACCTTACTCTTGTTTGAAAATTTGATCGCCAGCATGCAAAAGTACCAGAAGAAAGGTTCCCAGATCGGGACCGGCTGGTTGTACGAATTGTTGGCGTGTTTGTATGAGCCCAGCATTCTTGCAGGAAAAACCTGAGGTAAGTGTCAGGAGATGAACGGGCTTGCTTCGGGTGTGGTCTTTTCCAGCTTTATTTGTGTGAAACTTGCGGAACCACAAGTCTATAAAGTTGCGGGTATCCACTGCAAAATTAACAGCACATTCGTCAAATCTCAAGCGCATGATCTCTGCGTTGTGTGCGGGTGTTGAGGCCAACTTTTGTGGCTACTGATCCTTTTCTTCTGAAAATGGGTTCAGACCCCACCTGTCCGAAATACAGCGGGGGGTGGGTGGCCCATTTGTGGGAACCATTTCTGAGCACTTTTGAAAAGATTCCAAACAACAAAGGAAGGGCTCCGAATCCATTGCAGGCTATTCACACCTGCCCACCAATTTTATCTTGAAAAATTTTGTGGCGGATGTGGTTACAGTCCTTTTGTTCGGGCGCGTGTTGAAAGAATAACGAACAGTATTGAAGGCATCAAGTTGATATTTCGACTTTTCGCAAAACAAAAGTGGTTGCGCATATTGTCAAGCAAGACAAGAATTTCAAGTCAATGTTTCAAAAAGTTGTTCAAACGTGTCCAATAAGGTTGTAAAAATAACAGGTCCAGATCAAAAGCGCGAGGCATACGGGTAAGAACCCACGCGCTGGGGTCACTTCAGTGTCCAAAGTGAATGTACGAGTACTGTCCTCACAGATTGTTTCACCTGGATTCTTTTCTTGAGCGGTGCATGTTTGTCTTGGCTGCAACTTGATTTCGATACACAGGAAACGTTTGTTCCGCAAAACCTCCAAGAATGAACGCTTCATTTTGTCCATCGTCCTTTGACCCTGGTTGAGGCAAGTCTTGTGCTGACATTCCCCGAAAACTTCCCTCTCTTTGTCGGGGCAGCGGTTTCACCATTCTCTTCGATGGCTGGCCTTTTAGGAGCCGCTTTCGCCGTTTTGGCTCTTTTGCGAGGAGGTGGAGCACGAGGCAAATCTCGCTGACGAGACGTGGACCGAGATCTGGACCTCGACGCGGAGCTGGATGTGGACCTCGTGACGGGTGCTCCTCGCTTCAGTGGCTCCGGCTTCGGTTTCGCTGCAGGAGGCGCGTCCTCCAGGCGGTGAGCTTTTCTGCCTCCGCGTCTCAGGAGAGCTTCAGGCGCTGGTGTCGCACTCCCTTTCTTGTTCACAGTCTTTTCGTTCGTAAGTCCGTTCTCAGTCACCCCATTCGTTTCCGAATCTTTGTTGGCGCTTTTCTTTTTTCGTTCACATCTCCTCTGCGGTTTTTGACATTGAACCGATTCTTCAGTTGGTGCATCACAGTTTGCTGATTTGTCTTCAGATCCAGGGTTTGCTGTCAGAGAGTGGACACCAATTTGCAACCATTCGCGCGTGTTTGGTTTTCGGCTTTTCTTTGTGGGAGTTTTTGCGTTGTACTTTGTTTTATTCTCGGACAAGCACTGTCCTTCTGTCGGAAATTTACCAATCCGGGCAGAAACTTTGTTCCCTTTGGGTTGCACGTCGTTTCGCAGAGGACGCAGAAGTTTGGGTTTCGGGCCTCTTTTTGTGAGAGTTTTTTTTTCAGGTGGTGACGCTGTCGTTGCCTGTGTTGTTGTCATTTCACCAGACTTATGCTCATCCACGCGTTCCTCAGGTTCATTGTCCACATCTTTCTCCGAACGGCCCGCGGCTGATTCCTCCGGTTTGTGCTGCCGCTCGGCCTCTGGATCACCGTGAGCTTCACGTGTGGAATCTGCGTCCCTCGATGTGAGCGGCAGGTCCTGACTTGACGAGGTACTTTCCTGGCCAGAAGCGTCATTGTCATTTTTCTGACCAGAAGCGTCGTGTTCACTTTTCACTTCGTGATCCGACATTTCGGTATCCTCTTCCTCTTTGTTCTCCACGTCTTGCTGTGCGCTTTCCAGGGGAATTTGAGCAACATGCAAACTGCCAGTAGAGGCATTATCCTGCTCAGTGTCCTGGATGAGTTCGTTGGTCGCATCTTCTGTGTTCTCGTCCTTCAGACTGATGGTGTCGGCATCGTCACTCTCGTGGACGGCGTCGTCGCTCTCCGCCTCTGCGTTGACTCCATTTTCCACTGGCTTCTCACCCAGTTTCTTCACATCCTTGTCAGTGTCTGGGGATTTTCGCCTGGTGGTGTTTCCCCACTTTCTGTTTTTGCGTCTGCCCCTTCCCTTTCTTGGTTTCCTCGGTTTTACATCTTCCGGCGCACTTTCGTTTGGCGTTGGAGGTTCTTTCAGAGTCGGGCTGTTCGCCTCTCTGTTGAGACTGCTCAGCGGTGGGGGGCCTCCAATACACATGATGGTATCTTCCCATTCCTTGTCAATGTGATCCTCATTTCCGTGCTCAAAGTACTCCCTTCTCACGGGGCAAATATCCAGAATGTGCTTCTTCAGCATGCCAATGTAGGTGAACAGCTTGTCGCAGTACCTGCACTTCTGTTTGTGCGCATCCTGCTTGAAACTCTCCTTGGGCGGCTTGTGAATGCGCCGGCTGGTCACCGTCGTTTTGGACGAGTGCATTTCCTTGATCTTTTCCTTGTGTTTGCAGACGCGGATGTGCCTCTCGAGGAGGGAGATGGTGCCGAACCTGAGTCCGCAGCCGTGGCAGCGGTGCATGTCGAGTAGCTCGGTGAGCTCGCGGCGCCGCAGGTGGTTCTGCGGGTTGTACGTGAGCTCCGGGTTACGCGGGCGACGCCGCGTCGCCACCGACGGGTCCCCGCTGTTGTAGTACTCGTCGTCCTTCCCCGTGAAGAACGCCGAGCTCTTCATCTTCCCCAGGTGCATCTGAAACCAAAAGGTAACTTTGTTGGCAATTTTCTGCTCGCAGCCAAATGACAAATTTGACGCTGTAGCTAAACTGACAACTTCAAATCTCAGCTCCTCTTGGTTATCGAAACAAAGTCTTCCAGAGTGCTGGATTAGAAACTAGTCTTCCTGAATTCCGTTGAATCACCAGTGGATAAAGCCACAACTCATCCGAAAGCAGCAAGAGCGTCCGACGTGTTGTTGTTGTGATCACCTTGTTCTGATATCCAATCGCCGCCTTGAGCTTCATTCGACTCGCCGACGGCATTTTCTTGGCCTGGATGCCGATGCGCCCGAGCCCCTTCTTGAACACGTATTTGGTCTGCGCGCGCTCGGCGGAGTCGGCCATCTTTCTGCTCGCGGACGCACAGTCGAGGATGTGCGCGTGTAGCTTCGCGCTCGCCGAGAACTTCTTGGAGCATTTGGTGCAGCTGTACTTCACCTTGTCTGCAAAATGAGCGAGAGTTTGTGCGACAACCTGAATGAAACTTTGCGGGGCGGGGGGGGGGGGGGGCCGCCGGGGGGCAAGTGAAGCCATTTCGCGCTCCCGGGCCACAAAGCGAACACGGAAACACCTTGCAAATTCCGGTCCTTTCAATGTACTGGGCACCGGGCACTATTCACTCCTCTTTCCTGCGATTTCGCTCAGAAGTATGCTTTCTGGCTCAAAAAATAGTTCCGCGTTGGACTCTGGAAACAGAGGACGCACCTGTTTGACTGGGAACTTGACTGGTGCAGATGTTGAGCAGCCCGACAGGGTTCGGATTGCAACTCGGCCACGACTTGGCAGGCCGTGTTGGCGCGGACGGCGCCGACTGATCCGGGTTCTCCGCCTTCAGTCCCGGCTCGTCAGGAGGAAGAGGCGTCTCGCTGGATTCCACTCGCTCCTGGCTGAAGCCCGTTGCACCCGTCTGCAGGCAGGGGTCAACGTCCAAGAAACTTCCCAACCCAGACGACTTGGCATCTTTCGTAAGATTCAAAACGGGCATCGGGAAATAAGGTATCGTAAGGCCGTTGGAATGCGCGAAGTTTTTGTGCAGTCTTTGCGGCGGGGTCTTCCTGCCCAATGGATTGTCGAATCTGGGAACAATCTTCGGTGTTTGGAGAATGATGCCATTTGACTTGTTTTTCACAGCGGCAGCCTTGTTGCTTTTGTCTTTTGCAGTGAATAAGGAATCCATGGTCTCTCTGCATGTGAGATCCACAGCCTTCTTGCATTGCGGGATCCGTATTTCACTGGACTTGGACAAATCTACGGCAGTTGTGGGGCTCAAGTCCAGAGGACTTGGGACTGCGTTACCCAACGGGGCAGCTGTGCCTGAACAACTGTCTGCTGCCTTTGTAGTTGGTTTGGGGACCTGGGGCACAATCAGACAGGCTCTGGGTGAGTTTGAGATGGAGGGCGTTCCAGCCTTGGGCGAAGTCACGCTGGTGCTGGAGATGGTGACTTCAGTCAGAGCGTGTGGAACGTGCTTCGCTGCAAGTATTGGCAAGTTCTCCTTGGCACTGGTCGGAGAGGCTTCGACTGCAATTTTGTGCTTGTCAATCATGTGACGGGAGTACATCTCGGGGTTGCTGAAAATGGATCTGCAGACGGCGCAGATCTTGACGCTTGGAGTTTTGATGAGTGTCGGAGGTGGACTGGGATGTTTGTGAGGCGCATGCGCGTCCATCGGCCTCGTACTGAAATCGTACGCCGCGTCCTGTGGCTCCGGCAGACCCGGCACCTGCAGAACATTCCCGCTGTTGATCTGAAACGTGTCAAACGTTCTCTTGCTGGAGTCCGAGGGCACACCTAGTTCCAGCACGTCTGCGAATGGCCTGAAGATGCCGTTGGGAGTGAACTCCCGAGGTATTGGCGCCGGAGGCAGCACAAGTGGCGGCCTCGGTCTCAACTCAGGCTCTGGAGAAGGTGGCAGGTTTGCCTTGAATGGTTCGAAAATTTCAGGCGGTTGAACCTTATCACAAGTATCCGTGTCACCACCAGCAGGTCCTGCCTCTGCAATCTCTTTGTTTCCCACAACCTCCTCCGTGTAGTTTTCCCTGAACTTGAACCCGACTGGGAAGTTGTATCTGGAGAAAACATCATCCTTCGCAGCGCTGTCCGCGGTGCTTCTTCTCGGAAAACCACGCAACTCGTCCTTGATCGGCACGTGATCCGTACTTCCGCTCTCGGGCTGCTCTTCAGACTTCCACCGGATGTAGGCTGCGTTATTCTGCATGTCGTCCCTACCCCCTTCCACGAAGTACTTGAGATTCTCGGAGATGTTCCTGGCCACGTTGCTGTAGAAGTAGGAGTTGGGCTCGAGGTCGAGCAGCACCATGTCGCTGATGGACTTGTCCCCATCGGGCTGCTTCATCGCGTCGCACATCCGCAGTTTCTTACTCGTGATGAGATGGCGCTGGTGCGCGAGGCGCCGGTGCCGACACATATTCGGGTAGTCGTGGAAGCGCTTCCTGCACACCGTGCACGCGAACTTGTAGCCGGGTTTGCACTCGGCGAGGCGCATCGACTCCTCGCGGTCCTTCTCCAGGTCGACCCTGCAGGAGCGAGCAAAGCGCGTCTGAGCAACACGATTCCGGGTCAAACACATCAAACCCGCTCTGGATACTTGAGTCCATTTCACAAAAAATTTCCTGGCAAGGATTTCAGTTTGCAAGAAATGTTTGAACGACGAGTTAACAGGTACCGGTACATCGAATACGGAAATATTCCTTTGTACAGCTGTACTCGTATGTGAAGGGTGCAGACCACACGCAGTACAGTGCGTTTCCACACAACCGTCCGGTGCGTGGCGTAAGACATGTCAGGAAATGTGACGAACGGAATGTTTTGTAACGTCAAACAAACTGCACGGACAGAACCCAACAACAGTACACAGACGATATCCAGGACAACAGCGATGTGTGTCGTTACAAGACAGTGCAACTAACCACAGATTAGTCTCAACTATGGAAGAGGAGGACAGACCAAAAACTTTCGGCAGGGCAAAATGTTTGAAGTGAATCAGATGACTCAGCTGTAAACCAACTGACGAAAGAAAAAGCCAGGAGCAATGAAAACTTCAAAGATCGACTGAGATGCTCAAGTCACGAACTCGGCAGGAGGAAACTGCAAATTGCGAGGAAATCCAGGTTGAAATTGGAATTTGGAGTTGGCTGCTGCTCGGGTTGGTCGGCCCCCCTACCTGAACTCTTGCCTGCGCCGGGTCTCCTCGTCGCGGTTGGACGCGAAGCTCTCGTTGTGGGTGTCGAGATGCGCGACCAGGTCCGCCTCACACGAGTAGTACTTGGCGCAGAAGGCACACTCGTGGTAACTGGAGTCAACAAAGCACAGGATGGTGGGTTACAAAATGCTCCTCTGTTTTTGTTGAAAATGGCTGTAATCTTTGCTGCTTATTTTCCGGCTTTTATGAGAAATAATCAATCAACGATTGCTTTGTTCAGAGCAAGGCCAGGTGTTTCGAGAGATTCAGTGTATGCGTGTCTGACAGGGTAGGATCCCTCTCCAGGGCTGTTGCGAACTTCGTGACGCTTACTGTTCCGGGTGGAGCTTGCGCACGTGCTTCTTGAGGTCCCCGGACTGGGTGAAGGACGACGCGCAGTAGTCGCACTGCACGCGCCGCCCCTGGTGGATCCGCTCGTGCCGCTTCTGATTCGTCACCGTCGGGAAGTTCTTGCCGCAGTAGCGACACGTGAACGGCTTGGCGCCTGCGCAGAACACCAACACTTTCAGTTGCGACCACAGAAAAAGAATCAGCGCACAACGCGCTGGTCTTCAAGACAAGTGGCAGATGCTGGTTGATCCAGGCACCAAGACTCCTGTTTCGTCACTCGTTTCAATATCAAAGTGGACCCTGGACCGACCGGCCGTTCGTCACTCGGGTCGAGAGAAACAATCTCTCCTCTCACCACGACGGAGAATCCACGTGGAACACGAATCTCCAAGTCTGGCAGGTACGTCTATGAGGGAAACAACTGACAATCGACCGGGACGGTCACTTGATTCGGACTGTGGCCTGAGAGTGAAAACTGACCTGTGTGAACCGCGTTGTGTCGCACGAGATTCTGTTTGTGCGAGAAGCGCATGTCGCATCTGCAAGAAAAGCAAATACAAGAGATTCTCACACGAGACTCTGAGAGTAGCATGCGCACAACGTCACAAGCTCGGACATCAATGTCTCGAGAAAGAAAAAATACAAAACGATTGACAAATTTTGGTGCGGATCCCTGAACGGAAAGAGCTACCACTGACCTCCGCCAAAATTAATTCGGCCATTGTTCTTCCTTGGAAAACTGGCTTTACGAAGCACACGCTAACGCGTTGAAAAAGTGGAATCGCAGCTCGGTGGAATCACCCTGTCGCAACACCCGCTCTCCTGGACCCACCCTTGACGTGAGCAGCGTTCACGTACTTGTCACAGCCGAACGTCTTCATGTTGGGCAGGTCGGGGTGGTCCTCGACGTGCGTCTTGAGCTTCTCGATCGTGTCGAAGCAGAAGTTGCACACGTGGCAGCGGTAGAGGGCGGGCAGGTCGCCGCGCGCCGTCGACTCCGACAACACCGGCGCGTCGTTCGCCTCTCGCGCTGAAAATGGAAATCGTGACGTCACTTTTGTGCAATGTGCAAATACATTTCTGTCTTTACGGCCTCAGCAAGAAAGTGACAGATCTATTCTGTTCCAAGTCCGTTGCGTGGAAACGCATTTCATTGTGGTCCTGTCTCATTCACAAATCGCTTTTCACGAAGCAGATCAACCCAATTCTTCAAAAACAGACAGTTTGTGCCGTTGAAGAAGTTTGCCTGGAAACAACAATGGAACAATAGCGGTAGTTGGGTGACGACGCACCCCACCAGACATCGGCAGCTTGTGCAGAGAATGGTGAAGATGGCGGCGATACCTGATTTCGGAGACGCGGGTGTGTTCTCAGCTGGAGAACTCTGCTGGATGTCGTCATCTCGCGGTTGTGACTTCTGTTCCGCACGCGCTGGGTCAGCTGGGTCCGGCGGTGCGGTGCCTCCCTCGGCGCTGTTCCCTGTGTCGCCTGAGTCTGCCTCACACATTTCAGGTGCGACATGAGTGCTGAGTGAGTCCTCAACTTCCTGCTGCTTTTCGCCTGACGCCAGAGGTGCTGGCGGCGTGGTATCCACTTCTGCTGCACAAGAGTTTGTGTGTTGCGTGGAATCAGAGCATTTGCTTTCCGTGGCTGCGGTGTCGTTGTCCTTCGCTTCATCATTTGCAATTTTGTTCCTGTTCTCGTCTTTGCCTGGGCTCAGAATCACCTCGGGGTTTTCCAGCATCACTTCCCTGTCGGGCTCAGGCACATTGTCTGTTTCCGCCTTTGTGGTTTCACAACGGCTGTTTGATTCCGACTTGGTCGTTGTCTTCAGGAGCTGCGCCTGTTCCTGCTGCTTCTTCTGCAAGGCGAGAGCCATGGCGAGAGTCTCCATCGCCTCCGTCGTGATCTGGCAATTCTGTACATCAGCCTTCGTGACGTAATTGTAGTTGATATGATTCCTGATGTAATGTCTCTTCAGACTGAAGGCGTGTCTGTACACCTGAACACAGATGTCGCACTTGAAGACCTTCCTGCCGAGCCGGCTCTTGACGATGTGGTGGGGCTTCAGGTCGAACTGGAACTTGTCCGGCTCGGTGGTGGAGGAGGTGCGGCTCGCCGAGCCGACGCTCGCGTCCTGCTCCAGGCGGAGCGACGTGCTGCACGTGCTCACCGACTCTGCGTCCGCGTCATCCTCGCACTCGAACACATCATCCTCTCCCTCCTCCAACTTCTCTCCGTCCTCCACAGCAGCCGCACTGTCGTCCTTGGTTGTGCTCGTCTTTGTGGCGCTCTCTTTGACCGCCTTTGATGATTTCTTTTTCGCTTGTGCGGGGGGCTCGCTCTTGTGAGAAGGTGCCTCGTCTGAGCTGTCGGAGTCCTGCTCACTGATCCGCGTTGTGTCTGTGAACTCCCTGAATTTATTGGGGATGCGCTTCAGTCGCTTTGCTGGCTCCTGATCGACGCTTTTGCCCAGCTCCGGAGACGGCGCCTTTCTCTTCGGGTTCGACTTGTACTGTTTGCTGTAGATATCAGTCGTTGGAGTGGAACTCCTTGATGCAGTCTCCACAGAAGCTGAAACACAATATTTTTCCAGTTGAGCACGTAAACAAGAAAACAGATCAAGCGAAGTTGCAAAAGAATTGAACCACACGTACCTGTGACCTTTTTCTTTCTTCCTCTTTTCTTCCTCATGCGAATTTTCTCGTACCACGTCAACAGTTCCTCGCCAGGTTGAATATCCTGAAAGAAGCGAGACGAATCGCACTGAAGCACTTTTGCCTTCGCTGTTGCGTCTGTGTTTGCGCAAAATGTATCACAAACAATTCCACCGACAACGAAAAACATAAAATGGAAAACCACCGAAAAGAGCATCATTTTTGTGGGAAGTATCAGAGGATATTCTGCAAAAACAAAACCTGTTTTTGGTTTGCAAAAACCAAGAGACTGGAACCTCTTGAACCACATTCTCTCACTGACTTGTTATGTGATTTTGCACTTGAGAACCGGCTGGACTTACTTTGATGGCTTTGTAGAAGATGTCGGTTCCCTCCTGCTGGGAGACGATGTTCTGCTCCTCGTAGAAGCGCGCGCACCCGATGTACTTCATCCAGTTCCCGACGCGCGCGTCCGTCGCGTCCACATAGCACAGAAACCGGTTCGTCTCTGGCTCCACGATCTGCGCAAAGTTTCGCGTGCGTGAACGGCAAGAAACGCACAATGTCATACCGAGAACAGGGTACACCCACGAGTACACGTCCTGAACACTTCCATCAAGCTGTGACCGTCACTGAAGTGAATATTTGACCACAGACACAAAACTAAAGTTGTAGACGCACCTCCCACACGAAGGCAGAATCCATGTTTTCCGAAGCCACCTGAACTCTGTTCCCCTCGAAAGGACCAAACTTGGAATCCTGGGTGATCATCGTCTTTGCCCATATCCCTGTGAAAATGGATCAATCAGTTATTGTTTGTGTCGCACCACTTAGCTGCACAAAGCAGAACAAAGATGGTACAATTCCAAACAGAAAAGATTCACGACGCAGGAAAAACTGTTCATTCAATGGAAAAGAATCCGTCGTTACGAAAACAAATCTGAAAAACAGACACATTCTCTCAGCACTCAGCGCTGTTGTCGGCAGTTTTTCCACACAAACAACGTTTGACGAAATATACCAATTTTCTGTGCGTCTATTCCAGACTGTTTCAATTCCACTTCATCCGGTGTCGGCAGATGATCTGGAATCGACACAGCAGCCGCGGACATCTTGATCGATCCCTTCTTCAGACTTCTCTTTGTCCAAAATTACCACCAGAAACCTGAAATGCAATACGATATTCGTTGGCACCCAAAGGACAACCAAGATCTTCCACAAAGGTGCTGCTGAATTGTTTGTCAACCTTGCGGTTCTGAAAAATTGTGCACGTTTCCACCAGCAGTTAACAAGGCTTGCTTCATTCTGCACAAAGAGCACGCGTGCTCCTTCGTAACACGTGTGCTAAACAGTATAATTTCCAGCTAACAAGCGTACGCAGAAAAATTCACACAAAATCAATTGGGCAAATGTGTGTCGCGGACGGTTGCAAAAGCAATCCACCTGTCAGGTGCTCTGAGCTCTCATGTGCTCGACGCCTCATCTCACCCAACATGGCCACCACACACAAAGAGCGCCAGAATGTGCACAGCGGAAAAGACCCCTTATTTGGACACCTTCACAATACAAAGTTTCTTTTGCACAAGTGTGGCTTCCGGGATGTGATGTTTGAACGTTCCAGAAAGGCGCGTGGATGCAAATCCATAGTGGACCATCAGGGCGTTAAATCAATGTCGTTTTGCGAGCCTGAGTCAGTCAGCTCGACGCAGCCCGAGCCTGTAGCAGTACAGGCTGCGCAGAGCTGTGGATATCGGTTCAAGCGCAGTTCATGTCCTTGCAGATTCTCCTGCCGACATGTGAAGTAATGTAGCTGTCATCGTCAGCTATTCGGTGTTGTACCATAACAGAAACGAACAGGCCACGCATGCAATTCTTGTATAACCTCAATTATTGATTCCGTTCCAAGCAAATCACACTGAGTAGCTGCAGAAGCAATTGTCTCCTGTCTCCCCGTGGAACAAGACGCAAGTCGCAGGTAAAAGCTGCAGATTAGTGGAAGAAATTGACGCTCAGATCTACACGCCACAAAGCCCGCTTTCCAACAAGCCATCTTCTGGCTCTCCTCCACATGCTGTGACAGTCAACGAGGCTGCCTTTGAAATGGCCCAAGAAGCTATGCCACGAACACTCTCAACAAACCATAAATACCTTCTTGGCCCCAGGGATCCAAATCAAATCCAAAACAGTGCATCCATTCAATTGGTATCAAAGGTAGGTCTCACTTCTCCATGTGTGCACGAGGAGCCTGTTTGTGAATGACCTCAATAGGCCAGGTGATGAAACCAACTGCGAACAAAGAGCATCCCAACACAAACCACGTGCTCAGCATTTCCTTACAAGTCATGCTGCATCGAACCAACTCACTGATGAAGGAAATTTTCCTTGTGTGATGATACACCAGAAAACTGAGCGCTGTTCAGAGCGCAGTCCCGCATTCTCTCAGGGGAAAATAAACAGAAAGAAATGTGCTGGCTGATGTTGAAATTGCAGAAGATAATTTTTTTAGGTTGCGGCCTTTTTAACACATCAGTGATTCCTGTTTTGGAAGTAGATCTATGCTGCCTTCAAACAGCCAACTGCTCGACAAGCGAAACATTAACTCGCAAAAAACAAAAATTGTCGAACATACGGACAGAAACGTTAGGAATCATATTCATAACAAGGACAGACTGTTGCCCAAACTATGTCAAACTTTGATGTGCCTGGTAAATTTGGGAACTGGTGGAAAATGGCACGTATTTTGTTGGCCATTGCGAGATAAGAAGACAAAGTCCATCTTCAATGTTTCCAAATGCAAGTCAATGACAATGGCACAAGGAACCTCCTAATTCTTGCGAAGGGGAGTTTTGCGGATTCTGATGAAACTTCGATGCGAACTCCCTTTGTATTCAGGATTCAGAGTGCGACTGTGCTCTGCTGGTGATAAGAATCATTGAATTGTTGTGCCCTCTTTTTCAGTTTGCTTCCAAAAAACAAAAGGCGTTGTGGACACAACGTGTCCAGCTGCACTGAACAAAGGAGAGGTCCCAAAGCAAAAAACAAAAACCCTGTCCTGGTCCATCTTGAATCCACGAGAGAAACCATTTGGCAAAACGTGGTTGTGGAAAGGCCAAAATGTCTATGTTGTGTGTGGTATTCAACCCTGCAACGAAACCCGAAGGGATCAAGTCTCCAATTGGGGGGGGGGGGTCGACAGGATATGCTGGACAACTTCCCCTTGAGAAGGAACAATTTTCTGGTGATTTTCCCCAAAAATTTCTGCTTCGCGACTGGATGGAAGGGAGGGTCACAACCCTCGATACAGATTCACAAGTGTCTGGACATCGTTGACAACCACAGCAACATGACACCTTTCAAAGTTTCTCACTGGAACTGAGGTGTTTTTGAGCAGACAAGCAGCAAGATTGCTTCAAATAGGCCTGCAAGCCTCAAAAGCTTCGACCCGTTTTGCTGCACTTCATTCAAAAGCGAATCTTGGATGGGGTCGGAGATCGACCGCGGTCCCGGTCAGCGTTCAACCCCAGGATTCTGGCTAGGGGTGCGGTGGGTGGTGGCGGCAAATTTGTTTCGGAGGTACACCCCGAGTTTCCACCTCAAAACTTGTTTTCGGAGTCTGCAACGCTCTGTCAGAGCTTTGTTGGGCAAAGGACGGAAAACTATCAAAATGATCCAAAGAGGAAGAAAGTCTCCCTTGAAATGGTCTGAGTTTTGCCCGAAATGGGAAGCATGACAATTCCTTGTGTGCCTTTTGTTCACCACTCTCTGGCAGTTTTTGTTCAGAAAATGAAGACTTGGTCATTCTGGAAAGTAGGTCTGACCGGAACAAGTCCTCTCCCGATATCCTGGCGTCCCCAGAGTTGGTTTTGGACGACCCCTTAATTGAGGAAGGCCCGACCTCAACTCGGCGAACGTAGCACGAGAAATCAGGAAATAGCTGGTGTCAAGGCCCTGGAGTCTTGGAGACAAATTGTCCCGGTGAGAAAGGAAACCAGTTTCACAAGACAACGAAGAAACAATTTGACTGAATTTACCTGTTTCATTTGACATCAGAGCATTCCAGAAAAGGTCTCATTGTCTTTTCAAACCAGTGAAATTTTGCCATCATTCTGCAGAGGCGTCAAACGGAACTGATTCTGAGTAGCTGAGCTTGACGCTTCTTGAGTTCTTCAGTGTCTTGCCATTTAGTTTCTTGCCCAACTGTTGCTTTTTGCCAACACACAGCAGATTGGTTTGTTGTTGTTTTTTGTGGCTGGCTGAGGTAAATCATAATTCGAAGATTTTCTTCATTTTGGACGAAAAAGCAGAAAAATTTCTGCAGGCTGAAACAAGCATTTCACAAAGACAAATATGTGAAAAAACAATGATTGAGGGACTTAGCTGGAAAAAAAACACCAATGTCATTCAAAAGTCTTTTCAAACTGTTTCCATTGTGTGCACAGATAATTTTTGATTGCTACAAAATCAGATTAGATACCACATGACAAACAGAACTGCTGACTCAGGAACGCGAATTAATATCAGTGTCTTTCCGAACTGCAAATTTAGTAGTTTCATTTATCAGCGTTGACAAAATTTACCGATGTCATCTGGGCCTGCAACACCAGAATACTCGTACATCCTAAAGTGCGCTTGTAAAGACATTGCACTGCAGTTTTGTTCCAAAAGATTCAAACTGCGGCTGCAAAAGCATCGCGACTGACACAACAACCAACTCTGAAGTGCTCAGGGAATGACAGTGCCCTGATGAAAAACCTGTTAGATCAAAGTTGAGACAAACCAGTCGTGTCATTCGGATGACAATTTCTGTCTTCTTCAACCTTGCCAAAAACGGCAGTAGGATTTCAGAGAGTCCACTCGCAGAGGAAATTTTGTTTCTGTCTGCTCACTTTGCCGTTTCTGCCCTTCAAAGTTGTGAACTGTGATGAACTACCCAAAATGGCGCTGGCAACAATCCGAAGCGATCTCTCCGCTCCAGAATGTTGCTTCTTCCAATAGCAGCTCCGCTCCACATTGTCCTCAAATGGCCAATATCAAAGCAACACGGCCTTCCAGCTTCGCAGCCTTTTTTCGATCTTGTCACACGTTCATACACAGGAATTTGGAAGCTTTGTATGACATTTTCAAAAGGACCCACGCTGCGTTTGAATTGCAATGATGCAAACATCAGAACCACTTGCTGCTGCCATGGATGCGCTCCAGAGTCGGCGCTTCGTGGACGGTTTCGCACCTCCAGAGGTGACACTGTTCCAACAGCGTCGTAGAAGCCAAACTAATTCGCACAATGACTTGAGAACTGCTCTTTCTATTGTTACACGAACGGAACCGCTTGACTGCAACCTGCATAGGTGCGAGCCTCGTACCTCATCGATAAAGGAGTCGCTTATTTGCACAAAGCAATACAGCAGCTCTCGTGCACCGTGAATTCTCGCGATGTTCCATTCAGGAATCGGATGCAGAAGCAATTGCCGAGTTTACTGGCGCAACGTGAAGCTGTCAACACTCACCCTTCACAGCCTGACAGGGCGAATCCGACCGCTTGTTGCACGAGTCCATTTGAAGTTGAGCATTCCACTTTATTACAGTTCGCTGCAAGTGGTAAGTGAGCCCAAAGCTCGGCAGATGAAAAGCCTCCGCTGCCTCTCCGGCGCAAGCTGTTACAATCAGAGAACAGCAGCTTCTCCGAGCACCACAACTCGCCTTCTCATCCCAACTTATCCGAAAGGCCTTGTAAACAATTGCTGACACCGACTCCAAACAACAGATGCGAATCAAAAATATGGCTGCTGACAATGTCAAGGCGTTAAGAAGCCTCCAAATGTGGAATCGAAGACGAAATCCCCAGGATCATGCGCAATCCAATACAGAGGCGAAATGAGGCCGGTTGTCGTGTTCAGCTCCCGATCCCTCTTGTGTCTCTGCACTCACTTTGTGCATTGTTTCCACGCACAGATCTGCACTGAACATGGCGCACCCAGGATCGCACAGCACACCGGACCGGACGAGTGAAAACAGCTTGTTGTGCTCACCCGTTCTCCAAGGTGCAGGTAGAGCACGGGTTTCCATGTTGCTGTTTCACATTCCGACACCAATTTGCAAGTTCAATTCAATACTTCGTGGACAGAAATGATCGTTCAGCATGCGAGAATGCAAGTATGATTCGACCTTGTTGTTGCGTTCTGCTCCAACAACACAATAAAAATGTCTGTGATAAACCATGCAGATCAACTTCCATCACACCCATCGTTTTCTCGAGCAAAGTACAGTCCCCACCCAAAGCTGCCACTGCTTACCTGTCTAAATTTTCTGCAGGATGTTTCCTTTGCAACAACTGACAGAATTTGCACAGAGTGATACAGCCTGCAACACAAGAAGAGAACTGGACAAGAGAGCAAGTCTGCATGTGTTGCACCGCCTTTCAGTGAGCAGTGGCCGATGTGAAGGGAGAAAGTGAAGCTGTCTGCCTGATTGCCATGTCTCTACAACGTTGTTTGGTCCCTGATACGGGCATTCACAAAGATGTGGCACGGATGTTTCCTGGTGGAAAATCAATAGAGTCTCTCTCTTCTCATAATTTCTCAACTGTGTGAAATCACCAAGGTGCACATCAAACACGGTCTGAGCCTGTCTGGTGTCTGCGGAGTCCTGTCGCGTCCATCCGGAATCGCAGCGAGCACGGGTGCCATGTCCTGATTAATTCATCCACCGCTCTCCAGCCGAACAAACAAAATGCTAATGCTTCTCAAAATTCCATATCTCGACCATGCTCTCTCCACATATGTGCAGCTGGTCATGATTACTGCTGCTTTGGGCAGAACTCACTTGTAAGTTCATTCCCATGCACTGTGGAGTTGGTGAGCAAAGCAGAATGCAGACAGATCCACCAGTTGCTTCAGTGCACATCGTGTCTGATTTCATGGCCAGAGAGCAAAACTTGCCAGACGTTTGAGCAACCTGACACTTCTGGCGATATTTGATGGAAAGGAACCTGACCTTTCCCGAAAACAGAATTGCGAACCAATGACGTTCACAAGTGACCGTTGCACGTGTGAGCATTCTACAGTTGAACACTTCTTTCTGTTCAAAGTCCTGGTCCAGAACATTAGCCCCCGAGGATGTCTCCGTCGCTGTGTCTCATAACGACCCGAATAGCGTGTCACAATGGCAGAACTGTCCCAACCACCTGGACACAAAACAGAAAACCTGACCAAAGCTGCAGCTCTGAACAGAGGGATCGGCCCATGGTTTGAAAGATGCAACAAGAACGAGAAATCTTTGAGGGTTCTTTTGATTGAAACTGAACTGTGTTTGAAAAACAAAACTGACTGAATCAACTTTTGCCAAGTACGCTCTGTAGTGCAAAGCTTTCCCTGATGTTGTCACACCAAACCGTCTTGTTTCAGATCCCAAGAACAGTAAAACAAGAACTGGATACGACACAATGGAAATCCAAATTTGCCATCCATCGTGGTCCCCTCACTGTCCCGGAAGGTCCGTCAACACCAACTTGGACAACGGACACCTGGACTGATGGACACAATGCAGATTCAACACCGAACTGCCGTTCATTCCAAAGTCTTTGTCAGCCCCTGTGTCGCAGAACTTCACCAAGCCGCTCGCAATTTCGCATTAGGCGCAATGTTTCTCTGACGCATAACTATTGACTCGCACTGAAGGAATTGCGCGTTTTGTAGCGCAGGATTTTCTATCATGTAAAATCGGCAGAAAGGCATATCATCTATTGACAAAAATCAAATATTCAGGTGCGTTGTGGGTCGCGCGCGTCAGGTGCAGCAGTGGTGACAGGCTCGGATCAACCCTGCTCCGCCCAGGATTCTCCGTTCTCCCCAGATTCTGACTGCGTGGAACGGGCCCATGATTTTCTGCTTTGGTGTGTGAAAAGGCTTCACAATAGGCCAGGACCCCTTCCACACTTGAACATCAGCCAGCTTGGATTGTAAAGACCATAATTCACAGGGCTCCTTTTCACATTTCGAACCCCTTTGCACTTCCACTTCAGTCTGCAACATCGATGGATGTTGTTCAGCACACTCGTGCAGGTTGTCCCACTGCATTGGCAAGTGACTTTTGGCTTTCCCATCTTTTGCAATTCTCAAAGTGTCTTGAGCTGTCATTTCATCGCTTGCCTCTCAAATTGATAAAAAAGTGGCCCCTGGGTCTTGCGGTCGTTTGTTCGGGCCACTTGTTCGGGTCACTCATTCAGCTTCCTGAAGAAGCAACATTGAGTGTCCACCACTTGATGCAAATGGCACATTTCAATGTTTTTTGACCCATCAAGTCACAAATCACTCCATCACAGAAGCAGGTATTTGAAATGAGTTTGGTCAACAAAAATTTGGTGTTTTTCACTCAAAAACAAAAAGTCCTCACACAAACAACCACAAAAAATTACATGACAAATACCAAAGTAATTATCTCCACTTGTCATTCACCAAAGACACAGAATAAGCCACAAAACATCCCAAACCAGTCGAAAAAAGGTCACATTGCAAAACCCATTTTTGTCAACAAAAAAGTTTGACTTTGACGCCAACCCCTCCCCACACAAGCAACACAAAAAAGAACAAATTTCAATACCATGGGCATCATTTGCCGCCAATTCCCTTCACAACCCACACAATTTCTCTCTTCCACACTAAATGTTTTTGCAAGACAAAAAAGCCTTGACTACATTTTTTGTCCAAGCCCAACCCCGAATCACATTTTCAGTTTCAGGTACGTGAAAATTTTCGTCACCTGAAAACCCTCTGATATGACAAAAATCGTAAATGTTCACCCCAAACCAAACATTGCACAAAAACCCACGTCCAAATATTTTGAACTTTTTGCACTGAAAAGGGCCTGTTTTGGTCTTTTGAGATCTTGGGCGTTGTTTCAGACCCAAAACACCACAGATAGACCACTGAAACCAACATCTGTACCAACCTCACCACTCAGAGTGCGCCCCAGACTTTGGTCCATGATGACTGCAGGTGACATTTCCGATCGCTTGTTCAGGTCACTCTGAATCTTGAGCACTTCAGGACCTTCTGATCCACGGGCAAAACACCATAATCAGAGAACAGAAAATCCTGTGGGACTTTTAGATCTCACACCAAAGCGACGTCATCGTATGTTTTTCCCAAAAAAGGACAGCGCACAACTCCAGAGCATTACGCTCTTTCCAGTTAGCAGTTGGAGTGGGCATGAAGTTGAAACAAGAGCTGCGATGTCTGCTTTTTTGTGCAGAAAGTTTCAAAAAGAATGGCACTCCCCAGGAAGTTTAACCATTGTGAAATATTTCAATAGACCCCCTCTCTGGAAATGTCTCATATGCACGCCACAAGACTTTTCCAGAACAAAGCAAACACCAGAGAACAACCACTGTTTCAAACAAGTGTTTGGTGTTTCAGACTTTTTGTCCATTCATTTGTTTCTTATTTGAAGGAACGTCTCATCAACTGTTCACAAAATGTCTTGAAGTTGTTCTTCCACAACTACGCGATCACAGCACCAGTACTATGTGCTTGCATCGTAGTAGAATTGGGTTCTCACCTTGCAAACAGGGTTCCTGTTCAATCACACAACTCGTTTCGCAACTGAAGGTCTCAAAAAGTCATTGCGTGATTTCACAGGAACCATGTTTGTACAGTGTGAGAACCCTGCCTGAGCACCGTTACGATGCCCACAGCACCAAGTGGGAACTTTGTTCGTGACACACGCAGGCATCCCTTCTGGACCAGGACCTGTGGAACTGGACTCACAGAACTGGACCTGGACCCATGGAACCCAACCTGGACCCTCAGAATGAGACCCAGTCCAGATCTGGGTCCATGCATCCAGGTCACACATCTTTGAAGACGAAGATAAATGTCAGGTGCTCCAAGTCCAGCCTGTAAGTGTTGCATGTGAATCATCTGGCACTTATATTTTTGCTTAAATTTAGGCTGGATTTATACTGAGCATGTCGGCAGCACAACATGCAGCAGAAAATCACCTATTTTGCTGGCATTGTTTACTTTGAGAATAAAATCATTTTTTTTTGCAGCAGAATGGCAATTTTGCTGGATGGATTTACTTTGAGAATAAAATCAATTTTTTTATGTAGCAGAATAGCTATTTTGCTGGCTTTGTTTACTGAGAAGAATACAGAGAATGGAATTGGTACTTTGTAGCAGAACAACTGTTTTGCTGGCTCTATATGAGGTTTGAAT
>JAAUXT010016300.1_pt1 | contig 19852 bp, 18 predicted proteins | sample 7278171 | NCBI WGS metagenome assembly JAAUXT01 (sample SAMN14350112, study PRJNA611818) | marine sediment metagenome | isolation source: surface marine sediment (1.8m) | place: French Polynesia: Moorea | collected 2018-08 | reverse complement strand
TTCACAAATCAGACAACTGTCGTTTTTGCGAGTTCTTAGTTGTCTAGTCCTCTGGTACGAGAAACCTACTCACACACACACACACACACACACACACACACACACACACACACACACACACACACACACACACGCGTCGCGTGGTCAATTTTAACACGACACGCAGACGTCAGGTCTCACCGAACGGTTGGATGGAGACGCCGCGGTAGCGCCACGTGACGGTCGGGGTCGGCTGCCCCGTCACCCGACACTCGATCAGCGCGTCCGAGTGGATCGGCGGGTGCTGCTGCATCGGCGCGTGCACGAACTCGATGTCCTCTGCAAAAACAGTATCACAACATGCAACGCCGACGCTAAAAATTTTCAGCCTGCCGGTATGTTCGGAGGCTGGCGTCACTGCTCGGCAATTCCCACCGAAGTGGAACGTGGAACGAGGTTCAAATTTTGACATCAACCTGGAATGCGCATCCACCCCAAGAAAGATCAACGATTTGGGTTCCCGAGAAACGCTGGGTTTGTACTCACTGAAGATGAGCAGTTTGGTGGAGGCGGAGACGTCGTTGCCCTCGATGCGTCCCCGGCACGTGTACGTGCCCGCGTCCGTGTCGACGATGTTAGTGACGTAGAGCCGAACCTCGCTCCCGTGCTGACGCTCAATGTAAACCCTGCAGTGCAACGGGCCACACCGCGTCAGCGCCATCGAAAGGCAACCAAGACGCGACGATCACGAACAATCAAACGTTCAACTGATTTGCCAAGGAAGTGTCCAGATTCTGTTCTTCACGTTGAAACTCGGCGCACGGGTTGTGACAATACGGACACAACAGAGCGAATTCGCGTTGAGGGAATCAAGCGAAAACCATCGCGTTCATTTGACATTCGTGGATGGCTTTGTTTCGACGAAGTTCAGATGAACAATCCCCACTTCCCCCGCCCCCCCCCCCGCCCTTCAGCTCCGTCCGAGACCCAAACACAGGCCTGTTGAACAACCCAACGTAAAACTGTAAAACAAGGAACATTTTTGGAACTGGCTGCAACTCGGTGACAACGTCGAGTTGGCATTTGTTAGTTTCACCCCAAACTTACCGACTAGTGTGTGGTCATCACACAGGAAACAAGGCGTCATGGAAAAAATACACAGTGAAAAAACAATATATTCTGTGCAGTTTTTGTACAAGGCGGTCTGCCACCAAGAAAAAAATATCAGCACATCGTCTTCTGCGAGTCAACTCTTGCAAGTTTGATCAGTGCGTGAAGGTAGCTCTGAATCAGTTGCAGAGAGGTTCGTTCGTAGATCCTTAGAGCTAACCGAACGGTTTCAAGACGAACCTCCTCTTTGTTGTTGTATTTCTGAAGATGTTCTGACAATCGCTTCACTCAATGAGTTGAATAGCATGCATAAAACCGTAGCGCAAACTTGTTCATGCAAAACAGGAGGATTGGAAAGGTCAATGATGAAGGTCAAATACAAAGGTCAGTTTACCAATGTCAAGGTTACAAAACAGTATGTACAAACAGGTGTTGATGGTTGAGGGAAATGGGAAGATGGCATGCTGGAAAAGGCTGCTGTTGGGTGGTATGGGATGGTTCACTGAATCTGCACAAGGATGGTTTTTTGGGGTGCATCTGTATTATTGTCTATCTTACTGTACGTATTCTTAATTGACAACAACAGTCAACTACACTCTCACGGTGTGAACTGTTTGCTTGAAGGTCCTTGGATGGAAACTTGCACTCCTAGGAACTAATCACTTGGCTGTGAGGTTTGTTTTCGCCCGACTGTACACTGCTCATTGTTGGCCACGTTCAGCGTGCAAGGATCTGGGCTGGGCAAATCTGAAGCACTACGGAACGCCGCAATTGACGGTGCGCACCGACAATGGGGTGCAGACGTTTGCAAAGACAGCTTTAAACAAAGACAAAAAGAAGCTGTCTCTGAGAAACGTTTCTCATCCGCAATCAGTGTTCACGTCAAATGCGGTGTTTGATGACAGACAGCTACAGAATGTTGAAAATCCCAAACGCTACACGTGGAATCACAAGACGCAAATACACATGATGAGAAAAATGTCAGGCTGCCGAACCAGAATCACGCCTCATTCACTCCATCACTGTCGCGCCATAAACTGAGCTTTCTTTTATCGGCACAGGCTTTTGCGTCTGATTTTTCGCAAGTCGGGGATTCCGAATCAGTTTCAAGGTCCATTTCTTCTGAAGCGGCGCTGCACTCTCGGTTCGGCACCGTCAGGGCCAAATGTTCTGCCTGCACTGGACGGAACACCACACCCTGCATCTTTACTTCGAAGTCGCACCACCCAGACACAAGGAAGAACACACCATTCCTCGCACCAACCCCTTAAATGTACTGAATCCATGCTTTGAACCTGGTCACAGCAAGGTCAGATTCGTAAAGGGGCTCGGACAAAATCAGCGGTGACTTACGAATTCGGGACTCTCAATTTCATGCCCCTCCCTCTTGAAACAGAGTGCGGGACGCATTGAACAGGAAACCCAACGACTTCCTCTTTTTTCGGCACATGATGGCAGCCGATCTCACTCAAATTGTCAACTTTTGAAGGGACAGTTGGGGTGGGGAGAGGTTTTGCCAGAAGCGGCCTGCAAAAGCGCAAGGGCTGCAGGTAAAGGCTGTCTCCCCAAATTCAGAGCCGGCGCAGCGGTCGCTTTGGTGTTGAGTCAAACGACGACGCGAGGTTGCACGGGAAGAATGCAAAACGCAGGTCGCTGGGTCGGAACCCAAGTACCCAATCCAATTTGTCATTTTTGACCAGGGTTGTCCGTGTACGCCCAACGAATTCTGATGGGAAAGATTTGACCAACCAACGCAAAAACCTGTGGTTTGTTCATGCGCGTGAAATACAGATGCAGGGTGCAGCCAAACACATGACTGGAAACTTTGTGCTAATCACAGTTTGGGAAAATGTGTCACATTCACTGGACAAACAATGTGTTATGGAACTGAACTGAAATGCGGTGTGAGTTGGAACTCTGAGGGTGCACGATGATGTTACCTGTTGTAATCACTCGCAGTACTCGTACTGCAAAGAGGTTAATCAACAGAGAGCAGTAAAACATGTTATTGAACAGGTGGAATAGGGGTGCTGCAACTATTCGTGTGTGAATGTGCTTGCTGAGATTGGTTCAAGAGATTGGTAAGGAATTGCGACAGATGTAACTCTTCTGAGAAGGGTGAACCAGGAAGGTGTTCTCGGGACTGGACTGGCAGGTAACCTGCAGACTCTAATAAGCGTTTGCAAGAGCGTACAAATAACAAGGGTTCTGCCCCCCCCCCCCCACACTGACACTGAGATCCACGCTCGTGACATCTGCTGGTCTCTTCTTTTCTCTGTTGCTGGACCTCAATTAAATATGTTGCTTTGTGCAACACACTGCAGGTTTGGACCGACGACTGGGGCAGATCCTTTTGCTGAACAGTTGAAGCTCTGCTGTCCAACGGCGAGTGACCACGCCCACCCTCAACAAGTTCGTTTCCGTCAGAATTTAGCTACAGTCTCCACAAAAGTCTGTCAGAAGGGTCAAAACCTTGGATTCAACTCCTGAGTGCAAACAAAACCACCAATAATTTCTTGCTGGGGGATGGAGTTGGACACGCAAAAACAATACGATGTGAAAGAAAAGTTTGCCAAAGCTTGAAAGCGGGTAGCGTGTTCGGTGCTTGCTGCGGAAAAGCGTCATGCCGACAACTGCAAATGGCACCGCAAAGGATGAAACAACTGGTCGTGCCAATCTTCAACGTTCCAAGTCGAAACTCTTGTCGCCCTGGGTGGTTTCATTGGACGTAGGAACCCCTGTCCTCACTCTGCTCACTGACTCGCTCGACGTTCCAAGTCTCTCTCGCGCCTCGCATGCTCTTCACACAGGTCACCACACCATACACAACTTGAACCTGGACAGCGGGAGTCTTACCAAGACAAAACACCGAGTACTGCTTCAAGCGAAAGCAAGATATGAGGTGCACTCATGTCGGACCCTCCCATGACAGAGCTCGCAAGACCCTTTCTTTTTTTAAAACCGACTGGAAAGAATACGAAGATGTTACGAGTACTGATAGAAACTCAAAGGTGGAGCGACTTCAGCTGTTTGGAGATGTTCAGATGAAACCGGTGTCTCGCAGGCATTGTACTCTCAGTTTCTGTTTCACCAAAACATGAATTTGCCAAGCCAGTCGATTCTCGAAGACATCTCCCAACAAGCTGGTCACAAAACATGGCAAAATTGAAACGATGAACAAAATCATAGAAAACTCCGTTGTCCGTTTCTGGACCCTGATCTGTTCTTATTTTGATCTACTCAGGGGGTTTTCGACCCTGATTCAGATAGATCTACCTCTTTCGCCCTTTCACCAGGGGTTCAGGGGACACGAGTTCAGGATCTGAGGGAGGAATATTGGGCCTTATGGCCAAAGGGTTCAGTGTCTGAAACCAGTCGGGAAGCGAAGAAATTGCACCCGTTTCAAGCGCGATGTTGGTTTCGAAGCAAGTTCATGCGCGTGTGTTCGTTTTGCATGAGATAAAGATTCTCAACAACAAATCCCCGAGGCTCTTACCTGCTCAATGGCCGATCTGAACATCGCTTGCGAGTATCGCATTCGCAAAGGCGCGACATTCAAGATGCATCTACCAACCTGCTGTTACAGAGCGACGGTCCTCGCTGTATGAATCCTGTCGGTTCTGTTTTTCTCCACAAAGTTTTGTTTTTGGCTTGCATGCCTTCACCCAACCCTTCAGACTGCGCAGAGCAAACTGCGGCTCGCACAATCAAAAGTGAGACTGTCCCCACGATGGTACCTCAGGTACCTCCGCCCCCTCTCACCCCTCGCCCCCCCCCGGCCAATTCACGCACCTGCCGCTGGTGTCCTGCACCTCATCATTGTTCGAGTTGAACCAGCGGAGGTAGCTCTCGTCCTGTGGGTTGGCGCCCGTCACGGTGCACGTGTAGAAGATGGACTTGCCGACGGCGCGCAGGTGCTCCCCGCCGCCCGGACTGATCCGCAGCTCGTTGTTTCTCTGTCCCGCTGAAAGTACACAACCAGAAAAATGTCAAACGCTGGGAAACGTTGGGTTTCTCGCTAGAAGGGAGAGCTGCGAAATGTTTGTGGAACTCTGGAGCTGCGAACGACTGTGCTTCCAGACAGGACGGACAGACCAAAAACTACAGCTTGCAAAAGAAATTTCTGGGGTTGGATGTCAAGAACAACATGCAAATTGTGACTTGCAAAGATGAAATCACGCGAATGCGGCACACCTGCGCCACAACCAGTTCAATTTCAATGAGCAACATGTTTTTGTTTCGTGCAACTGTTTCGTCACAGGTGCTAAAATCGCATTGAACAAAGGCTGTTTCGTTCTTGCATTTCTGAGCCAGCGAATGATGCGCAACAAATACGCTAGATGTCGACTGTGGTGCAGTTCTCTGAAATCGGTGACTAATCTCCATTTTCACGGTGATTACCAATTTGCGTGTCCTCGACATGCAGGCCAGAGTGCACACCTTTGAAAAGCAGCAGCACACTGTGCATGACGGGCGCGCACCTGTTCAGAGCAATTTTCCTCGCGAAGGAAGTGAAGACATTTGGGTACGCATCAAACTTCCAAGGTTTTGGAAGAAAACAGTCTCATTTCAGCGAGCACTCGGCGAAGCGAAGCGTGCATTTTTGCCAACATCCGTCTTCCGCATCACACAGTCACTGCACACAGGGGATGCACGCTTCAGGGCCAACCCAACAACTCTGCATTTTCTCGACACCTGGATTTCCACTGCAAGGCGGCCGCGCGTATTCAACAGGCTTCGAGTCAATTTCACGGTGCGCGGTCCCCACATCTGTACGTCTGTGCGCGCGTTGTTTTCGTGTATCAATCGCAGCCGACTCACAGAGCGCAGGGCGGATCCGAACGTTCACAGCTTTTTATCGGGCTAATTGCCGAGGCTGCCTCCTGTCAGGTTCACTTTGAAGAAGCGGAGGTGAGACGCGACGAGGAATGTCCGCTGTTCTGGGGTGCTGAATGTCAAGGGACCGTGAAAAGTGGAAACGCGAGTTTTGTTGGATCTTCGCGCAGCCCTTCCGTTTTCCCTGTCCACCTACTTTTATGCGGTCAGTGCACAAAGTGACGACTCTGAATGTCGGATGGATCACGAGGGTGAAATGGTTTGTGCATTGTGTCAGGTGGATTCGAGATTTGAAGACACAATTCTAAATGGTGGGTCCTCAACACATCCACATTCAACTTCGCACTCCCAATTTATTTTTCAGTAAATAACACTGATAAATCTATCAATGCCAACAACCCGCCATCCTGAACCACTTTCGAGGAAGTTTTTTGGGGTTCCATTTGGCCAATTGTGTGCTTCCTATCCAGTCCAAACAAACACGAATTTGTCACTCATTCGCCCACCATTAAAAACGCGCGGCTGCTATCAGCGGACATACATTAGTGTCTATCTGCATCCTGAACAAGGCTCACAACGGAACTGGGAACTCGGGCGTCTCTCTCTCGATGTTGGCAAAACAAGTGATCAGAGATCAGAAAGCCAGCTTCAATGGTGACTCATGGCCTCTCCCTTTTTCCGCAACGTTTCCGTGGAAAATTGTAAAATTTTCAAGCCATCCTCTTTGCTGGTTTGCAGGATGTCGAGGATGACAAGAAAGCAACTCTGAGCATTTTGAAATTGAATTGTTGGTCTGGGTGGGGGTGGGGAGGGGCAAACCAGCCAATTTTGCAAATGGTCAAGTGACAACATCATTGGTCGGTGTATTTGAATTTTTTTGCTGTATCACAATTCACACCTGGTCGTGTGAACGCTGAAGGGACGAAGACATTTCATCCAAGGGATTCGAGTCCAGGATCGGACGGAGGAAATGCGTTGCGCGCCTGACTCGTCCGTCAACAGAGTGGCTGCGTACAGCGTGTCGGGTGTTATCGGCGGCTATTTAACAGCGATACGAGGCTGCTGACAGCCGCCGCCCGCTCTGCTCGGGGTACTCTATCCGCAAATATTATGAAAAGCAACACGCAGTGTTTCCTGTTCGTCAGCAGCCGCGGTTTCTGCTCTTTAAAACAGCCACTTTGTATTCGGTGGAGGTTTTGTGTTTCTGAACACGTTTTTCCGAGATAAATCGAATCTGATCAGTTTTTGACGCTGCCCACACCAATTTCTCTCCCTTCCGGGCGGTGAACACGCTTCCGTTGCGACGGTTCGTGCCAATTGGACGAAACCAACCCAAACGAAGACGTTCGCTCCAGTGATTGAAGATTCAAACTTTTTTACTTGTTTCAACTACTTCTCAGACGCGCTGTGTCTGGCTTGTCAAATGCGATTCTTCCGCTCCATTCCTGACAGGCCGCAGATAAAATCAGGTTGATGTTGTTTTGACAGAACACAAAGCCAGATGGTGGTTTCGTCTCTGGTTGGTGGAGCACGCGCATCGTCAACTGTCAACGTTTCGCATCGGATATTGCTGTTGTGTACACACGCACGAGCGTCCGGTGCAGCACAACAAGCGCCGTGTGTTGACGGAGCAGATTCGCCGGCAAGGTCCTGCGACTTTGATCTGTCCAGGTGCCTTGCAATATGGGCTGCGGAGCCTGGCAGTCGTGAGTGAGAACTTCAGTTTGGTGGACGACGAGATTCACTTGCATAAAATTCCGACGGCTCACTCGAAGTTTTTTGACTGCAGGAATTTGAGGCGCGTGCATCTATAGAGTGCAGACGTGTCGAGACTCCTCCCTTGGCAGTAACAGCAAGAGTGACAGAACAGTGACCGGAAAACACCTGCGATTGCAATCGGGGCGACTATGTGAGCATTCGATGTCTGGGAATTCAGCCACATTTGCGCTCTGATCACAAGGTATTGGCTCTGTCGGTCTGATCAAGTACACTTGGCACCGAACCACGTCTGCGATACATGGTCATCTTCCACAACAAAAGGCGTCCACGTCTCTCATTCTCAACTGTTTGGCCAACTTTCCTCGGCACCCCGAAGCGCTCTTCTGATCAAGTTGTCTGACAGCGCTATCTCGACCAGACGTGAACAACACAACCCAACACAAGGGCCCAGTTTTCAGCCCATTATCACGTACTTGGAACGCGATGGTTACAAACGCGCTTGGCGAGTACAAAGACGTCTCGTCTAATTGGCCCCGAGGGATACTCCCTCCAGTCTCTTCTGTGCGCATCTTATCTGCATTTTCTCGTGATTATTTTCCACACTGGGCATACCGTGCAGGTCGGGGGCGCACATCACGCACTCTTATCGTATGAAATGCGTGCGCAGTGCGCCGCGCAGAATGCAGTGCGCGCACGACTCGCGCATCGAGTCGAATGCGATGAGCCCCGTATCGCACAACACGATGACGATGACGTTGCAAAAAGCACGTAGCCTTCAAAAACCAGGTGGACCAAACAACGCAGACACCTGTAAAAAGCTCAAACACTCGATCGAATTTTTTCCAAGGACAAAGCCTCACTGGCCAACCGAAGTGGAAGATGCAGAAACTCGGTGACGTTGATGATCTAGAATGTTGCCAAAGGAACTCCGACGAAGAAACGAGACCTGCGTGTAACATCAAAGGACCAAGAACGACACACATTCAACAACACGCATTGTCGTGGAATTGATGCAGCGACCGAAGTGGTCACACACACGCAAAGCAGAACGCAAACCAATCTGAGGGCTTTTGGTCAAGAAACCAGACCTGAACCAAAGATCAGATTCTGCCGTTCATCCGCACGAACAAATAAACCGTCTCCGCACTTTGTAGACAGCAACAGAACACGCATGGTGTCCATTCCAATCGGCTGTGGGGGCCTGCCTTTCGAATTGCTGATTTATGCCGTTTGGATCCGCGATCCGAGGGATCCAGACCCGAACCGTGACCTGTTAGCGGCGCAGAAATTGAAGCAATCTGTCTCGGCTGTCGAGTACGTACAGATCAACCAGGTCCTGTCACTCATGGAGAGCCGTTTCAGGCTGTGTTGACCATTACCAGGAAGTCTCTTGCGATTACACCCCACGCAAATCACGCTTTCGTTTACGAGTTTGAACCGAGTTGTGAGACAGATGCTTTGTGGAGAAAGATTCTGGAGCTGAGATCAGCCTTGATCAAGGTGCGAGGCCAAGTGCTTCAAGATTTCCCCCTCAAACAACCGTGCACACGTGCGCGTTTCTCTCCTCTTGACCACTCAAATTTTGTTCCCTGAGTGCTGACCAACACTGAAGCTGGCGCAACTACTCTTGCAAAATCGACCTGTGCGGAACAGAGACAACAGTTCCCTTGAACTCCCAACAACCCATAGCGCCTTGTCTGGCGCATTCTCTCTCCACCCACGAGAGAATCATGTTCACTCAAGTCTGCGCTGAAGTCGTGATCTGATCTCGGGCTCCCCTTGAAACCAGACAACACATTCCAGATGATGTCCGACCGCTTGTTGTTCCATTGAATGATCTTCCCGATCCCGCCTGAACCTTATTCCTGTGCGAGGTGAACAGAAAGGCGCGTGGTCAAGAGGTGCGAGTCAGGTTCCACCCACGCACGCACGTCCGCTCAAGGAAGTGCTCGATTGCGTGGACAGCAAAGGCGCCTGCTCAGAGCTGCAGTCAAAAGGAAAGGCAAGGTCATTGTGTTTTGAGAAAATCCAACTATGATCGATCTCTTGTGTGCTCGTATCTGGGCCAAAATCTCTTCGGTCAACACAACTTTCAATGTCTTATTGTGAGAGTTCTTCCAAGAGCCCACCAAAGAACCACTTCCCCAACTGAAGAGCACATATTTCTGTGAGTGTGATGCATGAGTTTCTGGTGGAGCTACTTGCGGCTCATTACTGAACAATGTGCTCTAATGCACCGTTTAGCGTCCGCAGTATGCTGTACATGCAGACAGGATTTACGCACAATGCTCGTCTTGTGTGGTCAGAGCGCTCCCTGGTAATGATGAGGGATCCAACGCGCAACACAACCAAGGTAGTGAGCACTTGTCATTCGCTTCTGCCAATCTTTGATCACAACAAGGTGAAATGAGATAGAAGCGTCCAGCCTGTTCATTCTGACAAGACAGACCACGAAACAAGCGAAAGTCCTCTTTTTTGTGCAAATCTCGGGAGAAGACAATTGGATGTGTCACGCAAGCGTAATGTCGTGACCACGCATCTCAATGCTTTGAGCGACGGGCCAAGTTCTCTGCAAGAAGCGCAGCGCAGCCAATACTCCGGTCAATACGAGGCCAAATGGCCTGTCGCAGACGTCCGTCTCACAGATGGTGGAGAACCTCATCCGTGACCTGCAGTCTGCTTCGCAATCCAACAGGTCTCAACAAGCTGCACAGACAACAGACAAGTTCAGGTCAGGCTGACCTGGATTACCGCTGCCTGTCTGCCCGCGACGGATCCGGGCCCCACGGCAAGGCTGCGTGTGTCAACTTGTCAAGCAGAGAATGGCCCACCTGCACTCTACTGCCAATTCACTTTCCTCGATGACGGTCTCAGCCTCCTTGATAAGCTGGAGTGAGTCTTTTCGGTTTCGCACAGAATTTACTCGACTTCAGCAAGCCCACAGACGAGTCGTGAAGGGATCAATCAGTGAGATGTATCTCGTCATGTCAAACTGACCTGGCGAGACCAGAGCCCGGGTCATGTAAAACATTGTTTTCATTGGGATCCATCGTGTATCCACTGGATTGCCACACGCCAAACAAGATACGCGAACAAAGCATCTCGTGTCCCTGTCGTTCACTCGGCTCTTCATTCATCACCATCGAGACGTGCCCGAAATTGTGTCAGTTCCAAGGCCCCTGGTGAAAGATACTCTTCATCAAGAGCTGCTCCGTGGGCAATCCGACCCAAAACTGTTGTTCAGTCGGATTGTCTCGCAACGCGTGTGGCGTTCGCTGAAGCTGAAAACAGCAGATAAGTAACGACCGTCTCAATTTCTGCATCAATCAACTCCAAGTACGTTTTCAGACTGAAACCCCATGTTTGTCGTAACTCGGTTCCTTTCCTGGTTGTGACTTCCCTCGGCAAACTCGTCATGTGAACAGGATGCTGTGAACTTTACATACGCAACCAGGGTTACAAGTGTTGCCTGCAGCACAGCTTTTCCAGGTCGTGATCAACTCTGCGTTCACGTTCACGTCAGCGGGACGCGAGACGTGACGACTTTACCCAATGTGACCCGGACAGATCCCGGGGCCGTGCGTCCCCACAGGCGACTTTCTTTTTCACCAACCATCACAATTCGAGGGAAAGAAGGAATCCACCTTCGCTCGCACGGTCGTTTTCCTCGAGACAGCGGGTTGACATGAACCCCAGATTGAGCACATGCAAATGATGCAGTTCTCCCCGAACCTCTTTCACTGAAGTCATTCGTTTTCACCGGTCTAATGGACAATTACGTGCAGCTCTGTTACCAGGCATAATGCGAGCCTGTCACTGCTACATGTTCCACTCAAACATTGCTCGTTTCTCCCCGCAGCTTCAATTTGCACGATTTTCCAACATGACGTTTCTAAACAGACAGCTGAATGACAAACTGCAGTGCAACTTTCCTCTTCTTTGTGAAACAAAACTCATAGGAAAGCCAACACAGCCACAACGCAGGTGTGCCAATCTGTGCGAGCACCTTTCATCATGGAAGTTTCCAAAACTACTGAGGGTGCAGAGCTCTTTTTACCTTTCAGCCCTCACCTCATCCCGACTGCCTCACCCCAGAGAGAGAGAGAGAGAGAGAGAAAAGAGGTGAGAGAGAGAGAGAAAGAGAGAGAGAAGAGGCAAGAGAGAGAGAGAAAGAGAGAGAGAGAAGAGGCGAGAGAGAGAGAGAGAGAGTAGTGAGTGTGCGTGTGCGTGTGTCTCTTTCCGACAGTGACGTTCGCTGAAACACACCGAAGCTCGGAAAGGCTGGAATCATGCATGAAACCATGAAACAAAGCAGCTTTACATGATACATGGTCACAACAGGGGCACATTTCAGAATATCATAAACATTTTCATTACTGCTGATAAAATTCTCCAATGAACTGGTGAGAAACCCTCCGGGATTGGTGCTCTTCTGGCTGTGGATTCTGCCGGCGCTCCACCTCCCGGTGGGACTCGGATGATCCATGGCCCGCAATCTGAGTGCAGCAGGCCCTTCGCCGTGTTTGCCTGCTGTCTCTAAAAAGTCTGAACTCGAGACCAAGCCAAATAGATACTTCACTCCTGCCCTTCTTGCATTGGACACTGATTTAGGATGTTGCAATGTTGCGTGGACGTTGATACCAACGATCCAGGAACCAAGCCCGAGAATTTCTGCTTGTGCACTTGCAATTTGCTCGTGATCTTTTCTCTGAGAGGCCCAAAGTTCACAACTGAACAACACTCAGTGCGAAAGTTGCAGTTCATCAGGAATAGCTTGCATGAAACTCAAAGACTCAGCTCCGTCCACGGAAGACACCCGTGTTCTTTGTCGCTAGCACCACATCGTTGGATTGTTGCGTGTCCACAATTCCCTTTGTGCAGGTCCGTGAACGATAAAACGGATGTGATACACGAATCCTGTATTTTAAGTCCAGGCCCCGACGCCTCATAACATCGACCCGACCTTCGCTTTAGTTGCACGCACCGCAGTGGGAAATCGATTCGCCGGAACCATCGGGCACGTACTCCGGACCGTAATTGCACCGCACGAACGTCAAGCAATTCTCAGGCTCGGAATTTCCACGGCTTCCTCGGTTTGTCAATATCGAACATCGACATCTGTTGTCGCATTCTCATTACAAGTGAACAGGCACACTCCGACTCTGCATTCGGCTGGGTGATTGCGTTTGAATCGGATCTCCTGTTTCTCGTAGTCATTTCTTCACGTTCACGTGTTTTTCACACAGTTCGACGTTGAAGGTGGGTCTGTCACATGTACAGCTTCAGGGCTCAGATTCTTCACCAAATGTACGGTACTCTCAAATTTACTGGTGTTTGGTCGTTTGTGTAGCCTCCAGCTTGCCTGTAATCACACCACCACGGAATTCTAGACTGCTAAATTACATCACGAGATACACAAGCCACCTGCTTCTGTGTGGGAACTGCCTCCACTGCCGGTAAGGAGAGATTAAATGTTTCATCTTTCTTCCAAAGGTCACATCCCAAAGGGACGGAGTCACAACACCAGCCGTTCTTCTTTCGCAAAGCAGTCTGCACAGTTCCAGACAGTAAGAACGACAAATGACACGCATTGGACATGGATTCAGAACTGTGAATCAAGGCTTCAGTTGCCAGACAAATCGCATCAGCTCGGCTCGTGATTGGGATGCAGGTGCATGCGAGTCCTTTTGCTTCGGCGCAGTTGCAACCCCACAGACCCTTTCTTCACACCCACAGCGACAACACAAGAGAAAGATCTGAGCAACTGCAACCCAATTATCTCTGTCTTCGCATCTCTGTCTTTTGAAAGCTGAGCAAGGGGAGGGAGGCGGCTTGCGCAATGCCTTTTGTGCAGTGCAATTACACTGTTTGACGACCCCCAGCGCCGCAGCGCCGGGCTGGCTGGCTGCGTGCGTCGTGCAGCTGCATTGTGCATGGATCTGCGCTGTTCCATGTTCCTCCATCCACACAGCCATACCTGTTGATTGCAATATGATTCATACAACGTCGCCAAACAAAGGCAGCGCGGCATCAGTGCGACAGACTGGAGACAAAGAAGCAGCAATCGGACCAGGTCCTCATGCCATTGACAATTTTTGGCCTGACCTGATTTCTACAAAAGACAAAAGCTGGGAGCCAGGGCATCAACCTCTTTGGGTCAAAGCTAAAAATTGTGAACCGCTTTTGTCTACACGTTTCACACACATTGTTCGTGTGCGTTGCCAGGTGAGGCCTCGCGAATTTTCTTCGCCCAATCTGGCCGTGCGACACTCAAACCGAGTGTCATCGAAAGTCGACGGAGAGAGAATCGATCAGTCCCTGCAAAATGAAGGACAAATCTTTGTCTTTCCCACGCACCTGGAGCTTCTTTGTCTCTATCAGACTTACCAAGGCTACCGGTGGGGCCTGGACACGCAGTAGTTTTATCCAGGTAACATCGGCTGCTGCTGCTGAGCAGATGAGCCGACAGCGAGCGGCCTTTGTTCCCACAAAAAAGCTGATGTCATCGCAGCGCGTGCGGCCGCTGCGCTGAGGCTGTAAACTCAACCAACATTTCCCTCCTGGGTGCTATTCTCCAACACCAAATCGCCTTGAGATCTGCCCATGAATTCTTTTCAGAGTGTTCCCTGTGACGCTCAACGCAGGACACACCCACGGATGTCAATGCGATCATCCATCGCCGGCAGTCTCTTCGGCACGAACCGTGTCTGCCAATCAGACCAATTTCTTCGAGCGCACATGAAAGACACCGCTTCATCTCCTTCGCACAAAGCATAAAGTCGGGAACAATCGCAGCTGATTACCTCAGCCTCCAGAATCAGATCCGATGCAATCCCATCTGTTTGGCGAAACGCAATTACGAACGAGAAAAGCTTGCGCTGCCACAGCACAGGGGAAAACTTCCAAATATGTCATCACCAAAATGAGACAATAAATAGAAGAATCTTGAACGACCTGCAATTTCCCAAGCTCGTAAAGTCTGCAAATTTGACTTTTTTCTGAAAACGACCAGTCTCGTTTCTGCCTTGTCGCGGACTTCAACGAAAACATCACCAGTTTGACTTCAGTTTTGTCTTGACGAAACACGTGCTCTGTTGCCTGCTCCAGCGGAGGGGGAAGGACGGTGCGTTGCATCGTTGTTGCAATGATGTAACAGACGCAGGGCCAAAAAAAGCAGCTTATGTTTCAGTCTCTTTGCAACATTCGTTGATCAGTTTCTATCAATGAAACAAAGGCGCACCTCTCTGCACTCAAAAGCTGTTTCGAGTTGAAACAATGTGAATGATTGTGTGGGGAACCAACAAGCAGGCTCGTTGTTCTATCACTGTCGATGTCACTGGGGAATACTCAGGACAGAAGGGTTGAGAAGATCAACACCAATGACAGAGAAACTGTCCTTCGTTGTCAAGATCACCTTTCATTGAATCAATGTCATTGGTTCGAAAAGCAAAGTGCTGGTCGAAAGTGAACTTCGGCACAAAATCAATGCCAGACGGCGTTCACAAAATGCATGTCCCGAAATAGACGCAAACAAAGGCACGCACGCACCCTTGTGAATCAATAAAATCGGGTGGGTAAAAACGCTCCGATGAGGGTATGAATGCAGGGGGAGGGGCGTAGCATCCAGCAGTGTGCGCGTGTGCCAAAGACAGAGCTGCTTTGCTGCTGGGCCACACGAGTAATCGTCAGACAACTGGTTTTAAAATTTAATTCGTTTTGGTCACATCCACAAAGATTCTTTGTTCGTTGTTGTCCCTGATCTTTGACGGTTGTACTTTGGTCGAAAGCTATTCGAATTCAAACAGATGCAAATAGCTGGTCGTCGGTGTCCCAACATTTTCTGAACAATATTTGTGTTCAGTCATAGCCACGTCTTGCCCCCTCCCAACAAGGACACGAAAACACTTGGTTCATGGCCATAATCAAGTACCGAACCACGCAAGCAGAAAATGAAACCACTATAATTGAATTTGCAAGGTGAAAGCAAAATTCATTTGCATTTGAAATACGAGCCACAAAAAGTGCTCTTTGATACAAAAAGCTCGCGTCCGCTCGCACCAAATATTCGCACAAGAGATGCAAGCTCACGTTGTGCTCCTTGCATATCTGTACACCGAGGCCATGTTTTGTCGGTCCCTTTTTCACCAGAAAATCTTCAATTTACAAGTCCAATCATTTCGGTCACCACACGCGCACCAAACAATCGGATCTCTCATTCACGGATTGATTTTCGTTTGCGAAAGCAGGTCTGGAAACACCTGAAGAGTGACGACACAGAATCTAGAGGGTCCACCTGAACTCATAATTCCCCACGAACTGCGCTCCGCGTCAAAACACACATGAAGCAGTCGATACTACTTCACTCACACCTTGCATGCAAGTATGCAAACGTACAAATACCTTTCAACCCCTCCTCCTATGTTTGCAATTTGTAACTGCCAACAACTATGGACAACATCAAACAACTCGGACATGTCGTTCAATAACGTCCTATACTTAGTACTTTTTGCTGGGTGTTTACACTGCCCTGCTGACCGCTAGACTGCTGCAGATGTTCCTTTTGTTCGTGTTTGTCTTGACCTGTTGACCGTCCATCGCTTGAGATGTGAAGCTGTTTATAATTTTGACCATGTCTGTTGCGCTGCCCTGCTGACCCACCAAGTTCAGCTGTTCTCAGGTTCGCAGTGTGGACCCAAAAGCCCAAACTCCTGCCCTTTCATCCCCTGACTTTCACCCAAACAACGCCCGCACCGGGCACTTCTGACCACAGGCTCCAGCACACTGCAACTGCCTGAACGCAGACTGAAACCGTTGCAGCGCGCAACCTTCGACCTCAATTAACACGCGAATCTCTCGGTTACAAGTTCAAAGCTTCAGACCCGCTGCACGTTTCAGCAGGGCGCGTCTGAACTGGCGCACCAAGCGATTTCGCCTGCAACTGCAACTTGCGGGCGTGAGTTGCAGGCGTGAGTTTTGCAAACGATTTCAACTTGGGCAAACATGTCCTGGGTACTGCACACCTGAATCTGACCCACGATTGTGGACGAGCAACGTTTCGAGTGTTCCGCACTCTAGCAAGTAACCCGCTTTGTCCATTCTTGACCACAAGTCAGCAACGACCGACGTGAAAAGCGCCCAGATTCAATGGACTCCAACAAGGCCGCCGAACTGTGATTGTCGGGCAGCCTGACACTCCCAGCTGACCAGACGACCTGCTAATCGCGTTAGCAAGTCTGTCGTCGTCCGAGTGAAGCCGTATCCGGCAGCGGTCGCTCCCATAGGCGATTCATTACTAGTGCCAGGGAAGGAAACAGATCGAGCGGAAGACGGGTCCCTCGGATACAACAAACACCGAGCTGCAGCTACGAATGGGATTGAAACGACCCTGGTCATGCGAACGGGTACGTGACAAAATTAAAGAGGCCAAGAATAAATTGAGCGCTGCAACAATGAGAGTTGGGACAACCTCTCAACAAGATCACCTTCGTATGTAGACACCTTGGTCCCAATTTGGGTATTTCAAATTGTTCAACTGGTACACAGTGCTCCTTTGCTACGTAGTTGTTATACTTGTTCGCATTGTGTGGATTGTTTTTGTTCTTTCACTCCAGTCTCATTTTTCCTTTGGGAGTCCAAGGAGGACATCCAAGGTTGACTTGACACCCCCTTCTTCTCGAAATTTTTGCAGTCCTTGGGGGCAGTCAAAATTGTTTGGAGCCCACAATTTTCAGTCCAACTTGAGACACCCCTTGCTCTAAAATTTTTTGAAGTCCACCCTTCGGACGGTTCGTTTACAGAAATTGCACTATGACGTCGTAGGTCACTTCAGGCACAAAACGAAGACTCCGCTATGGCGTGTGAGAAGCACAGATTAGCATCAATATCATTTTGACTGATGCCACGCCACTTTTGGGAGATGCTCCATCGCCAAGGGCCCTTTGTCCTCGTCAGGGCAACTGTCTTGTGAGTAGCGTTCCCTCAGGGTGAAGGCCTTCATTGACATCAGCCAGTCTCTCAATGCGCAGCCCAATCCCCCGGCCTCCCACTTGACGCCCTTTCTATCGACCTGTTCACCAGCCAATGCATGTGCTGGCTGAACAAATCAAATCAACGAAGCTTAGAAATACGCAGAGGCAAAGTCCGACTGAATCCCGTTGCCTCCTCAAATGAAACAGACATCAGGCTTTCAATGCCTCTTTGGGTCAACAAGCGAAGAATTACTGTGCGGTAATCAAAGAATCAGGTCAAAAGCAGACTTCCGGTTCAAGAGGAGGGAAAAAAATCTCAACCAAGTTCACACAAAATAGGCCAAAATCGCAGGATTTATTCGAGTACCACTCCCTGCCCGTCCGTCCCCCATCATCTGTGCGACCAGCCTTCTGACCCTAATCCCCCAGCGCCACATCCCGCACCGGCGTCCAGGCCCAGTTCATTACATTAATGCGCTTCTGGTTTATTTGTCTCTCTCTGTCCAGTCCAATCTCTCTCAGTGTTATCATCCAGGACAGTACTTCCCATTTACTGCGTTGTGCACTATTATTTTAGTGTATTGACCAAAGCTGGGAAAATGCATTTCTACATCCCTTCCCCCATTTACTCAATTCCGCTTCACTTCATCAAAGTCGAGTGTTGGAAAGCGTACTGTTTCACGGCGGGATTCTCTCGCAAAGTTCCACTTGTAATTTGCCAGACTTGATGCTTTTGTCGATACTGCACCTGAACGCCACAGTAATAAACTCGCAAAGAAATGTCGAGCTGTCACAAGAGAAGTGCAAATTAAATCACAGTTCGTATTCGTGCGTTGAAGCATGGCCTGCCCAACACAACCAGAGATCAGTGAGTCATGGGGATCCCCCACCCTCCAAACAAGTCGCGACATTCATTATTAATTCAACATGACGCCCAGTTTCCTCTTTCAGTTCTGGACCCAAGAGTCTTTCTCCCCTCCCCCAAGACCGTCGCTGGGTTCCCCGGTTCATTCCAGTTGATGCCTGCGTTGGGGGCAGTTATGGTGACCCACACATCGCTTCCCTGGATCCGTCTCTCAACGCGGATCAAACAGCAGACAAGTCAACATGGAGGCGAGTATCGTAATAGAGAAACCACAATGGGATCCAAGGCTTCGATCAATGGAGCGATCATAACGCACGTAAAGTCATCAATGAGAACCCAGCCTTGTCACAACAAGCCACTCGATAACGCCGATCCAGGCAATCAGAATGTTTCTCGTGAATCCGAACTCCCATGCGCCCTGGCAAAGTTTTCGACTCTGCGACAACTGCACCACCCGAACAGAATACTTCTGACAGACCCGTGTTCATGTGGACAGGCGCATAAAAATGGATGTTTTCATTCCATCAGCTCATCATATTCAGGTGCCTTTCATTTCAGACCACCGCGTGTGACGTACGTTTTCAGGTAAAACTACGCTCACGAATCGACAGCGTACATTGTTCCCAGATCCTTTTTGTGTGTCATCGCCGTCAATGAACGTCCACAGAAAACTTGGCAACTCTCGTAGTCCGAAACGTCCCGTCGAATTGGGTGTTTCGTGTATTCTCGGCACAACTGTCAATATTGGGAAAAACATGGGATACAAATCCCGTTATCTGTCAGCAAATACGATCAACATCGCGATGAATTGTGACAAGCAAGTCTGATCAAACATCTTTCGCTTTTCTCTTGCAGATGATGCACACAAGAGTGGGTGTGATCGTTTGTCGCTTACACTGCGACAATCCCAACTCAAAACTGCCGGGTCAATATTTTTGAGTACCAACGTATCGTGTGTCCCTGACGGCGCATCGTGTCGTCAACTGCATTTTCGTTGTGTTTCGCTCACTCCACCGTTTGGTGACTGTTTCCTTCTTGACCAGTTTGCTTCGCAATGGTCTTCCTTGGGACAACGCTGTATCTCGACGTCTCTTTGTCTCACAACACGCACTTCAAACGCATCCTGAAGAGATGTTGACAAAATCCAGCTTGGTTAAAACGGTTGCCTGGATGAACCTTCTTCATGTATTTCTCAAGGATTGTCACCAAACCAAATGCCAAGCTGTTGGGCTGGTTTTCTCCGAAGCGCTGCCTTTGAAAACAAAACTAGACTTTCAAGTGGAGAATCAGCCGCGCGCAGCGTACATCGGCAGGACAGCACTTGTGTGTGTTGAAGAATGTGTGCATAGTGTTATGTTTCTCAAAAAACAATTGC
>JAAUXT010007309.1_pt1:10000-19854 | contig 19854 bp, 19 predicted proteins | sample 7278171 | NCBI WGS metagenome assembly JAAUXT01 (sample SAMN14350112, study PRJNA611818) | marine sediment metagenome | isolation source: surface marine sediment (1.8m) | place: French Polynesia: Moorea | collected 2018-08 | reverse complement strand
GAAAATGTCAGTGATATCTGAAAAATTATCAGTGTTTTTCCAAAATATAAGTGATTTTTATTTGTCACTGGTAAAAATACTGGTAAGTACCTGACTTACCAGTAAAAGTTCTACCTGGTCAGGGGCGGGTCTAAATAGAAAAACACTGGTAGGAAACACTGGTGATTCTGAGTGACTTTAACAGGGATATTGGGAACTTACCAGCACTCTCTCGTTGGAAAAACACCCCCCTGGGAAATCGGCCAGAAAGGAAGTGGACACCCAAAGGAGCACCAACTCATTGCTTTCCACACATTGTTTGAGAATTTGAATCCATTTTTCCATTGTGAAGAAGTTAAATATAAATCTCAAGGCAGACTTTTTTTTCGCCAGATCTCGGCTTGAATGACACAAACACCAAGTTGAGGTGAAGGCCGACTGGGCGGAGCAATTTTGCTCGGAACAGGACCCGAAAAGCAGAACTGCCGTTTCATCGTCAGTGGGAAATTAGATTATAATTCCAAATCCAATCCGCCTTGCAAAAGAACATTTGCTTCGAGAAGCTGACCGGAGTCTTGATAGATCTACTTGAGCAACGAACACAAAAATGTCGCAACAAAAATGTCTCAGTCGACGTCACTTCCGTTGTTCAGCCCAGAATGGCTGCCGTCTCCCAAAATATTTTCCACTTGTGCTTCACTTTCCGCCAAATGTCTTGGCCAACTGACTTCACCGCAATACTGTGACGGAACAACAGACAAGAACGGGGCAAATGCGGTTATTTTACAGATTTTCTCTGCCGCAGGTCTTGACAGCTTCGAGTTTTGTTTTTGGGGCGAATCTGGGTCAACCAGTCGCGAAAAACAAGCCCAGCACCCAGACCCTATTGAGAAATTTGCAACGTCCCGCAAGTGTCGCAAAGGCTTCTATTCCATCTGAATTTGGTGCCAAAAAGATCCTTGGACAATAAGGAAAGTGAATCAAGTAATGGCAACGTTACCTTCTCCCTCGATGTTGCAGTTCGAGCCGATTTGCGGGTGCAGCCTTCAGTGCTGCAACTCGACTCTCGCGACGCCGCCGGACTCTGTTTGTGACGGTGCTGCGGCCGATGTAGTTCCGCTGGAATGTGGCTTCGTGCGTCCTCCGAAACACTGCAACAAATATTATGAACAATGATTAACAGATAAAATGGCGTATATCTGGTATTGAAGTTTGTTTCATTCATTTTAAAATGATATTTACTCCCATTTATCAGCTTTTCTGGTTCTGCAGAGCGAGCGCAGTGATTCAAAATAGAATGTGATACGGCAGAACTATTTTCGCGGTGTTCCAGAAACATCGGAAAATTTTAATTTCCCCTTTTTTTCTTCAATATAGTTGTGTATATGACGAAAATGGAGACAGAGTGCTAAAAAGGAGGAGTTAGGGAATCTAATGGTACCTAGGTACCCTCCTCTCTCCGAGAATTCACCGTGAAAACGGGCAGGTAAGTGAGGAGCCAAGTCGTCCTGTCAATTGTTGTGTTGGAGCAGTGATCGTCGTCACCAGTCACTGACGATGGAAAATTCTGTTTCAGTCAAAAGTTGTTGGTTTTTACCAAACTTTCGCCTGTTGCTGTAAATTTATCGTAAATTATGTACCGAGTGAAACATAATTGATCGTTGAAATCGTTTGTGATATGGAGGAATCGAGCAATTCCGTGATTGGAAAATGACCTTCATCCCGACGTAGGTCATGAAATTTTGCGTTACGTCTTTTGCGATCCCAGCTGATCTGCTTCGCTGAGTGAGCAGTTGATTCCCAGTTTTGGAGGAGGGTTTCTTGTTTGATTTGTTCCACTCTTTTCGTGGATCTGATTTCGTCAAAACTAGGACGACGGTGTAAACTGATTGGTTGAAATTGCCGTTTGGGGCCCGCCCTTCCAAGCTCCCAGTTTTCAGGTTGATGGACTTCTGTCACCGCCTTGAAACAGAAGACCAGACAAGTTGCAGAAGAGTTTCTGCTTTACTTGAGCCATTTTGTTGGTCTTAAAACAGATCTGTTTACTATTGTCCAGTGAACACTCAAACGTTTCCAATTCACAATTGACGCCTGTCGAAGACAGGCACCAGTGATTTTCACTGGTGCTTCACGAGTGTTTACTGAGTGAGCAGCGAGTCGAGGACACTCGAGGTCGAGGCTGCAAAGCGAGGCTGCGCAACAGCCCATGGTCAGCTGTTTTGCGCCAAAGCCCAACTGTTTCCTCTTTGTGTGGGAGCAACAGCCCATTGGCTGTCACCGACAGCTGGAACTTGAAGCTTTGGGCTCAGTTTGAATGCAAGGCTGAACGAAGGCAAGCGGATTCCTGCGTGCAGCATCAAATGTGACTTCGTTAAAACTTACAAAGAAAAATGAGAAACGATAGAAAGATGTCGCAGTAAAGTGGTGAAGATTAGGGAGTGTATATCTAGTCTGAAGGTAAGAAACAACCACAAATTGCAGCACAATTGGGGGCGTGTCTGGGGTAAAACTTGATCAGAAACTTTGAAACAATGTTTGGGATCTTCTCGAACATTGTTTCTCAACAAGTTCAAAAATTGTGAAAATGGCCAAAGTACTCGTAGTCTCTGGAAGGGACTGTTTTCTGACTCTGCCACTGATACGCTTTGTTTGCGATCTGCTGTCGTCAGCCGGTTGGTCAATCGTCCGCTCTGTTACATCAGCTTTTCCTCACATTCGGAAACGGAAACGAAGTTGTCTTCAAGTTGTTTGGAAACGCAAACCTGGTGTGAGAACATTCGGAAGTTACGTGCACAACACATCAAGAGTTCTGAAATTTTCTTTTGTCCCTGGAATCTGCGACGCAAAATCTGCCTGACACTTGGGTGTGTCAGAACCCCGCAACGCCAGACAAGAGTTACGAGTACAACGCAATATCAACCAACCACTGCTTCGGTGATTGCTGAACAGCGGGATACTCTCACACTTGCAAAACAATACAGACTCCACCTCATTTGACCAAATCTGCTGTTTCAGGTATCTTGGCGAGGGTGTGTGGGGAGGAACTGGTGTTGCGACCATGAAGCAGTTGGGATCCTCTGGGGACCAAGGGGTTCAACTGCTTCAGATGCTGAGGAAGGCCCTTCAACGACAGGCTGGGAAGTGGACACCAATCGTCTACAAACAACCTGTCAACAAGGTACCACCGGCACAGGGCTCCAAATTGGTTATGTGGGAGGATGGTGGCGACAACAAGTTTGTTTTCGCAAATCTGTGCGTCAGTGGCGGCTTGGAATTTTGTCAACTTTGTCGTGACGTTTGTGACAAGCGACCAGCTGTGACCGTCCCGCCCCGCACAGTGTGCGGCGCAACAGTGAAAGCGGTGAACACGGGAACAACTGTTGTTGTCGTTCAAGAGCACGCACATTCCGGAGCAAAGTTTAGAGTTTGTGAAAACGGTATCAAGGAGCTCTAAGACAGCGGAGGTCATGTTCAACACTGATAAGTGAAATCTAGTTTCACCACGAACGAGTACGAGTCTTTTCTGTGTCACAGGATGTGGAGGTGAGCCCAGAGCAGCGAGACGACATCGTGCGGTGGATGGGGAGTCTGAAGCGTCGCTTCTCTTTCTATCCGGAAACACTGATGCTCAGCGTTGCCATTCTGGACAAATTTCTTCATTCCGTGAAGGTAACCGATACCAACATCTTCACTGCACAAATTGTCGGAAAAGTAAGGGGGGGGGGGAGAAGGAGCAATCATAACACCATGTATTTCTTACAAACAATTGTTTTCAGCGCTTATCAGTTCATCGTTCGCAACTGTTATTTATCACTCGAGCAAATTTTAAACTTGACATCGAAAAGACTCCTTTGTGTTCTTCGCTACGCATTTGGAATGAGGTGCACGTCGTATTGTTTTCTTTTTTTGTCTCCCAACACGGCTTGCGTATCCCAGGTGATCCTGGATGTTTGCCGTTACAGCCTGTGCGATATCGATCGTTTTCAGGAATTATCCGTTTGTTGCTGCTCAGAATAGACGGGATTAGACGTCTTTTTGCAGGTGCGCCCGAAGTATCTGCGCTGTGTCGGCATCACCTGTTTCTACCTGGCCGCCAAGACCTGTGAAGAAGATGAGGTACTGTTTCACCCGGTTCAGCGACGATTACGAGCAGAGGAATCAGTGACATTGCACATGTGATGAAGTAACAACAATTGTGTCTAATTTGTATTTCTGTTTGGCAGGTAATACCAGCGACCTCGGAGTTGGTGGAGGAGAGCGAGTGTGGACGCACTGTGGCTGAAGTACTGAGGATGGAACCTCTCATTTTGGGCAAACTTGGGTGGGATCTCAACCTGACGACTCCTCTGGACTTCATTCACATTGTGAGTTCCTTTGTCATGCACTTCAGATCTACTCAACGCACCTTCCTGCTTTGTGGTCTGACATCGAAGCTTAGTTTCTCTTTGAAGACAATGAATTTGCCTGAAAACCTCAAACTTTGACTTGCAGTTCCACGCTCTGATCATGTCCAAGATTCCCCACCTCTTGGACCGAAGCGGCATGACACCGTCGCAACAGATCGCAGCGCTGACGCACAAGTTGACGCGCTGCATGGAGAACCACAGCTACGCGGACGTTCAACCGTCGGTGTTGGCTGCGTCGCTTCTGAGCCTGGAGCTGGAGACGCTGCAGCCCAAGTGGCTTCCCATCACTGTGTGGCTGCAGAACCTGACCGATTGCAGCAAAGACAGTCTGATCCGCTGCCGGGAGCAGTTGTCCAGATGCATCTGTGTGCCCCTTCCGGGCGCGTTGCCGCCGTTTCATGCCGTCACCGCCGCTCCGACTTGCTTCGGTGGCTCCGTCAAACGGAAGGTGGAGCAGATGGAGGTGGACGACGCCGATGACGACAACATCTATGATGGCATCAAGCTCCTGTACAGCGAGGACCTGGAGCCCATCACCGTTCCACCGCTCTCGCGCAACGCATCGTGTGGCCGCGAGTTGCAGCAACAAGGCTTCGTCACCCCGCCCGCACTTGCAGCCGTGACCAACTGACCACCTGGCGGCTCTTTGCACGTACGTAGAACAGGAAGTTTGCAGACGCGTGTGGAACAAGGGAAGCAACACATTCGCAGTGCGTCTGCATTCTGGAAGCTTTTTGCAAAGTATAAAAGTCGACAAAATCTGACAATCTAATACAACAAAAAGAATTGTTTGCGCCGCGAAAAAAGTGTTCGTTGTTGCGCTCCCATTCCATTTATCAGTTTCTTGTTGCGGAAATTTGATTCAAATTTTGTATTCCTTCAAGGTCTTTCTTACACGGTCGAACGCATGCGCGCGATGCTGTCGTCTTGTTCCTGTGCATATGTTTTTGTTTACATGTCTTGTTCTGTGAATTCATCGAAACTTGCAAAGAACAAGTTTGGGTCAAAGGGGGATTCGCTCTTGGTCAGTCAGCATCCTACCATTCAGGCGAGCAAAAAATGATGCTCTTGAATATTCTCATGCATATCCGTTCAATACCTCAGTGATGTTTGATCAGAATGCCATTGGTGTTTTCCTTCTTCGGTTGCAAAACTTGCTTCAAGGTGCAGTAGATAGCACTCAATTTAGCAGTTGATTTGATCGGCATGTCAGATTATCGAACCTTCAGTTCAGCTTTCATTTGTTTTATGAGTTATATACATGTGTTGTTTCATTTTCCAATGGGCAGGCTACCATTATATTCATCTCAAGAAGCACGTTGTGCTCATATGACTTCGTGAAACGTTTTAGTTCACTTGAGTCGTCCTGATCTGACATGCACGAAAATCAACTGTTAACGTTGTGATTGGAAACCGTCATGTGTCGGTGCTATTTACTTCATTCTTATTATTTATTCAATTCCAGATGCGTTGTCGTCATCTGGAACTGTGAATGTTTTGTTGTTTTTTTTTTTTTTGTTGCAAACAAATATTACCAAGGCCATGAATACAGCTGTGACATTGCCTCAGGCTGAGACTCCTTCGCAGGCAAGACTGCAGGTGTTGAAAGACACCCACGTGTTGTGTGTTCGTGGTGAGATCAACTCGCTGTTCACAGAAGAAATTGATTTCTCTTTCCACGGGAAGTTGAGTGGGAGTCGTTGTTTGGCCCGGTAGCCAAAAAAAATTGTATAAGACCACAAACTCGTCAAAAAAAAGAGTACAAAATACGAAATGCCACAAAATGAATTAGTGTCGTAAGCGATAGATATTTCAGACGTCTTGGTGGTAAATGACGGTATTGTAAATAATAGGTTTTATGTTGAGTTACCGTTGCGTGTTGCTTTCTCTTCACGAATTTCAAAAAAAACTTTCTACATAAATGGTTGACATCAGTCTTCAACTCTTGTGTATGTTTGCATGTCGGTGAATTGTTGGTGTTTGTATGACTTGTTTCAGTCGGTTCGTTCTCTCCTGCAAGAACGCGAATTATTGTTGTAGACGTGCACCTAATTTTTCTAGTCATCTCAACTAAAACACGGTTTGGTTATGACAGTTCAGTCAAGTGATCAACCACAATTTAGCCTGCAAACATGTATCCGTGTCATCGGTTGCTAACTCGGCAAACTCGTTGGTACCGTTGATTCGTTTATTTTTTATTTTGCATGCAGCGAGTGTGGCATGTGTCCGTGCGAGTGTGACCTGAAACGTGCGTTGTTGAGTCAAATGGTGCGAGACAGAATTCGAACTTTTATTTATTTATTTTTATCGAGAGGGATGCACAAGTTATCCTCTGGCTGTCGGTGATGTCATCATCCAACCGTTGTGTTTGCTTCACAAAATGAAAGATCTTGAAATTCACAGCTCCAACCGGTGAATGCTGTTGTGAGGCAGCTTGTGCAAAATAAGTTCGAAATGTACAACATCCGATGTCAACTTCTCACACGAAGTTGACATTTTAACGAGGTTCTGTAGAAAACAGGGCATTTGATACTGAATAAATATTTAGAAATATTTTCTGATCCATTGTCGGGTTTCTTTTTCGCCTTGGGCGATTCGAATCTTGCAAGTCTGAGTGACTCGAGAAGTTGGTACTGCTGAGTGCGAGCGTCAGCAGTTTGGAAATCCCTCTCAGCTTGGCTTCCGACTGCGACAGACGCACACGATTTGAGTGACAAACGCGTAAGGACCTGATAGGCCAAATTTCTTTTGTTCTCCCGATAGGTTAACTGCGGGTCTTTCAACGAGTCTGAGGGCAAACTTTGCGCACAGAACGGAGTGCAAACAAGTGGAAAAGAGGACAAAGAAGTGATTTGCTGCTTGGTCAAACTTTATGAACTGAACAGAGCACAAAAGTGCACAGAAGCATGCAGACAAAGAAGACAATAATTCAATGGAAATGAACATGCAAATTTATGTTGACACCATCAGCGGATGGCACATTTGGCTGCTGTTTCCGAGCAAACTTGTTCATAAAAGAACAAATGGTGGAGAACAAACCAGAGGGCAAATCACAAACTCTTGAACACATGGCATCACTGAGAGAAATGTTAGCTTTTTCGAGACCTTCTTTGAGAGCCTTTCCCTCGTCAGTGTCACACAAAAGAGTGGAACTCGGCACAGACGTGGGCACATGAACGTCAACATGACGGTCTTCTGGCTGCTCAGAACTTGCCGCCTGTGAATTGGGAGCAACAGACACAGTAGCAGAGGGTGCAAATTTCTTTGGAGGACCATACAAAGTTTGTGTGACTTGTTGCTGCAATTTGGAACTGGTCCTCTTGTACCCACGAACAGCATTACTACGATGACCAGTGTGCTCTTGGATGAGTTGCTCGTCGACACCAGCCTCATAGAGGTGACTGGCAGAAGTGGCTCTCAAAGAATGGTTTGAATGATGACCAGACAGGCCTGCCTGCTTGCACAAATCCTTGATGGCAGTCTCAATTTTGTGAATGCCAAGAGGTTGGCAAGAGAAACCCACCCCATCCATTTTGAATTTGGCCAAAGGGCGAAGATAGAAGTCTTGGCTGCACTTTGGACTAGTCAGACGTGCAGCAACATACTTCTTGAACATTTGGATGAGACAGCAACTGGGATTGTCCAGATTTGGATAAGCCTTCAACTTTTTCCCAGTTTGCTTCATGGCAGAAAGACCTCCCTGGTTGTTCTTGGCTGTGTGTTCGATGTAAACAAGGCATTCAGAACCACTTTCCGCATCTACATCTAAGAACAATTGTTTGCCAAACTTGAGGCTTTTGTGTTCCTCACCAGCCCAAAGTGCGAATTGCAAGCCAAGCAAATACATCAAGGAATACAGAAGGGTGTGTGGAGAAGTGTCCCCGAGAATTCCCTGATTCCACATGGCATTTTCCTGTGACAGAGTGATCACTTCAGCCTTGTTTTTAGGCGTGATGTACCCTTGCTTGGACAAATCTTTCATCTGATTGTCAAGCATATTCTTCAGTTTGACAAACTGGTTTTCTTGAAGGAAGCGCACAGTTCAACCTTTGGTACTGAGATACATTTGGATCATGATCATGAGACTGTACAGAGTCTCCCTGGGGTAGAAACCACCCCTCTGATTTCGTACTTCCACAACAAATGTACAGAGAGTTTCACAAAGAAACACATCATAAATATCTTCAAGCCTGCCACCGATCTGAGACCCGGAGCCATCAATCTTCATGCGCAAGTTACGAGATGCACGCCATGCCTCAAAGATCTTCAGCGCCCATTCAATCTTCTTCTGACTGGCAGGGGCAAACCTTGAAAGACACCAATGTGAAGTTTAGAAAGTGGAAAAATTGCTCACTGACAAGAAAGGCCGATTCTAAACTTCACATGAGTGGCACAAAAGAAAAACTCACGATTTGTTCTGAAGAGCAGCAAAGGATGTCGTCACCGATGATAGGGCCAAATCTGTCGTCCACAGGAGGGGCAGGATTGGGTAAAATCGGCGGGCCAGACGACACAGAAGGTGAGGGATCCAAACCAAGAGACAGCACAGGTGGTTGGCACACATTAAAATTGCCCTGAGAGTCCAAAACGTCGACAGTTCCAGGAGGGTTCTGGTGGATGACAACAAACCCATCATGCTCTTCGTGGTCACAAAACTCCGGATCTTCATAACAGTACTTCACAAAACATTCATAGTCCGCATCAGAAGAACACCTTTGTGTCAACCAAGAGCTGTCATCCGGCTCTGACATGTTCACTCCATGCACGCACCGACAAAAGTGACCAAAAGTGCACCGCAAAGACCCCTACTCAATCAATCGACACACTGAGTAGAAAGCCACAGTGCGACAAGTGCCCTGTCAAAACCGAAGATTAACACCACCGAAACCAGAGATTATCACCTCCAAAAGAGGAGATTATCAGGTCCTTACGTAAGGTAATCCCTGGCTGGCAGGAGGTTATTGATTCCTCGGCTTCGCCTCGGAAACAAATAACCTCCTACCAGCCAGTCATTACCTATAACGTAACGCGTCCGTAAGCAATGAGGGGAATATCCACAACAGACGCCGTGTGTGTATTTTGTACGTTTGTATTGTCGATTGACTACAGGTCCCTACCACACACCTGCACAATTAGCATCACACACATGATTAGAAATGAACTCACAAATAAATAAGTCGACACATGAATAATGTTCTATCTACCAGCAATGGTATACAGTACAAAAAACTTCGTGATACAAATTCGTTCAGTAAAAAAAAACATTTCAGCATTTACGGTGCATTGGCAAACTTCAAAGATTTTCGTCAAGTCCGATCACGGAAGGAAAGGCAAAATTCAAGTGGACCTGGCTGGAACCTTTCTCAGATCTTTGGTACTGAAACAAAATCTCGAAGGAAGTCGGAACTAATGGGCCAAAATTCTTTTGAAGTAAACTGGAGTGTTGACAGTGCACAAGAATTTTGCATA
>JAAUXT010007309.1_pt1:0-5000 | contig 19854 bp, 19 predicted proteins | sample 7278171 | NCBI WGS metagenome assembly JAAUXT01 (sample SAMN14350112, study PRJNA611818) | marine sediment metagenome | isolation source: surface marine sediment (1.8m) | place: French Polynesia: Moorea | collected 2018-08 | reverse complement strand
TAGGCTTTGGAGGGCCAGAAGTTCAAATTTTTTGGGGGTTGCTGAATTTTTGACTTTGCTGTACAAAGTGGGAAATATCTCAGAAAGTACAAATTTTGGATTTTAGGAAAGTGTCTAAAATGGATATTTGGCAAAGATTTCAGCTTTATATGCAATTGAGTGACAAGATTCAAGGTGGAGATAATTTGGGTTATTTTGTTGCATTCAAAGTACCGAAAAGAAAATAAATATTTATAGAAATTGATCATTTGTGCATCCACTCATTACTTTTTGGTTGCTTGTGTTTCAGTCACTGTGTTTTGGTCACTTGCTATCTGGTTTCTCAAATCACTGCAAGCTCCATGGGGCTATTTTTGTGTTTTTGAGTCACTTTGTTGTTTGTTTTTTTCCGGTGTTTCAAGGTGATTTGAAGTGTATTGTGAAATGTGTAGTCATGAAAATTTACCTTTGGGCATCCCCAGGGAAAATGTGTGAACAGCATTTTAAAAATGTTCCATTGATTCAATTTCAGGTTTAAGTTGATGCAGGAAGTGTCAAAAGAATGAATTCGTGATTTTGCTGGCTTTCACTGCAAAAAACCAAATGGCCACCAAGGTGAAATTGGGGTGCAGTTGTACAAATGGTTGAACATTGTTGAATGTTGTACAGTGACAAAATTTAGACAACTGTTGATTGCTGTGGTGACCTTGCAACTGAAGTCATTTCATGGTGTAACTTCAGGTAAAATTTTCACCAAGATGAAATGGGACCAATACACTGTTTCCCTTCAGATTCAAGTAAAAGACTGCCAAAAGAAGTTCTCCAGCTCTTTAGCTTTTCAGGTGACTTGAACAATAAACTGAATGATGTATTGTGATAAAACAATTACCCACCACCATCAAAAAGCAAAATGTGTGAAAATTAATTTTTTCAAATGTTTTTATGGGCTGATTTCCAAAAAAATGGTCCATATTGTTTTCACCTCTGTCAGTTTCTTCTTGTTGTTGTTGTTGTTGTTGTTGTTGTGTGTGTTTGTCTCCAAAATGTTGCAAGCACTAAGGCTTTTGAACCAGCCATCACAGCTCAATGCCCTCTTCACACCACAGCCCCCAAAGGGTCTTGTAATGGAACTGACCAAAAATGGTATATGTAGGTCACATGGTCTGGCTGCCATCTTGGATTTCACAGATAACATGTTTTGGGCCATCTTGGGCTCATTTCTTATGAAAGTTAACCATTTCAGAGTATGTTGTAAGGGTACAAAATGCCTTCAATATATATTATGCTTTTAGCTGAGCAACCTGATTAACATATTCAAAATGGCTGTCAAAAATGCAGCCATTTACAACTCAGCAGGGAATGCTTCAATTTCAATGAAACTTTCAGGGATTATTCCTGTGGTTATTCTGAGTCATTTTGAATTGTCAGCAAGTAAGTCACATGATTTGGCAGCCATCTTGGATTTTTTCTGAAAATGTTATTTCTAGCCACTTTGAAGGGCTGTGGCTTGTTGCTGTTGCATTTCTTGTAATTGTATGTGCCCTTGGAACACACATTTCTGCCCTTGGAACACTTCAATTGGCCTATATTGAGTTGTGAGCAACATCCAGTTTGAATTTTTTTTTTAGATTTTGGACATTATTAGAGTCTAGTAGAGTCAAGAGGATGTTGAGAGGAAGATTTTGGTGTTTAGTTTGAATCAGACAAGCCAACACAAATGGACAAGCCATTGTTGAGTTATGGCTGTCCAAGTAGGATTTTGGGTCTTGGAGGCAAGAAATGTGTTGTCAGCCACAAGTAGTTGTAAATAAATTATTAATTTTTTTCATATGAAGATATTTGAAGGTCATTGTGTGTACACAATGTGTGTATGATAGAATGAGGCTGTGACTATTTTAACCTGGGGTACCATGGGGTTGAATATGAACAAGATCACCTGGTGGTGAAGACACATGCCATGTCACAGTTGTGATGTGTGCTCCATGGATGTCCCTCAAGACAGAAAATTTTCTAAGTCCAAAAATCCCAACCCAAAGTCACCAGAGATAGATGTTGCCCCTTCAGCAGTCAGGAACCAAAAGGCAGAATCCAGGCCTTGCACCTCCTTTTATACCCCCTGAGCTACCAGGGGGGGTCCCTCAAGATAGAAAATTTTCTAAAACCAGGGGGGGGGGGTTTCCCTCAACACCAGAAATTTTTAAAGTCCAAAACCAGGGGGGGTCCCTCAAAGCAGAAAATTTTCAAAACCAGGGGGGGGGGGTGTTCCAACCATGCCATGAAACCTATTGCCATTGCATAACACATGCCACTCCCTGAAGATGGCATGTGTAAAAATGTCAAAATTGGATTTTTTTGAAATTGGTCAGGGTACATATGTGGGCAAATTAGAATAGTTTAAATGTTATTTCAGTGTGAAATTTTAATGATTTGTGATGAAGCATGTGATTTGCTCTGCATTGATACCAAGTTTGTGAAATTCCGATGTGGCACAGTACTTTAGTTTTTGTGATGGTTTGTGTTGTTGTAAAATTTTGCTAACAAAGGAGATTCAAATAAAAACTCTGTTGAGAGTAGGTGATTTGAAAGTTTGGTCATACATGAAAATAAGAAAAAAACCACTCAAAAAAAGAATGTGACAGCAAAACAGTTCCTGCGGTGGGAGTTAATTGTGGCTGCAATCAAATTCACGCACATTTTTGCAGTGTTCACACACCGCGACTGCATGAAAAAGCCCATGACTTACCAACTGACATCAAGTTGAACACCTGAGGTTTCTTGTGGTACTGTTTGAGCAGCCATGTTGTGTCAAGAAGAGCCACACCATCGTTTCTTGAACTCAGATCGATCTCCCTGGGCTTTCTCGTGTCGTCCTTGCCGCTTCCCTCTTCACTATTCTCCCGCTTCTTCAAGAGTCTTTCCTTCTCTCTGCGAACGCTGTCCGATTTCATCACAATCTTCTCCATATCCAATTTGCTTTTCTGAGATTTGCACGTTTCAATAGTTTTTGACAAAAAATTGAAACACGGTCCAGCTATGAGACTGGTCATTGAAGCGTGTTTGGCGTCCGGCGAAATCTAAGTTTCCAGTCTGATGATCCCTGAAGTGAGCGAACCGTCGCTTCAATCTCATTGGGAGCACTTGACCCGGAAATTCACAATCAATGCCACAAACGTTGCGTTTACAAGAACCGACTTGTGTTCACCTGGCTTCTTTCTTGCGTGTTTTACTCCTGATCGTAAACTTCACGCACGAATGCATCCACACCGTTTCATCAGACACTCAGGCCCTCTACGACCCATCGGTTCGCTGCTAGAAGCCACACACAATCAAAGAAAACCTGACGTGAGTCGAATCCAAGGCTGCTGAGAATCCTCTTCACTTCCGGTCGATCCGAATGAAAAGGTTCCGTTTCTTTGTTGACGTGACTTTTATGGCCAACACCTGAAGGTTTGGCACGTGATTCGTTCACTTTGGTAAACAACCATAAATGCTTGAACAAAAGCAAAGAATTCACAGAATTCTTCCAATCAATTCTCACAAGTTCAGCTCTACTGATGGTGTCTAACAAATCAATCCGAGTCTGTCGACAACAATGCACTAGACTCCCTGTCACTCTTGCGAACAAAATGTCAATGTTCTCGCAGCTAGAATGATTCCCAAATCATGAAATGAGCCAGTCAAACTATATTTGGCGAAACGGAGCGTATCCTTTTCCAGCTCGTGGTCGAATGAGTTGCATCCGCAAATGTCTGCATCGCCTACAGATGACACATCCTTGGCTACATTGGATGGGTAAACACAGATCGATAATTCCGTCTCCGAGATCTCGCATCACAGGCGTCCATCTGCACTCATCTACGTTTGCCAAATCTAATTGTCCAGCTGCTTGACGCAGCCTAATACGGCCAGTTGCCAGGGTCACTCGTGTGTTCTCTTTCTCAACTTGAGGAAGAATCGCCTGGCATCAAATCAGCAGCTGTTGTTGCACAATTCAGCTGCAGAGCTGCTGCAGGGTCAACCGGCTCTGCTCCGTCATGTTGCTCGTGTGCGCACCATGTGGTGTCTCGAGACCCGGTGCAGTTCGATCATCCGGATTTGGTCATGTCTGTCAGGTAATTTCCAACCACATGTGTGTCTCAAACGATAACGTGTCTGTTCTGTGAAATCGCACACTCCTGAAAGTGTCGCAACACCCAATAATGTTATCTTTTCTCAACAACCGTGTATCACGCCTTGCCGCCGACAGCTTGTTTTTGCACCAACCAGACCACTCACACAAGATTGGTGTACGGAGAACAAGAAAGGTGTTACTCGCATGATTCTCAACAAACGCTGCTGACACTTTCACCAACAAACAAGACGCGAATGGTTGTTGTGTGATGTCCCTCAAGGGCAGGAGCTCTACGTACGTGGTGGTTGAAACCAAAATGTTTTGGCACGTACGGTACCTCGGCCACGATGTTCCTGTTGCATCGTGTCCTGTCATGTCCCCCTACCTCGCATGTTGGGGGCCAGTACCAATGCTGTGCGTCTTCAATTGTCTAATATCCTTGCTGAACAGAGTATGTGGCATCTCCGCCTGGATGACCTGTGTCCTGCTGCAGCCAATCCCATCACAACCTGTCCAAGATACCCAAGAAGGAAAGACTTGATCTTGGTTCCAACCAAGATCTTGGTACCACCTAAACAATGTTTTCTTCGCATCTCAGCCTGGATGTCCGTCTTTCAGTCCAACCAAACCCTGTCTTAGGAACTGCCAAACATAAAGAGTTGATCTCGGTGTCAAATGAAAGCACCTTTGAGCCCACATTCCAAAACTACAGAAATGGTTGTTGCTGTGCATAAAGCATTTAGAATTTTCTATGGGCAAAATTTCAAGCAACTAAGTGATTTTTGACTCAATCTTGGAAGAAAGTTTGAGTCCACATTCTGAAAATAGCAACAAGATCACCTGGCGGTGAAGACACGCCGTGTCACAGTTGAGATGTGTGCTCCATGGATGCAAAGATACAGGTGGGGGG
>JAAUXT010121306.1_pt1 | contig 19858 bp, 13 predicted proteins | sample 7278171 | NCBI WGS metagenome assembly JAAUXT01 (sample SAMN14350112, study PRJNA611818) | marine sediment metagenome | isolation source: surface marine sediment (1.8m) | place: French Polynesia: Moorea | collected 2018-08 | reverse complement strand
TGCCCCCCCCCCACCCCCACATGGAAAAGATGAGAAAAAGTAGGAGAATGAGATGACGAAGAAAACAGGCGATGTACGCTGAAGCAGCTGATATTTCTTGTACCGGTACTTAAAAGTCTAGTTAATCTGCGTTTGTTGTGTCAGCACAACCTGGTATTCCCTCGTTCCAGCACGGTTTGTCCCTTTCTTGGACTTGATTTCATTGTTTCTGGAAGGCTGGAAATATACTGAGCGTGTCAGCAGCTGGTGTCACATCCCTGCACAACACGGTCAAAAACACGAGCTTGACACGGCACGCTCAGTATATTTCCGGCCGAAGCCTCAAATCCAACAGCTGGTCCTTGGTGCAGCGACACAGTACCAAACTTGAAGGTTTATAGCAAGGGGTATCAGGTGTGCCATGCCCTTGTGTCCACAGAAATTACTTTGACTCAATTAGTTGACGTTTGGAGCAAATTAGTTTCTTCTTTCACTTGGAAGACATAACCGTGGAGAGCCATATGCCTTGGTTTGAAAGTGTGCGATTGCGAAAAAAATGTCTGCTTCTGTTTTGAAAGTTCCTTCTTGTGTGCAGAATTCTATTTCTTTGCTCAGGCACTTGGTTTTCGACCTCTGTCTGCCAGGACCTCAAAATTTTGTCAAAATACCACCTCAAATGGCTTTCAAACTGTGAAAATGAAAACAAGAGCTTTCACCAAGATTTTGAGTTGGTGAAGATCTCTCATGACCAGCTTGTGGCGCACAAAAGGCATTTGGCCAGCTCGGAGTCCGTTGCTCATGACTTCGTAAAAAGTGATCAGTGAAAATTTTTGAAGGGGAGGGAAAAACACATCTGCTCATCGCCGATTTAATCTTTTATCTTGTTGGAAGCGGCACCGAATGTCGCCAAATTTGGCCAGTGTGGACAGTCAGATTGTCTTCTGCGAGTGCCCGTCTGGAGTCAAGAGCAGTGGTGAGACGATTTACAAGTGCAGCTCTGACTTTGTAGATTTCCATGAACAAAACCCTGAACGGCAAACAGTGAACCGCCACTGAAGGTGCACTTGTTATTGACAAACCTTGCTCTGTGATGAACTTTCAAGGTCCGCAAATAGTGTGGAAGGCAACAGCTGATCTCCGACCTGCAATTTTCTTTGCACCGCACTTTTGAAGGGTGAGCATTTATTCAGCAGGAAGAGACCCAGATTGGAGAATGCGAATTCTGTGCATGTATCCAATTTGATTTATGACAGCAAATCAAACACAGGTTGTGCGATCAATTTTCCTGCACAGCAATGATTCGAATATCGGACAGACCATTCATTTGATTGTACCGTCAGAAGTCCACTTGAAGTGAACACTCACCTCCTCCCACCGATTGGGTGGAAAACTGTCCGACTGCAGACAAAAGACAGCTCGAGCAGTCGGTTCATTTTCCTCACGAGCCTTTTTTGCAACGCCAGTGTTCCCGAAAATGCAGCCCCAAGGTATCGCAATGACACCACCGTTCAGATGAACCCGTGTTCAAGCGAAGGATGTTGCTGGAACAAGATTCCTTGCAACGATGGGTGAGGTGGTCTCCAAACAAACTCTCGACTACCAAGTCAAGTCCCCCTCGATCCTTTGGCAGCGACAGTGTTCGCGCCTGACTGCTGTGGCTGGTGAAAGACGTCCACTGGGGCTTTTGTGAAGTCCAGATTGTTGCTTCTCACCATGATTCTGCCAAGGCGGCACAACCGTGGAATCCCTAGTCACGTTCTGTTCGGTCCGCATTCGTGTGGCCAAGGGGTTGAACATTCTATTTGTTAATCACATTCAATTGATTCTTCTCGATCAATGTGATTTTTGTTCCTGTGTAGCAGGGCAATAATTCACACCAGACCAAGTACGGAGTGGTTTCTGCCCATTCAGAGCCAAAGCTGTTCGAGCTGAGATCATTTGGCCAGAGGGGAACACTTTCACACATTGATCTGACGACTCAGACCAGATTTGGATGACTCTGGGCTTTCAGGCACACGACACGTCCAACATCTCGTTTGAGCACGGATGCTTTCATCCCTCGCCTCACTGAGTCGAAGGTGTTGGTGCTGCCGTGGAATCGGGCTTTGTGTATTCACCGGAGCCATTCTTGTTGAAATGCAAATTCAAGTTTCCGTTGGTTTCACACACACACACACACACGCGCACACACACACACACACACACACACACACACACACACACACACGATTCGTATGCGTGTTCGCCTGAGTGTTTCGACTGATTGCGGAATTCGCCAAGTTTTGATTTTTTAGCCATTTTACCTTGGTCAGATTGTTCGAGAAGATCAAGAACTTTTGCATGTGACTTGTGTTCCGATGCACACGGTGGTTGTTTTCGAAGTTGAAATCTGGGCGGAAAGGAGATGCCCGTTCCGGCTGCGCGATCCATGCACCGCTGCATGCGTGGAGCTGCTCTCATCCATCGCCTGTTTGTTCTTCCAGACATGATGCCGCAGGACTGCAAGAGCAACCACGTGCGGGAGATTGATGGTGCTGTCGTACAAAGCAGGTTCGACCTTCATTTCACAGCAAATTTCATACCCAATTGAAAATGTAATGTTGGCAATGCAACCGGCTGGACTTCATCAGTACGCCACACAGAACAGCCAGGGAAGCACATCATCCACAATTGACTGAGCAAACAAGCCGACGATCGCAATTCGAGTCGTTGAAAGTCATCACGCGGATGTTCAGTTGCTGGGGTGTTTCGGAGAAAGAAAAATCCTTGTGTTCAGGTCTGACATCTACGCTGCTGATCCGTGCTTCCTCAAATTCAAGTCCGACGACTCAATGATCACCAGCAAAATGTTGATGATCCAGTTCCCTGAGTTCCGCATCTCCGACTGCAGCGTCATACTCGAAATCTTCTACGGGACCACTGCAGTCGGCCAGCCAAATGCAAGTTTCCTTCGAACCATTAGATTTTGAAAACGTGATTCTGTCTTCGAGTGGCTCTCAAATGCCTCGTCACAAAGTTTTGACATCCTATCGTGCACTTGTGCGACATTGTTTACTGACATTGCGAGCGTGATTTGTTTGCGAGAATGCGTCATACGTGGGCATCGCGTTGCAGGTTCGTCTGACGTGTCAGAGTCAGAATCCCGGAATAATAGACACAAAGAGTCGCTACGTCACCTTCAAACTGGAGCGTCGCGGGTCGCAAGAGTACAACTTCAAGATCACCCTCACCACCTACACCAAGAGTGAGTGACAGCGTGTGCAAACATTTAAGCGTGAAGTGAGCAAACTAAATCTCGGTGGAAAAGTAATTTAAACTTTTGCGTCAGCAAGATTGCCTTCCGTGCCGAAGCCATATTCACAATTAAGCTGAGATTCAATGAACTAGTATGCCAGTGATTCGCAAGGTTTTTGTGGTCGTCTTGTCGAGGCGGATTGTCACAAGGTCAGTCAAGTTGCTGTGCCGTATTGACACCAGAATATTGACAAAGCCTCGAGCTTGGGAGAGCTTTCGACATTACCTCGCGTCTGGGAGGCCAGAGCCGTTTGAGAGAAGCGATACTGCATCCAACTGATGCACGATGCGTGCGAAAGATCGTGTGATTGTGTGGACCGCACTCCAGATGTTGTGGCTCAAAACCTGATTCAACCAACTCACGATTTCAAGAGAATCAAGATTCGCAATTGGAGTGACCACCGAGAACCGTAACAACTTGCGTCAACATTTTTGTGCAGGCGCTCTCCATTTTGGTGTGGGTCTTCAACTTGTGAAAAACACCTTGGCAAATTTATGGGGAGCACCTCAGGCTGACAATGGTCAGCTTTGTAACGCTGGACATCTTTCAACGCAACACCTGCCCAGGGACCCGCAACCCGTGTCAGCACTGACAATCGTTCTTGTTCTTGTCTGATTGAATCTCACGTTGTGTGGGCGTGCTGATCATATGTAGACACCATTTGCACTGTGTGTGGTTTTCTGATTCCAGCAATGAACTGTCTGGAGTTCGGGTGCAGTGAAAGCGTCCTAAACGAACGGCGATGCATCGACAGAGATCTGCGTTGTGATGGTGTCGACCACTGCTTCGACGGTAGTGATGAGGCAGGCTGCTCCAGTACGTGTTTCTGTGTTGTCATGCTCTTGAGGTTTTGCACGTCGAACCTTTCACTTGTGGAATTTCTCACATGCCCGAGCGGTAGATCTACATCCACTGCAGTAGCCGATGACACAAGAGAACAGGGTGGAGATCGAACGATATGAGAAAGTCTTCTTTCGTTGTGATTCGAATGACATGATATGCGACAAAGTTGACTGGCGCGTTGAAGGTACCACGCACGTTCTGACGGGTTGTTCTTGACTGTGTGCACAGAGATCGGAATCCAGGACGTGCACGACTACTTCAAGCTGGGGGTCGGCGCGCTAGTTGGGATCGTCTTCACGGTGGCTTCCTGCTGCATCGGCTGTGTTGTGGTCGCGTGCGTGTGCCGGCGTCGTCGCCGCAAGTACCGCGCAGACCGCTCGCAGACGGCGGCCCCTGCGGAGACAGACACCCCACTGGCGCCCGACGCCTCCAGGTCCCCAGCGGTGCCGCAGCCGCAGCCGCAGCCCTCGCCGCAACCCGTGGTGCAGCCCTACACAGGTCAGTCGCACAACCAGCGCGGCGCCCGGAAACGCAATTGTATTTCAAACAAACTGGGATGGTGTCCCGAGAAATGTCATTTCACCACATTTTACCGCCATTCGGGTGTGTTTCTCCCAGCTCTGTCTTCTATTTCTTGTCTGTCGGGTCAGTGTTGTTTTGCGTCTGACACTCACCTTGGATGGATTTGTGCAGCTCCAGTCGACGACGGCAACGATGGGTCGACCACAGTTGAGCTCAAAGTGAAAACCGGCGGCAAGAGCAGATCAAGTACCTCACTTTCAGCTCCATGTTCTTGCAGAGATTCATGAACAATCCTGATGTGGTGTTTGGAAGTCATGAATCATGCCCTGCAGCTTTCAAAATGTTTGTTGGTTGCCCATGCACTTGAGCAAAGCCTATCACAGACGAAAACTGTGGTGTTGCAGACTCGAGAGATAGACACAAATTGCATGAGAGTCCGTGTGAAATGCTTCTTCACTGCGCTTGTGAAATCGGAAATCCGTTGTCGCACTTGCCTCGCGAAACTTGGATTTGCACAGCCCGGTATCCCAAGAAAGTCTGAAAAGACAACCAAACTCGGGAAAAAATGGGGTGAAATTCTCTTTCTGACCATTGTCCTTTCAGCTTAGTTTTGAGGCTGCTTTCACATTTGATGTGTGCTTGTTGAACATGGTCAACAACGGCCGATAGAGTGACACACTGTCACACAGTCAAACTGGTCCAGAAACTCGTTTGCAAAGGCACTGACAGGTCACAGTTGAGGGTTCATAGCGGGAACTTGCCATTGGAGGAGATAGTTGAACAACCGTGGAAACAGGGATTCCAGACATACTGCTCGGTTTGGCCAACAGCCAGCCAGACAATCCCATCTGCGCATCTGCATTGCACCTGGATGGGTTTGGCATGAAACCCGTTGATCAGTGTGGATGAGTGGCATGAAACCCATCCTTTTGATGGGTGTGGATGGGTTTTGAGTCCTCTTCATATGGCCACACTACCCACAAGACCATCAGACCCTCCTGAAAGATGTTGATGGTGTGAGGCTGTGATTGGAGGTTGGTGAGTGTGAGTGACACCAACACCCATTACAACTGACCATCACCAGCACCCACAATCACCATTCATGTTGCGCAAAGGTTGTGGTGGACCGATTTGAAGGGTGTAGTCATCCTGTCAGGAGGGTCTCAAACCCATCAAAATTTGGGTAGTTTCATGTCAAGTTGTAACATGTGTGGTTTCAGAAACAATGCTCTGTTTTCTGACCAAAGTAGCATGATTTCTGAAACCGTAGTCCGTTTTGCTTGACAGGGTGGGTGAACTGTGAGTGTCAAACTTGAGGTGTTCCTGTAGTCATGGTAGAAACTGGTGGAGTATTTTTGCAGACCGACCTGGCTGCAATGGAAGTGGACTGCCTGTGAAACAAATAGCCTGGACCAAGTTCCGCACGACTGTTTTCTGTTCACAGATGCGCCGCCTCCCGCTTACAGTCAGCCGTACCCGCCGCAGCACCTGTACGGGCCGCCTCCGGGGCTCGGGCCGCCCGTGTACGCTCCTCCGGGGCAGATGCCGCCGCCGCAGCAGCCGTACTACCCGGGCGCGGCACCCACCGCGCCGCCGTTCGCGCCTCCACCTCGTGAGTACCACACCCGATCTTACGACAAACGCGAAGCAGAATTGATCTCATTGACGTGGAAAAGTAGGTCTTGACAGAAACATTCCAGTGGTTTTGAGTAGAGAAGTTTCTTGATTCGAGATAATTCTTCAACGGATTGAGGGTTTTGTACGATAAGTGTGCTCGGGAATTCTCTGTGGTGGTGTGTGAACAACTGAAGACACGGTTGAGTTCAACACGAGTACATGTCAATAATTTCGATCCTGTAATGGGAATTTTTTTTTATTTTTTGCCTTTGCACGTGAACGTTGAATTCGTTTGTGTGAATGGTTCACAATCCCAACTTCCCTCTCGTGGAATCCTCACTCACATTTCTGAAGCTACTTGCAACCGACACACCAATTTTTACAACACATACACACACAGACACAAGTAACAAAGAAAAAGACCAACAATTCTTTTTCAAATTGAACACACCTCTTTTCGCCGTTCACAAAAAGCATCCCAAAGCAAAACCAAAAAATCCTTTTTCTGGCAAGGGACAATGCTGAAAAAATCTTCCGAACAGTGCGAAATGAAAAACGGCTTTACTGTTCCTCACTAAATCGCAGAAATCTAGAAATTCTTCAGTCTTCTCACATCGCAGCAACTGACTTTGGAAACTGGGAATAACCTTCTTTGATAATTCATGTTGATCATTTTTGCCTTCAAACGAGGTCAAATTCATCGTTCTGGCAAAGACCGAAACATCTTACCTGCTTTACTAACTCACTCACCAACGAAGCGTTGTGCGTTCATTGTTGTTTCTTCAATATTTCCTCTGAAAAATGCTGTGGTAACAGGGAATCAGTGGGATTATTCTCTTGAAGAAAAAAGTAATGGCATAACCAGACTGCTAACAAAGCTAATACGAGTAATTACGGTTTTAAAATGCACCCTTGTGTCTGTGTCTCACGCAAAAAAAGTCTTCTGAACATTTTCAGGAACACTGAGATGAACGATAATACCTGAGAATACTTGTTTTCACTGTTGATTTTTGTCTTCTTTCATTTTATGAGTGCGTTGACTGAATTTGATGTGGTGTTTCTTCTGTGTGTTACTTCTAGATGGTCAACCTGGTATGTACGCGTACCATTACACCTTCGCTTCGAAGCTTTTGAGTCGCGTTAGTTCTTGCAGGGAAGGGGAACCACTTGTGTGACAGAATATGGTGTTAGTTTCACTTGAAAATACAAAGATCTGGGTGCTGCAGTCACTGCATGCAGACATTTTTTTTCTGTTTGTGGAGAAGGGGGATCGGTCCTAAATTCTGTACGAGCGTAATACCGTTTATAGAGAATCAAAATGGTCTGCTGTTGCACATGCAAGTGAAACCAACTTCATTCAGGCTTGGTGAGCAAAAGACAATTGTAGGTTCTTCCTACATGTCTGTGATGATTTTTGGCGAGCTCGCGTGTGAGATGTGCTGTGAGAAGTGTGGATGTCATCACGGATCCCTTTACGAGCTGGATCGAAATCCCGAAATCCAAGACAGTGTGCAGGAACCAAGCCAAACTCCACAACGAAGAATTCTGTGCACTTACACAACAGAAAATTCATTTGAAGTTTTGTTTGTGGCCGCTAACGCACCGAGTTGGTGCAGTACCGCCCGACATGTCCTGCAGACTGATCGAGCTGTACCCTTTGAGCTGTTTTTCTGTAACCACACAAACCAAGTCAAGCCTGCCCTGAATGCACTACAACGACATGAAATGTCCACTTTCGGCAGAACATCGAAAAGAACAAGCTCGCACTCATCAGGCCATAATCTTGATTGGGCTGCAGCACCTGATCAGGTGTGTGTATCACCATTGGGTTCAGTGCTTCCTGAATGTACCAGAGCCCGCCAGTCTCGCGCGCCCTTCCCACTGGGTGTATTCGCGGCCTGCAGGGCAAATTGTCTACAATCCGTCGGATTGAGTGCAGGAATCTTCACAGTGCATGAACACCAGTCAAAAGGTGCTCTGAAATTGCATCGAGTTTTGCTGCTGCTTGAGTACGACACAACATGGTGTGCTCTGCAGACATGCACATCAAAATCTGAAAAGACGCTTTTCCCCTTGTACGACACTTGTGTTCAAAATTCCTCCCGTGGATGTGAGTGCAAGACTGAAGAAATTCGCGCCGAGCAGACAGCAAGTGGTTCTGACCAAGTGGATGCTAAAATTGTCTGCTTTGTTTTCGTGTTCCCAGTGTGAAAGTGTGTGGTCTGTAAAATTGAAGACTGCATGATGTTAGCGGTTCACCAGGCGTAAGTGTTAGCGTCTTGACCACAGTTGTCGTGTTGGTGAAATTCTTGTGGAAGACCTTCCAAACCACAAGTCCTGTTGAGTGTACGTATCGTCTGTGTCCTGTTGTGTGCAAGGCATTCACTGTTATTTGAAGACGACGAAAAAGCCTCTGCAAGATCGTGGACTCAAAAAGCCCACACAAACTCCGACGTTTTGCATTTGATTGTCAGAGTTTCAACAACGCCTCGGTTCTCTTGCTTGTGCTTTGACGCCCCCAGCCATATCGCCTCAAAACAGTAAAAACGAATCGTTTTGTGTGTTTGTCGTATTTTCCTGAGCAACGGACTTTTCCTGACGTTTTCTGAATGGCGTTGAACAATTTCCATTTCAGCGTACAATCCCGCGTACGCCCCGCCATATCCAGGAGGCGTCGCTCCACCGACAGTTTCCTACAACGCGGGACAGCAGGCCGTCAGCATGCCGCTCACATTGTCTCCCGCACAGTAGCAGTATAGCAGCTTCACTCTCACGGACTTTGAAAGAACTGCAATCGTTGGCGACCTGTTGGGGCCATTGCACCCTCCCCCCCCCCCTTTCCCCCAATTCGAAAACTGCAGAGCGTGTGTCCCTTTTGTTCAGTGTGCGGCGCTCTTGGCGAAGTCAACATCGGCAGGGTGTGTGAACGGTGCGTTGCGTTTGTCGTCTTTTCCTATGAAGACAGGAACTGGAAAAGACATATAGCTGTATACATGCGGTTCCCCATTTAACTCATTTTTACGTGAAACAAAATGTGGTCAAAAAAAGATGAACGAGGAACTTTCCTTGAAGAGTTGAAGACTGTTTTGTCTGTTTTGAGATTGAGTGAACCAAGCATTTAGCAGCAGCACCAGGTATCCTGGTGCTTCCTGTGTTGGGCCCAGTTTGGAAGACTTGTAATCATGCGTGACATTATCAAAGCAAAAGCAATAATTCTGTTGTATTTTTCCTGTAAGTTGAACAAAACATTGTGTTTTTGTCAACTGTGCGGCATGTTGGTATTTTCTGTTGACCTTGATACCTCACTCGACTGTTGGTTTGTTGGCTCGTCTCGTGTCATTCGTTGCAAGTTTTGCAGTATTTGTACAAGTGGACAGCAGAAAAAGATGCGAAAAGTTGAAAATGATTCAGGATAATTGGAATGTGCGCATTCACCCTTCGTGCAACTGGTTTCGTGTTGTTCAAAGCATGTTTTACACGCGCTAACTGCGAAGCTCAGCAAACTCGTGTGCATGGACCCCTCCGTGCACAATTTTCAGATGTTAGTCCCAACCCCTGTGCCCAAATCCCATCTCAGAGTGAGGAGGGACGCCCACTGGAAAAACCAAGTCGGAGTGCCTTGGGACCCATTGAAATGGCTTCTTGTGTCCAAATTTGGAGTACTTTGGACTCCAGTGAAAAATGATCTTGTCCAAGGAAACCCCGGTTCCCAAATCCCAATCAAGAACAAATTTGCAACAGAAGTCAACCTTCGTTCCTCACCTCAGGAAACATCAACCCCTGTTCATAATCACAAGCGCCACGTTTCCGGCCCAGAACTTTCAAATGTGAGGTTGACAGAGCTGTTTCTTGCTTGTAGATGGGTTGAGTGTCGCGATTCAATTGCAAACAAGGAGCTTCTGAAGTTCTGTGCTGTCGTTCCTCACCAACCTTCCAACATCCACAGGGCGATATCTGACAAATGTTTGCGTTTCGTCACTTTGACTAAGAAGTCACGTCCAAACCCGTGCTTTTGCTTTGATTTTGAGCCCAAGGTCCACGTGTTTTTGCACAAACCTTCACTGCGAGATTAATTTGACTGTGGTGTTACGGTTTTGTGTGCTACTGTGTCGTCTTTGGCAATTTCTTACTTTGACAAGCAGAAGAATGCGAAGCAAAAGATGTGGAGATTTTGGAGATTTGGCAGTTCGCGTGAACTTTTGCGTGAAATCGCGGGTCACATCATAGTGTTGCACTCGTAGCAAAGTTGATATTTCTGCCTGAACGAGAGGACATCATGCTGGGCGAAACGAAGACAAAAGTTGACGAATGTGAATGCCCACGAACGATTTGCATTTATTGGACGGTGAGGTGCTTCTCGTGACACTGATGTGTGCAAATGCTATCGAGTGGACAATACGTGACGGTGCAGCGCGGCAAAATCTCGTGAGTGTGCAAGGTCCTGATGTTTTCGTGAGGACGAGACTTTCATCCCAACCCCAGCCCAAAAATGGACAACTTTACAGCCCCTGGAGCAATTTGTGGTGGGCTACGTTTGTGTGGCGCTGCGTTCACCCACTCGCCACGTTGAAGGCTGAAAACGCAAAACTTGATTGCAAAACACTGCAAAGCTGCAAATGTCTGTTGAAGTACATGTCACATCGAAACAAAGCGATAGGAACAAATTTTGTTTGAAAAAAGTGATATTTTGGTTGAACATGGATCGATGTCCAGTGTTGAGTTGAAACAGGAGAACACGTGTTTCAATCAGTATTTGTTGCAATAATTTGTACGGAAGAACTGTTCAATGAATCAGTAGGATGTCAGCATTTTTCAATCCATAGAGAAACTCATGGCTGTTACTCAGAACACTGGGTGTGTGACGTTCGTAAAAGTAAGTATTTTGTTGTGTCATCACGCAGTTTCTTGTGCTGAATTTCTGTGCTTCGGTGTCGATGCTGTGATAACAATTCAAACGTGTAGCATGCACCACAGACGTCGAACGACCTGTAGTCCTGCAAATCTGTTTGAATCTGCAAAAAAGCAAGTTCTACTTGTTTTGTAGAGTGCTTTCACTTGTGATAGGAAATATCATGCTTACGTGTGTTGAAACGAAATTTTGTTGATGAAGAGTGCAAAAACAGAAAAGATGCAGCTGAAGAAATTGGAGAAAACTCCTGTTTCCCTGACGTGACGCAAGCCTCATCACCTGTGACGCCAGAGCGGGACACGTTCTGGTCGCTTTTGCCCTGTTTTGTGGGACAGTTCTTGTTTGGATCTGGAGAGAGTCCACGCAAACCCGTATAATACCAGGATTTTTTCCCCGGTCGCTAAATTCCTTCTCGAAAAGTGCACCAAGCTAAACTTGCGCCGTGTAGATAAAGGAGTCAAAGACGCAAAAATACTTTGCTTCCGCTTTTTCTGATAGCTGCGGTGCTTTTCGTGATTTTCTTCCAGGCTGCTGTCGGCAAAGTGGCCTGTGAACTGATCACAATTGTTTGTGTGTGTCAATTACACGAGAGACAGGGGCCGGGTTTGGGGGATCAATGCCATATTCGTCCGTGGAAACGCACTTTTGCGCAAAACTGACCTCAAGACCAGAAAAGAAGGCATATGTTGGGGTGCATCTAAAACTTCAGTGCGGGGCACACCGGTGAATATGGCACTTTCCCCTTCCCCCTTGGACGAAAGGCCTTCAGTTCGTAGATCTATACGTCTCATTTACCGTCTATTCAGACGCAAACGTAAACTTACAGGTGTGCAATACTTCTGCCGATGAATCCAGGCCCCTCACATATTGTCGGCAGGAGACAAAGGGCGCTCCAGGTTTGAGAGCACAAAACGCGTTTGGAACGATTTTGTGACGTTCTGAAAAGTAGCAGTGTGTTTATCAAGACTTGTTTTCAATTCGTATCGCTTGCGAAAAATCTGAGACATTCTCCCACAACAACCAACCCAAGATCTCGTTTGATGTCGGGTTTTTTGTCGTTAGAGTCCCCAACATTGGAATTCGCGAAGTTACCATTTTCAGTTCAACTGCATATTGCAGGTGGGGTTGCGCGTCAGTATGAAACTCGCAAAATTCAACGTTGGGGCTTTGAACGCCAGTCTGTATCAACATTATCTTCTTGACGACTCCATGAAAGATCTCTGACGTATCTAGTCTCGTTATACAAACAGTATTTTGGTGGTTGTACGCTGCGAAACAAATTTTTGTGAATCGTTTTCTCCCGTGTTCTTGGTTCTCCGTGTTCAATGTGAAGTGTGTCAACGATTTCGTCACCCAGTAGGTCAATTCGCGTTGTGTTTCGGAATGGTTCTTTGAGGAAATACTCGTAGATCCCGTGGTGTGCAGTTTCTCAACTTGTCCTGTTTTGGAAGTTGTGCGAGTATCAGGGTATGTTGCAGCAATGAAGCTGCACTGTGAGTTGGTCCCGAATTCCCCTCACTCACTTTGCTCACGCGAGGCTTTTGGCGCACGTACGATTTGTTTGGAAATGTTCGAAATAAGGCGCAGTGACGGACTTCCGCCACGTTTTGAAAGTTTCGCGCGCAAAAAAGTCAAGACGCCAGCACCAACTGTTTGTCAAGGACCAGTTGCGCTTTCGGCCATGCAGGCATCAACAGCTCTCCCCTCCCTTGCCCTTTCAGAACAGACATCGTAGGTTCCGTGTGAACATCTTTTGCTGAAGCGAAGCGCCTTGAATCGGCATGTTCGAAACGCGTGAATCAAGTTTGGATGCGTTGACATCTTTTGTTTGTGGCTTTTGTGTTGAAAAAGAAAACTGCAATCGCGATTGTCGCCGGTCAGATTGAGCGGATTTCGGACGTGCCATCGAGTGTCTCGGTCAGCTGTGAAAGCGCGGTGAATGCATGTAGAAACACTGCCCGGTGTGGCAAATATTTTACGTATCTGTTGCACGATTTGTTTGATAGATTGTTAGCGAGGCTTTTATGGATGAATACTTTTACACAAGTGCAAGGCGAACTCTTGCGAAGTAGAGAGCTGTAGATCTACATGCATCTAAAACTCGGCAGATGTCGAAGTTGAATAAAGTTATCAGCTCCCAAACCCCACCGTTTGTTCTTTTTCTTGTGGGCCCAAGTCGAGGCGAAGCGGCGTGTGTGTGTGTGTGTGTGTGTGTGTGTGTGAGTGCGTTGGGTCCTGGGAGGGGGTGTGGCATACCACCCCCTGACCAACCCAAAGCTCACCGCAGGTCCTGCTGTGTCCAGGCCAACTCCAACCCCCTCCATGCCTCTGTGCTGATGGAAAACACTGCGTGTTGTCTCGAGGCACCCGAGCTTGCACGCTTTTGAGTCTCTGATCACCTTGACAGACCCCACGGAACCACAAACGTTTCCACGAAAACAGTTCTGGAAATAGATTCGTTGCAGGCGTACGAGTTCCCGAGTCCCTCACCCCCACTACTATTGAACCTCTGCACAAGGGTCGGCTCGCCGTGACCAAGGTCGCCTCCCGCTCTGATCCAGGATCGCTGCGGATCCATCATGGTCAAAAATTTGTGGTGCATTATTCATGGGAAAGAAAAACCAATGTTTTTGCCACTGAAACTACATAATTGAGAATTTTCTTTTCACAAAAGCTAACTGTCACAAATAGATCCAAACGAAATGCACTCTGAACAAACAGGACGCAGATAATGATAACTGCTTTGCTTTCAAACGATTTATTCGTTCTCCATGATTACTGTACAAACAAAAAGCGAAAAAAGTCAGCTGCATGCATGAAAATATTATGAAGTTGCAAAAGTCTCAAAACGTTTTCACACAGTATTTACAATGACCTGTTGGTCTCTGTCTTGACAAGTTTCTTGACAAGTTAAACGCGAGCCCATACGCAAACCGTACGAGGGCCTGCAGTCTCCGCCCCGAATTTCGGTGCGCTCTGTCATCGTGCGTGTCGATGGGAACTCGAGGGTTTGCGTTCGTACTCTCTCCTCCGCGTCTTGCATAAAGAAAAAGTCCCATTGCTCGCATGCATGCACCTGTCAGGGTTGTGGGGAAATTCACAGCGATGCGCTGCATGATATTTTTGGTGCGTGCGTGAGCTGTTGGGAACACAGTGTGTGCATGTGCACGGAAAAGGAGAGGATTCCTTTCTTTACCACGAGAGCCGCGGTGATGGTGGGTGCAAAACGGTGGCGTGAGGTAGTTGTGTGTCTTTGTTCAATTTTCTGCAGACGTGCACAGAGAAGGCATCCAACGTCCGACCAACCTGTCTCTTTCAAATGAGATTCAAAAAACGCGTCCGCAAACGGAAGAGGAAAATTGCCAGTCACACACCTCATTGCCATGTGACACTTAGTCTAACTTCAACGCGAGTTGGGTTCATTCTGGAATCTCAAAGCTGTCCGATTTTCTATCTTGATGTGTTTTCCTGATTGAACAGGTTCTCGTGGATGCTTGACGCTGCACTTTGCACGAAGAACGTCTCAACACAGCCAAAACTTCATATTTCGAGTACAAAATTTTGCTTGATGCATCCCACTGTGCTTGCCGACGGACTGAAGACTCGACAACTTTCTGCAAACCTCAGACGTGCAGCTGTCCCTGCAAATAAAATTCTGCGTGCAGGGACAGTTTTTGTTAGAAACACAAACAAAATATCCATGGACATGCCACTTTTCCGATGAACTTCGATCGTAAATACCTTTTTTCTGTGCAAACAGAACAATTCCATCAATTTAGTTGTCGTCGTCAAACTCGTCCAAGAATTGAAAGTTCTCTGCCACGACGTTTTGACCTGAAACAAGAACGTGAAACAGATGAAGCTTTGAACACGACTGTGTTGAACTGACGAAAAAACGCCCTTATTAACTGAAGTAACAAATTGCGGGAAAGCCCCAAAAACAAAAGAGACCAAAAACATGGTATCAAATTTCTCAACCCCTTGTTTGGGTACAGTCACAAACAGATTTAGTGGCTGATCGTACGCGAGCCAAACATGTTCAATGCTCAAATTCATTTGCAACACAAATGCGACAATTCCACGCAACCAGCATCTCATGTACATGCAAGGAAACTTGCGCTGAAGTCCACCAACTCCAAATTATTTCTTCAAAGAAAAGAAAGACCTGCCAGCTCCCACGCAGCAGAACAAGGAACTGAACCTGGACAGCAAGCAACGAGCCTTCACCAAAATGGACACATGACACTAAGAACAACAATACAACGGGACAGGGACTTGCCGTCACCAAAATGGACACAGGGCACTGAGAACAACAATACAACGGGACAGGGACTAGCGAAGTCCTCCCCCTTTTGACACACAGGGGCCCTGCAGCGCAACACCCCGGGCAACTTTATCCGAACCACGTACAGTCGAGATGAACATGGGCCCATTGCCACCACATCATGCAAGCCTGCAGTCTTCTCGTTTTGCGTTCACCACCACCTTTTTGTCTGCAAACGACTCGGAGGTGTTCCCACAAACTAAATCTGTACAAAGCCTGTGGCATTTATGCAAGTGAGACCACCGCACTGTGGTAAAATTCATTCAAAATTCAATCAATTGCACTTCTTGGCGAAAGCACAGCACACCTGACCCTGATCTCAGATAATCTGTACATATATGCTTGCATGCGAACAGCAAGAAAATTGACCTGCTCTGGCCTGGTTATCCTCTGGCATGTAGCCTTCCAACGAGGAGTTTCCATCTGATGACTCAGATGAATCAACCAGGTGCCTCTGTTTCGGCTCACTGGTTGCCATCCAGGAACCAGACGAGGTTCCGGTGTTTTGGGAACCGGAAGTCGAGAAGTCCAGACATCCGGTTCTCGATTCTCGTTCACTGCCACTTCTGGGAGGACTGAGGTCGCTTCCGAGGCCTGAACCTCTGGAAGGACTTGTGGTTGATTCAGAACCGAGTGTCATGGTCTCTTCATGTTCGCCATAGGCCTCCAGGAAATCAAAGGCCTCTCGTGTGATCTCTATGCCTGTTGTTTGCAAAGTGAACAGCAGTTGCACGTCTTGGAACATGACAATGTGCAGATTGAGTGATTCACGCTCAAGCAACAATCTAAATGTTTGAGGTCAACGCGATTACTCCAGATTTGTTCTCGGGCACCAGACAAGAAGGTTTGCGATTGTTCTTTTTTCTCGACGATACTGCTTTATCTTGGATCAGCTTCGTAAGTTTTGCCAAGGAGTTCAATGGTCATCTTTCTGCACTGATCACTTACCGACACGCCCGAGTTCGCTGGGTCCGGTGCGGGAGTTCACTTCGCTCGGCGGCGGCGCTCCGTGTCGCGCGGGACCGGTCGGGACGCCGCCCTCGCCGTTCTCGGCGCCGCGCGACCGCCTCCGCTCCGCCATCAGTCGCGCACGCTCCTCTATCACAGCCTGTGGTCACACACAGATCTGCCTCAGACATGTGCACAGCCAGAATGTTTGAGCGAGTTTTTGCGCTCCAAACTTCTGCTCTGCTCTCGTTGTGGAACCAGAGATATTGGTGTTGTTTTCAACAGACAGAAGTCCTGGGTGCATCTTGACACAGTCCGAGTCGACAGTGAAGACGTCTTGTCTTGTCTGTGAAGAGGAATTGTGTTACGAATGAATGATTTACCTTCACGGTCGTTTGTTGAACCAGCGGCGCGGGCGACTCTGGTTCGGGGTCGACGTTGCGGAATCTTCGGGGCGGCTGCAGAAGCATGGCCGTGATAACCGGAGCCGCGTGAGGGGAGCGAGGGCTTCCGCTGTCGCCGGCCGATCCAACGTTGCCCGGGGAGAGAGGGGGCGGCGGTGGCACGGGCGGCGGCCTCGGGGAGTCCGGCTCCTCGGCCACGGCAGCGTGGACACCGCTGGTCCGGTAACTCGAGACGCGCTTGAGCGCCCGGTCAGGTTTGGCATAAATGTCTTCAGGGTGATTTGGCGGGGCGTAATGACGCAAGTGGGACACATCACTCGCAGAGCGCTGAACGTTCACGGCAACTCTGGGCGGCGGTCCGCTCCTGATGGCGTCAAGTTCCTCGTATTGACGTCGGGCGTCACTCACGCTGAGGCGTTTCCCTTCCTGAGGCAACGTGTGCGAGGACATCACAAGACGGGGCGGCTGGTGCACATGCGCAGCGTCAGGATTTCCTAACAGCGCCCTATCATTGATGGATCGAGCAATGAACACTCCGTGCCCGTACGGTTTCTTTCGTCTATAGGAATCGGGATTGACTACCCCACGACCGCCGCTGCTGGAACTTCCACCGGAAACTGAGTCCAGCGCATCTTGGTGCACCCGAGTGTACCCGCCGTCTCGGTTTGGAAGGATAGTGTAGATCCCGCCGTCATTGTACTTGATGTCCCAATCGCTTTGGACGAGACCGACGGGGTGTCGAGTGTCGGGGCCGGCGGCGCTGGCGCTGCGTCTCACGGCGCCAGCGGGTGACACGGCTCTTGCTTCCCTCTGTGTGTACCGCACTTCTGTGGAAGCTCCGCGCCTTGGGGAGTCGGCGCCGCCACTGCTGAACGCGTGCGCCGTGTGCGAGAGCTCACTTTCCGTGGACTGGTGGTAGTTGGGACTGAAAGCCCGAGCTGTGGCGCTTTTGCGTCGGTCAAACTGGCTGCTTGTGGTTGGCAAAATCTGCAAGGAGCAAAGTTCAGTAAACATCACTGCAGTAGGATTAAAACAAAAACACCACCGAAAATGCGCGGTTCCACGCAGTTGGCATCGTGCGCAGCCAATCTGTCTCGCATAGTCAGCATTATCCATTGCTTGCTTGTTGCGGACTCGGGAACAAGCACAACTGGGAACACTAGAAAGTGCAGCGGAGCCCACAGGGGAAAGAATAAGGACTTTTTACCTCGTCTTCCAGAGTGACCTGTCCCGCCTGAGTTTCGTCCGCTGGTTTGGAATGGCGCAGCTTTGGCGCCACCACAGGCGACGGAGCGCGCCGTCCAGGTGTGGGAGACCCGGTCTTGCGGGCGGGAGTGGGCGACCCGGCTCGGCGCCCGCCCCCAGCCGGGGAACGATGATGTTGATGGGCTCTACGATTGGCCGGACCTGTGGAAATCACCCAGCAAATTTATTTTTGAATCCTGCTTGCGAAAACCGACTTTCTACTTCCTTTTCATGACTTCTTTTTTGTTGGAGGCGTGTGAGTGTTTTCCTGAAAGCAACCGATTTTGTGAGGAATGTTAGGGAGCATTTACTAAAATCATTGAGCTTTCAAACAAGTTAAACTCGATGATCGATTATCAGTGCGTGGTTAGATGCAATGTGCTGGTGCACAATCAAAGCGATTGTGGGAGAAAAGCATGAAGCTTTCGTGAACTAAAAAAAAAGCAGCTCACCAAAAAGTTTGGTTCACCATTTTCACCCTTGGTTCAAATTGGCATCTCGAATCTTGGGTGGTTTGACCTCATTTCACTCAAAAGATTGGAGCCGTGTGTACTTACTTTCATGAGCTTCGTTGTGGATATTAAAACCCTTTTGAATCGAACAATTAAGCCAGCGTGATCCTGTCCAAATAGCCAATTGGAATGAAATCATGACGAGTGGGGGCAATACTTCCTGGTTTTTCTTCTTCGTGTTCTCTTGTAGACTCAGGTCGGAGAGTTCCTGCGTGTGTACTCACCACTCGCAAAGTGCTCTTGATGTCGCACCTGCATCACGACGGGCAGGCGTTGCAGCAAGGTGCGCGCGCGGCGCATCGTGTCCGTGAGGCGGCGCTCTGTGCGCGCGGAAAACAAACGCAGGTCGAGCCCCGTTGTGAGTTTTTGTCACCAAAGCATTCCAAGCACATTCATGAACACACCTGCAGATCCACGAGGCAACTTAAATTTCGTTTTATTTCCGAGACTTGCACAAGGGAAGATTCATTCGTGATAGAAACAGGTCTCCGGGCCTCGCGCTGATTTGCACATTCGGGTTGGTCATTCGGTTTGCTTGGTCAGGTTGCTTTGAGTCAAAATGGACTTTGTACCACCCAGAAGTCGCGGGGGTAGTAGTTTTGTTGGTTTGTTGGTTTTTTTGACCCTGAGTGAGGCCACTTACACAATTTTGGTACTTTAATCAATGCAAGAACATTTTGAAGACCTTGAGCATAATCCACAACAAATTCCCTTCACAACCTGTTTCCCTTTTTGATCCACCCCCCATCCGAACTTTCAATTTTAGCTGTAGCTGACAATTTCACAGCAGAAACAAATCACCCACTTGCCTGAAAGCCCCACCAAAATGTTGATGAAAATAATCAAAATTGACCTTTGACCAAATATTGTTTTCTTTCATGATACAGTACAAAAAGATCTGCCACTTTGAAAAGATTCAATTTTGTTATTTTGAGACCATGCATTATTTGAGACCTATAACACAACAAAAACTCATGAACTACACATTTGTACCAAAACCTGACCACGAACAAGCACCAGATTTGTGAACAGGACGCCTGAAGGGCTTTTTTCGGCTCAAATCACCTGAAAACCAGGCGAGGACGTCAGAATCTTCCCTCGCAAGGATTTCATGTGCCTTGCTTCTTCTGCAGGTTGTGTCGTGGCTCCGCAACCCACGAGAATTCTTTCCCATATCGTACGAGCATTTGTCTCACCTTTACCTTGAGCAATTGCACCAAAAGAACTTGTTCTTTATGGCCTGAGACTGGGGGTTGAATT
>JAAUXT010002625.1_pt1 | contig 19858 bp, 24 predicted proteins | sample 7278171 | NCBI WGS metagenome assembly JAAUXT01 (sample SAMN14350112, study PRJNA611818) | marine sediment metagenome | isolation source: surface marine sediment (1.8m) | place: French Polynesia: Moorea | collected 2018-08 | reverse complement strand
GCTTTGACTTAGGATTGATATCAGAGGTGTCTGACATGATTTGAAAAGGATCTGCAGCCATGTGGAAACTGACTTTTGGCTCTGAGATATGTGTCAAAAACATTGTATTCTTGCCATGTCACTCAGAAAGTATGTACTTCTCAGAATACCTTGTTGGTTTTTTGGGTATATTGAGTTTGGGGGGGGCTACCCCCCCTAACTCAATATAGGTCATCACCAAAAAAAATTCTTTTCTTAAAATGGGCTAAAAATGATTCTGGCAAAATTTCATCAACTGCGAACGTTTCTATGGACCACACGCTTTTTAGGCGTAGCCTTCTTGTTGTACAGTGAGTGAACCCTATCTTCTGAAATCGTTTGATTGCAGGAGGAGGTCGCAGAGCGTGGACAAGGTTACTTTGAAGATGCTGACGGTCACGTCAAATTCAAAATAGGTTGGTTCCCTGAAAGAGATGTCACGTCTCCCAATCAAGCCTTCCGCGCGCTGAGTGCAGTCACCATCGGTGTACAACTGCTACCTGTGTGTGTATGCGTTGGTGTGGGGTCTGGCAGCAGTGCCCATGCCTGCCCCACTCCTCCAGAATTTGGCCTTCTATGCAAGTTTCCTGTCAGCCAAATGGGTGAGATTTTGCCTGCGAGTAAACTTGGCAATTTACAGATTTTGACTGGCCTGAATTTGCGCCGCATTTGTAGAATTTGGCGAAATCAAATCTGCGAGTTTCCCTCACCCATGCTGGAATGTCAACCAACCGCGTTGAACCGGGCGATTTCTGGCAGATATTGGTTTACCACTGTATCCGCCTGGCTGGTCTTGTGGGAAACCCAACTTTCCGGATTACACCCCCTGCCCCGCCCTTACAAAAAATCTGGAAAATCAAAAATTTCCAAATTTCTGGTTTTCCAGATTTTTTCCACAAAGGCAGGTGGTGGTGCGGGAGGGTAATTCAGAAATCTGGAAAGTCAGAATTTCTGGATTTCCAATTTTTCAGGTTCCGTAAAACTCCGCGTTTCAGTCGCACCCGCGTATAAGTCGCACACTGAGTTTGGCTCCCAAAATCTGGTACAAAAATTTCCACCACATTTGCCAAGTTTGGCAGCCCTTGAGAAAAAGTAAAACAATTGTTGTACTTTGTTTATAATATTCCCATAATGCCTGAAGTATTTACTTATTGGCTTCTAAAAATATTAAGATATGTAAACAAAGACTCATAACTGCTGCCTTTTTGTCAGGCAAATCCAAAAGAAAAAAACAAAGTTCCACCAATGTTGAGCCTCTATTTTTTTTTTTTTTGGGGGGGGGGGGGCATCCGAGGGTAATATACCAGCAGACAATGAAAAAAAACCCCTCATATTTAGTTGCACCCCTACGTTTGATCTGAAAAAAACTGGTCCATAAAGTGCGACTTGTACACGGGGTTTTACGGTAACCACCCCACCCCCCTTACAGAATAATCTGCAAAGTCAGGGGTAATGTGGAAATTTGGAAAGAATTTCCAGATTTCCAAATTTTTGGGTTGCCCCCACCCCCTGCACACAGAAAACATGTCTGGGGCACTCACATGGCCAATGAAGCCTGTAAGGAGAGCTTTGTGTAATTTGGAGCAAAGCAAAGGTTGGAAGCTGTTTCGTCGCTGAAAAATTTCCACTTTGAACGATTGTGCCAGGCGACCAAGCTGGCGAGCGGCTGATATTCTAGTTCCAAGGTCTATTTTTCAATTTGCAGAGAAGCACGAAGTGACGGAAGAAAAGTACAACGACAAAGCATTCACTGTCGAATTCGTGCCCATTTATCCCGTGATCACAGACTCTGGCCTGGATTCCCCAGGTGAGCGACAGCAGTTCGACGTGACTTTGCACGTGTCATCCTTCACGATTTTGCTGTGGTCAGATTGAAGAGACTGAGTCTGACACTCACACGTTCAGTGGTGAAGGGTGTGCTCATCATTTATTTCTCTGCGAGGTGACCACCTTGTCTGGAACAAAATGTTTTCGTTTTTTTAGCGAGCAAGAAGAGGAAAGTGGCTTTCCGAGACGACAGTGCGATGTCAGTGGTGTATGTGTTGAAGGTGAGCAGCGGAAATTCGTTTCCATTCTGTGTATTCACCAATTCAGCAGCACTTTTGCTGAAGACGGGTGCAATCATCATTCACTTGTGTTGTTTTTTATTTCTCAGCCAACTCCGAAACCTCGCACGATCTGCATGACAAAGTGCATTGAGGCTGGGATTGAGAGGTGAGCCTCAAAAACTTAACAGTTGCAAGTCGTCGTTTTTGTTGGTTTATTGGTGAAATTTCCCGAATTCTTCATCTCTTTCTGCAAGCGGACCAATGGTGGGGGTTTTGAAGAGAGGAGAAGAAGTTACGCTTCCTGATGGAAAAGTTGTGAGTATCGATTTTCCTTCTGCCACGTAAAAGCAGCCAATGTCGCTCGTTTGGTCAACAGCACACATTAGTAGGATTCGATCAGTCTACAGGTTTGTTCGGTTGATTGTTGCAGGTGAAACCAGACGACGTTCTGTTGCCGCAGCAGCCTGCTGGTGTCGCTATTGGTGAGCGTGGTGTTGGGGAAGCAAGCTGTTCTCGTGTTTTCGGTTGACAAAGCAAATGCGTTTCACTGGCCACCGTGTCAACTCCAATCAGAAGTTTACATGTCCTTCCTTTTTGGCGCAGTGTTGGAGTGTCCGTCCCTCGCCTACGCGGAGGGGTTGATACAGAACGAGCAATTGCGCACCGTACAGACCGCGCAGGAGGGCGGAGAACCGGTGGTACTCGTTGTCCACATGACGCCCGAGCACGTGGTTCAGGATCCGATGTACCAGGAATGGCTCAAAGGGTACGTTGCGTGTGCAAGTGGGGAACCAGCTGCGCATGCCTCAAAAATCTTCTCTGTTGCATTCCGTTGAACTCGGAGGTAATGACTGTGATTTTTTTGCGCATTGTTATGTCAGGTTCGGGGACGAAACTCGTCATTTGATACTGAATGACACGTGCAACCCGGTGTGTCTGGTCGGAGCGCATTCGCTCCAGGACGTGCTGCACCGCATCCATCCAGACATCTTCCGACGTCTTCACGACCCCACCGGTCTGGGGCTCAAGGTGCGCCCGATTTCGGAAATTGTTTTTTATGTTGTGATACTTACGTCGAAAATTCTGTGGTGTGTCGATCCAAACGATAACTTTCGCTTTTTTCTTCTTTTTCAAAAGTAAAATTGCACTCGTTTTGTTTTTGCTGGTACCTCAGTTCTCAAGAACAACGAGATGTGCAACTCGACGAAGCAACAGAAGCTTCTTGATTTGTTGCAGAGAGACGTGGAGAGTCTGAAGAACGAGCAAATTGTTCACGGCAACACTGGATTGTCTTACGTTTTACGCCCCACGTCTACTCTGCCCCGGGGATTTCACAAGTGAGTTTTTCCCTTGTGCAAGCTGCGAACATCAAAACGCTCCCCACAGATCTGGTTGTCCTCATGTTTGTGACGTCACGTCTGGAATTGCTCCGACGCACGGTACGTTTTGCAGCACGACGCTGAATGCGATTACTGAAAGGAGAGAAACAAACGCGCAGAAAATGTTGTCCGAGCCCAACTTCCTGCGGGCGTGTGAGGAGCTGCAGGCCAAACTGCAGGCGGAGGAACACAAGCGTGCACGTGAGTGACTCCCAAGACACGTCGCGAGTGCCTGGCTATTCCTGCCCCTGCACTCATGTTGCCTTGTGGCGTTCTTGATCACCATCGTTTTATTCTTTGCGAAAAACAACATCGTTTTGCAGCGTACTACGCACACTTTGCCGATCGGGAGTTTCCCGAGATCGCCTTCCTTGGAACTGGCTCTTCCAGGCCAAGCACTATGCGCAACGTCAGCGGCATTCTTGTGCACACAAGGTGAGTCGAACTCGAGAGATAGTCTTTCTTGATCGGGCTGAGAAAACGCGCACATACACAAGCGTTTCTCGCAGCTCAAAAATTGCCTGCAACCCAGTGCACGACTTCGGAGTGTGTTTGGGAAAGGAACTCGCGCGAGCCTTCTTTGTTTTCACGTCTGTTGCTGCTCTTCTGCAGCCCCGACTCGTGCATCCTGCTGGACGCCGGTGAGAACACGGACGGACAGATCTACCGCTGCTTCGGCGCGGAGGCGGACGACGTTCTGCGGAAGCTGAAGGCGATTTACATCTCGCACCTCCACTTTGACCACCATCTGGTGCGAAAAATGCTTCATGTCGTGTATTAAGGCCAGATACGTTGCACTCGCTGTGGGTCGACTGAAGTGTCAAGAGAAGACAAACCGATTCTCGTGCATCTTTGTGTTATTTTCCCCTGTTTCATTCGACTTGAAGTTCCGAGCGGCGGAAAGTTTTTATAGCTGGAAACTAAACGTTGTACCCAACGGAACAGCCCAAATAGCAGCATTGCAAGCGAAAGGTGTTGCAAGCAAATGGCCAAATGTTCCTTCTCAGAGGACCTCCCGTGAGTATGCCGCAGGGTAGTGGGGGTCCCAAGAGGCAAAAAGTTCTGCTTGCGGCTGTTATGATTGGTCAGTGCAATGATTTTGTTGCCAGGGATTGATGGCGGTCGCCTTGGCGCGGGAGGCAGCGTGGCGCGCGGCTGGCCGCGACTCGCCGTCGCTGCTCGAGCTGATCGCGCCGAGAAGACTCACGGAGTTCTTCACGGGTCTCGAGCACTGCGGCATCAAGTGCAAACATCTTTTCAAGTTAGTGTTGGAGGTTGCACAAAGTACCGAGCGATAAAACGAGCACAACCAGTTCAAAGGAACAGGCGTCTGGATTCGTGCAACCGGCGTCTGAAACTTTTCTGTTCTCGGTGTTTGTAGGTTCTTTGCCTCAGAAGATCTGCTTCACAGATGTTATGCAGCTCACGAGGCGCAGTATCAGCGGCTTTGCGAGCATCTCAACCTGTCCGCTGTGAGTATCAAGGTTGTTGGATTGCTGTCGAGACAAGACTTTCTGCATTTCGAAGCTGACAATCCAGAGTGCAACATCCAACGCAACATCAACCGCCACTGCCCTCAGTGCGTGAACATTGTTGACTGAAGAGATGTATTGGAAATGCTCGCTGTTCCTTCCGACTGCGAAAGACAAGCAGCGGATGTCAAAAAATTCACCATTGAGCCTGAAGAGTGCTCTCGTATATCTGTGTGTAGTTGTCGCTGGTCGGAGTGCACCACCGGATGCACCCGTATGGAGTTCGGCTGGACCACCGCGACGGCTGGAGCCTCTCCTACTCTGGAGACACCATCCCGTGGCAGCAGTTCGCAGACCTTTGTATGTGTATTTCTCTGATGTTTCTCAGTGCTGCGTGACCAGTCTTTCCGTCAAAGGCATGTTGTATCCTCAAAGAGCTGTGTACGTCATTAGATCTATGATCCTTCTTCGCGAAAAGAGAACAAGAGATCAAAAATCCCGTAGCACCTTACAGTTCTGCTTGGATAGGTCACGGCCACATATTCTTTCCACAGAAAATTCAACGGTTCAATTAGTTTTGATTCGTGTGTGTGTGTGTGTGTGTGTTGGGGGGGGGAGTGGCCTAAAGCAATGAAATGAACAGTTGGTTGGCATCCACTCCCACCCACGAATCAAATTGAACAGAATTGATCTGCAGGGGGATCAACCTTTCATTTTTTTGCTTTTGGCCAAAGGCTATGAAGTGAGTAGCTTTTGGACAAAAGCAACCATTCATTCATTGTTTTTGGCCCACAAAGCAGCTGTTGATTTTGTTGCTTTTGGCGAAAAGCAATCAAATGAATGGTTTATCCTTGCCCCCCCCCCCTGCTTCTCCAGTCCACACAAACTGGACAACGCCAACCAAGAAATCTTTGTGCAAAATAAGTGAACGGGAAGTCTGAGACTTGCGCTCCTTTGCAGCGCGTGACGTGGACATCATGATTCACGAGGCGACGATGGAGGATAGGCTCATCGAGGAGGCGAGCAAGAAGCGACACAGGTCAGTCACGTGCTTCCGGTCACCCGGGTAGGCTGCAGTTCAGTCGTCATCGCGAATCGCCACTTCGTTCGTCGTCATGGTGCCATGGAATTGACTGGTACCGTGTCCAAAAAAGGAGCGGAAAAAGTGAGATTCCCCTGGCAGTGTGAAGGAATACCCGACACTTGTTGACGTGCGAGTAGCACGTGTCTCGTCATCTCTATCCGGTGCCCCCGTTGCAAACTCAGCCATGCAGCATGGGGGACGGTTTCTTCCTTCCTGAGAGATTTTTGATGACCAGGCTGGAGCTAGCTGGTGCGGAGAATGTCCGTTTGTTCTGTCGGGCCAGTTGGTTTATGTTGTTTGCCGTTTCATGTTTTGACAGAAACGGAAGGTTGAAAAGAATGAGAAACTCATGCCGAGTCCTTTTGTTTTGGTTGAGACGGATTTTCAAACTTACCGCCTCTCGATTCAGACTCTGTTATCTTGGCTCCAAAAGTGCGAAAGAGAAATACGGGAGTTGTAGATTTCTCAGTGGCTCCTTTGCGAAGAAGGCAGTCAAGCTTTGGTCAGATTGAAGTGCAAAGAGAAGCATCTTTCGTGTTGAACCGAAACGATTGTGATTTGGTCACCCCGGTCAATCAATCGTGTCCAGAATTGTTTGGGGTATTTTTGGAGATGTCTCTGGAACCGGTGCATTGCTTGCTCTCTTGTGATGCGAAGCATCTTTGCTGCTTGGACCAATTGCGATGGACCAGGAAAAACCCTGGTATCTACAGCTTAAAATTTTCATTTGCTTCCCAGCAAGGATTTGGCGACACGAGAACGGACTCACTTTGTGACGATCACGAGCATACTGTCAGTTTTGCTCGTGTTATTTACGAGTTTTGAAAAGGAAGCATTGAAGAATCAGTGGAACAAAATACGCTGCGCAAGCACTGAAATTTTGCCTGGGGATGGAATGGACTCCATGTCACAAGTGAGAGAGTTCAGAATTCAGACGAACACATCGCTGTTTCGGAAAATTGGTGCATGAAATTTGGGGGAATCTGATTGCATCCCATGGTGACATCGCACACAAGAAAAAGGGAGATTTTCGAATGTGATTTCGGCAAGATTCGAGAATTCAGTGTCTTGCTTTGTTTCGTTCCTTTTGTTTTCTATCATAAATTCACATTGCCCGAAGCCAGTTGACACGGCGTACACAAGACGTTGCGACCTTCCCTCGCGGCAGGGTTTTACAACCACCCCAAGCTGCTTTGTGTCAGGAACATCTCGTGCTTTTAACTGTGTTCAATGGACAATTATCCACTTTCTGACAAGCCTTCACTTCGCTTAAATTGATACATATTTGTTTTGCGTTTTTTGAAACCGCAATTAAGTGGACTGCTCCGCACGCAAGCCCATTGATTTTTTTGTCCCACCTCGGAGGAGTGAAATCTGTGCCTATCGCTGGGATCTCACCTCTCATGCGGTGAAACACTCATGGCCGTGAAAACATGATGCCAGCGGTTGTCTATGTTCAGCTGAAAAATTCCCCGTTTGACTCAAAGAGAAGGAAAAGCTAAAAAGGAAAACAAAACTTGGAGCAAAATCAGGTGTATTTTGCTGTCCGCTGGCGTTGAGATTTATCATCTTTTGTTGCGACCCGAGTGCTGCCAAATTTCATCAGGGAAAGGGAGAGAGAACGCTGACATGCAAGAGGGTGAAAATGACATGATGGACCACACCGTTAAAGTGTTGAAAGCAAAACCGCAGCACGCGAGCGCTGCCCTTCAGGTCGCGGTGGGCTGGAGAGGGAAGCACTTCCAAACAGGAAGACGGCCATTTTTCATTGTTACTCGGACGTCATTATCTCGTCACCCTGAAATCAAAACGCGGCTTCACGCTCTGCTGAGAAAAATGACCCCGGGGAAAGTGACGGGAGAGCTTCGAACAACCAAACTGAAAGAACGAAATGGGTAGGACAAATCCAGGTGGAAATTGGATGAACGATTGAACATGAAAACTCCAGACTGCCCAGAGAAATGTGCGAGAAAGTCCAGGTGGTTCTTGCTCGTCAGAAACAGATGTATTCCAGAGCCGGACTTCAGTTCACCTTTGTGAAATGTTTTGGCACGCAGCTTTCTGCTTTTTGCAGCAAACCCAACCTTATTTTACTGTGTAGTAATCAGAAACAGCGCATCGCGTGACGGCGCCGAGCACGAAGCGAGTTATCCTGCGCGAGCCGCGCGTGCGCCGCGTGCCCGCCCCGGCGCGAGGTGCCACCGGGAGGCGGGTGATGACGAGGACGCCGAGATTACCATCAGTTGTTAACTCAGCAGCAAAATACCGGGCTTTGGTTTGTGAAACAGTTTCAGCGTCATAAAAGCCGGCGAGTACGACTGAAACTGCTTGGGCTCTTCCTGTGCATAGTTTGACTCGAACGTTTGTCTTTTTTCAGCACGACGGGTCAAGCGATCGACATTGGACGGCGGGCGCGTGCCAAGTTCCTGCTGCTGACGCACTTCTCGCAGCGTTACGCCAAGGTTCCTTATCTCAATGAAGAGTTCCCTGACAATGTCAGCATCGCGTTCGACAACATGAGGGTACGTTTGTGCATTTCGGTGATTGGAGGTGACAAAAGATTCGACCACAAATCAACAGAGCTCAATTTATCTGTCCCAATGAGCCAATGAGCCAAAGCTCCATTGGAGTGAAAATTCCAACACTGATAGCAACGCACCAAAAAATGGCCAAAGTGTTTTTTTCAAAAATTGTATCAGTGTACCATGAATCCATTGAAACCCTTGGGCGTTTGGTCACTTCAGAAACAATTTGTTTTTTGGTGTTGTGGGACCCATCCTGGAAACAAAATAATTATGTTCAGAATGTTTTCAAACGTCCAAATTTGTTGATAAATTTGTATCAGAATCAAAATTTGGTTGCAGCAAGAGCCCCTCTCTCTCCCCCGGGGAAGCATTTCCAGTCACTTGCTGTTTGGGTACCAGGGGCCGAGTTCCGACACCGCCTTGTGTTCGTATTTGGGTTTGGCCCGGAAAATGCTTTGATTTCTTCTCGTCCCAAAAGGTTCTCTTTTCATGCTGCCCTTCCACGTCATTCAACAGCCCCTTTCTTTCACTCCTTCCTTCGGACACATAGTCGAAGACATAGGTGTCCTTCCACTGCAATCCAAGTCTGGATTTAGTCTTCCCTTTTCGCACTGACGCACGCTTTGTCGTTCTCCCGTCCACGCAGGTGAAGGCGCGGGACTTGGCGCTGCTGCCGTTGTTCACCCCGGCGCTCAGGGCGCTCTTCAGTAGCATTGTGGCGGAGCTGGATGACCGCCACGACCGCCGCAGACGCAGTGCCGCGGCGAATGCGCGGGATGACAAGCTAAGAAGGTTCAAGAACGGACCAAACCAAAGGATCGGTGTTGGGAAAAGCCAAGAGAAAGAAGCTCACGACAGCGCTATGTGATGCAGGTTCATGCAAAAGATAGCTGAAGTGGAAAAGAATAATCACTCATTTGACGCCTGGTCACACCATCCATTCTGAGACACGACGAAAGAAGGGTCGGTTTGTCAGTGCCAAATATGATGGTGAACAGGCAGCGCCAGGAAGGCGACGCCAGGTGAGATCGTTTTTTACCGGGCCGGTTTTATCTGGTGGACCAGTGGTCCTCCAAAGTTTGTCACGCGTTTTGACGCGAAATGCAGACCTGTTTGTTTGCGGGTGTTTTTTGGTTTGGGAGGGGGGCTTTTGGGTTGTGAAATCAAGGCTGTCTGGCACAACGGCGAAGAATTTGCTGTTCCTATTTCTGGGTGAAGTCATTTTTGGTTCCGTGTGATACGAGTCCCAAGTGGATCACATTCAAATTTCGTGTGATTCATTTCATCCCACGAAGTGAGTCAATAGTTTGTTGCAGGTGATATTTGTTCTCAAAATAAAACATTGAATGGACAAATGTTGATGGAGACTTCTGCGTAATCACTGAGACAACATGACGTGAGTGTGCGTGCACAGATTTCAAACATACATGTTTGGCAGATTGTTGTAGCGGTTTTGGTGAAAGCGCAACTTTGTCATTTCACTGCTCTGGTTACAGAAAGATGACTGAAGCTTGGTCATGTGCTTCAGTGCACTTGCATTGCGGAGAAACGGTTCAAGTGTTGGTCCTGGTCTCACTGCGACCAAACGCTGGAGTTCGAAAGCGCCGTCTCTGCTTGCAGGCGAGCCAAAATTGCGCAATTCATGGTCGCGTTTGGTTTTAGTTGCAAAAAGGCCTTTTCCTCGTGGCTTAATTTTCTTCTTCTGTGGTGTTCGTTATTTGGGTGCGTCATGAAAACTCCTTCCTCAGAATCGTGATCCGTCCAGTGAAGAAGCGCACGGAGGAACACACCCAAGAGCACTCAGATTAATTTTTTCTGTGACGTCTCGATAAAAGTGGTGTGTTGGTAGACGTGAAAATGTTGGGAAGCCTTTTTGAGCAGTTTGGTGGAGGCTTGCAGTGGTTGATGCGAGACCACGCGAAATCTGAAGTTGACAAGATATTGGAGAGTGGGCGACGGAACGAAATCTAATGCAACAAAAATATGGTGCGGTAATGTTATTCTTCCTGTGGGGCAATTGATTCACATTCATCACAAAGCGTTTTCATCCTTGATACAGTTGCGTTTGTTGAGCACACAAAGAAGGCAGCTACGTCCGATCACTTGAAACCACTCAAACCCAAACACATTGAATTCATTGGCACTGGGCACATGCAAATGGATTGTGGGTTTTGAGTGCAAATAAGTTGGTTTGGGAGAATCTGAATCCACTTCCTGAGCGGGATTAACGCTGCATTTGAAAAGCAATTGACCGAAGTTTTCATTGATTTTGGTTCGGTGCACATGACAGTCATGGGAGACTTTCAGACAAAACACCGCACAAAATTCCTTCCTTTGTTTCCGAGAGGAGAGAAGTATCTGAGATACAGAGATCCTGGTGCACGTATAAGGAAAGAACGATGCAATGGGAAAATGAACGTGTTATCTTCACACGTGACTGAGAAGTGCTCCTGAGTAAGCATCTTTTGCTCCCAGAGAACATCATTCTCACCACCAAAAGACTGACTTGTTTGGTTTTCAGTGAGAGACACCAACACTTACGGTTTGACAACAATTAGTCCAATGATAAGCGTGGGATCGTGGAAGACTGCGAAATTGCCGTTTTTCGCGAATCTGAGCAGTGTCAATACGGCTTGAAAGCAGCGTGCGCGTCTGTTCCAGCCATGCAGGGTATTGCAGGGCCAAGTTTACAGAAGAATCACCTGTTGTAGGCATGCATGGGGCTGTAAAATTGAAGCACCCATTCTTCCTCCGGGTTTGGGAGGTTTTTTCTGGATAAGTCTTCATCTGGGCTTTTGCGTCTCAAGCCAGGTGAAACACGATTCAACCCATCTGTCCCGTGTTTCAAAGACGCAGCTACAAAGATATTTGCAAGGCTCATGGAGGTTGCACGTCTTCAACACAGAGCGGTGCTCTTGTTCTCCATTTCAGAGGTTTTGATGCAAAGCGGGGTTGGCTTGCATGTGTTGTCTGTTGAAAGTCGAGTAGCATGCCGTGGACCAGTTGTGCACCTGGGTGCACGGGACAATGCATTTTTGACAATCTATCCAATTGAAGGAACAACTTGATAGTGTGACGCGTTGACAGACGAAGGGTCCTGAATCGTGTTCAGTTTCGAGACTTTTGGTGGTTGTACTTGTAAATGAGTCGCAATTAACACAGGGCAAGCTGACAGCACGTCAATATTTGTTGAATAGTTTTCATGGATTCTTCCAAAGCTCATGCACATGTCGAGTGCTTTCGGCTGCAAAGGGCGAATCTGACCAGGGGGATTTGGTGATCAAGACTGTCAAACAGCTTCTTCCTAGACGTCCCACCTGGGAGGGTCAGTTGCGGACTCCAAATTTATTGTAAACGTCCTTTCATTGCCTTGCACCTGGAATTCATGCAGTCTTATTGGCGGACGAGAAAGATTTGGCTTCATTGGCACAATCGTGCACAACCCCTTTTTGTGGTTTGCACCTTTCGCACAAAACATGCACCAGACTGGGCACAATCGTAATAATTCGCAGGTTGGAAGCGGCATGAACAAGGCGCAAACAACGCGCTCAAGAGGAAAACTCATTTTTCATACCAGACACAACTGTCCTCAACAGGCCACTTCAGAAGGCATTTTCAAGTGCAGATTATGACGGGGGATCAGATTTAATAGATCATTGACCTAAAACTGTTCGAGTTGGGAGTGTTCAAATTCAGTTGTGCGGCTACCCTGGAAGCTTTATCTTGATGGTGTACAAGTTTGGTCCGGATGGACGGGTTCCTTCAGTGACTGCACGCTTGTCATGCGTCTCTTTTCGTTTTCCTTGTCATATCAACTGCATGCATGGCCAAAAGCGGGAGGCAAATGCTTGGTGTCGTGGACTGAAAACTCATGATCTGACAGCAGTGCATATGGATCTGTAAGTTGAGCGACCATTCAGACCAACCGGACTTGAACAAAGATCCAGATATGGTATTTAAATAACTCCGTGTCTAGTGAAAATGTGCTGTTAAATCACGATTCAGTTATCGCTGAGAACTCTTGGTCTTTCTGAAGAGGATTTGATGAGATGAACCAACAATAGGGAGAGGCTAATCAAGTGAACCTTGTTCCAAAATCTTAATTTTATTGCGATTTCTCTTCTTTGGCAAACATGCAATAAATGTCCACTAATCTCTTTGAAATTGGTTGCAAAGTGTTGTGAACAACCGTTCGATGTTTCCAGGAATTCTTTTTGTACGGAAGCTCCCAAAACCGTGCACCATGTCAAACCAAGGAAAGCTGGACTCTTTGAAAATCCTCAGTTTGCAGTTTGCAGACAACTACATGGAAGATGTGTTCTGTGAGCACTCACCGTGCATGTCCGTATAGAAAACAGGGGCCCAGGTCACCAAAAGGGTGTACTTCACTGCACGTTTCTGGGTTGCATCCCATTCCTGCAGTACATGCTGTGAAAGAATTCCTGCAGGAAGTTGAGTCCTTGGCTGCACTCTTGTTGGTTTGCATGAAAGTGAAGAAAGCTCGTCCGACATTGAGGCGCCGATTTTCGCTGTTGAACTACGCCCTTTTCGGGCCTTTCAGATTCCTGAGATGCAATAGTGGACGGCTATCACACAAGGCGCTGTCGTGTCTTGTTGGTCGTATGAAAAGTGAGATGAATTTCTCCTCGAGTTGTCCAGGCACTGAGCTATCAACCTTGTCATGGTGTCAGAGAAGCTCTCTTCAAGAAATCGAGTCCCGTTGGAATGTGAAGTACCTGAGCTCAGAGTTATGCGGTTCGAGATGGTTTGGTTGAGGCACGACGTGAATGGAAATGTCAGAAGGTGTGGCTACAGCTTCTTTACACAGGCATTTCGTCTCTTGTTGAAGGCACGGAGTGACAGCTACGAGGGAAGGTCCACAAGTTCTGAGCCCATGCACCACCGTTTGTTCGCGCGTAGATTTGGGTCAGAATCTGTGCATGCACCTTCCATCGTACAGAACCAGACGTCAAAGGGCCTCACGTGCGGAATGAACTGTTAGATCTGTCTGTTTATATATAGCTTTCCGAAGGAGAAGTTTTGATGTCATCATTTCCCGTGGCACTGTTGCGGTATCATTGCATGCATGCGGACAAGTTATTTCCGTGCTCCTTCGTTCGGGCTGGCTGTTGGACACAAAAAATTCGGTGTCAGAGAGTTGTACCCCAATTGGTTTGTTTCTTTTTTGTCAGCGACAGATGCTGTCAGATTGGTTGGTACCTCCGAGATTTGTGAATTCGCTCGTTTTTCTTCGGGCCAAAAATATTCTTGTCGTGGCAAACAGAATACTTGACCGAAAGCAAGCGTGTAAGAATCCGCAATGCAGTGCTATCAAAAACCGCGACCATCCCCGTGGAAGCAAACAGAACACCAAAATAGTTTCAATGATCATGTGCTCACTTCAAACATGCACGACTCAAGCTTTTTGATTTTATGGCCGTCGGGGACTTTTGTGATACAAAACTTTGACAATTTTGAATCCAGAACAATCCAGAAGATTTGCGTGTCGGACGTGTTGAAATATTTTTCTCAATCAATTTTGACGAAAAATCGCACCACTCTGGCAATTGCCATCAATCAAATGAACGCGTGACTCACATCGTTCTGCGTGTTATTCGCATGCGCAGAACACGCAATACTGAGTATTTGCACCTGTAAAGTTTGTTTTCACTGCTGGTGCTTCCATCCAATTGTTGTTTGGGAGCTGGGAGCCTGAAGGTTATGGTCTGCAGTGAACAAAAGAGTCGTGTCATAATTTTCCTGCACTGCCGCCCCTTCTTCAGAGAAACATTTTTCAGAAATTTGTCCCTTTGGAGACAATACAAAGGTGCACCTGAGAGAAAGGATTCCATGGGACGCGTGTTTACACTGATCAGTGTCCTTGTTCTTTCTTTGTTTCTGATCGGAAAGAAAGACCACATTGCTTGCACTTGTATATCTTTATTGAAAAGTGTATAATTGACAAACTGAACACTCGGAACATTTTTGAAAGCAAAACGCAGTGATTGGAGAAGCAAATGTTATTCTGATACAAAAACAGTAACAATTCGAGCACAGCAAAAGATTGGTAGCGTCTCTCCTTGCAGTTTCTGATGCTCATCCGCGCGCAGACACGCAATCAGCAAGCACACGTTGCAACAAAGATCCGAGTACATCTACATGATGTCTACACATCAAATGCCATTTTGATTCACTCAGGTTTCTGTAAGTAAAAAGGCCATTTAAGTAGATCTGGGTGTCGTTGGACTTTCTGAAAAAAGTGTGTTTGTCTGCAGGGGATTGTTTCCAACAACCAGCACGCAATTTGGACAAGACATTAAAAGACAGGACAGCACAGCAGACAATATCGCAACCTTTTTCAAGCAAAGTGCACGCTGTGAGTGATTGCAGAACAGCTGCTCGACACAAAAGGGAATCGTTTTCAACATTTGTATTTTTAGATGCAAGGTGGATCTGATGGATGCTGAGTTTCCACAGCAATGTCAAGTTCCGAAATGTTGTGTTGTTTCCACGTTTCTCTGCCGACTCCAAACATCAAATCGTAAAAAAGGCTTCGTTGGCAAATGTTGCATTGACCCAAAGTTCACTTTGACACCGACGAGTGAAGAAATTTCAGCATTTATACAGAAGATCAGCGATTTGCATAAAATTTGCTTGAAGCAGCCGTGTGTCAGATTCTTATTTTTCAGGGGAAAAACGTTCAGATTCCACAAAAACATTTTGCGTGATCTCTTTGGACTCGGCTTTCGCTGCTTTGGTAAAAAAAGCAACAAACAAACCACACACCAGTCGTATACACTAGAACAACAATATCCTGTACAAAATTGGACGGATTTCTGACAGAGGGCGTGCACACAAACCAATGTATATCAGTTTCAGCAACACAGAATTCTTGAAGGAAATGCTTGAACACTTCCTCGTACAAATGAACACGCAAGTGGAGGGTCGGTTACACAAAGGGAATGTGGATTTATTGTTTCTGGAGACAAAACAATAAAAGAGATACACGTCAACAAACCGGTATTGCGGTTTTCGAGAAACATGCATCACGGGAGGAGTGTTTGAAGTTTATCATAGAAATCAATCTGGAATGTCGGTTTATGGACTTCCCACGTTTGGATATCGCACCACGTATAGGTTTGGACGGAACCGAAGGGCAATTTACTCCAAGGCACTTTACCTTTGAAGTCCTGTTTGTTCAATAATTTACATTTGTTTAGCCAGGTGATGTTAACAGCTCTTATGCGGGATTATTTGGCATCGTCTGCGTGCTGTTTCACCCGCAATAGGTGTGGGTTACAATCGCACACGTGGGTCGCGTTTCTCTTATGGCTGTTTGTAAAACAATTCGAGTGACAGTGTTGACAGTCTCGAGATATTTACAATGCGCAACGCAAAAATTTCATCTCATTTGCAATGTGAAAGAATTTTCTCAAAGTACACGCAGCTGCAACAAGTGTCTCATGACCATGGTTTCATTTTCCCTTTGGCAAGCAGTCCAAAAGATCATTCATTGAAGAATAATTTCATTCAAATTGAAATAAAGCACAAGGCAAACTTGATAGAAACACGCATGTTCTGTACAGTTTGATATGTCAGACGGTGGATACAACCATACACACGGAAAACACTTGTATAAATAATCTGTACAAAACATTGAACACTCTCTTGAAGTCCTCGTCGGGAAGAACAAGCATGTGCACGGCCTGTTTTTCAGTCGGTGCGGTGCCCCATTTGTCGGATCGGTGGCGCAGATAGCCAAATACCAAGAATGGCCTTGTTTGGCAGTTTATCAGTGGTTGTTTTCTTGAAATTAGGCTGTCGTGCTGGGAACAGGGACACGTTTCCAGAGACCAGACGGACCTGCTAAAACTGCCCGTTGTGTGCACAGATGCGACAAAGGCATTGAATCCACCGCAAAAACGAAGTCCAAATTTCCAGGAAGACTCGCGGTTACTTGGCTATAACAAACAAGAGGGCATTCCAAACCACCTCTCACAAATGCGTCGGAAGAAAAATGCATTCTTGTAGAATCTACAGAAGTTTTCAACTTTAAGGTGAACAAACTTGTGAACACAACTTCAGTCACGACACATTCACGTGCCAACCTCAGGAACACACATTGGACATGGTGATAGTGACCACTACCATTTTAAATGCATGGACAGAACGTGAAGAATTGTAAGAGTTGGTGGAGTGAGAAGTCAGCTGGAAAGTCGCTGGCTTCTTCACCAACAAGGGAAAAGACATGTGCACACGTATGCAATGGGGATACAAGTACATGATTTAAAAATTTCTGAATTTAAACATTCTGGAGCCTCATAAAGCCTCCTATTGTTGCTCAATCTCGGATTCCTCAGCAGTTTTATTGAGCTCAGCTGTTGGTACAATCTTTCAACCGCCGAGTTCGAAAAGTAACCTTTGTCTCTGCGAGAACAATTGAAAACGAACTGCTTGCAACGCAGTGAAAGATTGCAGCGAACAAATTTGGTGCGTGCTCATTTTTTTACGTCAATCGTTGTAACTGTAACGTTTGAAAGCTTTGAATCACTGACGTGGGATACCTCTGGGAAGAAAAAGTGCGTTGGGGAATCTGTCAAAATTCGCAAGTGAACCAGTCACAAAAAAGAACTGTTCAACTCTGCGAACGTGTATGAACACCAGAACTAATTCTGAGCAATTGCGGCGAAGTCTACAGCTCCAAAATACGCATTCGTAAAAAAAACAAGGCAGTGAACATCGTTTTGGGTCCACAGAATGGCTTTCATATCAATTTTCAAATTAATTTTCAAAAAATTTTGGTGTAAATGTTCATGAAAAACTGGTCCAAAACAACTTAGTAACTTGAACCTGAACACAAAGTTTTTCTTTTGGCTGTCATGAAATACACGAAATACAAATGTGTTTTAAAATCTACGAAATATTTACAACTACATGTATTTTGTTCCTGTCTCGCGAGTCTACGAAGTCCTGTTACACTGCACAACATGTGTGCGTGTGTGTTGTGTGCGTGTGTGTGCATGTTTCAGGTGAAAGTTAACTTTTTTTCCCTGTGGACCCTGCCCGTCTTGTGGTTCAATTTCGATTTGTATTGACGCGACGTCAAGTTCATGCAATGGGTGAAATTTTGGCACACATAAATAGTGATTATCAAACGCTTTGTACAAACAATTCACAACCTCATGATGAGCTCAGCACTCTTCGGGACCTGGGTCATCTGACCTTGATCCCTCAGAAATCAAAAGCTAGAAACATGTAGACAATCGTCCATAAAAAATATTGATTGAAAACCAACATGTAAGGACAAACAGCATCGACCAAAACAATATTATTTATCAAAACTTGTGTACTTCACTCAACAGAGCGTCACGATACGTATTTGCAAAAGCAAAACTTCGTGCGCAGCCTCACGTCAACAAGCAGGCAGCTCAATGAATTCCCAAGTCGCTTGGCTTGTGGCACGATGTGGGGCGCAAAGCCTCAATTCTGGACCGTGGATTCGGCGTTTTTGTCTTTGCTTCACGGCAGGTTTTCGCTTGCATGGACAGTTACTTCAGTGGAATGGCGCTGGTTCTGAACGCGTCGTATCTATCGGCGTGTCCCTCAAAATCTGCCACTGAATGTTTGCCTTTTGGACATCGCCTCATTGCGTGACACACACACCGTCAACCGTACAGTACCTGTTGGCGATGAGGCGCAGGTTGAGCAGCGGGTGGCACAGCGCTGAGTACAGCACGCCATACGTCGCGTTCTCCCTTCCGACGTCGTCACGCCAGCGACGCAGCGCGCGGTACGCCAGCGTCTGCCCTGGGTCACTTTCTCCGCCGGCGATCTCACTTCCAGCGGAGCACGCGATGAACATCAGGTCGACTTCCTTTACGCCGAGGATGCGTGCGAGGTCCCTCCAGGCGTGTTGGACGTTTCCCGAGACCTGCCAGAGTACGGAGTCGGTGACGAGCTTGGTGCAAGCAACGTGAGTGTGATCTTCATCAGTGAGACTGGTGGGCGGAGAGGGCTGAGCGTGAGCGAACGCGTGCTGCATCTCACGCGACATGCGCTGAATGCGGATGAGACCAGGAGTTGTCCTTGGTGGGATGGAGCTGGAGCCATTGCGCTGGATGGTGGGTGCTGTGGTGGGTGTTTCGTCCGTGGACTGGCGCTGGGGCCTCGGTGTGGGCGGAAGGGCGCGCCCTGGGGAGCTGAGGTTGGACTCGCTCCAGCCCCGCCCGTCTCCTTGAGGAGTCGGCGGCGGGGTCGGGGGCAGCACCGCTGTTGATGGAATCTCCTTCATCTCCTCTGCGTCGCCTGTCACTTCTGAAAAACGCAACAGAACACATCAAATTACACCATACGTTCGGAAGGGGCGAGGGGGCGTCTGTGTTGTCAGAATTATCCAGAGTCTGCTTGGTGGACGGACCTGGCAGAACGACAGTCTCAGCGTCGAATGCATCTTGCGTCATCTCCTGTTCCAACTTCGCGTCAACGACGCCGTCTCGACTGTGCTGCTCCATGTGAATTCCCTCTTTCTCCAGGCTGTTTTCTTCTTTCAGCGTCACCGGTTGAATCACAGCGTTGTCAGGACGCCTGCCGTCAGTGCCAGAGACGACAGCGATTGCGTTCCGGCGTTGGATGTACGCCGTCGCTGACACGCCCAGCGCCTCCTCATCGCAGTCAAAATCTGCGTCGTCGTCGACATCCCCGCCCGCCTTACGAATTCCGAGGCACCGCGACGTTTGGTACATCGCCTGGAAGCCAAATGCCATGCTTCGATGGATTTGGTTGAGCGTGTTCAAAAGTCGTCACAAGGTCAACGGAAATCTTCTCCCGCCTCATGCAGCTCGCTTGCACCCCTCCTCGCAACGTACCTGTAGGAAGCGCTCGGGCTCTCCGCCCTCCTTTCGGTAGAGGCTGAAGACGGCGAGCACCGGGTCGGGCTGCCGCTCCAGCTCCCGCTCCACCGCCTCCTCTCGCAGACCCATCCGCTCGGCCACGTCCATCCACGCGTCGTCCTCGTCCAAACACAGAACCGCTGCAACATTCGAGTCAAACCAATCACAAATCTCGGTCAGTCGAAATATCAACACATTTTGCCGGACGATCTTTTTATGCACTTGGTTTCTTGTTGGTTCCACCGAATTATCTGTCAAATGATGTTTGTCAGACACTCTACGTGTTTGGTATTTAAAATTTTAAACGTGCAGTTGATTCTGCACCGTGGCAGACAGAAAACGAGAAGCAGTGCTCAAGGCAACTGCAGTGCGAAGTCCCTTGCAGCGTTGCAGTGGCGTTAATGTCATCAATTCTTCCTTGTTTATCAATTCTTCCTGGTCCT
>JAAUXT010052912.1_pt1 | contig 19859 bp, 17 predicted proteins | sample 7278171 | NCBI WGS metagenome assembly JAAUXT01 (sample SAMN14350112, study PRJNA611818) | marine sediment metagenome | isolation source: surface marine sediment (1.8m) | place: French Polynesia: Moorea | collected 2018-08 | reverse complement strand
CTTCCAGAGGATATTAATGGTCTGTGCAAATACAAGGTGGAGTATACTCTTGGAACATATGTTCATGCAACTGATGATCGCAGGTGGTTTTCCATGTCAACAAGTAGCAAGAAGAAGAAACCAAATGAGAACATTGTCTGGAAGAATGGAAGATGCCAAGGTTCTTTCATCTGTGGAAATACAAACTGTTCCTTCTTGAAAACAGGTGGATGTGCAAATAAAACTAATTTCACAACTGTCAGTGCTGAGGAGAGAAGGTGTTTCTCTTGTGGAGTACCAGCTGTGAGGAAAAAATGTAATGCTTTCAAGAGTTCCATGTGGATGACAATTATGCTCTCGTTTACTATGTCGGGAACCATACCTGCCATCTTTCCCAGCCAAGGAAATCAGGACATAAGAAACTTTTGCATGCCATGCGGTCCAGAGGTGTTTCTCTTGTTGACTCTCCAAAACAAGTAGCGCTGGAAGAAATCATTGGAAAAATACAGCAGGAAGATGTCTCAGGTGTGGATGAGGTCACTGAAATGTACTTAGATTTCTGGGATGTTGCCAAAGCTCAGAAAGATCTTCGAGATGAGAGGACTGAAATCAAAGACTCTAATTCTATAGATGCTTTGATAGCTGTCAAGAAGAAGACAGACAAAATTGACAAGTACTTGATTTATGAATTTGGTGTGGAGGGGACAACAACTGATGTTCTTCGTAACAGGGACTTTATTTTCAAAACATCCAAGGTGACAGCTGAAATAGGAATTCAGATGGACATCAATAACTCTTTGGACACAAATCAATCGCCTCCTCACCAAGAACTTGCATTCTTAGATGGAAAGCATGGAAGAGTTGGAGGATTTGTTTCACTTGGACTTTGGGTTTTCCACCCAACTGCAAGGAAAATTTTACATCTGGCCTCAATGGAGATGAGAAGTGAAAGAACAGAAAGCATTGCACTGTTTCTTACCTTGTGGAATCAGGTGCTTGCAGAAGTGAAAGGTCAACCTGGTTACAAGTTCAACCTCTGTAGTATTGTTTGCGACAATGCTGGAGCTATGGAAAATGCAGTGAAATCTGTTCTGGGTGTGGACTTCATCTCTGAAGGGTGCTTTGCCACATGTAGGTGGCACTATAAATCAGACATGTTGAAGAAGGAGAACTGGCTGACAATTCCTGAAGACAGAGACATTTACAAAGCAGTTATTGAGGGCATTTCTGCTTCCATGACTGTTGCAGAATTTAACCACTTTCATGACCAGCTGCAGGAATTTCTGCAAGAAATAACAATGTCCTGAAGAACACAATTATGTGGTGGTCTGCATGCAAAAACAACTTGTTCCCTGCTTTTATGGGAAACAGAATTCCCGGTGTCAATCTCGCAGAAATGGGGAATGCTGGATGGGGCCAGAGAAATTCTTGCAAAATTGTCTGGGCTGTATTTGAAGATTCTGCATCCATGCAGCTGCAAAATATCCAACTGAGTTTGTTTCTGAAGAATTTAGGACGTTCTTCGGGCAGAGGCCCAATGGAGACTGAACAAATCAAGCATGATCACAAACTGCAGCGTAAAGAAGCAGCACAGTACATCAAAGTTCTGGACAAAATACAACATCTCAGAGATGTGGCTGAAGAAGCCGGAGAAATACCTGATGCCATGCTGAAGGAAATTGAGGAAGAGTTTTGTCATAATAACTTCAACACTCAGGACTCTGCAAAACACAAACCTCCACCAAGAAATTCTCAGAGAGGAGTACAAGGGGCGTACAACACAGTTAAGAAGAAGAAGAAAAAGAAGAAGGAGGAGGAGGATGAAACTGTTCACATGGAGAAGAAAAAAGAAAGTCAACAACAAGAAGAAGAAGTCATCTTAGTAGACCTAGATCCGGATGCTGATAGCTTCGACCAGATGACAGCAAAGAACCTGCAATCTCTCCTGGAGACCATTAGCAGACTTGAGAATAGTGTGCTCAAGCAAGGCGGAAGTCAGGCACAAGAGGTTTTGGAGGACACCATCTGTGAAGATGAAGAGGTTCTCTTCACAACGCCACTTGACAGAGGACTGAGACCTGTTCCTGAAAATATCAAGCTCAACAAGAAAATTGGAAGAGGAAACCCAGGAACTAGAGGAACACCAAGAGCAGCAACTTCTAGAGGTCGTGGATGTGGAGGAGTACGGACAGCTCCAAAAAGTTTCTCTGATAATCCTTTTCTTCTATCTGAATGTATTCATCGGAACATTGTTGAAAAAACATACTTGGGAGGAGAGTTCCAGTGCAAAACCTCAAATCACACAGAAGAGGGCCACCTAATCCATTCACTCTTCTGACATGCAAAGAAGCTCCAAATGTTACCAGATGCCATGGATGCAGAGACAAAATTGACAAGAGTCAGCTCAGATTTCCTGAGGATTTAGTCTTCTGCACTAAGGGGAACCATGAGAAGTTCAATGTGCACACTCATGAGAAGTATTTCCAGTGGGACAATATGTACTTCCATGCTAAATTAAAATGCCTGCGCAACTACAGCCCTACTTTTGAGGTGTGAGAAGTGCATTGCACGGATGAGTTCTTTGCAAATCTGGATACCGACAGGATGGACCACCTTCAAAGAATGGGTCTCCTTGCTCAACTGACTGGCCTCGCGAAGGGACGTCTTCAGTAACAACGTACTATTTGTCAGGTATTCCGGTTAAAAAGCTAAGGCTCGAGTCAAATGCTTCAAATAGTCGTATCACTTATGGTATATTTCCAGGTAGTACATCTTTTTCCATGAACGAACAAACCGTATTACCTGGCATGATTTTGGGCAGTACGGCTAACTATTCTACTTTAAACCTAACTAAGTCTAACTAAGTGAATTTGTCGTATTACCTTACCACGCATGAAGTAGTATGTTGCAAATGAGCCCTTCCCCCTTCGTTTTTGTCGCATTACCTCGAGTTTGAGTATGGTCCTTTCATCTGTGATGATGCCATGTCTCCATGTCATACTGCTCCCGCAAGTAGTACGGTGACGTTTCTTTTTCAGACCTGTCAGTGGATTCCGCAATTCCGCAATGTTTCTACTGTCTTAACCGGGTATCTCATCAGTGCTGTTTTTGTCATATTACCTCGCAAGAGTACGGCAAATTTGATGACCGTTTTACTTTGCTCAGTTCTTAATGTTTTTCTTGTTGTATTACTCGATAGAAGTATGGTGAATTTCTATGCTCAATTCAGATGAAAAAATTGGACTGCCCTCCACGTGTCGCATGTAGTATGTCTATGTCCTCCGTTCTTCAATTTCTGTCATATTACTCTCATGCAGTACGGCAAAAATAAACAGTTTTTACTTGTCATCAACACATGTTTTTATTTCCAATTTTGTACACTAGCTGTTCTCATCGTATTACTTCGAAGTAATACGGTGCTTACAATCGTCACATGCAGGACACGTATCCGAAAAAGAGACATTCAATTTGGGAAAATTTGATCAAACCTGCATAAAAACCATACTGCTCGAAATGCAGTACGTCTATTACACCGAGACCAAAATGGTGGTACTACTGCCTACAAGCAGTTCGATAAAAACGTGAAGTAATGAGTACGTTTTTTTTGCTGTCAGTCATTTTTGTTCACAGAAATGTTGTGAGACTCATTGAGAGACTCACTCACAGAAGCTTTGAGAATCGAACCATCGGCCATCCACAGCCGGGGTCACTCACAGAAGCTTTGAGAATCGAACCATCAGCCATCCACAGCCGGGGTCACTCACAGAAGCTTTGAGAATCGAACCATCAGCCATCCACAGCCGGGGTCTTCAGATTGAAATCAGCAGACATGCTGCGTTTGTCATCAAAGTCAGGGCTGAGTCCACGAATCGGAATCAGTCATGTCCATGCAGGAAAGGCCAGAGATATGGCCTTTCCATCTGAATTTTGGAATCGGAAGAGAAAGAGCCGATGAAAGAAAGCAGGTTATCCAGCCTGACCAAAGAAGGAGCAGCTGGGCAAAAAGTGAAAATATGAGTTGGCAGACAAGGCCAGGTAAGAAATCAAAGAAATCAAAGATCAGAGATTGGAGGCTATGGATATCGATATCGACATGTCTTGATGTCATGCCCTGCATCGACTCCCCCCTTGTGAGTTTGCATATGTTGGTTGTGTGTGTGATGCATGTGTCTCGATGTCGTGCCCTGCATATGGAAGAAAGATGCCCCCCTAGGTACATGTCGTGCCCATGCCCCCCTATCCTATGTTATTGTGTTGTGCACTGTGAGTTTGCATATTTTTTTGTGGTGTTATGTGTGCGGTGTCATGCCCTGCACTATAACTCCCCCCGGGGTGTTCATGTCATGCCCATGCCCCCCTATCATATGTCATGGTATTGTGCATTGTGTTCCCTGTGAGGGTGTATGAAGAAGCCTCCAAATCAAGACCCCTTGTGGAGTCCAAGAAGAAGTCTTTGAAAGAAATGACATCTCCCACTTGTGGAAGGAATGTTGCCTAGTGCCCCACCCATGGGCACAGCTCCAGAGGCAAGGGGCGCCACTCCCTTTCACTCCCACTGGAGTGCCATAGCCATACAGAAAAATGCAAAAAAAACGTACTCATTTCACAAGTAATACGGCAAAAGTAACATCATCGTAACAAACATGAATGGTACAATCGTACTGCTGATGGAGCAATATGCCAAAAAGAATCACACAGTCCTTGGACGGTCCGATTAGAAAAAGCTTGAGTCTATCACACACTGTTTTGATGTACTACATGTCCAGGCAGTACGCCAAAAAGAATCACACAGTCCTTGGACGGTCCGGGTAGAAAAAGCTCGAGTCTATCACACACTGTTTTGACGTACTACACGTCCAGGCAGTATGCCAAGAACAATCACATAGTCCTTGGATGGTCCGGTTAGAAAAAGCTTGAGTCTATAATTTTGAAAAGTTTGCCAACTTCTCCGCATCTTCATCACGAATGATATCAGAAATGGCTAATTCCAACTCAAGGGCCTCTTCTTCGGCATTGAAAGATGCTACACTGGTGAGTTCTCCCTCAGACGCATTACTCTGATTCGTGTTCGCATGCACGGTGTTGAGATGTGCAGTAAGGATGTTTCTGCAAGTAAAGGCTGCACCACACAGTGCACACACATGTGGGCGAGCACAACCTTGGTAGATAGCTGCCCACGTAGCAAAGTCTGCCACTTTTGTCACAGATGACGAACCAAGAGCAACATCCGCTGAACCAATTACCGTTCCAGAGGGCTGGCTACTCGGTGGTGCAACTTGACCCATTTGATGTTGTTTTCCATCCTCCATCTTTGTCCTCTTGGTCTTCGGCCTGGTTGTCTTCCCTGCAGCAGGTCTTTTCTGTCCAGACTGAGCACCACCATCGTCCTTGTCGCTGCTATCCATGTCAGAATTGACATCAGACTCCGTTTCAGGGTGTTCTTTCCTCATGTGGTTGTAGAGCTTGCTTTTTGTTCGAAAAAGCTTGCCGCAAACTTCACAACGAAATGGTTTCTGCTGAGTTCCACCATCGCTCTGTCACTGCTCACATCCTCAGGAACTTCAGAATGGACATTCTCGAGATGTTTTCGGAGATTTGCTTTCGTGGCAAACCCTTTTCCACAAATGTTGCAGTCAAAGACCACCTCAGCCTTCTTCTTTCTCCCTGTTGACTTTTGGTATTTCTCAGGCACTCTGGGATTGCCTTTGTGGCACCGACGGTAGTGAGATGAAAGTTTCGCCTCATTCTTGAGAGTTCTGAAACAAATTGAACACTGAGGCTTTGCATCCTCCGAATCATGCGCTGCTCCACAGTTCCGCATGTGTTGAGTTAACTTGTCCTTTGAGGTAAACCTCTGGCCGCAATTGCTGCATCAGAAGTTCGGAATGCCTATCTGGTGTTTTGTAAACATATGTTGGTTATAGGCATCTTTGGAGTGTGTTTGGCTCCCTCTTTCTGTACAGAGTGTACACACATACTTGTAGCTCTGCGAGTGAACTTGGTTCACATGGCGATCAAGTGCTGATTTGAAAGTAAACTTCTCAGAGCACTGCTTGCAATCGAATGTATCACCGTGCCCATGATCACGGACTTGATGCACATTGCGTATGCCTCTGCTCCTGAATTTCTGTCCATAGTCGATGTAGTTGTCTTCCTTGTTTGGGTCCGGAACTTGGGTAGTGCATGTGTACCAGTACACTGATTTTTTCTTTACTTTTCTCGGTGATGTGTCCTGGTCACTGTCTTGAATGGAAAACAGCTTGTGAAGTGATGCCATGATATCTTCTGGAAGTTCTCTAGTCATGTAGGTGGTGCCAGTTGCTTCAGTAATTTCCTTTTGACCAAATGCCAGGAATGTGTTGACTATTGCTCCCCATAGTTCTTCGACTGCTTTGATTTGTTCTTCATCCAGTTTCGCCATGTCCAGAGATAAACTTGACTCTAGAGCTTGAAGTGACATCCCCAACAGCATGTCAATAGTGTACCCTGCATCTCCACTGGAGATTCTGGTTGTTGGAGCAAAATGGTTTCTACCATTGTAAAGCACCACAATGCCAATGAGGGATTGCTCCAATACAGTGCTATCCATCTGGATATGGGCCACAGTATAACTGAATCCTGAGGCAAACTGGAATGGCATCACTCTGCCTGCAGCACTTGCACCACTTGCACCACCTGGACTTCCTGTACCTGCTGTGCCTCCTTTTGCCTTGCCTCCTCCCTTCTTCTTGCTTCTTGTCTCAGTTGGGGGTGGTGCCTGTTGGATGTTTGTCGGTGCCACGATGACGTGCAGCCACTAAAAGACATACTACATGTCACCACAGTATGGCAAAACTGATTGCGTTTATGGAATAGCCGTATTACCTCTACCATCAGTATGGCAAAACCGATTGCATTTTTGGAATAGACGTATTACTTCTACCATCAGTACGGCATAAGGGTTGAAATAAAAAGACATTCCAAAAAAGACGCATTACTTGTCGAGTACTACAGTAAAAATGAATGGTCCTGTTGAAAAAAAAACGTATTACTTGTGAGGTAGTATGTCAAATCCTCACTTCAATCAGAGAGCAGAATATGCATAGAAAATCAGGTCCTAAGTATGATGACTCATTCAGTACAAACAGAGCCCACTCATAGATGTCTCTCTGTTGATCCACCAGCTCCCCTTGAAGTTCTTCTGCCCTGCAAAATAAATGTACTGCTTTGATATAAGTATGACAAAAAGTATGGACAATGTTTCATTGAAGCATACTGCCTGGAAAAGTATTACGGTTTTAAAAGAAATGTTCATCATGTCGTACTACTTGTCAAGTAATCTGTCAAAATGTGCCACTTTACCAGTTGGCCTTGGTACCAGCTAAAGCTTCTTTAGCCACCATGAGTCTCAATTCGGCGCAGCTCAAGTCCTCCGGAACATTGGTCATCTGGGCGACAGCAGACAGGATTAAGCAGTTGCTCTTAGTGTTTGGAATCTGTAAAAAAGCATACTACTTAGACAAGTAATACGGCAGAAATGATGAAAATTGCATCTGGAGTCGTACTACTTGGCAAGTAATACGACTGAACTGACCTTCTTCACTGTGCAATTGAACGTCTGACGTAGATAGTTAGTTAGGCATACTGCCGCAGAGTATTCCGCCATTTGGAGCACTTCAGTGACATCAACAGCATCCTGTAATAAAAAACCAACTACCTAAGAAGCAGTATGTCTGTGGAACAAAAGATACAACACTTCAAACCATACTGCTCAGACAATATTCGCATGTAGTACAACAAAGACGTGCCTTGACAGCAGCAGGCCCGGGATTTCCGCGCAGTGTCACTTGGTGTGGTGGGTCGGGGAATACCACGGGCCCCCTCTGAAATGTACTACATGCATGAGCAACACGGCAAAAAAGTTGTATCCTTCCTAGTATTCTGAAAGGAGCCAAAGTGCTTGACTATTGATTTTGTTGGATTACTTGCACATAGTATGGCTCCATGTCATGCTAGCTAAATTTCAGTTGTTTGTGATGGATTACTTGACAAAGTAGTATGGCTACATGACCTTCTTTTGGACGAGATGCAGAACATCGTCCTTGTTGCATTCGTTGGCCCATTTCTCGAACTCAACCTGGGATACTCGGATGCTTTGCCAGTCAACCTCTTCAGTGCCATTTTCTCTCCCTTCATCTCTGACTTCTTGAGGAATAGGAGAGAAACTCCCCCAGTTCTTCTTGAAATCAGCTGAAAAACTGTACGGCCCATGTGAGTAGTACGTCTATTTTGCACATTTCATATTTCCAAAAGTTGGACTGCTTCGAGTAATACGTTTTGCTCACACAAATACAATGAAAGGTGTGATATCACCGGACTGCTTGGATGGTAATACGACTTTTTCAAAATGTTTGATCACATGACATAATGAGATGTTCGGACACTTTTCGACATACTGCCTCGTGGTTATGCAAGCAGTACATCAATTTTCAATTAAAGATGGAACACTGGGAAAAATGGTCAGTTTTCATCCGAATTTTCACTGATAGAGCTGCTACATGATGCATAGATGCAAAAGGGACAAATTCTCATTCAAGAAGTTCTATTCTGAATCAGTTTAGAGTGTTTTTTTCAACTTTGTGGTACTTTGGAAGACATTTTGAAAAGAAAAGTTCTTTTCTATTTATTCTCAACAAAAACAACTTGACTCCACTCAAATTCAATTCCTGCAGATGCCTGACACATTAATGCAACTAAATGACTAGAAATTGAGTCAACTTACCTACCAGGACAGCCCTTGCTGACTTTTTTGTAGCCTGAGACAAACTCGATGACTTACTCAGCACCATTTTTGTTCCACAGCGCCCTTTATACTTTTTTGCCATACTACATGGCTAGTAGTACAGCACAAATGCACTTTTCAGAAAGAACCATACTGTTACTTCCGCTTTAGAAATTGCCTGTATGGTTTATGTGAACAGTGATCCATTGAAAGGTATAAAAATTGTCGTATTACTTGACAGGATAGTACAACGTAAACAGGTGCAGAAAAGGCGCGAAAACACACTTCCGGTATAAGAACCGTACTGCTTGGTAAATTATGGTTGAAACATTTTGGCGGGAAGAAAAAGAGCCGTACTACCTGTGAAAGTAGTACGGTATGGTATAAAAATGAAATGTCAGATTGCTTCAAGTACAATATGCTGTATGTGTGTTGTTATTTTAGACATACTACTTCCTTTCTTTACAGTTTAGCTTATCATTTTGATACGTAATAGTCGTACTACATGTCGGAACAGTACGACTTTTGCTAAAGCAACAAGGAAAGCAACGCTTCACGTTCGCCTCGCAAACGAATGTCCTTGTGGTCATCAAGTCTGTTCATGCTCACACAGAGCACTTTCAACCTCTGGTTCGTCTCAATTCGTCAGCCAGACTTCAGTGTCGTTTTTTGGCAAGGATCCATGATTCAGAAATCCAGTCGAGATCGCTCTTCAACCACAGCCATGCCACTGTTCATTTTACTACAATTTTCCTCCAAAATTGGCTACTTTTAGCTTTTATCCCGAGGCTACGATTTTGTTGCTTGCTGTTTGGAGTGAGTGCACCAGCAGTTCTGCCTGGTGTTTCAACTTGTTTCGCTTGTTTCTTCACAATGTTCTGTCTGCAAGAAGTAAAATTGCATTTTGATCGCCTCGTGGAACAAATCTGGGTTCTGGTGGCCTGGAATCTTCTGGGCTTCTTGTGTTGCACCAACAAGCACAACTTCCAAATTGTTTTGAATGGAAAGTGCTTTCTGCTGTGTGCATGCCACAGCCAGGTCGCCAGGTCTACAGAACCTTTTCCTCTTGAGACTTTCACCTCTGTCAATCCTGCACCGGTACGTCAGACGCAGTCTCGGCCGGAATGGCCACGAGAACGGTTCTGTTTAATGGCTTTGAGTACTCTTATACTAATAGGGCTATTAGTGCCACAGCCTTCTGGCTGATGGCGGTTGCAGGGTGCAGAAACCAACTCCATTTTGACCAAAAAGGACGAAGGAGTGAAGTTTTTGTTCGGCTCATCCGGAAGCGACATCCAGACTGAGCGTCAACGTCACGTGTGTTTGCCTGGTGTCTTTTGGGCAAAATTATCATTTGAGCAACAAAGGTAATGTTGTGACTGTCTGTGAACCAATTTGACAGGGTGTCAACCCTACCCAACCCAAATGTGGCAGCCTTGTGTTCAAGATGCTCCAAAACAGCTGAGGGAGCTGGCACATTTGTTTGTGACAGTGAATGGAGCGATTCAATTTATCTGATCAGATCAATGACTGGATTTCCCTCAAAAACACCACTCAGACTTGAGCTCGAAAGGATTTGAGGACATGCGATCAAGGTGCCGCAACTGCTCGCGGAAAAGACAATGTCAACTCACTTATTGTCGACACGAACATGATGGCGAAACCACAAAACATCGGTATGCTGTAGCCAATTCTGAAATGGTCAAAGCCTGCATTGAAAGTTCCGTGTAATTTTTGTGTCTTTCAATTGAACCTTGTGAATACTACGGCAACGTGTGACAGTTTAGATTCCACATTTTCGTTTCTCTGCGCAAGAACGTTGTGTTTTGGATTCGTGTCCCATCGCTTTTGAATGAGGTGGTCACCTGTTGGTGAGCGGCCCAACGAACGGGTTGGCGATGAGCTGCGTGAGCGCCTTGGACGCGAACATGAGGCCAACGGCGACGTTCTCGTTCACAATGTCTTTGTGGCGCTTTCGCTTGTGCATCTCCACCTGCAGGACGACAGAGAATTATTGTCCCGCAGCAAAGACAGGCAAACACAGGTCGTCAGATTTTAATCTTAGTCTGTGCTGTACCTGTTCAGGAGTGAGTGAATGATTGCGTATCCAGCGGTTGATCTCCAGGTCGGTGACGTTGTTGCAGCGGAGGAAGGAGTTCTTCCAGCCGCCGCGACCCAGCGGCGAGTAGTACTCCATGATCACCTGGTTAAACGTGCTGTTCTCCGCCAGACTCTTCGACAGTTGACACTGAACCTGTTTACGGGGAGACTGCAACACTTGTACAAAAATTCATCACCACCAACACATGTTAAAGGCAGGAACACAAACTGCAAGGTGCCATCCGTTTCCTGAACCAGCCCCAATGCGAAGGAATATGTCATGAGGCAGAAGTTTCGGACCTTTGGTGGTGGCCTCCAATTCGCCGGCGGGACTGTGGGCAGAAGCTTCATGCTGTTGTTGAGCTGGTCTCGCGGGTGGTCCAGTGTGAACAGGAAGTTCGGAATGATTGGCACTGAAACCAAGAGACAAAAATACAAATATTCGCAAATCATACTCGAACAAACATTTCCATGTTGTCTAACTTGCTCACTTTTGTTTTGGAACGCAAGATGGAACAATGTTCAACATGAAAAGAGCTTGTTGGGCAGTGACATGTGAACGGATATTTTGGGTCTGGACAACCAACAAATCTTTTTGCAGCCAGCAGCTAAACAGACCACTGACCAGAACACATAGTCGTACATGTGTTTGGCTGAGGTCCCAACGTGAGGACAGTGACACAGCAGGAGGCAGGGAGAGAGACAGCGGGGATTTCAGATAATGACTAAGGACCTGATTGACTTTCATGAGCTGAGATCGTGGAGCAGATTGGCCGAGTCGGGCACCCAGCGGCTGATAGCTATTGACATGTGTCAGGACAAGATCGAACATCACTTTCTGCATTAACCACATTCATTTCGATTTCCCAGTTAACGCGTGCGCGGAAACATGTTGTTCAGCATCACAGAACATCTTTTCTCTGTCTCAGTTGCAGAATTCTCTCAGTTGCTTTGTTCTTTGATTTTTTTATATTGCACTAGCCCGTGGAAATCTCGGCACCTTTCGAACCAGAGAAAGGACAGCAGATAGTGTTTCAGAAATGTTTTTAGCTCTTTTCGATTCAAAGAGTTTGCTTCCAATGCAAGAAGTACAGAAAATGCAAGAAGTACAGAAAGCAGGCCTTTTCCCAAACATGATATTGAAGCGACCCCTTCCATTTGAAACAGACGGTTTTTTGTTGCGCCGCCTGAGAATGTTGAGACCGACTCCCAATCAGTCTTTGTGCCAAAATCCGTGGCAATAAATACTGAGAGTAATGGAAGGAGAGGAACCTGTGTAATTAATACGTCTCATAAACATTTATTACCACAAGCTTTATTGTTTGACTGCCCCAAGAATAAGTTTGCAGACGGGCGCACGAATTGTGCCGTCTACCTCCTGTTCAGCACACATCTTCGTCCAGTGTGATTTTCTTCCCCAAAAGCAATTTTCTGAAACATCTGCAAAATCAAAATTGGTGAACCTGGGTCTCAACAAGAACTCAAAAACAACTCCCCTGATGAAAAGCACATCTGGTGTGCTTTCTCTTGCAAGTGACAATTTTGGTTCGTCTCCCTGGTTTGGAAGAATCTGCCCAACACAGAGGTATTGGTTTGGTGGTTGAGAGTCCAATGTGATGCGTGCAGAGTTGTGGGCTGGGTACACAAGCTTAATGGCTGGAACAAATACAAGCTGATCTCAGCGCACACAAACACACCAAACACAAGTTCCCCTTACAAATACATTCAAAGCACCAAATATTGCCTGACAAACTGAGTCGAATACATCTTGCATGTCGTTGCTTTGTCCGAAGCCGAGATCCAAGAAGGTTTCCTTGAACATGCAACTTAGTGAAGGAACTTCCCTCCCCATGGTGCACGAACCAGGACCTTACGGCGCTGTTTTCGACCTCAACGTGCCACACAGAAAACTTTGAAATTTGCAAATTTAATCGTAATTTGCTGAAGATTTATCAGTTGAATCAACTCGACCGTGGTTCCCTCGTGGTTGTCTATTCTGTGTCTAACGCTGATCTGTCAATCAACCTGAAAGCTCAATTGATAAATGTCTCATCGATTCGTTTCTGTCCCGCCTCCCGAAACCCTTCTCTCCTGACTCCCTGCGCATACATTGATTGTATTCTTATTCAAATCCAACATCCTGACGGTGGAAATTGCACAACAAAAAGTCTGCTAACATTTCATGATTTGCGGTGCAACACACCGGCAATCATGCCAAAACACAGAATTTCATTGTTCGATACAAAAGCCAGCAACAGAACATCGATAGCAGTCAGCAGCCATGAGAGAGGCACCCAGAACAACCTTTTGAGAACAAATCACGGTGTGATCTTCACGCCATTGTGATGGCACCCTGCGCGAAGTTGTGAGACGGCGCGCTCGAGAATAATGTTGGGGAAACTGTTTCACTTTGTACTGAACGCACCAACGACGGTGAGCAGCATGTTGTCGAGGAAGAGCGCGACGAAGACGATGAAGAGCACGAGTTTGCGCGACTTGCGGCATTTCTCGAGCGTCTCGCTGAAGCTCGCGTTGCTGAAGAAGCCGTGGAGGAAAGTCATCGTGCAGCCGTTCCGAGCTGTAAACACAGAAAGCAAACCAATTTCAACTCAAGTGTTCTGGCGTGCACTGTCTTGTGCACAGGAATGCCACCAGAAACCTTCCAAAGGAGAAAGTGTCTCAATAAACAAACGAAAAACACATTTTACACACAGGTGGTTCGTGTCCAGAAAGTCTGGCTTGCTGATCTCTTGCATGGTCAATGCATTCGGCAACTTCCCAAGCAGCTAGACACTCGATCCATTGGAATTTGCAGCAATTATCATGAAGACGCGGCTGCTTTTGTTGGTCCCCTGCAGACTCCAACCGATCGAAAGCCCAGTGCGGAAGAAAGTAAACTGAGTGGTCGGAAAACTTTTTGGGAAATATCGGCACGGAGAGAAAATATCTTCGAAGGAAGTGCACATCTCAAGGGAGGTTTGTAATAAGCGTCAGAAATTAGGGAGAGAAAAGCGAATAAATTGCTCTCCACTCCACGGGTAATGAGACGCCATGTTGAACTGATAGGGAGCAGGAAATATTGGTGCTCATAAATCTGTGGCCGAGTAAGCAATTTATCAGGAACGCTGTCAAATACAGAAAGGTGAACGCAAGGGCTTCATCCGCCCAGACGTTCAACCTTGTTCCTTGCTTGGCGCCAAGTTCTTCTTCACATCAAAGTGTCAGGGTTCGAGGTGCAGGCGTAACTTTTCTGGAAATATTATCCAGGGTGACATTTACAACCAATGTGATCCCGAATCATTTCAATTTGCTCTTCATACAGCACAAAACGATCCAAGATTTTATTTTTGGATTTGAAAAGCTTGTGAAAAAAGCAGTTCAAGTCTCAAGAAGAAATCGACTTCCAACTCGGGCAATTTCCTTGTGAAATCAGCAGCAGTATAGTTCTCCAAGAACACGCTGCCTTTGCGTGGTGTTATTTGCACAAAGCTGATGGAGTAATCAAGATTAATCAGTGTCCAATCAACACAAGAGTTTCTTGTCGGTTTCGTTCACAAGGACAGAGCGATAAGTGAACAGTACTCCATTACATGACGTAACAATTACGACGAACCAAAAGTGTTCACTCAGATTCAAGGCAGGTTCAGCTTGAAGGCATCTCATTCTCACGAATTGCCAAAAAATTGAAAATTCTCGGTTATATTTTGCTCGTTTCAAGGGCAACTTACCATTTCATGCTGAACTTTTAATTTCCAAAAGATGACCTCAGATTTTCCATCGTGACAAGTGAGATCAATACTCAAAGTTGATTGATCTGAGATTAAATACAGATTCCCACTTAATGATCTTGCATTACAAACATGAGGTTTCATCGATTCTGACACAAAGGGATTATAGATCAACGCTCGTACGTTGTTGATTGAGTTGTCAGTTCGCAATTTTAAAACTTACACACAGGTTCTTTATCATGTCTGTTTGTCTGTGCCCCAATTCACCAAACATGAGCATTTATCGTGAAAGTTTTCCAACCCAACCAACACCGATGTCAGCCAGTCCAACCAGAAGGTTTTACGATTCAGGATTGACACGAAAGCACCAGTGTGGTTTGTGAACTGGTCAACCTTTCAGAATGCTTGGTCACAAGGCACCACAAGAACCCGGAATTGATAGGTATTTCTGAAGACCTTGCACCTGTTCTCCTCAACAGCAAGATTCGAGGTCCATGTCACAAGTATCCATGATGTGGATGACAGAAGTCGTTTTCGAAATTCCAAGAGACAACTGATGTCGTAGATAAACATCCTGAATCATGGAACTTACAAAACTGCGATTCAAGCACAAGAAGTCAGCAAATTACCTTCAAATTGTTCTTCCTTTGGGCTTTGGCCAAACAACCAGAAGGGAAAAGCATTTTCTCCCAAAGTGATCCTCAAATTTTTTCTTTGTGTTTTGTGGATCAAACACAACTTGCAGATTCTTCCCCATTGAGCAAAGGATCAGCAAACCTTCAAAATAGTCAATGAAGAAATGTGAGTCTATTATTCTGGTTCAAAGGGAAATTCTTTCAGCGCCGGTGTGAAGAATCTCTGGAGTATAGGAATGGGAACCCCCCCCCCCAAAAAAAAATATCCGAGGTTCAAACAGAGCAACACAGCTTCAACGATACCTTTGGGTGGACCTCGTACACCGACGCGAACAACATCAAGTGACAACACAAACACATTTTGTGTTGTGTTGTTTCGACATTGCACAGGTCACAGTTGATGTTGAGTAATGACTGCTTGTTTAGGGCACTGATGTGTAATGAAGCGGCACCGTTAAACAAGGATTCGTTCAGCTTGATTAGGTGCACAGGAAAGGGCTTTGATCGATACCTTCATTAACATTGTCACTGTCTCACTGTCTCAAAATTGAGCCAAAAGCCACCAGACATTCGTCCCTTTGTGTGAGACGGTCTGAAGTTCTGTATTCCTTTGGTCAAATGTTCTTCCATCATTTCTGACGCAATGAATGTACCGGTGTAACAGGACCAGACAACGACCAGGACCAGACAACGACCACACTATTTGGTCATTGTCTGGTCCTGAAATTTCAAGACTAGAGAACAACCACACAATATTTGGTCATTGTCTGGTCCTGAAATTTCAGGACCACACAACGACCACACTATTTGGTTGTTCTCTGGTCCTGAAATTTTAGGACCACACAACGACGTCGGAAAAATAGTACGGTCATTGTCTGGCCCTGAGACACCGGTATTTCTTTCGTCCAGAACAGGCGGAGAGGTGCCCCTTGTTTGGAAACGAGAGCCATGGTCAGTTCAAACTTGTCGTTCTTTTCAGAAGCAACTTTGAATGCTGAGAACATCGCTTCAGCAATGCTGGAACTCCGCACTTTCGGTCTCTGGACGCACAAAACATTGAACATGAACGACACAGTACATGCGGCGTGTGCACAAATAATTGCTTCGAATTCGATCATCTGATCTGCGTAATTGCAGGTGGGTGGTGTGTGTTGTTTTCTCTTCGCAGTTTACTTGCATGTGGTCCAATCTGGATCGTTCTCTAACATCGCAAACAGCGACTCAACAAGTCAGCAAGTTGACATTGGGGTGCTCAAATTGGGGTTGCAAAGTTTTCCGCTTCTCAAAAAGGGTTGTCTGAACAATATGAATGTCTCTACTCAATCCCAACACCTGGCTATTGAGCTGTAATATTTCTGCATTTCCACCAATTACTTCTGACATCCACCAAATCAGCGTTTAGGAGTCAAATCAGTGGGCTATTTTTGGTCTATGCGTCCACAGCAACATCGCATTTTGATTCCTGTTTTCGTGGGATTGTGTTTCAATCTGTGAAATCAACAGTCCATGGAGAGGGCACGTATCTTTTTCGAAGGACAAGTATGTTACGGTAAATGTCTCGTGACAAAGTGTTGTGCACGGCAAACATTCAAAGACACAACTGCGTGTGTATTGACAGGCCCTGCTCACGATGTTCCAAAATATCACACCAAGAAAAAAAGGAATCCTGCTTTGTCGCGTCAACAGAGCACACCAACGTCAACAACCACAACAGGTCGGGCATATCTCTATCAAACATTTCCGTTGCCTCTGGGTGCAGTGCACAGCGTAGGTGCCACCTTTTATTGCACTAATAAGACTAAAGTGCTCTGCAATACAAGACGTAATAGCCATTCCCCGGTAAACAGGACTACAGCTTCTGTTGTGATTTATCGTTCCACGGACGCCATTGCGTGCACTGATAGTCATTCCTCTGAAGAGATCCTGATGTCCCATGTTGACACCTTGTGTTAAGGGTGTTGGTTCATCGATGGGACAAAAACCCAAGTCCCAACTCACCCCTTTTCAAATTTTCATGCAGTTTATCATTGCAAAAATTATTAAATTGAGACAAATGTTTTTTCTCCTCTTGTGGATGCTAAAGGAAACACGTGGGCCCAAGGGAGACAGGCGAGTCCTTTCTGGTTGCTGATTTCAGCAGAAATAATTTTCCTGACTTTTTGCCTAGAGCAGCTGACATCATAAATCTATATTTTGCCAGCAAAATAATGTTTTAATTACTGTTATTCTGCACAATGTCCCGCAAGACACTTTGCAGAAGCAAGGGGCTTCGTGGCCCACCCCTCTGTGTCTGCACGAAAACCTTCACTTTGCAGTTCAATGAACTTCGTAACCACACAACAAGTTCACGAACACTTTCGGAAAAAACTTCTCACAAAACTTTTTGCACAAATTAGTGAAAGAAAGTCTCTGGTTGTGCTTGAGGACAGAGGGCAGAGAATACCAGAGTAATTACCTGGGTCTGAGGAGTGGTTCTGGAATCAGAAAATGAATCAATATGGTTTGAATGACATGTTTTGATTGTATTCTCGACATTTCACAGTCCAATCAATAGGCAAAGTTCCCGCTTTGAATCTGAATATTGATGTTTCAATTGATACAACTCAATCATGCAAATCTCAAGCGTGAAAATAGCTTTCTGTGATACCCTGCAGTCAGCAGTAATCACTGGATACTCGGCCAAACAGAACAGAACTCAGTGAAGTTTGTGTGGTTTCTGCATTGGCTTGCTTCGTTTGAGGCAGTAACCAAGAAAATTTCCTCCAAACCAACATTGCCTGTTGTTTCTCTTCACAGAAGGATTCCTGAAGGCTCTGACTCAGCACAGAGGTGGCCAAGGTCCCACAACCCAAGACAACAATCACGTAGCCTCTTGATCTCACACTCCCAGGCTATTTCCCAGGTAGGGCTGGAAGCCGGCTGACATCTAGCAGGGGCAAGGAGTTCGTGTTCTCCCCTTCAGTAGTGGCAGGGTGCTTTTGTCAGGGTCAAGATTTGACGCAACTTCGGATCCAGCCTGCAAACAAGAGGTGCTACTGAGAGCAGCAAAATGGAATGCGACCAAGCCCGGTCACAAAACGACCAAAACCCCTCAATTCCTACTCTGCTCTGTTCTTCAAGAATAAATGCCTTTCATATTGCTGTCAGAAGGAGACAAGTTCCACCTGGTGATGTCACTGCGTACTCTCTCAAAGAGAAGAGATTTTCCAGTTGTGATTTGTGGATCAAACATTTGTATTGGGCTTGCTTGTTTCTTTCTTCTGCATGGACCCAGCGACTCCTTGTGTCCTTTCTCCTTGGTTTATGAATTTTGTGTCCTTCCTCAGAGACAGAGGGTCCACTCTGTCACGTCAAAGACCCTTCACTGCAGTCACAACCAAACACACGTGTCATGCAAAAACAGTCAAACCAAAGGCAATCTCAAGTATTTGACGTGGCGTGGACAGTGATGACAAAGTCGCTTCGCTCACAGACTGTGCACGGTGAATGCAAGTTTGTTTCCTGAGCATGTTTCACAAACAGTCATCATTTCTCCATTACAGCGTCCCGTATGCTTGTACTATTGATCTGCATTCTGATGGGATGGATTACGGGGCTCAACATTAAACCAGCACCTCTTATCTGAAAGTCCCTTCGTGATTGAAGGTGACTTGCTGTTCCAGCAGATTCAAAAGTTATAGGTGTGATCAAAGTGGAACGTTTTGCTGTGTTTGAATGGATTTACTCGAACTGGTTGAAGTGATCGCAGAACAAATTCGCTCTGCTCGAGATTTGGCTCGGAGACGCAAGGTGAACGAACTCTCGCAGTGGGAGAGCGCGTCAAAAGACCATTTTCGACAAGGTTCCGGATTCGCCCACGGTTTTTGAATGTGATTTCACTCTTCGTCAATCAGTCACGTTTGAATGAAGTCTGAGTACGAGTACACGTCTCGCTGCCGATTTTGGCATTCTGCAGTCTTCGGTCGTCAAAGGTCGGTGGTGGGGATACTCGCAGGAGGCTTCCTCTCTGCAATTCTGCAGTCACAAAACCTCTCGTTTGTGCTCGTATTGTAGTTGAAATGGGTTCTCACCTTACAAAAGTGGTTGCTGTTAAATCACACAACTCCCTTCTCAAAACGTCAGTGCGTGATTTCACAGGAGTCTTGTACAGTGTGAGAACTCTCTCAAAAAAGAAGATCCCAGGTTCATAGCTGTGTGTTGTAAAAGAGAACAAGATGTCACGTTTGGTTGCCAGTTCCCTTGTGTCCTCTGAGACTCCCAGAGACGGCATTGGGCCACCCGACATTTGGCTGACACAGGTGGGTCCTAAATCTCGAAGCTGTACCCAAGAATCGCAACCAAGACAGAAATATAAAGAGTCTTGAGCTGACATTTAACATCATTTTATTGTTTTGCTACCAAACAAAATGATTCCTAAAGGGTAGAGAACCACAAAAAATAGCTCCATGGAGCTCGCGGTGATGTGAGGAAATTTCACTTGCTCTGATTTGGCCTGCTCTGATTTGGCTCACTCTGATTTGGCTCACTCTGATTTGGCTCACTCTCATTTGGCTCGCTCTGATTTGGCTCACTTTTTTTGTCAAAATTCTTACTTTTTTCACTCAATATTTACAACTTGGGAACTCATTTAGCACACACCCAAATGGAACAAATTTG